>VOFB01000510.1_pt1 | contig 36000 bp, 60 predicted proteins | sample 5384141 | NCBI WGS metagenome assembly VOFB01 (sample SAMN12384721, study PRJNA508395) | human gut metagenome | isolation source: healthy gut A | host: Homo sapiens | reverse complement strand
GGGCGGTTTCAATATAATCATCCCGGTCTTTTCCTGTGACCAGTCCTTTGTGTGCAGCGTCAAGATACCCAATCAGAGTAGTAAGGGGCGTTCGCACGTCATGGGAAAGGCTCGTCATAAGCTGGCGGTTGGTTTCTTCTGTCTGCCGTACAGTTGAAAGTCTGCTTTCATAGGCCACAACGATCTCGTTGATTTCATAGGCAAGAGGTGCTGTCAGTTCATTTGTTGCAGATAGAATACGCCGGTTGCCATTTCCGTTTTTCACATCAACCAGCACATCGGTCATTTCTGCTATTTGTTTTTTTACACGCCGAACGAGAACGATGGAAGTCAATACAGCCACAACAGCAATCACAATGGACAAGAATACGATAATTTCCATGCTGACTACACCTCCTTATTAAACCGGTAGCCAATCCCTTTGACCGTTTGTATATACTTTGGGCTTGAAGGATTGACCTCTAATTTTTTACGAAGTCGGCTGATAATCGCCATAATGTTACTGTCATCATAGAAATATTCTTCGCCCCATACTTCCTCATAAATCTGCTGTTTGGTCAAAATTTTCCCTTGATGTTTTGCACAGTACAGGAGCAAATCAAATTCCTTTGGGGGCAGTTCAAAAGTGCCGTTTGATGTAGTAACAGAACGATTTTCAAGATCAATCTGCAATCCGTCAAAATTTAGCTTTTGTATGGCTCCAGCTTGCTGATTAAAGCGAGTGTAGCGGCGAATGAGAGACGCAATACGGGCAATCAGTTCATCCATATCAAACGGTTTTGTAAGATAATCGTCCGCTCCGGTCCGTAAGCCCCGTACTTTAGAAATGCTGTCATTTTTAGATGTGAACATCAAAATCGGCAGACTGTTCTCTTTGCGGATTCATGATGCATGTTTTGTTGTTCCGTCATTCGTCTTAGTATCTTTTCAACATGAAACATATCATATAATTCCGCATCAAAATCTGCATCTGCGGATTTTTTCTTTGATTTCAAATAATTGTCTTGCCGTTGTTATCATCGTAACACCTTTTTTATCCTTAACATGAAACATAGTCTGCGCATATTGTTTTTATCTTTAATGCATCTTGGAAGACCTGCATTTCTATATTGTTCCTGCTGCGAAGCAGATCGCAAATCGTTCGCTCCATATCATAAACCGGAATTGAATGCCCAAATGATGTCAGCATAGTTGTGATCCCTATTTCATGTAAATCCTTTTTACTGTATATACTTGAAAACCGTCGTCCTGCAAGCGGCTCGGATTATACCCGGTCCTTACAGTTATAGTATATTTCAAAGGCTCTCTGTCCGTTAAATCATGAAAAAACAATGCAGTTTCGTGAGAAAATACAGCTTGACCACAACGCAAATGCAAAAAAACATCGCATCTGTCCATGTATCAGGCGATACATACACACCATGAGCTGCCTGCTCTAATCCTCGTTCCTTTACATAGGCATAAAACACAGACTTACTAATTCCATTATTTAGAACTTGAAATGTCTGAATTGTCCCTCCACATTCACGCAATAACAAATCTAATTTTTCAAATTGAGTCATATATACTCTCCTTTCATGCTAATATGATAATACACATTAGCATGAAAGTAAATATAAATAACACCAATGAACAAATTAGATTTTAAAATATCCCGTTCTTCCCGCCAGTCTTTCACATAACACCGGATTCCGATATAGATCACCTACACCAGAAGCAACAGTGCAATGAGGTTTATCGGAAGAACAGATTTTATCCATTCACCGAAATAGATCACGATAGCTGTACTCATTATTGCCATCATGATACTGATGATATCCCAGCAATATTTCCGGTAGATTTTCCCACCTGATAGCCGATCCTGATTATCAGAAATCAGCAGGAACATAAGACTTTCATAACCTGCCGTCATATTTTATATTTTTTCTCCAACTGGATTTTGCGGTTATCACATTTTGCTTTTGCTTTCTGGTAAGCGGTACGGTCACAGTTCCCTTTATTTCCCTTGCAGATTCTGTGGTGCTTTTTATAGGTTGTGAAGGGCAGATATAAGCGCCCAATTTACGCTATGAATTGCACCACAGAATCTGCAATTTGCGTTATGGAACTCACGATTATGGAATGAGTGCCTATAAAGGAGGTAGCGACAAAATGCAGTCGTTTTCAATGTCTTGTGATTCGTCGATGATAAAGGGCACTCCTCACGGAGTTTAAGCTTTGATTACTGCCGCTCGTAACATGGATTGACGGATTTTCACAACCTGGATATTGCATGCTGCACAGTCTTGGACAAATAAAAAATAGAACTGATTTGTTTTCAGGATTTTGGGAGCGGCCGGTCCTTAGAAAGCAGACATTGCAATTTCAAAAGACAATGTAATTGGATTTTGAAATCACGATGGATGCTTTCTTAGTACCGCTGCCAGCGACAACAAGCGGAAGCGCTCCTGAAAACAAACAGTTCTATTTTTTATGCTTATAAATACTTTGTTGGCATGCAATACAACATAATCTTAGGGAAATCCGTAACACCTACCTGTAAACGGCAGTTCATAAGTGAAACTCCGGTTTCTTCTTTTCTTTTGGCAGGTTTTACATTATAATAATTTTAACTGTAAAGAATTTTTATCTTAAAGGAGATTTGACATGCGAAACATTCTGAATATAAATTCTGACTGGATATTATCCACGGAAAAGACTCCTGACGGCAAAGCTGTCCACAAAAGAATCCTTCCTTTGAATAAGGAAGACGAATACTGCTATTATCTGGAACTGTTAGGAGCTGCGCCTTCCATGGAAGTATTTGTGAATCAGGAAAAAATCGGTGTCCACACCGGAAGCTATACGCTTTACCGCGTGGATGTCACCGATCAGATTGTAAATGGCGACAACGAATTAGACATTGTATGTGACAGTGAAGTTCCTTGTTTAGACGCAAGTTTTATCGTTGTCGGAAAACACCATTTTTCATTAGACCACTTTGGTGATGCAGGACTTACCGTGATCCCACAGGAGATTTCCACCTCCTCTGCAAGTATCCGTATCACTGCCCATGCAAAAAACCTTCCGGAAGATGCCATGATCTCTTACACTGTGCTTACTACTACAGGAACAATGCTTGCAAATAAAAGTGTTCCGGTCTCAGCACCAGAGTATATCTGCCATCTGACAAACCCATGCCTCTGGAATGGGAAAACCTCTCCAAAGCTTTATGTGGTCGTGGCAGGATTGATCGTTAATGGTGCCACAGAAGATCAGATCGTCCTTCCTTTTGGGCTGCGCAATCTGTCCATGGAATCTAACGGCTCTGTCCTCGTAAACGGTCTTTGTGTCCCGGAAAAGGATCTCATCCGCACTCTGGAATCTGATCCATTTGTCTATGACGATATGGACGAGGACGGAAGTTTTGCCTGTGTGGAATTAAAAGAACTCTGCGACATTGCTGCAGATGAGGAGGACTGTAGGAATCTGCTCACAGAATATGTGTTACAGAACGCTTATCACCCTTCCATCCTCTGCTGGAAACTTCCGGAAGAACATGCCGATTTTGCCGCTTTGCTCCGCGAATTAGATTCCACACGCCCGGTGTTATTTTAAATAATATGGCACAAAGTGTGCGCCAGGCGCACACTTTCGCACACAGGCGGGCAGCGCAGCTATCTGTTCAGGAAACCGCCTCACAGGCTTTTTCAAATTCTGTATGTACCTTAGCCATCTGCTCCTGCAGATGGCTGATTTCATTTTTACGTATGGAAGCTACTACCTCTGATGCTGCCTGGAACAGTTCCGTCATTCCAAGGGTTCCTGCAACCCCTTTTTAAGGCGTGAACGGCCTCTAACACATCCTCATACCGTTCTTCTTTCATTGCCTGTTCCCCCCGATTGCAAGATGATCGTCCTCAGTCAGCTTTTTCAAGAATTTTTCATATAAAGCTTCATTTCCCGCAAAACGTTTCACTGCATTTTCATAATCAACGCCATAGGCTTTCAATTTCTCTTTATCCATTTTCACCACTCCATTCCGGTTACTATTTTTTTCATTTTCGGCTGGAAAATGATACTTGCAATATAGGAAAAAATCAGTGCTGCGGAAATACCAACCGCACTCGCTTTAAATCCTCCCATAAAATGCCAATAAATCCATTCTCGTCCACTGCTTCCTTTACGCCTTTCCAAAGTGTATTTCCAAAGCCTGGCAGCGGTACACTTGCACCGGCTCCCGCGAACTCTATGAATGGCTGATAAATCTGCAATGCGCCAAGCACCGCCCCAAGGCATACGAGTAAAACCATGATCCTGCCCGGAAGCATTTTTGTTTTCTCCATCAGGATCTGGACAAGTGCACAGATCAGTCCGCCTACCCAGAATGCATTGATATAATCCATTTTTCATCCTCTTTTCTTTCTGAAAATCCATTGTCTATGCATCTGCATGTTCGATGACAACTGCGTGTGCAATGCCCGGCACCGTCATTCCTTCATTGAAAGACACCGTTGAAAGCAATGCGCCTGTCGGCACGAACAATATCCGTTTTAACGTTCCATCTTCGATCTGTTTTAAAAAGTAAGCGCTTAGCGTCACTGCTGAACATCCGCATCCGGAACCACCTGCCCCGGTATTCTGGCTCTCAGCATCAAAAATTTCAATTCCACAATCCGAGTGTATCTTACTGATATCGTAACCGTCTTTTAACAACAGGTCAATGAGAATTTTCTGTCCTACCGTTCCGAGATCTCCTGTAATGATCCTGTCATATTCTTTTTCACTTCGCCCGAAATCCTCAAAATGCTGTCTGATGACCTCTTTGGCTGCTGGTGCCATGGCTGCCCCCATGTTCATGGAATCTTTGATCCCAAAATCCACAATTTTTCCGGTTGTGATCCCTGTGATTTTTGCCATTCCCCTCTCTTTTCCGAGGACGAAAGCCGCGCTTCCGGTCACTGTCCAGGTTGCAGATTTTGGTCGCTGATTGGCGTATTCAAAGGAAAACGGAACTGTTTCTCTGCACTGGCGAAATGGCTCGATGTCATGGTCACAACATGGTCGGCATAGCCTGCCGCCACACACATCGCGCCAAGCGACAATGATTCTCCGCACGTGCTGCATGCCCCGTATAATCCGAAAAGCGGCACCTGAAAATCCAGCACGCCGAAAGATGTTGCGATCGTCTGTCCGAGAAGATCTCCCGCAAAAAGATACCGGATATCTTCTTTTTGCAGTCCTGCCTTGCCAACTGCCATGGTAAAAGCTTCCTTCTGCAGGGTGCTCTCTGCCTCCTCCCATGTGTTCTGTCCGAATTTGTCATCCTCACCGATCACATCAAAATGACCTGCCAGAGGTCCCTCTCCCTCTTTTTTTCCAACAATGTTGGCCGTGCTGATAATAAAAGGAGCCTCTGTAAAACAGAGGCTCTGTTTTCCTTCTGCATACTCGTATCCACACTTTCTTTTTTCTTTTAGTATGGATCAGGGAAGTTTTTCTTATTCTCTTTTTCATCATTTTCTTATCGTTTTTGCAATCGCTTCCGGTGATAACTGTAAAAAACACAAAGCTCTAAAAACTCTTCGGCAAGCAGAGGTTCTTTATAATCCGGATGCAGTTTTTCTTCCGGAACTTGTGTCTGTTCTGAGATCTCAGATGCTGAAATTCCTTTTTCCTGCATATAAGCAAGGATATATTCTGTCACTCTGATTTATTCATGCGCTCCGCTCCTTTTCTCATGTGTTCTTCCCGATATATGCAGACCTCATCATGCAATCATGTTCGGTCTACATATTCTCGATTGGCACCGCTCATTGCTTACGCACATTATATTCTTATAATTCAAGACTTTCAACCATATTTTCCCATATAGTCAGAATTAATTGACGGTCTAAAATATGTGAGATATGATTACCATAATAACTTTTTAAATTTCAGAAACAGGGATTTTTATGCGAAATGAATTAATTCCAAAGGTGTTAAAAGAATATAGAAAACGAAATCATTACTCAGTGAAAGACGTATCGATCAGGCTGATGGAACATGATATTGATGTTGCACCGAAGACGATTTATGGCTGGGAAAGCGGACAGGCACAGCCGACGGCGGACACACTGCTCTTACTGTGCGAGATATACAAAATCCCGGACATCCTGAACTCCTTCGGTTACGACCAGCCCGATGATCCGGCAGCTTCCCTGACTTATCATGAACGTGAGATCATCTACGCCTACCGCAATCGCCCTGAGTTACAGCATGCGGTCGACATTCTGCTCGGATGTGATTAGGTATTTTGTTTCCTGTGATACAATCTGATCTGTGCGATGTATAAATAAAAAAGAGGTTTTTCTGTAGAAATATCTGTTTTCAGGATTTTTGCAGGAAAACTTTTTTTATATGCTCTTTTCCCCGGCTTCTTACAAATCCAGACAGGCACACGGCTGTTTCCGTGTATATCATTTTATTTTCACAGGTTGCAACTTTGCTTTTAAGAAGTATAGAATAGAAGATACTCTGCGGTTTTATGGTAGTTCCGTAAAACCGTTTACCGCAGGACATTATTAAGGGAGATTTATTTATGAATGCTTTCCAATTTATCTTTCAGTATATCAAACGGCATAAAGTCCAGTATTCGCTTGGTATCATCACGCTTTTTGTGGTAGACTTTGCCAATATTTTTATTCCGAAACTTACCGGTGTCATCACCGACGGACTCACCGCCCACAGCCTTGACTGGGCGGAGTCAAATTAAATCTGCTTTACCTGTTTCTGCTTGGACTGCTTTTGCTTGCGGTCGGCCGTTTCTTCTGGCGGTACTTCCTGTTTGGAGCTTCCCGCTCCATCGAAAAAGAGCTGAGAAACGATATGTTTGCCCACCTCGAAAAAATGGATGTGGAATATTACAACGAGCACAAGACCGGTGATCTGATGACACGTTTTACCAGCGATCTGAACGCGATCCGCATGGCGATCGGACCTGCCGTCATCTGTGTGTTTGACGCCTCCGTCATGACCCTTATGGTCATTTTCCAGATGATGTATTATGTCAGCGTAAAGTTGACACTGATCGCGGTCATCCCAATGCTTTTCATTTTATTTGGCGAGATTTATTATGGAAAAATCATCCGTCCGCGCTTTACTGCAAGGCAGGAGGCTGTTTCCGATCTCACCGACTACGTGCAGGAAAGTTTTCCGGTATCCGTGTCATCAAGGCGTTTGTCCGTGAGAAGGCACAGCGTTACCACTTTTTAAAAAGAAAACGAAAACACCATGGAAAAGAACTTAAGCATTGCAAAGATCCAGTCCATCGTCATTCCGCTTCTGGATGTCATCATCGGGCTTTCCTCGCTGCTTACGCTCATTTACGGTGGCTATCTTGCGCTGGTCGGGGACATCACGCTCGGACGCTTTGTCGCTTTTTAACCAGTATATCAACATGCTTGTCTGGCCGATGTTAGCCTGCGGTGATTCCGTCAATATGTTTTCGCAGGGTGCTGCCTCCATCCGGAGAATCCAGGAAATCTTCAAGGAACAGCCTGAGATTGCAGACACCGACAAAACCAAGGATGTGGACGACATTAGGGGCGAAATCGATTTTCATCACCTCACGTTCATCCACCGCGGTCACAGCGAACCGACTTTAAACGACATCACCCTGCATGTGCCGGCTGGAACAACGCTTGCGATCATCGGGCGCACCGGAAATGGAAAATCCACACTGGTAAATCTCCTGTTGCACCTTTACAACACGAAACCGGGCATGCTTTTCATTGATGGAAAGGACATTAACACCATTCCTTTAAAAACACTGCGTGAAAATATCGGATACGTTCCGCAGGATAACTTCCTGTTCTCGGACACATTGAAATCCAATATCGCATTTGGCGCTGAAAATGAGGATATGGAAGCCATCCAGTCCGCAAACACGCGCTGCCTGCATCCATGAAAATATTGTCCAGTTCCCGGACGGTTATGAGACAATTGTAGGTGAGCGCGGTGTCACCTTATCCGGCGGTCAGAAACAGCGGAGCTCCATTGCCAGGGCTCTGATGAAAAATGCACCGATCCTGATTTTAGACGACGCCCTCTCCGCTGTCGATACCGACACCGAGGAACACATTTTAACCAATTTAAAGAAAAACCGGGAAGGAAAGACGACCATTCTCATTGCGCACCGCATCTCGACGATCCAGAATGCAGATATCATTATGGTGTTAGAGGAGCGGCACTGCCGCCGAGATTGGAAATCACGATTCCCTTATGGCAAAACACGGGATTTATTACGATATGTTTGAAAAACAGCAGTTAGAAGCCATCCACGGTGAAGCCGGAAAAGCGCTCATCAGACAGGATCATCCAGCTGCAAAAACAGGAAAGGAGGACGCATAACTATGAAACGTTTACTGGCCTATTTAAAACCGCACAAATGGGTTATGACTGCTGCGACAGTCCTCGTCCTCTTTATCATCGTGGTAGAACTTTACCGCCCGATCGTCATCGGTGATGCGATCGATGATTATATCAACGGCTATTACGCACCGTACATCGAAACCACTGCGGATGCGCCGGGTGCTGTTCCTTATCATGACACTCACCTGACAAGAGATTTTGAAACGGCAGACGGACAGAATTACGATCAGATTCTTCTATATAATAATCAATATTATATGGCAGAAAATCTTTCATCCGAAGAATGTGATGCATTAAAAATGCAGATGCCGCCACACTTTCATCTTATGTAAACCAAAGTGCAATGCCTCTCACAAGGGACGACTTAAAAATTTGCGGCATTATGATTTTAGCCGGCATTTTAAAAAGCAGCTGCTCTCTACCTCTTTGCTTCTGCTCACCGGATTTGTCTTAAACGCATTAGACACCGGATCCTGCAGAAAATGGGACAGGAGATCATTTACCAGATGCGTGAGGAGGTATTTACCCACATTCACAGCGTATCGTTAAACTTTTTCAACAATACGCCTGTGGGAAAACTTGTCACCCGTGTCTCCAATGACACCGAGGCTGTCAATGAGCTTTTCTCCACCATTTTGGTAAAACTCTTTAAAAACATTGTAAAAATTATCGGATATGCCGTTGTCATGCTCTCCATTAATGTAAGAATGGCTCTCGTATCCTTTGCGCTGCTGCCGCTTGTCACGGTGCTGACCTTCTTTTTCCGCTTTATGTCAAGGAAGGCATACGAGCTTACACGAAACCGCATTACCGACTTAAACACATTTTTATCGGAGCACCTCTCCGGCATGAAGCTTATCCAGATTTTTGCGAGGGAAGAGGAAAAATATGCACAGTTTGAAAAGAAATCCGAAGATTTATACAAGGCAAACTGGCGTGAGGTTATGACATTTGCGATTTTTCGTCCATCCATTTATCTGGTGTCCGTGCTTGCCATGATGCTTGTGATTGGAACCGGAAGTGCCGGGGTGTTAAACCAGACGCTCTCGCTCGGAACGCTGTTTATTTTTATCACTTATATTTCCTCGTTTTTGATCCGATCCAGGAACTTGCGGAACAGTTTGGTACCTTGCAGTCCTCTCTCGCCTCCGCCGGAAAAATTTTCTCCATTTTAGACGAGAAACCGGACATTGTAAAACCAACGCACCCGGTGGAAGTCAACATCAAAGGACGCATCGAATTCCGTCATGTATGGTTCGCCTACGAGAAGGACGATTATATTTTAAAAGACATCAGTTTCGTCATCGAACCGGGCGAAAAAGTTGCATTTGTCGGTGCAACCGGAGCCGGAAAATCTTCCATCTTAAATCTGATCGGACGTTACTTTGACATCCAGAAAGGTGAGATCTTAATCGATGGCGTAAACATCAAAGACATTGATACTGACGTGCTGCGCGCTGCGATCGGGCAGGTACAGCAGGATGTATTTATTTTTACCGGGGATATTAAGAGCAATATTTCACTGGACAATGAAAATATTTCCATTGAAGATGTAAGACGCGCCGCAGAGATCGTGCATGCGGATTCCTTTATTAAAAAAATGCCGGGTGGCTATGATGCCCCTGTCACAGAGCGCGGAAGCACCTTATCCGCCGGACAACGAGGCAGTTACTCTCCTTTGCGAGAACCTTAGCTTACGATCCGACCATCCTTGTCTTAGACGAGGCAACTGCCAACATTGACACGGAGACCGAGGCACTTATCACAAGTGCTCTGGCAAAACTCATGGAGGGCAGAACTACGATTATGGTTGCACACAGACTTTCCACGATCCAGCATGCCGACAAGATCATTGTCATGCATCAGGGGCAGATTGAGGAAGCCGGCACCCATCAGGAACTTCTCGCCCAGAACGGACTGTACCGGAAATTGTACGATCTGCAGCTTGTGGAAGCGTAGCAGTTCAATTTTTTTGTAACGACAGTTTATATGTCCGCCCCCCGGGAGCATGAACATCCGAGCCGCCGCTTTAAACACACCGGTTTCCGTCATGGAAACTGCCGGGGAAAACGGCGCATGGGGCATGGCACTTCTCGCCTCCTATATGGTTCACAAAAAAAGACGGCGAAACATATGTAGAAACAGAATGTTCACATTTACTGCTTGGTGAACGGTATCCTCTGATTATTTCCGAATCTCCACCCACTCCATCTCAAGCTTCGGTTTCACAACCTCTGTTTTGATCTCGTAGTATCCCTGTTTTAATTCCACACGGCAAATCTTCTGCGTGTTCGGTCTGCCTTCCGTGCCGCTCGTCTGCAATGTGAAGAATAATTCATCGTTGAGATAGAGGTTTGCGGCTGCCTGTGCCAGATTTGACTGCGGAGAAATAAATTTTACAACAACATTGTATACACCAGACTGGTTTACATAAATCTTCTGTGACACTTTATCTTCCGGAACAATGCTTATATCGCTTTCCCCATTTGCCCCTTCTGCTCCAGCCCCTGCAACGGCTCATATGCCTTCACTTCATCCAACGGTCTTAACGGACGTTTCATAACCGGAGCATTTAAAATAAACCGACAGATATTTTTTGCAGAGCGCTGCAGCTCCCCGATGGTAAGCTTTCCATTGTCCAGTGCCTCCAAAATATCATCGCCCATGGCATTGATCTCCGCGCCGTTATTATTGACCACCATATACAGATCATTCTGGGAACGTACCATTGAAGAAAGGGAATGATGATCCTGTTTGCCACCTGTTCACCACATCGTTGACACTTGCCCACCAGTCTGTCATCACAATGCCCTTCATATCCCCCACTCTCCTCTTAAGATCGTGGTATTTAAATCATAATTGGATGATGTCCAGTGTCCATTGATCGGATTATAAGATGTCATAATAGAGGAGGCTTCCCCTTCTTTTACCGCAATTTCAAATCCTTTCAGATAGATTTCACGCAGTGCACGCTCTGATACGACAGAATCGACCGTATGTCTTGCCGTTTCCTGATTATTTGCTGCAAAATGTTTTACCGTTGCAAAAGAGCCACCTTTTTTGATCCCTCTTGTAACCGCTGCCGCAAAACATCCCGTGATATATGGATCTTCGCTGAAATATTCAAAGTTACGTCCATTTAATGGATGACGATGGATATTAATACCCGGTCCAAGCAGGGTATCCACTTCATTTGCAACCAGCTCTTTTCCTTCCATCACATACAGTTCTTCCACCATCGGAAGATTAAAAGAACATGCAAGCAGCGTTCCGATCGGAAGCTGTGTTGCTTTTAGCCCGCTCTCCATACGGATGCCGGACGGTCCATCCGCACAGCAGGCAGCCGGGATGCCATATTCATGCAGGCTGTCGCTGACACCGCCAAATGCGGATGCCGTACCCGGTGTTACTTTCGGGCTGCTCATTCCTTCCCCGCGCACGATCGTGGCAAGTTCCTCTTTGGTCAATTGCGCGATAAATGTATCCAAATCTGCTTTTCCCTCTGCAACATCCGAAAAACGGATTCCTTTGTCTCCGGTGATTGCAAGCTGCTCCGGTAAATGCGCCTCAATCCGTTCCTGTAAATAACCGGATGGTCTCTTTGCGGCACACTGCCTCCTTTTCTGCTGATAGCTTCCATCCTCCCGGCTCTGTCCCGGACGGATGCGCTCAAATGCCTGTCGGTGCGAGTGCTTCCTGCAGGGCTTCCGTCACACAAAAGCTCTTTTACGATATATGCTCCTTTTCCATCGACATCTGCGATTTTCGTATTCCGCACACTATTTCCCACATGGAATACATAAGCACCTGCCTCTGATACATAGCAGGACTTGTGGCCTGCCACACCGGAATCATCATATGAAGCAAGATTTTTTACCGGAATGTGCAGTGTCATTTTCTGTTTTTCTCCCGAGCCAGCTCCTTTGTCTTTGCAAATGCTTTTAATTCTCTCGCCGGTTTTCCAAGTTTTCCCTGCGGTGCCTGCACATAGACCTGTACGACCTCTTTTCCCCTGCAGTCTCCTGTATTTTTCACACAGATGGTAATCTGCACTTCTTTTCCTGCACATGTTCCATTATCAATCGATACTCCGTGACTGCCCCAGGCACCTCCGACTTCGGATTCTTCTGTAACCGTCTCTGCTTTTAAAATTTCAATGTCAAACTTCGAATAGGAAAGTCCAAAACCGAACTCATACATGACTTTTTCCGGGCAGAATGTCTCAAAATAGCGGTATCCAACATAGATATCTTCGGTGTAAGAATTGCGCACAGTGTCTCCGAAATCGTTCGCCGCCGGATAATCTGCCAGTGAACATGCGATCGTGTCCGTCAGTTTTCCACTTGGAGACACTTTTCCACTCAAAACATCCGCAACTGCATTTCCACTCCATGCCGCCCTGCCAGATATAGAGCACGGAACGGATATGATCCTTGTATACAGGATTCTTAAGCCAGCTCATGTCTATGATATTCGACACGTTCAAAAGCACTGCGACCTGTTCAAAATGCGCTGTCAGAACCTTCAGATTTTCAAGTTCTTCCGGCGTCAGAAGGTAACTGCCCGCCTCATTTGCATAATCCTTATCTTCGCCTGCAGTACGTCCGATAATAAAAATCGCTTTCTCTGATTTTTCTGCTGCGGCTGCCGCAATCTCCTCTGTGATCACCATCTCTTTCTGGTGCCACGGCTCTGCTGCCCAGCCGCCACCGCCGTTGTCAAACGGGTGGTCTTTTAACCACGCTCTGTAAATGTCTGCCAGCTCCTCATTCAAAGTAAAGCTGCCGCTCTCTCATTCCATCATAAATATTCACCGCATAAGGCACGTTGACAGCTCCGCCGGAACCAGTTCCGCTGCGGTAAGTTTCAAACTGGCATCTTCCAAACACAGACACCATCTCTTCTTTTTTCAACGGGAACATGTGACCTTCATTTTCAATAAAACGGCTCCCTCTGCGGCTGCCGCCCTGCAATATACTCCAAATCCTTCCAATGGTACTCCGATTGTACTCATACTCATCTGCTTCCTCCAAATACGTTTCTATTTTTATTTTAAAATGTTTTCTTTCACATCACATATTCTAGTAAAATCTTCTCTTCTATGCTATAATTTTCTATTCAAAAATATAACAATTTTGTCATTGGAGGTTTTCTATGGATTATCCGGAAGAAAGAAAACAATATATTGACGGCATCGCCTGCCAGTATCTCTGTCATATTGAAAAAGCAGAGAAACCGGGCAATGTATTTTCGCTCATTTTCATTATTATATTGAAATGCTCTATGCGCTTTCCGGTCATTTCCGTATTTATTTAAACGGAATTTACCACGAATTTGCGGCAGGGGATTTTGTACTGATAAATTCCGGGAAGTGCACCAGATCGACGCGCTCTCATCAGCGGGCGGCTCTTATATCGTGGTTCGTTTTCTCCCGGAACTCATTTACGACGGCATGACGCAGAGCCACTTTGAGTTAAAAATATCTGCTTCCATTTATCACCGAAAACAGCATTTACGAAAAAGTAATTTCTTCTTCCATATTAAATGCAAAACACTCTGCCATCCCCGGACTTATGAACGAGATTATCCGGGAATCTGAGGAAAAAAACAATACGGCTACGAGCTTGCGATCAAAAATCACATTGGCGGTATTTTTCTTTGGCTGCTGCGCTACTGGCATGCAAATGGCGAAGAACCGCTTCTCGAAGATTTTGAAAACCAGCAGTTAAAACAGCAGCTCTCCCCAGCCCTGACCTACATGATCACCAACTATGAAAAATCTATCAGTGCAGCGGACATGGCAAAACTCTGTAATTTGAGCTACAGCTATTTTTCCAGAAGTTTCAACCGGCTTTTGCATATGAATTTCAGTGATTACCTGAATGAGATCCGCATCCGGGAAGCGGAAAAGCTGTTAGTCTCCACTACCCAGAACGTGACGGAGATTGCATCTGCGGTCGGTTTCTGTACCACAAGTTACTTTATCAAACAGTTTACCAAATACCTGCATGTTTCTCCCAAACAATACCAGAAACAAATGCGCCAGGGACAGAAAGATTTCATTGCATAACCACGCAACACAAGCTATAATAGTTTGCAGTGTCCAGTGGTTCCTTAACGGTGATCGGCGGTGCCGGACTTGTCATCGGCTCTTTTGTATCCGGTGGTACTGCAACTCCAAACTTTACCCGATTCGCAAAGTCTGAATATCTGGACTACAAACGACAATGCCTTATATACCGCCGGACTCGGACTTGCTAATATCTTCCATCAGAAGAAAAAACCTATGGTACTGATCTCCGGTATCATTGGAACGATTTTATCCGTCTGGTTATACTATAACTTCTGTAACTGGTTAAATGTATTAAACTGGGGGATTTCCTCCATCAATGGCATGGTGGTTGCTGTCGTCTGCTACCTGATTGATATTTTGTGAAGAAAAAATCAGAGATAAATAATACGTCCTAATTCTGCTGAAGTTCTGTGTGAGATGGAAATGACAGTGCGGTCTTTCGCTACACGCTTTAACGCCAGTAACACTGCCTTTTCCGTCTCTGCATCCAGATTCGCCGTGATCTCATCAAACAGCAAAGCATTTGTGGTTCCGCCACTGCGGCTCTGGCAATGGATAACAGCTGCCACTGCCCCTGCGAGAATAACTCCGGCGTGCATTTCGTGTCATATCCGTTTTCAGAGCTTTCTATCACATCGTCTAACCCGGTCAGCTCTGCCACTGCTTTTATGCGGTCTGCCGGAATGGTTTCATCATACAGCGTGATCTGATCGCGCACCGTTCCCGGAACCATGTGGAAGGTCTGTTCTACATAGCCGAACAGTTTCCGTTTCTCTTCCTCCCGGACTGCCGCTGCCGGTCTTCCGTGGATCAAAACCTCTCCGCCCTGCGGTTCGTAAAGTCCTAAGAGAAGTTTTAAAAATCGTACTTTTTCCTGCCCCGGTTCGTCCTGCGAGTGTTACCTGCTCCGCGTCCATGACCTTTAAATTCAAATGGTCTAAAACGACATGTTCATCATAACCGAAGGTCACATCCCGAAACTCGACAAACGGAACATCTGCTGTTTTATTTTCTGAGTGTCCCCAAGCCATCTGTTCCACGCATTCTTCTGCTACTGTCTCGCTGTCTTTTTCCACTATCTGCTTCTCCTCAAGTGCAAAAAATTCATTGATCCTGTGGATTCCGGCAATCGCAGACTGAATCGTCTGAATCTCCATTCCGAGGCTCTCCACCGGGGAGAATATCTGTGAGATATAGTTGATGACCGCAACCGCAGTTCCGGCAGACATTCCAAAGAATGTCAGTACCGTGTGGTTTCCGACGCGGAAAGCAGCATGACAACTGCGACAACCACCGCATTCAATATCAGTATCACCGGGGAGTAAACCGCATCATAAAAATTGGTGCGCTCCATCGCTGCATAACTCTCCCCGATATAAGTGTCGTAACGCTCTTCCATGTATGCTTCCTTTGCAAGACAATGGATGGTACGGATATTATGAAGGGTTTCCGGCACATGTCCAGAGGCTCTTCCCACAGCCTTACGGTTTTCGATCTGGGCTGCCAGCATGTTTTTTTGCACATGTCTGGTAAACCAGAATAAAAACGGCAGCAACACCAGCAATACCAGCGTCAGTCCACGGTTTTGAAACCAGATCACCACCAGAATACTGATAATCTTGCAGGCGTCAGCAAACATACTGATAATCCCTGAGGCAAACAGATTTTCCACCGTGTCAACATCCCCGACAAACCGTGACACCAGTGTTCCCGGCTCCTGCTTATTCACGCTGTCTGCCGTCAGACTTACAAACTTTTCCATAACGCTGCTTCTAAGTGCATGTGTGATTTTCTGCCCAAACACCGTCAGGAGTCCTTCCCTCGCAGCTTCCAATATTCCGGTAAGTGCGAGCAGGACAAAATAGAGAAGGATCACAGAAAACGCCGCCTCATTACCGGCAGTCACTGTATCGATGATTTTGGCAAGTATCAGCGGCGGAATCAGCGCTGCCACAACTGCTCCGATCACTGCGGTCAGGATTCCGGCAGACAGCATTTTCTGTTTTTGATTGTTTCCAGGATCACACTTTTTACCTGTCTTTTCTGTTTCATCTGCCACTCCTCCTTTCCCTCTGTATGTTCAGAAACTGTTTTTCTATTTTCCGTTTCCACTTTCGCATTCTCTCTTTCATCTCTCTGTGTCTCATACAGACTGCGGTACTCCGGTATCTTTTCCAGAATTTCTTCATGTGTACCGGCCACCGCCTTTCCATCTTCCATCCAGATGACCTGATCCATCTGAGGAAACAGATATAAACGGTGAGAAATTAAGAAAACAATATTGTCTTTCGTCTGCTGTTTCAAATTGGCAAAAATCTGTTTTTCCGTGTTTTTGTCCAATGCCGAAAAAGGATCATCCAGAATCAGAACAGGCTTTTTGTGGCAGAGTGTCCTTGCAAGTGCGAGACGCTTTGCCTGACCGCCGGAGAGACGCACTCCGCCATTTCCAACCGCGGTCTGTTTTCCATCCGCCATCTCTGCAGTTCCTGTTCCATGCACACTGCCTTTAAGTAATCGTCTGCCTCTTTTTTGTCACCGAGCAAAATATTATTTTCCACACTGTCAAAAAACAACTCCGGATCATGTCCGAGATAACCGATCCGCTTCGTGCGGTCTGCCGCGTCCATAGCCTGCAAATCTGTGCCGTCCACAAAAATCTGTCCCTCATAAGGATATTCACACAAAAATACTTTTCCAAGCGTTGACTTGCCACATGCGACCGCCCCGGTAATACCGATGATCTGTCCTTTCTCTGCGGAAAGACAAATGTCGTCTAAAATTTTCTTTCCATCCGGATAAGCAAAATTCAGATGACTGATCTGTATTTTTTGCACTGTTGTCTCTGTTTTGCCTGCTGGAACTGTGTCGTTTTTTTCCCTACACTCCCTGGCATGATTTTCTGCTGTCTGATCTTCGATCGCAGTTCTCTCATCTTTTCGTGTCAGAAGTGGTTTGATACGGTTCCATGAAACCTGGGCTTTATGTACCGCATTGAATAGCTTCGCAGCGCTTGACGACTTCACGGAAAGTTTCACAAAGCACGACAAAATGTGGTAAACGCCGCAATGCCCCATGCACGCCAGCCGGTTCCCAATACATTTTTCTGTCCGAAATACAAAATGAACAGCACACCTGCCATGGAGATGACGCGATACACCGGTGGCATTGCCGTGTTCCAGATGTTTGCTCTCACGGCTGATTTTTCATACGCAGACAAATTTTCTTCATATGCATTCTGTCTTTCTTTTTCACGCCCGAAAACACGGTATGTGATTGCATTTTCTGCCCGGTCTAACGTCGCTGCGCTCAGCGCGCCGGACTGTTCCTTGTAAGCAGCCCCGGTTCTCTGGATCATTTTTTTCATTTTTCTGCGGTCATGTAAGAGATTGGCGGAAACAGCATACATAAGAGCGCCAGCCGCCAGTCATACCACAAAAAGCATTCCGGCATAGGCTGCGAGCGCCACACCTGTATCAAAAGTTTCCGTCGTAAATTTCCGCATTCCCTCCACACAGTCATCAACGTCGAGGATTGCTTTCGTTATGACATTGCCTTCGCCCTCTTCCTTAAGGCTCGCCCTGCTTTTTCTGGACAAGGCTTCCATAGAGGATTTCCTTCATCCTGCGGTTTACATTATTGGCAAAACGGCGGACATAAAACGCTTGATATATCTCGAACTCTGCACGATCACGATCACTGACACATAGCTTAACACAAGAATCAGCATATCGCCAAACTGTCCGGCACCTCTTAAAATGTCCACAAGACAGCCGGTCATTTTTCCTTCGAACCACGGTCCTGCAAGCAGTCCTACATTATAGATCAGACCGGATATTGTCACCGCCAGAAGTACTTGCCATTCCGCTTTAAAGTAGGACAGAATCCTATCCGGCTGAAAGGATGCTGGCTGTTTCTGTTTTTCTTTCATTTTGTCCTCCTTTTCCCTGCATAACAGAAAAGGCATCACACCAAAGTGCGATGCCTTCCATTCATTTCTGCCTGTTTATTCATAAATATGTTTTTTCTTATCTTTTGCTTTTACCTGTTTTTTCTTTAACATATGTTTTGGATTTTTGTCTGCCATAATGTATCCTTCCTTTCCAATGCCTATAGGCTTTTCGGTCTGTAGGTTACTTTCTGTGCAAAATGATTATCCTTCAATTGCGATGAATTTACGTTCCGGTACTGCTGATTTTGCTTCCTTCTTCGGAACAAACAGTTTTAAGATACCATGTTTGAACTCTCCCTTGATATCTTCCTCTGTCATATCATCACCGATATAGAAGCTACGCTCGCAGGAACCTGCATAACGTTCTCTCCGGATGTACTTGCCGGTATCTTTCTCCTGCTCATCCTGATCAAGACCTTTTTGCAGCGGCGATAGACAAATATCCATTGTCTAACGATACCTTAATCTCATCTTTCTTGAATCCAGGCAGATCGATAATCAGCTCATAGCCGTTGTCCATTTCCTTGATATCCGTTTTCATAAGGTTCTTTGCATGTCTGCCATACAATTTCTTCTCAACCTTACTGTCATCATAAAATGGTAAATCAAACAAATCATCAAATAAATCTTCTCCAAAAATACTAGGCATCAACATAAGTCATCTCTCCTTTTTCTACGGTATCCGCTTTCTCGTGGATATCTCATGCTTTATTACCTTGTTTCTTTGGAACTGGGATGTTCGGAGAACTCACAGAACTTTTACTTCTGAAATCTTTTCTGATCTCTTGGTTCTTCTTTTGTTCTCTTCCTTTGTTCTGACTATGTTATACACCCGTTTGTTAGCACTGTCAATAGGAGAGTGCTAATTTTTTGTGAAGATTTTGTGAAAGTGGACTACATTCACATAAATATGTATCTCCCGAAGCTGATTTTTTGTTTTCTGCTGCTATTCTTCCTGCTCACACAAGCTTCTTTGTTCTCCACTTCCCGGTTTTCCAGCGCCATACCATGCCGACAGCCCGCACACACTCATCGCTTGCAAGCCCAATATACGCTCCCACAGCCATAAGTCCCATGGAAATTCCAAACAGCCATGTGCCTCCCACCGCAAAACAAACATGAAAACGGCTGCGATCACTGCCGGGAACACTGCATCTCCGCTTGTTTTTAAGGCTTGTCCAAACACAAGATTCGTCACGCGTCCAATCTCAAGTACAATGTCGATTGCCAGCAGCTTGCGAACCAGCGCAGTCATTTCCGGGTTGTCTGTAAAGAGCGGCATAATAAAACCGGAACCAAGCACAATTGCTGTCTCCATGCAGACTGCCACACATACTCCGACAAATGCCGCCCGCTTTGTCCCTCTGTCACACTCTTCGAGTTCCCCAGCACCGATGTGCCAGCCTGTCATGATCGCATTTGCCTGTGCCAGTGCTGCACCGACACAATAGGAAAAATTACTGATTGTTGCCGTATAAGATCTGGCTGTCACATTCAGTCCTTCTGCATCCATCTGATTCAGGAAACGGATGACAAGCATCATTGCAACATTATAGAGTGCAGTCTCACATGCAGATGGAAGTCCGACTTTCACGATCTGCCCTAAGACTGTCTTATTTGCGATCCTCTCTGTGCTGTTTTTTGCAGAGATCAGCTTATGTGAAAAAATACAGTACAATACACAGGTTCAGGATCTTGGAGATCACAGTTGCTGCGGCGACACCTGCAACACCCTTTGTGCAATACAAAAGAAATACTGCATTCATCACAAAATTTGCGATATTTCCAACGATTGTGGCATATAATGGCTGCTTTGTATATCCGAATGCGCGCAGATAGCTTGAAAAGATAGGAATGACCGCATTTAATATACACCCACCCCGACAATTTTAAGATAAATCAACGCCGGTTCATACAATGCATCCGCAATTCCTACCATACGAAGGATTGCTCCTGCTCCCGAAAATAAAAATACAGCCATAAGCACGCCTGCAACAGCATTAAATAATAATCCAAGCTGCCTTGCCTGATAGGCAACTCCCGGTCTGCCTGCACCAATATTCTGCGTCATGACCGAAACCATGCCGGAAGATATGATAGAAAACATTATGATAAAAATTCCAATATAACTGTTTGCCGTTCCCACCGCCCCGACTGCATAGTCTCCAACTGCGGATAACATCAGAGTGTCAACCATACCGGACAGCATATAAAATAGTGTTTCCAGACAGATTGGGATAAAAAGTCTTGTGAGCTGTTTCATCTTAAGTTATCTCCTTTTTCCGTTCATACTTATCCAATCTATTTTATATTATTTTCCCTGAAAAACTTGCACTATTTTAACCAGAAAAAGTACAATTCTGCTCATTTTAAAAAATATTTCTGCGTTATAAAAATCTGGAAGCCAGAATGATCTTCAGTGGGCCAGTTTCCAGCTTACTGCCTGCTGCCTTGCATCCACAAATCTCTTATAAATGCCTTCCTGCTCCATTAGCTGCTCATGCGTTCCTTTCTGGACAATCTGACCTTTATCGACGACTATGATCTGATCTGCATGCCTTACTGTCTTCAGTCTGTGGGCAATCATAATAATCGTTTTTTCCTTTGTAAGTGCATCTACTGCATCCATCAGCTCCTTTTCATTCTCTGGATCAACATTTGCCGTTGCTTCATCCAATATGACGATTGGCGCATCCTTCATAATCGCTCTGGCTATCGAAATACGCTGTTTCTCACCGCCGGAAAGTGTGGCTCCACCTTCTCCAATCACGGTGTTATAACCATCCGAAGCTGGATGATAAAAAGTCATGGCAAAGATGCTTTCTTTGCAGCCGCTACAACTTCCTCATGAGTTGCATCCTGACGACCGAATTTAATATTGTTTTCAATTGTATCAGCGAACAGATAGACTGTCTGAAACACAAAGGAAAAGTTGTTCATCAGACTGTTCATGCTGTAATCCTTCACATTTACTCCGCCAAGTGTGACTTCACTTGCATCTACATCCCAGAATCTGGCGATCAGATTGCAGATGGTGGATTTTCCACCACCGGATGGACCAACGATTGCTGTTGTTGTCTTTTCCGAATGGAAAGCGATACATCATCAATGATTTTTCTTTTATCATAGGAAAATGAAATGTGATCCAGTTGAATGTCATATTTTTGCGGTTTGATCTCTTTTCCGTTAATGTCCATTGTATCAAGCTTTAGAATTGCATTTGCCTTATCCACGCACACACTTACCACATGTAAAAGTGAGGAATAGTTTCCTGCACACTCCAGGCTTGAATAAAGCATAAATGCTTTGCAATGGTCATACCGATCGCATAAACAGCACTCATCGTTCCATGGATATAAAACGCTGCACTGCAGATCACAATGACTGCTCCAGTGATCTTCGTCACAATTCCCTGAAGAAAATGATATGGCACAAATAAAAGCTCCATTTTCGTGTTGATCTTCGCACATCCTTCGTTTGCATCATTCAGCCTTTTGCCTGCTTGCCAAGCAGGTTATAGGACTTCACTTCTGATATTCCCTGAATGTATTCCATGATCTGGCTAATCAGCTCGGTATCACACCGGACTTTTTTCCATTGAATCATTCTTTCCTGCCTTTTGCATGACCGTATTGATCATAAAGAAAAGGACTACACCAGCCGCGCGATGAGACCGATTCTCCAATCAAAAATGAGAATCATAAGAACAATCATAGTTGTTTCCAGAATACCCTGTGTTGTCAGCATAACGACTCGCTGCAATATCACCAAGCATTTCCATGGTATTTGTTGTAACGGAAGAAATCTCACCGATGCTGTTGGAATTAAAATATCCCATCGGCAGATAACGAAGCTGCTCCGCAATCTTTATCCGCATAAATGCACTTGCATTGTATCCGCCTTCCGTCTGCAAAGACAGTCGAAAATCTTTTGCAGATAATATCGGTCACAATGGCAATTCCCATGATTGCGATCGATCCGCCGATGTATTTTCCCCATGCTTTCCCCGCTTAACAGTCCGCTCAATATATACATAATCGCCGGTATCTTCATCGCAGATGCAAGTGCCTCTACAAGACCGATTGCAATAGACAGCCTGAATTTATTTTCATTTTCTTTTCCAGAAAACCTAAAGAATTTTGCCAGAATCTCAAACATATTAGTTTTCCTCCTTTACGGTATCTTTGGCAGATATATGTGCATTCCACATTTCCTTATAAAGCGGACACGATGCAAGAAGCTCCTCGTGTGTGCCATGTGCTGCTACATTTCCTTCATTTATGACGAAAATCTGATCGCTGTCTTTGACGGTAGACAGTCTGTGCGCGATCACGATAAGTGTTTTCCCTGCAACAAGCTTTGCAATGGAGTTCTGCAGAATTGCCTCATTCTCCGGATCTGTGTATGCAGTCGCCTCATCAAGGATCACGATTGGAGCATCTTTAAGCATAGCTCTTGCAATCGAAATACGCTGTCTCTCACCTCCTGAAAGATGTCCTCCGGCTCCTCCGACAATTGTATCAAATCCATTTTCAAGCTGCATGATAAAATCATAGCATCCACTCTTTTGTCACCTCAATAACCTGCTCATCCGTGGCATTTGGATTTCCCTGTCTGATATTTTCACGGACTGATTCATTAAAAGGTAATTGTCCTGTGCAACGTATGCGATTTTTTCGGTTAAAATCTGTAAGCGACAGTCGCTTATGTCTGTGCCGCCAATCTTTATACTTCCACTGTTTACATCCCATAGAGAAGCAATCAGCTTCGCAATGGTTGATTTTCCGCTTCCCTGATGGTCCTACGATTGCATTGACCGTTCCTGCTTTCAGCTCCATAGTTACTCCGTGCAGGATTTCTTTGTCGTGATATCCAAACTTCACATCGGTAAGTGTAACGGAATTATCCTTTGGAACCGCTGTACTCTCTGCAGGTCTTTTAAGTTCCGGCTGCTCTAGGATTCCCACTACCTCTCCGACGATCACACCAATTTTGCCCAGATCATCCGTATAAGAACCGACTGTAATAAGCGGACCTACAATTCCAAGGGATAAAATGATACACATAACAAAATTGGGGATCGTCAGTGTTTCGTTTTCCACATAGTGTGCTCCAAAAAGGCAGGACTGTAAGCAAGGTATAAGGCGTCACAACCATCATCAGGGCATGAAAAATGGAGCAGCGTTTCATCCACGAAATAAAGGAATCTGCATATTCCATAGCTGCTTTGTAAATTTGGCATAAGAGCTTTCCGTTTTTCCAAATGCTTTGATGACTTCAATTCCATCAATATATTCCACTGCTGCATCATTCAGTTCCTTTGTTGTCTTAACCGTTCTTTTCAAAACTCGGTTTATAATCGAGCATCATGCCAAAATAAGAAAGAAATCCAACTACAACTGGCACTAAGGACCAGATGGCCAGCCTCCAGTCTGTCAGGAAGAAATAGATCAGGATAATGACCGGTGCCAGCAGATTGAAGTAAATTCCGGCACAATATGTGCCAGTGTCGTTTCAATACTGTCGATTCTTTCTACCAGAATATTCTTAAATGTACCGGAGGATGTATCCTTTACGTATCCCAATGGCACCCGTGCCAGTTTTTCGCAACAGGTCTTTCTTATATTTGCAAGCACTGTAAATGTGGCCTTATGCGAAAGTGCTGTCGAAATCGAATGTAATAGTTCTGCCAGGATAAAAGACAATGCGATCCATACTGCCTTAACCAGATACGCCTTGAACTCCCTGTTACCATCCAGAAACATCTTGACCACATCCGCAATCATAAAATACGGAATTATAAAAATAACGCTTCCTGCCGCAAACACGACGCTCCATACATAAGCACTTCTTTTTTGTCCCGCCCACTCCAGTATCCAACTGGCAGCAGACTTCTTCTTTTCTTTCATGCAAACACACTCCTCACTTTCGTTTTATTGTTGTTTCTTTCGTTAGTTTATCCTAACTTATATATAATAAAATAGGTGGCTTACCGGCATTCGCCACCTGATGTTATAACCCCGATTGAAACCTCAGTCAGAAATCCTGAACCTGCTGCACATATAACCTATTCAAAATTCCTGCATCAGTTATACCGGAAACTCAATATTCCACAATCGCTCCCAACCACCAGTTTGAAATTCCCTTAACTGGTATACATTTTTTTCTTTGCCGTTTCCTTCTCCATGTCATGTTCAATAATCTGCAGTACTGATGAGAAAAATCCTGTATAAATCATATGCATAAGGCTTTCCTCTACAACCGGTATTTCTACACCGGCCTCCTTCATTTTTTCATATATTTCAGACTGGACTTCATTTCCCGATCCACCATATTGTGTATAAATAATTCAAATTTTCCACTGTCTCCGCATTTCAACAATAATCTAAAATTATCATAATGATCATAGATATAATCAACCATCTGTTCCATCCCATCACTGGATGTATCCGACATATTCCTTGTCTGATCACTGGCTGAAAGCTTTTCAAATGTCTCAACGATCTGGTCATAAATCTGATAAATATGTTCCATATAAGGATCCGTCAGTGCATCAAAGAGCATTTCCGTCGGATTTGTCGGATAGTACTTATAAAATGCTCCTGTTGTGAGTCCATCTTTCAAAAATTCTGCCGCTCCACTGAATTTTTCCTTCAAAAAATGTCTGCCTTTGCTCCATATTTTTCCATCCTTTTCTGCCTTTACTTAAATGATTCCATGTTATATCACACTGTTATATTATGCGTTTACTGATAATTGTCAATGATATGCACGCTGTCTTATTGGACTTTTTTTTGCTCACTTACTTCATCCTGCTTATCATATTCTTCAGATTAATTTTTCTTTATAGCATTTTCACTGCCTTTCTTACTTCTTTCACCCACTCTGCACTATGACAGCAAAACAGTTCTTCATGTCTTTTCATATTTTTTTTCCTTGATATCCATTTTTTGAAATAAGACAATATCTCTTTTCGTATTTTTCTCCCATCTTGTTGCGACATGGATCGTTGTTCCCGGCACATCAATTCCATGCTGGACTTTCGTAACCAGATCCGAATAGAACTGATTATAAATACTCTGTTTCGTAATCCACGGACTTCCTCCTTTACCGATTCCAAACATATTCAAAAATCCATTATATAATTCTTTTTTGCCACCGTCTGTCTTATCCAGCTTTTTCTGCACAAATTTCGGAAGAGCACCTGTATGTACCATTTTATACATAAAAGGCACTACCTTGGATGACTTGATTTTTGCCACAAGACGTCCAGCCTCATCCATGTCACTGCTCCCAATAATACCGTGATCTATATGAATTCTTTTTCGCTGGATCAGAAGGGATACAAAACTTCCACCAAGGGAACACCCGTACGCTGCTTTAATTCTTCCACCATACTTTGTTCCTTGATTTCCAGCTCAATCTTTTCACATTCATCTTCCATTGAATAAAATTCAGTTTTCTCATTTGGATCAAATCCATCATAAGAAACGATTACCGTGTAAAAATAAGAATGTAATCCATCTAGTACATGTTCAAAGCTGCTATACAGACAGCAGGTACCGGGAAATAAAAATATCACAGGTTTACGATTGTCTCCACTTTCATAAAATTTCATATCTAGTCTCCTTCAGACTTTTCTGACAACACAATGCATCCTCATACCTTTGCGGATTTCAAATTTTTCTACTTTTAACCCTACTTTTCTGCAGCATTTCATAACCACATCTCTTGTTGGAACTCGAACATCTCCATGTCCGCATATATTTGCCAGAGGCATTTCCAATGTATTCATCAGCCATACCAATACTTTATTGTCACTGGTCACATCTCGCAGGATCAGTCTTCCATTTGGGCGAAGACACCTTTTTACACTGTCAAAAAATGCCTGTGGATCCGGATAATGATGGAAACTCATAGAACAAATAATTGCATCAAATGAATCATTTTCAAAAGGAAAGTTCTCACAGTCTCCCACAACAAATGTTGCATTTGGAATATTTTTCTTTTTTGCCTGTTCGATCATGGCCGGAGTCAGATCCAACCCGGTATAATGTCTGTCTGGATATTTTTCTGATAATAAAGAAATCATTGGAGCCGGACCACAGCCTGCATCCAACAAATCATTAAATGGCTCTTTTTCTAATTCTTCCAGAATCTCCGGATAGTCCTTCTTACACATTTCGTAAATACCCGCATGGTTACTTTCATATCTTCCTGCTGCTTTTGTAAATTCAGCAATTGACAATTTTTTGTATTCTTCGTTTTTCATGCTTTTTTCCTCCAATCACATCTGCACCATAAATCAATCTTATCCTAGAAATCTGGCTTCTTTTTCAATTTCAAATAAGCGGTCAAAACTTGTGTTAGTCTCTTCTAACCCGTATCTTCTAAAAAACCGTGTGAAACAAAACTGTAATTCCACACGGTTTCTTTTCTTATGCATTCATTATGTCACTTTAATCTGGTTTGTCAACCAGATTTTGTTTTCTGCTTCTGCGTGATAAGTCTTGTATATTCTCCCTCATCAATATGATATTTTTTCCTGATAATAATGTAGGATGCAATCAAAGCTAAAACTGGGATGAGTACTATTCCTACTCTGAAAAGCAATGCCTGTGATGCTGTAATTTCAGCAATAACTTTGTTTGCTTCCACTAAAGCGCTCTCACTTGTAAGAGAGCCTTTGTTCACTTCTATTTCCAATGCACTGATAGCCTGACTTCTGGCATATATGCCACTTATTATAAGAACTAAAGTTGATAATCCCTGATTGATTCCACCCGCCAGCTTTTTACACTGAAAGAACGTACCGCTGATATAACAGAATCATGTCTTTCATGAAATCTGGCTTCATCATATTCAATCGTGTTATTGATCATGACAATGATCGCCAGATTCATAAGTCCCTGGAAAAAGAATATGATAAATCCAACCGCATTAAGAAGAATTACATTTTTCGGCAATATATAACCAAATCCCATGAAAGACGCATAGCCAGCCAGTAAAGCAATAAAACAGACTCTAAGTATCTTTTCTCTTGAAAAATGCTTAGCAAGTGACGCATAACTTGCCTGTGAAATCAGCATTCCAAGTCCATACATTACCGTAAAATAAAATACCAGATTTCCACTTTCTGAATAACCATATTCTATGTAAAAGAAGTTTACACCAAATATAATAAGAATATTGCATGTAATGTTAAAAAGATGGAAGCAATTCCTGCGGCGACCAGCTGGTCATTTCTTGCAAAAACTATACATATCCTTTAATGATAATTTCTCGATCTGCTCTTTTCGCGGCTTTTCTTTTATTCCAAATGCTGTCAGCATCTGAAATCCGACAAGTGCCAATGCTACTATCATTGCAACTACCCTGTACGCATTTACAGCATTTCCAGCAATTACTACAGGCACTACTCCGGCTACAGAAAATTGACCGATGCACACAAAAATGCTCATGATGGTGACAAGGGAATCTCTGGTGTGTGGATCTGAACTCAGCGAAGGCAAAGACTCCCAATATGCAATATCATTCATAGTGTAAGTCATCCCCCACAAAAGATAAAAAAGGCTGTAAAACCGACAAATCCCCATCCGCTCGGACGGATCGTAAATAAACAAACGATTACAATCGCATTGCTGATGCATCCAATTAAAATCCACGGTTTAAATTTTCCCATTTTAAAATGTGTATTTTCAATAATAATTCCCATCAGCAGATCGTTGACTGCATCCCATACCATGCACACAACCATTGCTGTACTTATTACAGCAAATTGTGCACTGGTCAGATTCATTGTATACTGCACATAAAGAATCAAATACATGCTCACCAGTGCATATGCTGCATCCCGCCCTGTCGCACCAATGCAGTAACTCCATTTTGTTCTTGCATCTAATTTTCGTTCATACTGTTTTCCCCTGTTCGCAGAAGCAACAATTCTGTTCATTGTCTTTTTCTTTATAATGCCGCCACTCGGTTGCATACACTGTCAATATTTCCCTCAAGAATGCCTTCCAACATCATCCTTGCTTCAGGATCTCTTAGAGATTTTGGAAAATGCATCAGTCTTACAAGAATCTTTCCAAGCTTAATCCATCTCCTTACAAGCCGGGAATATTCCTGCATCTGTCTGAGTGAATTTTGGTAGTAAATTCCCCCGGCTTTAAATCAGAAAAGTGTGTGCATGGTTCCTGATAAATGGAATAAAAATCTGTTTCCGAAAGAGGTACACCTGCGCTCTTTTTAAAAGAACATTCATTTCTGTCCCTGCAACATCCATTTTTCCAGTCAATCGGATATCGTTAAGAGATGCCCCTACCTGAATTTCATACTCACCACCAATGACCTGAAATTCACCATTCTGGTATACCTGAAAAGCTCTGTCATCAATACAATATCCATCTGTTTCTTTTCGCCCGGATTTAAGAATGTTTTAGCAAAACCTCGCAGTTCTTTATTGGCCCGGAGAAAATCAGCATCCGGATTTTTCACATATATCTCCGAAATTTCGCCGCCTGCAATGGTTCCAATATTTTTCACTTCAAAAGAAATATGGATTTTCTTATCATCGCCTGCCTTTATATGTAAATCCGCATACTCAAACTCCGTATAACTTAATCCATATCCAAAACAATATCTGACAGGTACATGAAAAGTATCATAATACCGGTATCCCACAAAAATACTTTCACGATATTCCACCTCATCCAGATGTCTGCTTTGCCCTTCCTGTTTTGCAAAATAACCATAGCTTGGAACATCTTTTTCACTATATGGAATACTCTCTGCGAGCTTACCGGATGGATTGCTAAGTCCTAAGATAATCTTTACACAGGCACCAGCTACTGCTTCTCCACCAAGATATAGATGTAATAGTGCTTTACATTTTGATGGAAGTTCCATGTCATAAGGCGAACCTCCAAAAAGAGAGAAATCCTATCTTATCGTTCACCTCCAAAAGCTTTTTTAAGTAAAAGGATCTGATTTTCCGAAGTTCAAAGCTTTCCCTGTCATATCCTTCACCTTCAGCAATATCCGTCAAGCCTCCGAAAAACAATACCGGTATATTATATTCTTTTCGCTTCTATAGCTTTCCTTATTGCCTCTTTTTCCAGTTTCGCATCTCTTTTAAAAGAAGTATTTTTATAACCTCTTGCATATCTGACTTTTATGCCATATTCTTCAAACTGTTCTATAAAAGAAGTAATTCTGGTTGTATGAATATGACTGCTTCCCACCGCCCTGGATTCTCGGTTTGTCTGCCAATTCTCCAATCACCAGTATTTCTTTTTTATTTCCCCTAATGGAAAGAAACCATCATTTTTAAGAAGTACAATACTCTCTTCCGCTATCTGTTCTGCCAGCTTATGATTCTTCTCTCTGATAGAATCCGAATATTCTTTTTTTCCCTCTGCTCTGTATCACATTGCTCTTTATATCTGTCATTCAACCTTTCTATTCTATCAACAGAGCATTCCAGTTTTTTCATAAACCAGGATTCGTTGCCGCCATATTCCATATTTCATCATAATGATTGCCACAGCTGTCAGGCATTTCTACATCCATTCCCGCAGATATGCATTCCGGCAGATCAACACAGGCTCCCCAGTCACTCATTACAAGACCCTCATATTTCCAGTCGTTTCTGAGAATGTCGGTTAAAAGATGTTTATTCTCACAAGCCGGTAATCCATTCAGGTAGTTATAACTTGCCATTATGGTTGCCGGCTTTGCCTTTTCACTGCTTTCTCATCAATCATGGAATTACTTGTCATTCTATGTGTTTCCTGACTATTGCCCGCAAAATGCTTCAGGGATGTTCCCACGCCACATTCCTGCATTGCAATAATATAGGAAGATGCCAGTTCTCCTGTAAGAAAAGGATCCTCTGAATAATATTCAAAATTCCTGCCACACAAGGGAGAACGCTTCATATTAACTCCTGGTCCAAGCACCACAGACACCCCCAATGCCTTTGCTTCCTGAGCCAGTCCTTCCCCATTTTTCCTATCAATTCTTTATTCCAGGGAACACGCTGCACTGCTTGCTGTTGGAAAACAGGTTGCTTCATAACTGTCATTATTCTTTGCCCCATCTTCCTGTGCACGTATTCCGTGAGGTCCATCCGAAACATGTATATCACCTATATGCCATGTTCCACGCCCCGTCACGAGTCGGCACATCTCTTCCAGACTTTTCCCCATATAATACCTCCGTTTTAATCTGCTTCTCTATACCCAACTTAACATCTCTTGTCATTAATTTATATTAAATTTATATTGTTATATATTAAATTTATTATATAATAGATTTATGAAAGGGGAAAAAGATGTCTGGAAATGATTCAACTATTAAATATGAATTTTTAGATTCATCAAAGAATTTTATATACGATGCCAGAGAAACAGGAAAGACACATACGTCTTTCCTGTATGAACTACAGCTTTTTAATGCTATTAAGAATGGAGATATCCATGGTGTCAAAACTGCCCTTGAAACCTACACTGACTCCGGGCTCATCATCGGTCATATGTCTGATAACCAGTCAAGAGAAATCCATTATTGGGCTGTCTCTACTATAGCAGTTTCCATCCACTATGCTATATTAGGAGGACTTGATGAAAGTGAGGCGTATCAGTTAAGTGACAAATATATTCAGGAAATTGACCAGCTATCCTCAATGGATACCTGTATAGACTATCTGTGCCGTCACAAAGAAAGCAATTGAACTCGTCAAAAAGTAAGGTGAACACCATTCCACATTAGAGTACAGTCAACATCATCTTCAGCGCCAATCAGCAATAATGTTCCATGAATTTTTTCAATCTTGATCATTTCGTCTTCTGTAATTGGATGAGCTGTTTCCGAGTCATCAAACAGTTTTCTCGAATTAATCATATCACCAGTCCGCTTTGTTTCCTTCTCAATCACTTTCCAGTAATCTGGATGTTTATAGCAAAAAGGCATATACGGAAGTGGTTCACCTTTATAGGAAAAAAGAGATTCTCCATCGATCGGCCATTCCTTACAACCGTCTTTTTTCCCCTGCATAAACCCCTGCCAGATAAAATCACTCGGTGTCAGACCAATTGTTAATGTGATATCTTCAAAATAAGAAGCGGCAGTCAAGGCAAGTGTTCCTGTAGTAGATGCCCCGACCATTCCTATCTTCTGATTGCCATGTGTTTTTAACCAACTGATTGCTTTCTCTATACGTTCCAATGGATAATTATGATGTCCATAATCTTTTTTTGCCGGTGACATCGTCATCACATTTACACCGAGTTTATGTAGCCATTTTACAGATGTTCGTGCCAGATAATCTTCTGGATCATCTCCGATCATGGCAATCATTGCACAGTCTGAATCCGATTTACATTTCCAGTATGTGCCATAAAATCCATCTGTTTCCACATCAAAATGTCTTTTCTTCATTTGTGTACTCTCCTTAATATCGGCCACGTTTCTTCATAACTATTATTTTGTTTGAGATATTCCGAACGATTGGAATCTTGCCTATTACACGATAAACAGGCATAAGCTCTTTCATTCCTTCAACCAGACTGACCTCATGCAGGATAGAAAAATTCGGTACAATCTTTTGTAGTTCTGTTCCGTTCTTAACTCCCCATGTGAATTTTGCATTGCTTCCCTCTATGGATTTCTCTTTCATATGCTTTACAACAAAGGGTGACATGGTTTCGACCATTACTGTAACTTCCTGAAATGATTTATCAATAATAGAAAAGATCTTCCTGATATCTTTCTCATACAAATACATTGTAAGTCCTTCGATTATTACCAGAATATTTTTACCGTGATAATCGATATCATCTATGTAGGAATCATCCATTGCAGACTTTGCAATCTGATACACCGGATCAGTTTCGGTAAGAAACTGGCTCCTTATTTTCATTGTTTCAGGAAGGTCGACATTATACCAGCGCAGATATTTTCCCTTCATTCGATAGCATCTGGTATCCAGTCCGCATGCAATATTTACGACAACTGTATTTTCATGCTTCTCCAGATATTTTCTGACCATCCGGTCTAATACAATCGTTCTCGCAATCACACCATAAGTCATGGCGTTATCTTTATCTGCTTTGGAAAAGTCATAATCAAGCTTTTTCACAAGTTCTACTGCAATTTCGTCACTTATTTTGGCATTTTGCTTTTTTGTTTCTTTTGCTCTTGCATACAAGGTCTGTACCATCGTTTCCGGTACACCTGTCACATTCACTTTTTCTTTCATGTACTTTCCTGCTTTCCATATCAATACATTGCCGCTTGTGTTAGTTGCATCTAACCTGCATCTGATAAAAAAACCGTGTGAAAACAAAACTGTAATTCCACACGGTTCCTTTTCCTATGCATTCAGTATATCACTTTCATCTGGTTTAGCAACCAGATTTTGTCTCACTTTTTTATTGTGTTCCTTGCAAAATACAAACTGCACCAGCAAAGATATAAAATACAGTTCCACCGCCGATACTGAGCAATATGCTCTTTTTCCATCTGTGAAGGAGTACGATAAATGCAATCGCCAAAAATTCCGGTGGTTCTTTTCCTTCCGGGAAAATTAAAAAGCAGAACCGATCAGACCGATCAGCGCCGGAACGTGGTCTTTTGTGTCCTCCCACTGGTTGACAAACATGACAACAAACAGCGCTGTCATGACAAACTCTAATCCCTTCGTATTAAAATGGATCACATAGCCAAGCAGTGCTCCTGCAGTTGCACCTCCCACCCAGTAAATCTGGTTCAAAAGCGTCACAAAAACATAAACCATCCTTGATCCACACCCTCCGGTACTTCTGTCGTACAATTTACGGAAAATGTTTCATCACACATTCCATAAATCAGATAAAACTTTTTCCATCCGACATTTTGATATTTATCCAACATGGAGATCCCATAAAAAAGATGTCTGGCATTCACCATCAATGCCAACAGGAACGCTGACAGCGGATTAAGACATTCCCGTAAAATTCCATCGAACCCGCAAAATAAACATACAAACATCGATACAAAATGAAAATCCCATGCTCCGCATCAGAAATCCATAAGACATTCCTAAAAATAAGAATCCTACACAGATTGGCAATGCAATGCTCCTTGAATGCTTTTTTTCTTCATGTAACTTTGTTCCTCCTTTCCTGTTTGTAACGCAATAGCCTTTCCATACTCGATCGCATAGAATTCCTACCGACATACTTTACTTTTTCTAATTTAACGCAAAAAAAATCTGTCCTATGTGTAAGAGTGAGATTTCCATTAATGCATGCCGCTGTCCGATGTGTACCACAATCCTTGATGCCAAGGCTGTGCAGGAGTTTGAAGCGAAAACCGGAGTTTAACTTGTGAACTGCCGCTTATAGGTGGTGTTACGGATTTCCTGAGGTTATGTCGTATTGCATGCCAACAAAGTGTATAGAAATATAAAAAAATAGAACTGTTTGTTTTCAGGAGCGCTTTCGCTTGTTGTCGCTGGCAACGGTACTAAGAAAGTATCCATCGTGATTTCAAAATCCAATTACATTGTCTTTTGAAATCGCAATGTCTACTTTCTAAGGACCGGCCGCTCCCAAAATCCTGAAAACAAACAGTTCTATTTTTTATTAAGCCAAGGCTGTGTAGCATGCAATATTCAGATTGTGGAAATCCGTCAATCCAGGTTACGAGCGGCAGAACCCAAAGATGAAACTCCGAGAGTTCCATAACGTAAATTGCAGATTCTGTGGTGCAATTCATAACGTTGATTGGGTATGTATAAGCGTCCTCTCACAAGTCATTCGTAACGTAAATGAAAGAAAAACGCTATAAACAAATATTATTTTCTTCGTGAGCTATGGAGCTGGATTCTAAAACTTAAAAACAAATCGAAAGAGTAAATGCAAAGACTAACCCCGTGCATGAAAGCAACACCCCAATCTTTACAGGCTTTGTAGATGTTTTCTTTAATTGTATGCTTCCAAGAATAATTCCCACCAATGATGAAACAAATGGTAATAAAATCATTATAGCTGCAACCCAGATAAACTTCCAACCATTTTCCACCATCCCAAACAAGCCTCTATGCGCAAGAATAGGAATTACAGGTAATATCACATTAATAATGCCTAAAACTAACACAAACTGATGTTTCTTTTTTTCATTTTCCCCTTCGTTAACTTTAAAAAACTACCCATTTTATTGTTCTAAAATTCTTTTTTAAAACCTTGATTTATTGGAGGTTTGCAAATAAAAAGAGCATTGACCTCCCAAAAGAAGTATAATGAGTTCACCACAAACACCATTATCAACAAGGAGACAATGCTCATGGACATTATACTTTATTTACTTCTATTTATTCAATACCAACATAAACAAATCTGCTGGCTTTTTTAATTTTATCTGCAGATATATACCACTTAAGCAGTGGGCTTTCGATGATTCCCATTCTCCAAAATATCAAAAGTTCAAGATTGATAAGCTCCCAAAAATAATCTATTACGAAAAATGGGATTACAAAGACTACATTCCTTACCTCGAATGGAAGTATGGCAAGAAAATCAAACCTGTCAGCCGCCGTTCTGAATGTGATATTGATGACAACTGTGCCTGTCCACGTTGCAATGCTCCAAAGCCTTATCTCTACAAGAATAATGGTTCAAAAGGACAGATCATGTGCAAAGTATGCTCCACCGCATTCTCTCCGAAGAAAACCGTTTTTCAAAGTCCTACTCCCTCAAATGCCCGCACTGCAATCACTCGCTGGCTCATAAGAAGGACCGCAAACACTTTGTTGTCCACAAATGCGTAAATCCAAAATGTCCTTACTACCTCCACAATCTAAACAAGGTTGATAAAAAGACCTTAAGGATGACTATGGCAAGAACAAATATAAACTCCATTACATCTACCGGGAATTCCAGATAGATTTCTTCCGCATGGATTTAAACACACTTCCCAAGAATGCTTCTTCCTAAAATTCAGTAAACATGACCAGCATGTCATGTCTCTTTGTCTTACCTACAAAGTGAATCTCGGGTTATCGTTTCGTAAAACCGCTCAGGCGTTGAAGGACATACACGGCATCAGCATCTCACACCAGCAAGTTGCCAACTATTGCAAAACCGCCTCTGTCTGCATAAAACCTTTCGTAGACAACTACGATTACAAAACTGGCAATGTATTTACTGCTGATGAGACATACATCAAAATCCGTGGTATCAAAACCTATATCTGGTTTATCATGGATGCTGCCAAACGCTCTGTTATCGGCTATCAGGTATCTGATAATCGTGGTGTTGGCCCATGCATTCTGGCAATGCGGATGGCCTTCCGGCATCTAAAAGAACTGCCTAAGAACTTTAAGTTCATTGCAGATGGCTACAGTGCATATCCCCTTGCCGCCCAGAGTTCTTCCATGAATTCGGTGATAAGTTTAAGTTTGAAATCACACAGGTAATCGGCCTCACCAATGACAATGAGGTTTCTAAAGAATTCAGGCCTTACAAACAGATGATTGAGCGCTTAAACCGTACATACAAAGCTTCCTATCGTAAAACCAACGGCTTTGATAACATCGATGGAGCCA
>VOFB01000175.1_pt1 | contig 36000 bp, 62 predicted proteins | sample 5384141 | NCBI WGS metagenome assembly VOFB01 (sample SAMN12384721, study PRJNA508395) | human gut metagenome | isolation source: healthy gut A | host: Homo sapiens | reverse complement strand
TTTGGCAAAACTGTTTCAGGAATTATACCGACACGGAAAACGCAATTTTGGACTTGTTTTTTGTGCATGAATCCGGGTTACAACGAGGAAAACTGGCGTATTATTCAGGAAAATGCAAAACTTTCATTATGATGATGTCATTGAGACGATTTTAATGGGAATGCTCTATGGTGCACAGGTACAGACCATGATGCCGAAGCTACACAGCACGAATTTTGAAGGAATGGAACTGATTCGACCGATGTATTTAATCCGGGAGGATGATATCAAGCACTGGAGAGATTATAATGATTTGCATTTTATCCAGTGTGCCTGCCATTTTACCGATACCTGTACTACCTGTGACCCGGATGGACGTACCGTGTCAAAGCGGATGGAAATCAAACAGCTGATTGCCAGATTAAAGGAAGTAAATCCATATGTGGAAAATAATATCTTCCGCAGTGTGTTGCGGGGTTCCTTTTGCGTGGAGGATTTGTAATGAAGCGGTGCGTGGGGGTGTGGTGGCTGTCAGGACGCCGGCAGGGGACTTTGCCGCCCCCGACAGACGCTACACTGTGGCGCACCGGTGCACTGCAAATCTTCTGGGAAGATTTTGGGCAGGTCCCCTCAATGCGCGGGCGGGCTGTGCAAAAAGCGTCAGAGCTTTGCACAGCCCACCCACGGCCCTCAGGCTCGCCATCTTTCCCCAAAAAAGAACGCAAAAAAAGTTCACCTTCACACAAACGGATCCACTTACACCGAAACCACCCACGAAAGGAGTTCACCTATACAATGAAAGCCCACAAAACAATCACCTACGAATACAAAACGCCCCAATCCCCGGCGGCGGCTACGTCACCGGTTTATTGTACCACCCAAAACAGCCCGGCATCCTCTATGCCAGAACAGACATCGGAGGCGTTTACCGGTATGAATACGAAAAAAGTGCTGGAAAAAAGCCTCATCGACAGTGTGAGCATGGCGGACATCTCCGAAACATTTCCAATCGCATGCGCACTCGATGAAAAGAAACCGGAGCGCCTGTACATCATGAGCGGCATTAACGGACAGGGCTATGGAAAATTTTCAATTTCAGAGAATTATGGAGAGACATTTATTCACAAAAAATCCCGGTGACCGTTCATGGCAATCTTTGCGGAAGAGGAACCGGATACCGTCTGGTGGTAGATAAAAAAAGATGAAAAACACACTTTATTTTGCAAGCCAGTTAGATGGTCTCTGGAAAACCACGGACAGAGGAGATACCTGGGAACGGCTTCCTTTAGAGGAAAATTACATGACCTGTGTCTGGGTATCGGATGATTCGAAAACAATTGTTGCAGGAACCGCAGGATATACGACAAAGGGAGAGTGATACGCTTCGCGGTCACAGCCTGTATGTTTCCTATGATGCAGGGCAGACGTTTGAAAAACTGATGCAGCCGGAAAAATGTCATGATTCATGACAGTAAAATGAACGGTCTTGTGGCATCGCGCTATGACTATGATGGAACATACCTTTATGTGACGATGAATGTCACTGGAAGATGGAATTATGTGGTCGACCTTGGATATAGCTGTGATTCCGGGGATGTGATCGGTGGAAAGGTTTTGCGGTATTATTTTTCAGATGGAAAAATTGCAGGGTATGATGACATTACACCGGATGCGGATGGCACGCTGACAGCAGAATTTTTAAATTATGGTTTTGGCGGGATTTCTTCCTGTAAAACAATGCCGGGACTTCTGGTGTGTTCAACGCTCTGCAGGGGAAAAAAGAGAGCGATGAAATCGTATATCTTTCGAAAGATTATGGCAGCAGCTGGAGCGTGAGTCTCTGCGGACTGGAAAAAGGGGGATTTATATTTTAATACTTCCTACATGAAACCGGAGTATAACGGAAACCATTGTCTGCTGCACTGGCTGAGTGATATTAAGATCAATCCGTTTGATCCGGATGAGGTATGGTTTAATTCGGGAACCGGCGTTTTTATGACGGATGCGCTGCTCAGTGAGCATCCGCGCTATCATGATGCGTGTACCGGAATCGAGGAGACCGTTCATCTGAATGTATATGCGCCGGTTGATGGAGAGGTACAGCTTGTGGATATCGTTGGAGACCTCGGCGGATTTGCATTCCGGAATCTTGATGAACCCTGTAAAATTCTTTTGATGACAGCGAGGGCAACCGTTACATTACCTGTATCAACGCAGATATTTCCGATGCGGACAGTAATCTTGGCATTGTGACGGCGCGGGGAAACTGGAAAGGAAAAACCAAAGGCGGTCTGGTGCGCACGTGCGATAATTTTAAAACATTTGACCGGATCGGCATGCCGTTTGGTATCAATGCAGAGATCGACAAGAAACTGCATGAGATCGAAAACCCGAATGTCAATGCCGGATGGGTGGCAGTGTCACCGGATGGCGTCAATATTGTATGGTCGGTTGCGGATGGGATAAGGCTTCCGGTGGAACTGGTGCTTGTCAGCAATGATGGAGGACACAGTTTTCAAAAAGCAGGAGTGTTTGATCTGGCGGGGCAGCCTGTTGAGACGGGATATCTGAAAGTATTTTCCGACCGCAGCAGGAAAGATCTGTTTTGTGGTTTTGGCGGTGCGTCCGAAATCTATGTGAGCAGGGATGGAGGAAGAAACTTTTATCAGAAACAGCCGAAAGAGGCATTTCCGGTCTGTGATTTTGGCTATATTGATACTGCAAATAAGACGGAAGTGCGCGGTGAGGGCGGAAAAGACTGGCATATTTTACCTGGCATTGGGCGATGCAGGACTTTATAAACTCTGTTATGACACGAAAACAGAAGAAATCCATGTGAAACGCCTGACGGACACGGGGGATGCCTGCTACCGGATGGGACTTGGTGTGATCGGAGAGGACAGGGATTATCTGACAGAGGAAAAAAGCAATTTATTTCTGCGGACGCCTTGAAGGGGAATATGGTTTTTACCGCACGTTTGATGAGGGAAAATCGTATGAGCGGCTGAATCAGGATAACCAGATGTACGGTGAGATCAACAGTATCGATGGGGATAAAAGAAAGTTTGGCAGATTTTTCTGGCGACCGGGTCACGCGGTGTTTTGTATGGGGAGATGAAACGTTAGAGTCGGAAAATATAATATAGCAGAAAGATAAATTTTGGGAGAGAAGAATTCATTTACCGTATTTATCAGGTGTAAAGACGAACGTAAGAATATATCTATATATTAAGAAAGGAAAAAGTTAGATGAGAGTTTACGAAGAAAACAACAGACTTGTAATTGCAGATGGAACATTGACATTATGGTTAGAACCATGGGGAGAAAATTCCTTCCGTGTGCGCATGACCAAAGAGGCACAGATGGATGCACATGACTGGGCGCTGACCGAGGAGGTAAAAATGTGTCCGCTTCAGGTGGAGTGTAAAGAAGTTGATACGACGGATCCATGGTACAAAGGCGAGGAGTTTGCAAAATATCATCAGACCGGAAAAGTTTACACCGTTAAAAATGGAAAAATCACGGCCGTGATCTCCCCGGAGGGATGGATCAGCTATTATAATCAGAAGGTAGAACTTCTGACCGAAGAGTACTGGAGAAACAGAAACCGGATCAACCGCTACTGTGTGCCGCTGCGCATTGATGCGAGAGAGTTAAAACCGATCCCGGGCAGTACGGATTACGAACTGACTATGCGTTTTGAGGCGTTTGATGATGAAAAAATATTTGGTATGGGACAGTATCAGGAGAAAAATCTGAATAAAAAAGGTGCAATGTTAGAACTGGCGCACAGAAACAGTCAGGCGAGCGTGCCGTTTATGGTCTCAAGCAGAGGCTATGGATTTTTCTGGAACAACCCGGCAATCGGAACAGCAGTTTTGGTGCAAACAAGACAGAGTGGTACGCAAAGAGCACAAAAAACTGGACTACTTTATTACGGCAGGAGATACACCGTTTGAAATCGAGGAACAGTATTCTGCGGCAACCGGAAGGACTCCGATGATGCCGGAATATGGTATGGGATACTGGCAGTGCAAACTGCGCTACCGCAACCAGGATGAAATCCTTGCAGTTGCCAGAGAACACAAAAAGCGCGGACTTCCGATGGATGCGATCGTGATCGACTTTTTCCACTGGACAATGCAGGGCGAGTTTAAATTTGAGCCGAGAGACTGGCCGGACCCGAAAGCGATGGTGGATGAGTTAAAGAGCATGGGAATCGAGACGGTTGTCTCTGTCTGGCCGACCGTGGATGAGCGCAGCGAAAACTATGGCGAGATGAACGACCGCGGATATCTTGTCACACCGGATCGTGGACTTTCCTATCATATGAGCTGGATGGGAAATACCGTATTTTACGATGCGACCAATCCGTGCGCGCAGAAATTTGTATGGGAAAAATGTAAGGAAAATTACTATAAAAACGGAATCCGCTGTTTCTGGTTAGATGAAGCGGAACCGGAGTATGGACCATATGATTTTGATAATTACCGCTATTATGAGGGACCGGCACTGCAGTGCAGCAACGTTTATCCGGTTGGCTATGCGAAAGGATTTTTATGACGGATTGAAAGCGGAGGAGAAAAAGATATCATGAGTCTGGTGCGCTGTGCATGGGCAGGCAGCCAGAAATATGGCGTTCTTACCTGGTCCGGGGATGTGTACTCGTCCTTCCGCTCCATGAGAGAGCAGCTGGCAGGCAGGACTTAATATGTGCGTGGCTGGTATTCCGTGGTGGACATCGGATATCGGAGGCTTTCTTGGCGGGGATATCAAAGATCCGGCATTTAAAGAACTTCTGGTGCGCTGGTTTGCCTGGGGTGCATTCTGCCCGGTATTCCGTATGCATGGGGAGCGTTCTCCCTGGTACGAGAGAGAGCAGGAGTTTATCGATGGTGGTGCGCCAGCTTACTTCCGGTCAGGATAATGAAGTGTGGAGTTTTGGGAGGACAATTATGAGATCCTGAAAAAATATCTGTTTATCCGTGAACGTCTGCGCCCATACATCCGTAGTTGCATGGAACAGGCAAGTAAAACAGGTACACCGGTGATGCGTCCGCTGTTCTTTGATTTTGCGGAGGATAAAGAGAGCTGGAACGTAGAGGATGCGTATATGTTCGGACCGGATCTTTTAGTGGCACCGGTCATGGAGGCAGGTGCGACAGAGCGCAGGGTATATCTCCCAGCAGGTACAAAATGGACGGATGCCTACACGAAAAAGGTATACGAGGGCGGAAATTATGTGACAGTACCGGCACCGATCGATGTGATTCCGGTATTTATGAGAGAGGGAATCTCTTATCCGATTTATGAATAAAAAGTAAGAGTTCAATGAAATAATAAGATAGCCGAGTGAAGCAAGTGTAGATCACGATCATGTGCTGGTTTTGCACATGATATAAAAAATCCCCACGCAGTGTTTTGCAGCCACTGCGTGGGGGATTTTCATATTAAGAAGGGGGTTTTGTCATATTGACGATAGAAACCCAGCTGTTAAATATTTAACAGCAAGTCTATTATGCACCCAAAAGTACTAAAAATCCAGTGAACATATTGTGAATTTTTGTATTTTAATTGTTAATAAATGAAAATGAAACATGAAAGAGGATTGCGGATGACTTGACGTTTCCTTTGCTTTTCCCGTATAATAAAAACGTATGGGCATATGCCCGGCGTATTTTTTTTTGAAATGGAGAGTAACATGTCAATAGATCAGAGTAAAATCAGAAATTTTTGTATTATAGCACATATCGATCACGGTAAATCGACACTTGCCGATCGTATCATAGAACGTACAGGAACTTTGACCAGCCGTGAGATGCAGGCGCAGGTTCTTGACAATATGGATTTAGAGCGTGAGCGTGGAATTACGATCAAGTCACAGGCAGTCCGTATCATTTATAAGGCAAAATGACGGGGAAGAGTATATTTTTAACCTGATCGACACACCTGGGCACGTCGATTTTAACTATGAGGTATCACGAAGCCTTGCAGCCTGCGACGGTGCGATCCTGGTTGTGGATGCAGCACAGGGAGTGGAAGCACAGACACTGGCAAATGTATATCTCGCATTAGATCATGATCTTGATGTCATGCCTGTCATCAACAAGATCGACCTGCCGAGTGCGCAGCCGGATGAAGTCGTAAAAGAGATCGAGGATGTGATCGGGATCGAGGCGGAGGATGCACCGCGTATTTCTGCTAAGACCGGCTTAAATATCGATCAGGTATTAGAGCAGATCGTAACAAAGATCCCGGCCCCGACTGGAGATAAAGAAGCACCGCTTCAGGCGCTGATCTTTGACGCACTCTATGATTCCTACAAGGGTGTCATCGTGTTCTGCCGGATCAAAGAGGGAACGGTAAAAGTGGGAGATACCATCCGCATGATGGCAACCGGTGCACAGTCCGAGGTCACAGAGGTCGGATATTTTGGTGCCGGACAGTTTATCCCGTGTGATGAGCTTGCAGCGGGAATGGTAGGTTATCTCTGTGCAAGTATCAAAAATGTCCGCGATACCCGTGTCGGTGATACCGTGACAAATGCCGACCGCCCATGCAGTGAGCCGCTTCCGGGTTATAAAAAGGTCAATCCGATGGTCTACTGCGGTATGTATCCGGCTGACAGTGCAAAATATCCGGATCTCCGTGATGCATTGGGAAAATTACAGATCAACGATGCGTCCTTGCAGTATGAGCCGGAGACATCGTTAGCGCTTGGTTTTGGTTTCCGCTGCGGATTTTTAGGCCTGCTTCATTTAGAAATTATTCAGGAGCGTTTAGAGCGTGAGTTTAATTTAGATCTTGTGACAACAGCTCCGGGGGTTATTTACAAAGTGCACAAGACAAACGGAGAGGTCATGGATCTGACAAACCCGTCAAACCTGCCGGATCCGTCTGAGATCGAATACATGGAAGAACCTGTCGTATCGGCAGAAATCATGGTGACGAGTGAGTATGTCGGTGCAATCATGAAACTGTGCCAGGAGCGCCGCGGTGTTTATTTAAGTATGGAATACTTAGAGGAAACGCGTGCACTGATCAAGTATGATCTGCCGTTAAATGAGATCATTTACGATTTCTTTGATGCATTGAAGTCACGTTCGAGGGGTTATGCGTCCTTTGATTATGAATTAAAGGGATATGAGCGCTCCGAGCTGGTAAAACTTGATATCCTGATCAACAAAGAACAGGTCGATGCCCTTTCCTTTATCGTATTCAAAGACAGTGCGTATGAGCGTGGAAGAAAGATGTGCGAAAAATTAAAGGAGGAGATTCCAAGACATTTATTCGAGATCCCGATTCAGGCGGCTGTTGGCGGTAAAGTCATTGCGAGAGAGACCGTCAAGGCAATGCGTAAGGACGTGCTGGCAAAATGTTACGGAGGCGATATTTCCAGAAAAGAGAAAGCTGTTAGAGAAACAGAAAGAAGGAAAGAAGCGTATGCGTCAGGTCGGAAATGTCGAGATCCCGCAGGAAGCATTTATGAGTGTTTTAAAACTGGATGAGGATTAAATATGGAAAAAAAAGGAACTGGAATTATATATACATATCCCGTTCTGTGTCCGGAAATGTAATTATTGTGATTTCCTTTCTTTCCCGGCAGATGAAGATACACAGAGACAATATGTGAAGGCACTTTGCAAAAGAAATTTTCTATTATGGGGCACATTGCAGGGATTATGTGGTTTCGACAGTCTATATTGGTGGCGGCACGCCATCGTGGCTGTGGGAGTCGGATATGGCAGAGATCATGGATGCCGTGCATAAAAATTTTGCGCTGCTGCCGGATGCGGAAGTCTCTGTTGAGTGCAATCCCGGAACTGTTACAGCGCAGAAATTTGCGGTGTACAGACAGTCCGGGATCAACCGGATCAGTTTAGGGCTGCAGTCTGCGCAGAATGTTGAACTGAAGATGTTAGGGCGTATTCATACCTGGGAACAGTTTTTTAAAAACTTATGAGCTTGCGAGATCAGGAGGATTTTCCAATATTAATGTGGATCTTATGAGTTCACTTCCGGGACAGCATATAGAAACTTATGCGGATTCCTGCAGAAGGTCTGTCGTCTGAAACCGGAACATATTTCTGCCTATTCGCTGATTATTGAAAAAAGGGACTCCATTTTACGATCTTTATAAGTTTGACGCGGTGAAACAGCGTGCGGGAATGGTAACGGATGCATTGCCGACAGAGGATGAAGTCTATGAGATGACAAAATTAACAGAGGAAATGCTTAAGGAAAACGGTTATGTGCATTATGAGGTCTCAAACTTTGCACAGCCGGGATATGCGTGCAGACATAACATAGGTTATTGGACGCGTGTCAATTATCTTGGCATGGGACTCGGTGCGTCATCTTTGATGGAAAATATACGATACACCAACACCAGTGATTTATATACTTATCTGGAACAGGTTGACGTCATCCGGGAAGGCATCTGGGAAAATAAACGGAGTGACGGTACGATAGAACAGCTCCCGGCAACCAATCTTCACGCCTCGGCAGAACTGGTAGGCAAGTATGCGCAGATGGAGGAATTTATGTACCTGGGACTTCGCATGATCGATGGAATTTCAAGAGATGATTTCTTTCAAAGCTTTGGTATGCCGATCGAGGCGGTCTATCAGGAGGTATTAAATCATCTGCAGGAGGAGAAACTTTTAGAGCGCCGTGCAGGAAGGATATATCTGACACCGAAAGGACAGGATGTCAGCAATTATGCACTCGCACAGTTCCTGTTTGATGAAACATCATAAAATATTAAGAAAATGTTTTATGGTCTTTTACAGTGGGATAAGATATAATGTGCGTAGGCAATGAGCAGTGCCAAATAAGAGAAATGCAAAAATGACTGCTTGCAGGCACTTTTTGTGTTTTTCTTTATTTGATAGGGCGGTGCTAGGTGCCGGTGGCACCTGTTTAGCACGGACCGAAGTGGAACGTAGATGCCTGTCAGTCCAGTGGCACTGCGGACGAAAGTTAAAAAGTAAATTAAAATAAATAAGATGGTGAGTGAACGGATTTGAATGCAGAGAAACGAAGAAAAAAACGACTGAGAAATCTGGTGTGCATAGTATATTGTTCGCTGCAGCTTTTGATCGTTCTTGCGTTATTTCAGGGGATGGGGAGTTTGCTGCATAAGCTGGTTCCGGCAGGTATTGACCTTTCACAGATTGAGGGGAAGATCGTGGCTGTTGACGACGAGCAGGAGAATAAGGATAAGTTAGATGAGAATAAACTGATCGTATGCTTAGATGCCGGACATGGTGGAAAGGATAACGGGTCTGATTACAGGCTTCGTTATGAGAAAAATGATAATTTAAAAATCACACAGGCAGTGGCGGCATATCTTGCTGACAAAGAAAATATTCAGGTCATTATGACACGTTCCGATGATACATTTTTATCATTGGAGGAACGGACATCTTTTGCAAATCAGAATAATGCCGATTATTTTGTGTCACTGCATCGCAATACGGGTGAAGGAAATGGTGTGGAGACCTGGATCCGCAGTGACGCGGATGACAAGACACAGGCGCTTGCAAAAAATATTATGGACAACCTGGATGCTGCCGGGATCTCGAGAAACCGTGGTGTAAAAAAGGAACACAAAAGAGCGAGAGCAAAGATTACTATGTAAATCTGCACACGAACATGCCGGCATGTATTGTCGAACTTGGTTTTATGAACAGTCCGACGGACAATCAGCTGTTTGATGCGAACGTTGAAAATTATGCAAAAGCGATTGGGGATGCAGTATTAAAAACATATGAGGCTTATGGAAAAGACGGAGCAGATGCTACAGAATCCGTCGAGGATGTCCCGGGCACGGAAGAACAGATAAGTACGGAAACTGGCGAAGGTACGACCGGACAGGTGTTGCAGAATACACAGATTGAAAATGTTTCTTCATTGGATGCCACCAGTCATGACTGGGGACTTGGCAGCCATACCGATGATGAAAACCGTCCGTTAGATGCCGTTAATGCACAGGAGACATATGGAAAATACAATGTGTACTTTATTGGTGATGACACGAAGGATATTTATCTGACCTTTGATGAAGGTTATGAATACGGACAGACTGAGAGCATTTTAAATACCCTAAAGGAAAAAGGGGTGTCCGCCACATTTTTCGTGACAGAGCCGTATGCGAAAGATAATCCGGATCTGGTAAGACGTATGATCGATGAGGGACATGTGTTAGGAAACCACAGCGTGACACATCCTTCCGCGGGTATGCCTTCCTTATCATTGGATAAACAGGAAAATGAGGTGACAGAGAACCATGCCTATATCAAGGAAAATTTCGGATATGACATGTATCTGTTCCGTTATCCGACCGGAAGATTCAGCGAGCAGTCACTTGCCCTGTTAAATAACTGTAATTACAAGAGTATTTTCTGGAGTTTTGCATATCTGGATTATGATGTCAATAATCAGCCGGATCATGCATCGAGTCTGCAGAAGATGAAAGATAAACTTCATCCGGGTGCAATTTATCTGCTCCATGCGGAGTCAGAGACAAATGCAGCAGTGCTGGGAGATTTTATTGATGCCGTGAGAGCTGCAGGGTATGGGTTTAAAATTTTTAATAGAATATTTTCAGGAGAAAGCAGGGAACGTCAGAATGATTTGACGCTCCCTGCTTTTTTCTCAAAATAATGGGTTGTCAGTTTAGCTAGCATCACTTTACCTTGATAACCATTTATTTTGATAAAGTGATGACACGCAGTATAAAAAATGATACAATATTTTTGTATGCATATATGTACGCTTAGAATTTTCTAAATGAAGAATTCTAGGAGTACATGAAAAAAGAAGGAAATGAAATAAAAAAGAAGGCGCTGAATTTGAAAGTGACAAAAATGATAAGCAGGAAAATGGCAGGCGGCATATTATTGGGCTTTCTGGCTGTGGCAGGCATTGTGACAGGCAGTCAGGGAAGTGTGACAGTTTATGCGGCAGAGGAATTACAGGGAAGTGGAACAGCAGAAGATCCGTATGTGATCACCGGTTCGGAGGATCTGTGGAAGTTTGCAGAGATCGTAAAAAGCATCCTCGGATAGAAATGAATGTGCGAAAGTTGCAGATGGTGTAACAGAGATCGATACAACAGTACGTGGAGAAAAGAAAGACTTAACATGGAATCCGATCGGAGATTCCACCGTTTCCTATACAGGAGTTTTCGATGGTAATGGAGCAGAGATCACGATCCATGCGGACAGAAGCATTAACAATAATGCCGGTTTGTTTGGCATACTAGGCAGTGGTGGAGAGATAAGAAATGTCACCACTGCAGGAAGTTCTAAAGGCTGGGATAGTGTAGGAGGTATCTGTGGTCAGGCATGTAGTGATGCAAAAATCGTAAACTGTAACAATAAAGCAGATATAACCGCACAAGGAGGTCAGGCAGGAGGTTTGGCTGGATATGCAAGCAGTGCACAGATCGAATCCGATACCTCGATCAGTAATACAGGTGCAGTTACAGGGACAGCGAATGTAGGTGGACTTGTCGGTCAGGCTAGTGGTGGAATGAAGGTGATCGTCCATGAGGGTATTCTCAATTCTGGAGCTATAACTGCTAGATCAAGTGGATATGTCGGAGGTTTGATCGGATATGCAGATCTTGCGTCCATTCAAGCGGATGCGGATATTATCAATACGGGTAAGATATCTAGTATGGGAAGCAATACTTCTATGGGAGCAGGAGGATTGATCGGATATGGAATTGATATATCTATAATTTCCCGGAATGGAATGTTACAGAATAAAGGAGAAGTGACAGCAGCAATTACAAGTGTTGGTGGTATTGGAGGGCATATGACAAGTTCTGATAACAGTAACTGTCAAATTCAGGCAGCAAAGGGCGTGATCAATACCGGCAGGATCACAGGTAAAAATAGTGTCGGTGGAGTTGTCGGGGAGTATGCATATTCTGCACCGATGACTTCTATGGATGGATTTATTTTAAATAGGGGAGCTGTGGAAGGAAATGGAGATAATGTCGGCGGTGTGATCGGAAGAATGGGCAGCAATTCAGATGGTAGTAAGTATGGAAATATGGGAGATGTCACGAATACAGGTAAGTATACCGGCGGCGTGATCGGATCATGGGACAGCAATACCAGTCTGGAAAATTCGTTCAATATAGGAAATGTGGTAGTAACAGGTGAAGATGCTGCAGACGTTGGTGGTATTGCAGGAAGATTTACGGGTGTCAATATTAAGAATTGCTATCATACAACGGAGTATCCGCTGATCGGTAACGGAGAAGCTGAGAAAGACGAGATCACCGGCAAGATATCGAATTGTTACTGTATGGAGAAGAATACGTTACCATGGGACGGCGAGATTACAAAGACAACGAAAGCATTCACGGATGGAGAGGTTGCATATCTTCTGGATGGAAGTGGAGATAGCAGGAGGGCTGAATTGATCTGGGGACAGAAAATCGGAACAGATCAGACTCCGGTATTGGGCGGTATGACTGTATATCAGGATGGCAGCATACAGTAATGCAGACGGACATCACTATGGTGCACCACAGTATACATGGAGCGAGAGCGATATGAGCTGTACGGCACGCAGGATATGTGAGGGATGTGAAAATGAAGAAAGCGAAACTGTAACTGCATCTTATACAGAGGAAAAAGCAGGATGTGAAACAAACGGCAAGAAAGAGTACAAAGCAGAATTTAAAAATCCATCATTTGAGGTTCAGACAAAGACGATCATGACGGATTCACTTGGACATGATGTAACAGATGCAGTCTGGTCAAAGGATGAAAAGGCACATTGGAAAGATTGTAAAAATGGATGTGGAAAGAAATTAGAACAGGCAGAGCATACATTTCAGACGATCATCGACCGGCAGGCAACAGAAAGTACCGAAGGCAGCAGCCATGAGGAATGCAGCGTATGCGGCTATCAGAAAGCAGCAGTTGTGATCCCGGTGACCGGGAAGGAAGAAACAACAAATGAACAGCCGTCCAATACAAATACACTTACCGTCGGACAGGTTGTTGTGAATAAGGCAGATGGATCGTTCTATACCATCAAGAAGAATGCCGGTAAAGTCCATGAGGTAGAATACAAGGCACCGAAAAACAAAAACAGACAAAGATCGCTGTGCCGGATTCTATCAAAATTAATGGTGCGACCTATAAAGTAACATCGATCGCAAAGAGTGCATTTAAGAATAATAAGAAACTAAAGACGGTTACGATCGGTAAGAATGTATCAAAGATCGGAGAAAATGTCTTTTCCGGATGCAAGAAGTTAAAGACAATTACGATAAAATCCACCAAACTGACAGCAAAGACACTTTCTAAGAGTACATTTAAGGGAATCACAAAAGCAACCACGGTCAAAGTACCAAAGAAGAAATTATCCACTTATAAGAAATTATTTAAGAGCAGGGGACTTTCTTCCAAAGTAAAAGTAAAGGCATATTAAAGTAAGACAGACAACGTTACAGTATACAGGTTTTCCTGCGGACTGTAGCGTTGTTTTTCTGGTGCAATCTATGGCAGGATAGGTATAGAATATTTTCAGAAGAAATGGTAAAATGAAATCGGTCAATCCGTGCAGAGATGCGTGTGGCTCCGGCTGCATTACCTGCGACACTTTTTTCAATAGCGTAGGCTTAGCGGTGTTATCGTGAGGTAGCGGATGACCTTTTTATGTATTGCTCTAGGAAAAGAGGTAGATCAGGCAATCAAAGAGGGAATAAAGCATTATTGGGTACGCTAAAAGAACTTAGCTTAAAAAAAGCGGAACAGATTGCAATTTCTAAATTATGTTTGTATAGGGAGGATGACGATATGGGTAAGATTATCTTGTATCATGGGAGTCCTGACAAAGAAATAAAGCCAGCTTTTGGATTGGGAGAAAACCGGCATGATTACGGAAAAGGCTTTTATTTGACGGAAAATATTGATCTTGCAAAAGAATGGGCGGTTTGCAGACCGGATGAGACAAATGGCTGGGTTCATAAATATGAGTTGGATATGGAAGGACTGAAAGTACTTGATTTCCAGAAATATAGCATTTTATCATGGCTGGCTGAATTAATGAAACACAGGGATGCAGCAGACTCTAAGCGTTACAGAATGTTGTCGCAGAAGTTTATTGCAAAATATGGTATCGAAACAAGCGGATATGATGTGATAAAAGGATGGAGAGCGGATGCATCGTACTTTTATATTGCAAAAGCGTTTGTCAGAGATGAAATTGATGTGGAAATTTTAGAAGAGCTCCTTTTGTTGGGAGGTTTGGGAATACAGTATTGTATTAAATCAGAACTGGCATATTCGAGGCTGTCTGAGAGAAAAGAAGAACTTATTTCCGTGGAATATGACGAGTTTAATGAAAAATACAATGAACGCGATGTGACAGCAAGGAAAAAGGATGAAAGAATTGATTGACTCTGATGCAAATAAAGTAACCAATGTGTTTAGTACACTTTTATGAGGAGAGAAAAATGCGGGCATATTCAGAGACATATTTAGATGATGTGGTAGAGAGTCAGGGAAAACTGTTTGATTTTGTAGCGCAGACATTTCCTGAAAATGATACAACGGATTTTATAGAAGCGTATATGAAAAGTAAAACCAGAAAATATATCGATGAGTCGATGGCGTATGTTAATACCATGGATGCTAAAGAATTATGGAGATATTTTCGGATACAGAAAAGTATAAATTGAAAGCTGGAAAGGCTTTAGAAGGGTTTATGCCGGACTGGATTGGCGAGTTTTATGCGTATTATCAATGGTACTATAATATTCCAAGCTCGGAGGTGATAGAAAAAAGTACCGTTAAATTTTTGATGAAAGCGTATCACGGACTGCATGACTTAGAGCTTGATCTGGCAGTAAAAAAGGTAGGTGCAGCATAAAATGGATATTTTATGTTTTCATAATCCTGATGAGGAAAATGGATACTTGAGTAACTGGTATATGTCACAGTTTGATGTAAATGGAATCGGATTTTCATCTATGGAGCAATATATGATGTATAAAAAAGGCAGTTTGTTTCAGAGACGATGTGATTGCTGAAAAAGATATTGGAAACAGATGAGGTTGGATCTATAAAAGAACTGGGACGTATGGTGGCAGGCTATAATGAAAATTACTGGAATGGTATAAGGCAGATTGTAGTTTATGAAGGGCTTATAGCAAAAATTTTCCCAAAATGATAAATTGAGGAAGGTTTGTTACATACGAAAGATCAAATCCTTGCAGAATGTGCGGTAAAAGACAGAATTTGGGGGATTGGATTATCTATGAAAGATCCAGATCGGATGGATTTGAGCAAATGGAGAGGTCAAAACTTATTAGGATACACATTGATGATGGTAAGAGGCAGGGTGTAAATGTTGTTACTTATCTGAAATATTCTTATGAAGAAGGATATGTAAAAGTAAAGGCATACTAAAGTAAGACAGACAACGTTACAGTATACAGGTTTTTCTGCGGACTGTAGTGTTGTTTTTTTAATTCATAGGATTCGGGTGTCAAAATTTGGAAGCCACCTTTTGACACCCGAATCTTCATAGGAAAATTACGTCCATGAATTAAAAAATCTTCGCATTCCTGTGATAGCAATCAGACAATTCTAAACAAATTCTAAAAAATTGGCACACTGGTATGACCAGAATTTATTGACACAACCACCCTAAAATGATAGAATTTATCTATAAGTAACAGATAAGGCGAAAAATGTTACAAAAGAAATGGAGATTATCATGGGAAATGTACGGATTCTGGAAGTAAAACAGAGCATTTTCGAGAGCAATGACAAGCAGGCAGCATTGCTTCGCGAAGAACTGAAAAAAGACGGCGTGTTCTTGTTGAACCTGATGTCATCGCCTGGATCAGGCAAGACAACGACGCTGACACGCACGATCGAGGCACTGAAAGATGACTTGAAGATCGGTGTCATGGAGGCAGATATCGACTCTGGCGTGGATGCGGAAACAATTTTAAAGACCGGAGCAAAGGCAATCCAGCTTCATACAGGCGGCATGTGTCATCTGGATGCAGATATGACGAGACAGGGATTAAAAGGACTTGGAACAGATGATGTGGAACTGGTTATTTTAGAGAATGTCGGCAATCTGGTATGTCCAGCGGAGTTCGATACAGGTGCAGTGAAAAATGCGATGATCTTATCCGTACCGGAAGGACATGACAAACCTTTAAAATACCCGCTGATGTTTTCCATCTGTGATGTGGTGCTGATCAACAAGATCGATGTACTGCCTTATTTTGATTTTGACTTAGAGCAGTGTAAAAAGAACATCCTGATGCGCAATCCGAATGCAAAGATCATCCCGATCTGTGCAAAGACAGGTGAAGGTATGGAAGAATGGGCAGACTGGCTGAAAAAAGAGACCGCTGCATGGAAAGAGGAGGAACACGCATGAAAAAGTTTGAGTACACACCACCGGAACAGCCGAGAGAGCTGATCTTAAAATTAGGACAGAAGATCACCGACCGTATCGGTCATACAGTGACAGCCGAAGATCCGGAATATTATGGATTAGAAGCACTTGTGACGGATGAGATGGCAGAAGTTGCACTGAAAATGAAAGTGCGCAAACCGATGACATTAGCACAGGCCGTAAAAGCAACCGGAAAAGAAGAAAAAGTGTTAGAAGAACTGTTGCAGGAAATGAGTAACATCGGTCTTTTAGAGTACAACTGGGAGAATCCGAAACACGAGAAGCAGTATGTCCTTCCGATGTATGTACCGGGAAGTGCAGAGTTTTTTTAACATGAAGTTAGATCAGATTAAAGATCACCCGGAAGTTGCATCATTCTTTGAGCGCATGGCATTTTTACCATTGCAGAAAGTAACACCTATGGTACCGCCGGGAGGCGCTGGAATCGGTATGCACGTTATCCCGGTTGAGAAAGCGATCGAGACGGAAAATGAGTCTGTCAGTGTCGAGCATATTTCCCACTGGTTGGATAAATATGATGGAAAATATGCAGCAGGTCCGTGTTCCTGCCGTTATTCCCGCGGTGTTTTGGGCGAGGGATGCGCGGATGATCCGGAAGACTGGTGTATCGGTGTCGGCGATATGGCTGACTATTTAGTCGAGACAAACAAGGGACATTACATTACACGTGAAAAGGTAATGGAAATCTTACAGCGTGCGGAGGATAACGGATTTGTTCATCAGATCACAAACATTGACGGCGAGGACAAGATTTTTGCCATCTGTAACTGTAATGTAAATATCTGTAATGCACTTCGTACTTCACAGTTATTTAACACACCGAACATGTCACGTTCTGCTTATGTGGCAAAGGTTGAAACAAAGGATTGTGTTGCATGTGGACGCTGCGTAGAGTACTGTCCGGCGGGTGCCGTAAAAATGGGTCAGAAACTCTGTACGAAAGATGGAACCATCACCTATCCGAAACACGAGCTGCCGGATAATACCAAGTGGGGACCGGAAAAATGGGATATGGATTACCGTGATAACAACCGCATCAACTGTTATGATACCGGAACGGCACCGTGTAAGACGGCATGTCCGGCACATATCGCAGTACAGGGATACTTAAAGATGGCGGCACAGGGACGATACACAGATGCCCTTGCCCTGATCAAAAGGAAAATCCGTTCCCGGCAGTCTGCGGCCGTGTCTGCAACCATCGCTGTGAGGATGCATGTACAAGAGGAACTGTGGACCAGGCAGTTGCGATCGATGATGTCAAGAAATTTATCGCAGAAATGGATCTGAATTCAGATACACGTTACATTCCACCGGTCGTACAGCCGTCAAACCGTGGAACTTTCCCACAGAAGATTGCAATCATTGGTGGTGGCCCGGCTGGTTTAAGCTGTGCGTTTTATTTGGCAACCAGAGGTTACAAACCGACTGTATTTGAGAAAAATGAACGTCCGGGTGGAATGCTCGTTTACGGTATTCCTTCTTTGTAAATTAGAGAAAAATGTTGTGGATGCTGAAATCGAAGTGATGCGTGAACTTGGTGTGGATATCAAATGCGGCGTGGAAGTTGGAAAAGATATTTCGTTAGACGAACTGCGCGCGCAGGGAGCTATCAGGCATTTTATATTGCAATCGGCTGCCAGGGAAGCCGCAAAGCAGGCATTCCGGGCGAGGATGCCGCGGGTGTAATGAGTGCGGTTGATTTCTTACATATCGTATCCGGTGGAAACGAAGACTACCGCGTGGATGGCAGATCTGTTGTCATCGGTGGCGGTAACGTGGCAATCGATGTGGCACGTACAGCGGCACGCTGTGGTTCCAACGAAGTTTCCATGTTCTGCTTAGAGTCTGAAAAAGAGATGCCGGCATCCAAAGATGAGGTGGAAGAAGTCAAAGAAGAGGAGCTGCCGTTCACTGTGGCTGGGGTCCGAAAGAGATTTTGACAGAAAACGGTAAAGTGTGTGGCATCGTGCTGAAAAAATGTGTTTCCGTCAAAGATGAGACTGGACGTTTTAACCCACAGTTCGATGAGAATGAGACAATGACCGTGGAATGTGAGCATGTATACTTAAGTATTGGACAAAGCATTCTCTGGGGTGACCTTTTGGCAGGCTCTAAAGTGGAACTTGGAAGAGGAAACGGAGCAGTAGCAGATCCGCTTACTTACCAGACCGCAGAACCGGATATCTTTGTCGGTGGAGATGTCTATACCGGACCGAGTTTTGCAATCAATGCGATCGCAGCCGGAAAAGAAGGTGCAGAGTCCATTCACCGTTTTGTACATGAAAACGCAAGCATGACGATCGGAAGAAACCGCCGTCAGTTTATCGAACTGGATAAGGAAAATCTTGCCCTGGAAGAATATGACAGTGCAAAGAGACAGCGTCCTGCAATGGATGACAAGATTGATGCGCACAGATCATTCCGCGATGCACACAGGACACTGACCGAAGAGCAGGTGAAGATCGAGACTGCGCGTTGTCTTGGATGTGGAGCTTCCGTGGTCGATCCGAACAAGTGTATCGGCTGTGGAGTCTGCACGACAAAGTGTGAATTTGATGCGATCCATCTGCACCGCGAGCTGCCGGAGTGCAGCCGTATGGTAAAAGCGGAGGACAAGATGAAGGCAATTCTTCCTTATATGTTAAAACGTGAAGTGAAGATCCGTTTTGGAAAAAAGGAGAAATAAAGCGAATGCATGAACTTGGAATCGTATTTCATGTGATCAAAAGCGTGGAGGAGATCGCGCAGGAAAATGAACTGACAAAGGTTTCGGCTGTGACACTTTCCATCGGGGAAGTGTCCGGCATCGTGCCGTCTTATCTCACAGACTGCTGGCGCTGGGCGGCGGACCGCACAGAGGTTTTATCCGGCAGTGAGTTAAATATCGAGACAATCCATGCAGTGACACATTGTGATGACTGTGGCTGCGAATATGATACCGTAGCACATGGTAAGATCTGCCCGGAGTGCGGCGGGGAACATGCCTGGCTTTTATGTGGAAATGAGACGATGATCAAAGAGATCGAGGTGCCGGAGGAAGAGCCGGTGCCGTAAAGAGTAACATTTTTGTTACTGTTCACTCGCAAGCTTGACACTTGCTGTCAAGCTGTGCGCCAAAGACTATATCATGCCAGATTACAGCCCCATGCATCGAAGATGCATTTAAAATGGGCTGTAATCGTTACTGCTCACACAGTATGTGTGAACAGTAACACATTTTTTGTATTTTATATCGTACAGAATCGAAACATAATTGCAATTCTTAAAAAATCATGATACCCTTTTTGTATACATAATACTTATATAGGCAAAAAAATTTTGCTGTATAATTTTTGTGTATGCAGAGGGTATTGTTATAATAAGAAATTTGCCCGTAAAATGCATCTAAATTGAGATTGTAAATCTTTGCAAAGAGCACATGTAAAGTCCTTTTTGCACAAGATTGTTTATTAGAAAAAAGAAAAGACGCTGACATCAAAAGAATCACTTGAGATGAAAGGTATGGCATAAATGGAAAATGTAAGAGGCGCAATGCGACTCTTATTAGGCTGTACCTGAAATTAGGGGTACAGTTTTTTTATTCCAAAATCTGTATCATAGATTCGTGTATGAAAATCATATAAATTTGATAATCAGGGAGGAAACGAATGGATACAAGAGTAGCTTTGATCGATCATCGTTGAAAATATGGATTCCACGCCGGAACTAAATAAACTTTTGCATGAATACGGCTCGTATATTATCGGACGGATGGGTCTGCCATACCGTGAGCGGAATGTGCATATCATCAGCGTTGCAATCGATGCGCCGCAGGATGTTATCAATGCACTTTCCGGGAAAATCGGCAGACTTGATGGAATCACGGCAAAGACGGTGTATTCGAATGTTGGCATGGCATAAGCTGGCGTGGATATGAATTGAAAATATACACATTGGGCAAAATCAAAAGAAATATATGTCGGATGCCCAATCTCACTAGCAGAAAGACCATTATGATCGGACAGGGATAAATTTATGTTACAAAACCAGAGAACACCAGACAAAAACAAACAGAAAAACTATGGCATGTCAGCGCATAATTTTAAAAATCTGCCAGAGACAATAGAAAAGACAGCAGATATCACAAAAGAACAGCTTGCATTTCTTCTTGCCACAGAGGACGATGCGATGATACAGGATTTAAAACAGCGTGCGCGGAACACAGGTGACCGCATCTATGGAAAAAAATGTCTACATCCGCGGACTGATTGAGTTCACAAATTACTGCAAAAATGACTGCCTTTACTGTGGAATCCGCAGAAGTAACTGCCACGCAGACCGCTACCGGCTGACGGAAGAAGAGATTCTTTCCTGCTGTAAAAACGGATATGAGCTGGGATTCCGTACCTTTGTACTGCAGGGTGGGGAGGATGGATTTTATACCGATGAAAAAAGATCTGTCAGATCGTTTCAAAGATAAAGGCAGAATATCCCGACTGTGCGGTGACACTTTCTATCGGAGAAAAATCAAGAGAGAGCTATCAGGCATATTTTGATGCGGGGGCAGACCGGTATCTGCTGCGCCACGAGACGGCAGATGAGGCACATTATAAGAAACTGCACCCGGCAGAGATGTCCTATCAGAACCGGATGCGCTGTCTTAGAGATTTAAAAGAAATCGGATATCAGACCGGATGCGGATTTATGGTAGGTTCGCCTTATCAGACCGTAGATACCCTGTGTGAAGATCTGGTTTTATCCGTAGATTGAAACCGCAGATGGTCGGTATTGGTCCGTTTATCCCGCAGAAAGATACGCCGTTTGGTACTGAGACAGCGGGCACTATGGAGATGACACTGAGGCTGCTTTCCATTATCAGACTGATCCATCCGCATGTACTTCTCCCGGCGACCACAGCGCTTGGAACGATTCATCCCAAGGGCAGGGGAGCTTGGAATTTTAGCGGGAGCAAATGTCGTCATGCCGAATTTATCCCCGGTTGCCGTGCGGGAGAAACAGCATCAAACATAAAAACGGGGCGATCCGCCGGGTCAATGTCAATATTGCGGCGACGACGGTGGAGAATTACCGGAAGCTGAAAGAGGCGGGAATCGGAACTTATATTCTTTTTCAGGAGACCTATCATAAAGAAAGTTATGAAAAATCTGCATCCGACCGGACCGCAACGACCGTGGAAAATTACCGCAAATTACGGAATCGGAACTATCATACCATAAAAGAAAGGCGATGGACCGTTACGCATGGACACAGGGCGATGGACCGTTGATGATGATGTAGGACTTGGCGTATTGTTTGGACTGGAGCTTTATCGTTATGAATTTGCGGGGCTTTTGATGCACGCAGAACACTTAGAGGCAGTACATGGAGTCGGACCGCATACTATCAGTGTACCGCGAATCAAGCATGCAGATGACATTGATCCGTCTGCATTTGACAATGGCATCTCTGACGACACATTTGCAAAGATCTGTGCTCTGATCCGTGTTTCCGTGCCATATACCGGAATGATCATCTCAACAAGAGAGAGCCAGGAAGTGAGAAACAAAGTCCTTCCGCTTGGCGTTTCCCAGATCAGCGGTGCATCAAAAACAAGCGTCGGCGGCTACGCAGAGCCGGAAAAAGAAGGAGAAGTGACCAGCGAGCAGTTTGATGTCAGCGACCAGAGAACCTTAGATGAAGTTGTGAACTGGCTGATCAAACTGGGGTATATCCCAAGTTTCTGTACTGCATGTTACCGCGAGGGAAGAACCGGTGACCGTTTTATGGCACTTTGTAAAAACATGCAGATCTTAAACTGCTGTCAGCCCAATGCACTGATGACATTAAAAGAATATCTGGAAGATTATGCAAGCGAAGAGACAAAACGTCTTGGTATGGAGCTGATCGACAGAGAACTTGAAAAAATTCCGAATCCGAAAGTAAAACAGACTGCATACGAGCACATCCACGATATCGCAGAGGGAAAACGTGATTTCAGATTCTAAGGGAAATGAGGAGTACTATGGCAGGAACACTGAATGATACACCAGGCAGCAACCGTCTGCATATTGGTGTGTTCGGGAAAACAAACAGCGGGAAATCTTCTTTTATCAACGCCTTCACACATCAGGAAGTCTCCATTGTTGCAGATGTTGCCGGAACGACGACGGATCCGGTCTATAAGCCGATGGAGATCAGTCCGCTTGGTCCCTGTGTGATTATTGACACAGCGGGATTTGATGATGAGACTGAGCTTGGGGAACGCCGTGTGGAGAAAACGAAACTGGCAGCGGAAAAGGCGGATATCGCTGTGATCGTGGTATCTGGCGCGGATGCCTGCAGAGAGGATGCTTCAGAGACGAAAGATGCAAAAAAAATTACAACAGTCGTCCGAGAAAAATCAGGAGAACTTACCGGATCTCGCAGAAGAATTAAAGTGGTATCAGTTTCTGAAAGAAAAAAATACGCCTGTTTTGTTCCTCGTCGGGAAAGCAGATATTGATCCGCATACGGACGAATTTGCTTCTTATATCAAAGAAAAACAGGAAAACAGGCGCTCACAGTCAGTGCCAAAACGGGGGCAGGGATCGACACAGTCAGGGAAGAACTCGCCCGCCTTGTGCCGGAAAATTACGGAGATAGGCTGATCACGGGAGATCTCGTCACGGAAGAAGATTTCGTCTTACTGGTCATGCCGCAGGATATCCAGGCGCCGAAAGGACGTCTGATCCTGCCGCAGGTGCAGACATTACGGGAACTTTTGGATAAAAGTGCCTGGTCATGGAGTGTGACAACAGATAAACTATTGCCGGCACTTGCAGCCTTAAAAGAACCGCCGAAACTGATCATCACAGACTCACAGGTATTCGGCTATGTGTATGAGCACAAGCCGAAAGAGAGCATGCTGACCTCATTTTCTGTTTTGTTTGCAGCGTATAAAGGAGATCTTCCTTACTATGTGGAAGGTGCAAAAATGTTAGATTCCCTGACAAATGAATCGCATGTTCTGATCGCAGAATGCTGCAGCCATGCGCCACTGCAGGAAGATATCGGAAGAGTCAAAATCCCGCGCATGTTAAAAAAGCGCGCAGGAGAGGGCATTACCGTAGACATCATGAGTGGAACGGATTTTCCACAGGATTTATCCGGCTATGATCTGATCATCCAGTGCGGTGCATGCATGTTTAACCGCAAATATGTGATGTCGCGGATCGACCGTGCCAAAAACAGCAGGTTCCGATGACAAATTATGGGGTGACGATCGCACATCTGACCGGAATACTTGATAAAATTTCAATGTAGATAGTTTGTCAGACAGATATATAATAAGAAGATACGATAAGAGAGTGTAAGCCCGCAGAGAACCGGTGATGGTTTCCTGCGAGCTTGTTCAGACTAAAAGCAGATACGTTTTCTTACCGATAATAGCTTATATAACTAGAAGTAGTTATGAAAAGAGAAAATAAGAACTTTTACATGTGGGAATGAGGAGCAAAATGAACGATTTTAATTATTATGCACCGACAAAAGTTGTTTTCGGAAAAGGTGCGGAACAAAAAGTTGGAAACCTGATAAAAGAACAGAACTGTAAAAAGGTTCTCATCCATTATGGAAGCGGCAGTGCCAGACGCTCCGGTCTGTTAGACAGGATCGAGGCAATCTTTGATAAAGGGGATCATTACGTCGAATTGGGCGGTGTCGTTCCAAACCCGAGACTTTCTCTGGTGTATGAAGGAATCGCACTCTGTAAAAAAGAAAATGTCGATTTCATCCTTGCCGTCGGCGGCGGAAGTGTCATTGATTCCGCAAAGGCGATCGGATATGGTGTTGCAAATGAAGGAGACGTGTGGGATTTCTTTGATTTTAAACGGAAACCGACTGCATGTCTGCCGATCGGTGTAGTGCTTACGATCGCGGCGGCGGGAAGTGAGATGAGCGGTTCCTGCGTAATAACAAAGGAAGATGGCGGCATGAAGAGGATGCACGACCGATTACAGCCGATTAAAGTTTGCTGTTTTAGATCCGGAGCTTACGATGACGCTTCCACCATATCAGACAGCATGCGGATGCACCGATATCCTGATGCATACGATGGAACGCTATTTCAACCACAGTGACAACATGGAACTGACGGATGGAATCAGTGAAGCACTGATGCGCACGGTGATCAGAAATGCAAAAATCCTTGTAAAAGAGCCGGAAAATTATGATGCGCGCGCGGAAGTCATGTGGGCGGGAAGTCTTTCCCATAATGGACTGACCGGCTGCGGAACGGATGGTGGTGACTGGGCAACGCACAAATTAGAACACGAGCTTGGTGGAATGTTTGATGTGGCACATGGAGCAGGGCTTGCCGCGATATGGGGAAGCTGGGCACGCTATGTCTGCGGGGAGCGTATTGAACGATTTGTGCAGTTTGCAGAGCACGTTATGGGTGTGGAGCCGCAGGAGACAGAACAGAAGACGGCAGAGGCAGGCATTGCTGCAATGGAGGATTTTTACCGGGAAATCCATATGCCGACATCATTAACGGAACTTGGCATTGCGCCGACAGAAGAACAGATAAAAGAACTGGCAGAAAAGTGTAATGCGGCAGTCAGAGGCAATCTTGGAAAAGTAAAGCATCTGGATGTGGAAGATATGATCGCAATCTATACGGCAGCAAAATAATATTTTTATAGAAATTCAGGTATAAACACGATAAAAAAAGCATGAAAGCCCCTGCAAAACTCGTATCTACAGGTTTTGCAGGGGCTTGTATTCTGTAAAAATTATTTTGCTAAAAGCATCATGATCTGATTGCTGCGCTGTACAAATTTTGCCATAGCGTCAACAGACAGCGGCTGGTTGGAAAGCATTGCAAGATCGTAAAGCTGTTCACAGAACATCGGAACATGCTCGGAATCTTTGTGCTCAAAGATATATTTTTACAAGTTCATTGTTTGCGTTTAAGGTCAGGGTCTGATCCGCAGCAAACATGTTCGATCCATGCCGCCCATGCCGTTCATTGCATACATCTTCATCATATCCTGCATACGTCTGCCTTCCTCAGAAGGGTGATGACAGATGCGATATCAGCGTTTTTCAGTTTTTCAACTTTGACAGTCAGTTTATCGTTGTTTAAAGCTTTTTTAAACACATCAGTCAGGGTATCTGTCTCAGCCTTTAAGTCCTCAGCGGAAGTCTCGTCCTTTAAAGGATTCTGTGACATCTGCATCAATACGCATGAATTTATAATGCTCATTGCGCTGCTCAAGCTGTGAGATGAAGGAAGTATCAATGTTGTGGTCTAAGATGACAGCGTCCATGTTCTGCTCTTTGAACATCTTAATGTACTGACCCTGCTGAAGTTTGTCAGTTACATAGTAGATTACCTTGCGCTCATCTTTTTTCCTCAGTATTCTCATCTGCTGCATCGGTGCTTTCGTCTTTTTGATTGGATTGCCGTCAGCATCTAATACCTCAGCTTCATCTTTGTTTTCGTCTTTCTTTTCATTCCTCTTTGACTAAGAGTTCCGGAAGAGTGAGATATTTGTCATCCAGATTCTTGAACAGGATGTAATCGTTCATCTTGTCACAGAACTTGGTATCTTTCAGACATCCGAATTTGATGAACGGGCTGATATCATCCCAGTATTTCTCATAATTCTCTCTGTCTGTCTTGCACATTCCGGTGAGCTTATCTGCTACTTTCTTGGTGATGTATTCAGAAATCTTTTTAACAAAACCATCATTCTGCAGCTGCACTTCTGGAAACGTTCAGCGGCAGATCCGGGCAGTCGATCACTCCTTTTAAGAGCATCAAGGAATTCCGGAATGACTTCTTTGATGTTGTCGGCGATAAATACCTGGTTGTTGTAGAGCTTGATGGTTCCCTCGATGGAATCATACTCGGTATTGATCTTCGGGAAGTAAAGGATACCCTTTAAGTTGAACGGATAGTCCATGTTCAGATGGATCCAGAACAATGGTTCCTTTGTAATCTAAGAATACTTTGCGGTAAAATGCTTTGTATTCTTCGTCGGTGCATTCGTTCGGACTCTTTGCCCAGAGAGGGTTGGTATCGTTTAATGGAACCGGACGCTTTACGATCTTTAATTTATCTTTTTGCAGGAGAAACTTCAACAACTTCTTTTTCGCCGTTTTCGTTTTCTTTTCCTCTGTTTTTGCTTCCTCATGGATCGTCTCAACGACGGTGTCTGTGTCTAATTTATCAGCGGCGTCGATCGTCTCATATTCTGTCTCAGCGTTTGCCTTCTCAAGGAAGATCGGAGTCGGCATGAAAGAGCAGTACTTTTCGATGACTTCTCTTGCACGGTACTCGTTGGAAAATTCAACGGAATCCTCGTTTAAGAAAAGGGTGATCTCTGTACCGACGCCTTCTTTGGTGCCATCAGCCATATCAAATTCAGTACCGCCGTCGCAGGACCAGTGAACAGCCGTTGCGCCGTCTTTGTAGGATAATGTATCGATCGTTACCTGATCAGCTACCATGAATGCGGAGTAGAAGCCTAGTCCGAAGTGACCGATGATCTGATCGTCGTTTGCTTTTGTCTTTGTATTTTTCAATGAAATCTGTTGCACCGGAAAATGCGATCTGGTTGATGTATTCCTCAACCTCGTCTGCGGTCATACCAAGACCATTATCGATAAATTTTAAGGTTTTTTCTTCCGGATTTACAACAACGTGGATCTCCGGTTTGTAGTCAGACGGTAATGTATATTCCCCCATCATCTCGAGTTTCTTTAATTTTGTGATTGCATCACATCCGTTACTGATCAGCTCACGGAAGAAGATGTCGTGATCGGAATATAACCATTTTTTATAATCGGAACAGATTATCGCTGTTAATTGAAAGATTTCCATGTTTCTCTGCCATATTCAAACACCCTTTATAATCGTAATAAAAATGCAGTGGGCAGATCCGCCTCGCTGCTGCCTGAATCTAATATTATAACCGCAAATTTCAAAAGTCAATAGAAAATCAGCACTCTTTTTGATGAGTGCTAACAAAAGAAACGGAAATGCCTTAAAACTGGGAAAAACCAGTATTTCTTAAAAAAATATAAATTAAGCAGATAAATAGGATTTTCATTTTGCAGGATTTGTTTTATCATGATAACAGTGAAATTTATTAAGCAGATGAAAAAAGATGTTTGCTGGGCAGAAATGGAGATTATTATGACACGCGACAATAACATTCCGGAAATTGATTTTGTGATCACATGGGTAGATGGCAATGATCCGACTGGCAGAAACAGAAAATGGAGTACAGTATGCAGCCGGATCTGTCGCAGAAACAGGATGACAGAAAAGAGAGATACAGAGACTGGGATCTGCTGAGGTACTGGTTTCGTGGTGGAGCGTTTTGCACCATGGGTGCGCAGGATACACTTTGTTACGGGGGGCATCTGCCATCCTGGTTAAATAAAGAACATCCGAAGTTAAATATTGTAAATCATAAAGATTTTATTCCAGAAAAATATCTGCCGACATTTAATTCACATGCCATTGAGTGAATATGCACAGAATCCAGGTCTGGCAGAGAATTTTGTATATTTTAATGATGATATGTTTCTGATAAAAAAAGGTCAGACCGGAACAGTATTTTAAAAATGATCTTCCGGTGGATATGCTGGCTCTTCAGCCTGATGTGGCAAATACAAAAGATCAGGTCATGCCATATATTTACCTGAATAATACCATGCTTCTGGCAAAATATTTTGACAAACGTGAAAATATGAAAAAACAGCCGGGAGCATATTTCCATCCCGGTTATCCGTTTATGTATTTTATTTATAATATGTTAGAACTGGCGTTCCCGTTGTTTACAGGATTTTACACGGTTCATGGGCCCTCCTTTTAAAAAGAGTACTTTTGTGAAAATGTGGGAATTAGAACCGGAGTTGTTAAACGAGGTGTGCAGCCATAAATTCCGTCAGAAAGAGGATGTCAGCCAGTATGTGCTCAGGGAGTATCAGAAACTGACTGGCGGTTTTGTTCCCGGCAATGTAAGAAGACTCTGCCGGTATTATGATGTCTCAAATGATAACAGCAGGATTGTGGCTGATATAGGTCATCAGAAGAGTGGAAGCGTCTGTTTGAATGACAGCAATCAGGAGATTGATTTTGAGTGGGCAAAAGAAGAACTTCATATGGGATTTGCACAGATCTTGAAGGAAAAAATCTGCATTTGAAAAGTAAGAGGTGAAAAAAAGTGATCGTATTAAAAGCAGATAGCGAATTAAAATGACATTTGAACGGCTGATAAAGACCATGCATGCAAATGTAAACTGGACAGGTTTTTTGTGGCACTTGATAATTATCTCATTTTACAGGGGAAGTGCGCTCCCTGTTTTTTCATTTTGACAGCAGAAAAGTGGCGGAAAATATTGTAGATCTGCCGATCAAAGAAGATGAGATCAAAGATACCGATGAGGCAGCAGTACGGGATGTGATCAATATGATCCTGTATGCATTTGGAAAATGGGGAACGATCCAGGGACTTCGTGTGGAAAAAATACGGAGCAGCTGAATACTCTTTTTCGGGCATGTGCTTGCAGGAATCTATATTGAACCGGAATATACCACGCAGTATTTTTCGTTTTTATCATGCAGGAAAGCGTATTACCTATGAAGATGTGATACAGGCGGCACTTGAGGCAAAAGAAGCAGTGCAGAAGGAAGAGGAAGCAGACGAGGAACAGGGACTCTGGCATAAAGTTGAATGGAAGATGGCGCATACTGTTTTTGAGAGAACAGAACTTTCACTGTCAGAAAGAGCAAAAAGGCAGGATTGGCAATAACTTTTATAAAGTTGGTTACCGCTGCCCAAAATGCAAAGGAAATCTGCATATGATCATGTATCCGAAAGGAAAAGAGTTTCGAATCGAGACGCCTGAGGGAGTAGTCCTTTTGGCAAAAGCATGTACCTGTGCAGCGTGTCACAGATTTTATACGCCGCGCCCATGGAAACTTCTTGGAGACGGCGATATTTATCTGATGGATTTTGAGGAGGATAAAAAGGCATACGAAGATTATCTTGAGCTGATGGGGCGTAACGGCGAGCATGAGGCAAACAGCCGTTATAATGAGTATGAGGACGGCAGAAAGCCGGCGGGTGTCGAGACGAGCAGCAGCCACTTGAGGAACTGTGCGGAGCTGCCGGAATATTCAGATGCAGACTTTGAGGAATTATTAAATAAGATAGAAGAGGGGTTTTTCCCGGAAAGCAGTATTGCAGCCTGTGAACCTGCCATACAGGAGGAAAAAAGCGTCGTAAAAAGTTAAAGAGTACGCCTGCATCAGATCGGGACGAAGTCACAGATGATGAAGAAGAGCAGGATGAGAGCAAGAACCGGCATGCAGAAAAACAGCATGGAAATGAAAGCGCGGGTGAAAGTGGATGGAAGCGGAACGAGCACAAAAGCAATATGAAGATGTACGTCAAAATGAAACGGAAAGCCGCCATGTGAACGCTTCCAGATATGAGAGTGACAGCAGGCAGCCGCACGAAGCTGGGCGGATTGGTGGGGAATCGTCCGATGAAAAATATGCACAGGTAAATGATGCGGAGGCACAGAAAGCCCATGAAACTTATCAGGCTAAATTTGGAGTCGCAGACCGTATGTCAGAGCGCCAGCTTTCCGAATTAAAACACCAGCTCATGCATGAAACAAAATTTCGCCCGAAGAGCGGAAACAATACCTGGATATGTTAGAGGAAAAAAGAACAGGACAGAAAGCTTGCCGCGTTAAATAAAAAGGCAGAGAACTGCGCAGATAAAAATTATGCCGTGATGCGCCGTGTCTATGACGAGATTGCAGAGGAAAAGCTGCCGCAGGAGAAAAAACAGAATCTGCTTTTAAATCTGAAACAGAAAATGCAGACACAGGCAGAGCGGGAAGTCGCAGAGCTGGTTGGGAAAATGCCGCCTAATATGGACAGGGCACGTTACCATGCACTTCGGGAGAAATTAAAAGAATACGAAGGAGTAGATTTAACCCCATATCAGGAACGGTTAGAATCGCAGAAAAATCTTGCCGAACAGCAGGAAATAAAAAATATGATCCGCCAGTCGAGAAAAATCACCAGAGATGATCTGACAGAGCTTAAGGAGCGTCTGAAAGAAAAGGAGTTTGAGCCGGGGCTGGTTTTGCCGTATTTTGAGCAGATCGAGAATAAAATCCGTCAGATGGATGAAAATGAGATCGCAGAAATTACCGGTGATCCGGCACACATGTCCTTTGATGAGGGAATGGATGCGTATCAGAAGATTGCAGAAGGACCATATTTACCGGATTTAAAGGATAATGCATTAGAACTTTTAAGCAGGCGTCTTTCCAAGATCAAGACGGATGAGTGTGAACAGCTTGTAAATAAGCTGAAAAATGAACTGGAAGAGGCGGGAATCACAGAAAGCCAGAAACATTATTTTTTACCCGGCGAGAAAAGTGCTGTTAAAGCAGGCAGCGCCGCAGGAAACAGAGGTTATCGATTATGCCATGGCATCCTATGCCGCAGGAAACGGTCTGTTTGAATATCCGATTTTTGTGGTGGACACATCGAGAAACAACAGTGGAAAAGAGGGGATTATCCTGACACCGGAACATCTATATTACAGCACACTGATGACATCTTACCGTATTGATGTTCCGTCCATAGATGATTACTGCATCCACAGGACTTTTTAAACCGTGGTGTGTATGTGACAGAGAAAAATGGGAAAAAGACGAAAATTCCATATGCGGTAGAAAATAAGCAGCTCACGGCATATGCCGGGGTATTGAATGAATTTATTCATTATTTACAGGAAAAACCGGATTCGCGAAATATTTCTTATCTGGCGAAAGAAAAACATGATACGATCTGCTGCTTCCGCTGTGGTTATGTATATAAGGGAGGAAATATCTGTCCAAAAATGTGGATTTAAAAACAATGCTTAGAAAATATTAAGAATTATTAAAAATGCATAAAAATGCTTCTTATTTTGAAAGATATGATATAATATTACCATACATATTGTTATTTAATTAACAAAATATGTGATGGTTATATAAAAGTTGCACACTAAATGACACAAAAAATACGACAGGCATGTGTATGTGTCAGGAGGCGGCCTTTTTTGATGGCGGGCAAGATTTACATTACCAAGAGACTTATATCATGGAAAAGGGGCATTGGAAGCATTAAAGACGTTTGAGGGCAAGAAAGCGATGATCTGTGTGGGCGGGGGGTCCATGAAACGCTTCGGTTTCCTTGACCGCGCAAAACAGTACTTGGAAGAAGCCGGAATGCAGGTGGAACTATTCGAGGGAATTGAGCCGGATCCATCGGTAGAGACTGTAATGAAGGGCGCAGAAGCGATGCGTGCGTTTCGTCCGGATTGGATCGTAGCAATGGGCGGCGGTTCTCCGATCGACGCAGCAAAGCTATGTGGATCAAATACGAATATCCGGATATCACATTCGAAGATATGTGCAAGGTGTTTGGTATTCCAAAACTTCGTAAGAAAGCGCATTTCTGTGCGATTTCCTCAACTTCGGGAACTGCAACCGAGGTAACTGCATTTTCTGTCATCACCGATTATCAGAAAGGTATCAAATATCCACTCGCTGATTTTGAGATCACACCGGATGTAGCAATCGTTGATCCTGATCTAGCAGAGACGATGCCACAGAAGTTAGTAGCACACACAGGAATGGATGCGATGACGCATGCCATTGAGGCTTATGTTTCCACTGCAAACTGTGACTTTACCGATCCGCTTGCCCTGCATGCAATTAAGATGATTCAGAAAGATTTTGTGGATTCTTATCACGGGGATATGGAAAAACGTGATACTATGCATAATGCACAGTGTCTGGCCGGTATGGCATTTTCCAATGCACTGCTTGGAATCGTCCATTCGATGGCTCACAAGACCGGTGCTGCATTTGCGGATTACGGCGCACATATCATACACGGTGCAGCAAACGCAATGTATCTGCCGAAAGTTATCGCATTTAATGCAAAAGATGAAACTGCAAAGAAACGTTATGGTGAGATCGCAGATTTTGATGATCTTAAAGTTCCGCATGTAAAAAATTATGGTGCAGACAGTTATCCGACCGAGCAGGGATTTGTACCGGAAGACGTATTCCTGGAGAGACTGCCGGAGATCGCAGCCAATGCGATCTTAGATGCATGTACAGGATCAAACCCGAGACAGCCGAGCCAGGAGGAGATGGAAAAGCTGTTGAAATGCTGTTACTATGACACGGAAGTAGATTTCTAGGATTTTTTCGAAGCGGAGAATAAAAAGAAAAAGACAGACGGATTATTCCTGTTGGGTGGGAATGATCCGTCTGTTTTGCATTCATAGGAAATTACGTCCTATGAATGCAAACGCCCTGGCGGGATGCACCTCGCGGAGGAGAAGAAAAATATTTTTGAAGTATGTACAGGCAGATAGTCTGCGGAGACATGATAGAAATGATTTCGCAAACAATTGAAAATAGTCGTATTGCGGTTATAATATAGAAAAGGTAATGTAACATAGCGGTACAAATGAAGGAGGAGTTTTAGTTTATGAAAGGAGGGATGAAAAAAAGCTTTTTACGGCATTGCTGGCTGCGATTGTTTTGGTTGGTGGGATGCCGGTAAATATGCAGGCGAATGTGATTACAGAGACAGAAAAAAGCGGAATCGGCATCAGAGAAAAAGTAAATGAAAAATATGCGGATACGGAAGAACTGGATCTGATGGATCGTGAACGTCAGGAGACACAGGCAGGCGAACAGGAGAAACGGAGAATACGGAGCAGCCAGAGTCGGAAGAAACAGAACAGCCAGACACAGAAGAACAGTCAGAGGAGACAGAGCAGCCAGACACAGAAGAACAGCCGGAGGAGACAGAGCAGCCAGACACAGAAACAGAACTGCCGGAAATGGAAGAAGAAACAGAAGAACGGGAAGAAACTTCAATCAAGGGGGACGCAAGTGAAGAGCAGATTGCAGCGGAACAGAAGGCCTGGACTCTGATTAATAAATATGCAGACCCGGATTACTTTTTTAACAGATCCTGAAAGGAATGCTATAACAGATGCCCAGTTTGAGGAATTAAGACAGGCTGCATTACAGGCTGTAGCCGGGTGTACTACACAGTATGAGAAAATAAAAGCGATTATGGCATTTGTTGCGGACAGAACTTATTATGATTATTATGCCTATTATAATAATAAGCCAAGTTATTGGTCACCGTATGAGGTGTACGAGCAAAAGCGTGCTATGTGTTCGGGTTATGCAAGCCTTATGAGAACATTGTGCATTTCCATTGGAATTCCGTGCATGGATTTAGAGGGGCATGCCCATGAATACAATGCTGTTTATGACAGTGAAAATGGAAAATGGATTTTTGCAGATGCTACATGGTGCAGCCGCAACTCTTATTCGGTAGATAAAGAATGGGAGTATCATGGGTATTCTTACAGGTGTTTTGATCTGACACCGGAAGAAATTGCAGAATTATCAAGTCATCAGATATATCGGATTGATGGTTTGCTGAAAGATGGGTTGTATTACAGTCTGATTCCTTCTAAGTGGCTCAGAGGAGACTGGTATTTCGAACTGGCTGCCGTAAAAATAAAAATATCCGTCAGGCAAAGTGTGCCGGATTTGAAGATATTGACGTGCTGGAAGTGAATGATGGAGCGGGTGTGTTTGCAGACTGCACGCTGTTGGAAGAAGCAGATTTGTCCCAGACAGGGATAACGATAATCGAGAGCAGGCTGTTTTTGAATTGCACTTCTTTAAAAACGGTAAAATTGCCCAAAAACATTAACCATGATTTACGGTGCATTTGAAAACTGCACATCGTTAGAAAAGTGGATTTATCCCAGACAGGGATAACGGAATTGAAGGAACATTTGAGGGGTGCAGTGCATTGGAAACGGTGAAATTGCCAGAGAATATAACGAAAATTGATTTGGCACATTTACAGGCTGCAGTTCACTGGAGAAAATGGATTTATCCCAGACTTTGGTTACAGAAATAGGCGGTAGTGCATTTTCTGCCTGCAGTGGATTAAAAACCGTGAAATTCCCCAAAACATTAACGGCGATTGACAGTTATGCTTTTTTATCCTGTAAAAATTTAACGGGGAACTTGATCTTCCCAGACCGCGGTAAAAACAATGGAATCTGTGCGTTTTATAAGGACGGCGGCGTGCTTGGGAAGATAAGGCTGCCAAAGACGACTACAGAGATTGGCAGCGAAGCATTTTCCTGGGAAACGACAGACGGACCTGAAAATATATGTAATAACCAGTCTCTCAAAGATAAAATCAATGCAGAAGCATTAAAGAGGAATGTTCGGTTGTCGTGTGTCCATATCTTTATCAAATAAAATTTGATGGAAATGGTGCAGCAAAAGGGAAAATGAGTGAGAGAGCCATGTGCGGCGGGTCAGAAGGAAAAACTTTCAAAAATAAGTTTGAAAAGAAAGGATATACATTTGCAGGCTGGAATACGCAGCCAGATGGGAAGGGAACCTTTATGAGGAAAATGCCTATGTAAAAATCTGACAAAAAAGCAGATGAGGTCGTAACTTTATATGCCCAGTGGAAAGCAGCACAGTATCAGATTACATATAACCTGAATGGAGGCAAAAATAATAAGAAGAATCCCAAAACATATAAAATCACTTCAAAGACGATAAAACTTTCAAATCCGTCAAAAAAAGGTATGTGTTTAAAGGATGGTATTGTGATAAAAAATGTACCAAAAAGGTAACCTCTATTAAAAAGGGCAGTACCGGAAAAGTAACACTGTATGCAAATGGGCAAAGGAAAAGTACACCATTACCGACAAATTAAACGGAGGCAAAATAATAAGAAAAATCCGAAAACATATACCAGTACTGCAAAGATGATAAAACTGGCAGCACCAACAAGAAAAGGGTATGTGTTTAAAGGATGGTACCGTGATAAAAAATGTACCAGAAAGGTAACCTCTATTAAGAAAGGCAGCACGGGGAAAAATCACACTGTATGCAAAATGGAAAAAGAAATAAACAAATCCAAAATGTTCCACATAACGGAACAAAGTTTTACATTGTGAAAATGTTACAAAAAAAAACAGGGAAAACAGTAAAAAAAATGTTGTTATTTAGACAAAAATATGTTAGATACGGACACCGGCGAAAGCCCTTGGCCAAATGACCGACTGGGTGAACACCACCTGCCCCTGTGGCGGTCTGGCTAAGCGAGACGGGATACCATGCCTCAGTGGGCCGGCTTCAGCTGGTACTTCCTGCGCTATATGCATCCCCACAATCCGGACGCGCTTTGGCCTCGCCGGAAGCCCTGAACACCGGGCGCCGGTGGACTGCGGCCAACGGCGGTATGGAGCACACCACCCTGCATTTGCTGTACCTCCCGCTTCTGGCACAAGTTCCTGTATGACATTGGCGTATAAGCCTACCGGCTGGTGCCGTACCAAAAGCGTACTTCCATGGTGGCGATCCTGGGTCAAACGGCGAGAAGATGAGCAAGTCCCGCGGCAATGTGGTCAACCCGGACGAGATCGT
>VOFB01000095.1_pt1 | contig 36000 bp, 50 predicted proteins | sample 5384141 | NCBI WGS metagenome assembly VOFB01 (sample SAMN12384721, study PRJNA508395) | human gut metagenome | isolation source: healthy gut A | host: Homo sapiens | reverse complement strand
CGGTCTTGCCGCTGTCGGTCTCATTGGGCAGGTCCTTGAATTCCTCTTTCAGGTCGGCCGAGTAGGCGTCCGGTGCGCCACGATAAAGCTGGTGCGCCCCTGCATCATGCGGGCAAAGGCCTTCTGGATGCGTACCTCAGTGCGGGTATCAATGGAGGATGTGGCTTCGTCCAGAATCAGCATGGGCGGCAGGCAGAGCATCACGCGGGCGATGCAGAGCAGCTGCTTTTGTCCCTGACTGATGTTGCCGCCGTCCTCTGCAATGACGGTATCGTAGCCATCGGGCAGGCGGCGGATAAAGCTATGGGCGTGGGCGGCCTTGGCAGCGGTGATCACCTCATCCATGGTTGCGTCCGGCTTGCCGTAGGCAATGTTCTCCCGCACCGTACCGGCACGCAGCCATGTGTCCTGCAGCACCATGCCGTAGCTGCCGCGCAGGGAGGCGCGGGTCACATCCCGGATATCGGTGTCGGACACCCTGATGCTGCCGCTGTTCACATCATAGAACCGCATAAGCAGGTTGATGAGGGTGGTCTTGCCGCAGCCGGTGGGGCCTACGATGGCGATGCGCTGGCCGGGCTGCACATCCAGCGAAAGCCCTTCGATGAGCGGACGGTCGGGCAGATAGCGGAAGGACACATCCTGTAACTGCACATGGCCGTCCGGCTGCAATGCGGCGGCGTTTTCGGCCTCCGGCACCTGATCCTCGGCATCCAGCAGTTCAAACACCCGGGCAGCGCAGGCCAGTGCATTCTGTAACTCGGTGACCACGCCGGAGATCTCGTTGAAGGGTTTGGTGTACTGGTTGGCGTAGCTCAGAAAAACGCTCAGCTGACCGATGGTGATGCCGCCGCGCACGGCGTACAGCGCACCCACAAGGCCCACGCCCGCGTACACGATGTTGTTCACAAAGCGGGTGGCGGGGTTGGTCAGGCTGGAGAAGAAGATGGCCTTCAGGCTCACGTCCTGCAGCTGTCCGTTCACCTCGTCAAAGGCGGCAAGGCTCTCGGCTTCGTGGCCAAAGGCCTGCACCACCTTCTGCCCTTCGATCATTTCGTTGACCAGCGCGGTCTGCTTGCCGCGGACGGTGCTCTGGCTCTGGAAGTAGCCGTAGCTGCGCTTTGCCAGAAAGCCCGCCACCACAAGGCTTAGCGGGGTGATGCACACCACCACCAGCGTAATGGGCACGTTCTCCCGCAGCATGAACAGCAGGGTGCCAAAAATGGTCAGGATGCCGGAGAACAGCTGGGTAAAGCCCATCAGCAGGCCGTCCGCAAAGGTGTCTACATCCGCCACCATGCGGCTGACGATATCGCCGGAGGGGTGGCTGTCCAGATAGGACAGCGGCAGGGTCTGGATTTTGCGCAGCGCCTCGTTGCGCAGATCACGGCTGACCGAGAAGGTGATGCGGTTGTTGCACACGCTCAAAAGCCACTGCGCAAGGGCGGCTACGGCAGCCACCACCAGAATGCTCACTGCAATGCGCAGCACCCCGGCAAGGTCTACATTGCCCTTGCCCAGCATCTTATCAATGGCATCGCCGCACAGGATGGGGATATACAGCTGAGCGGCTACGCTGACCGCCGCCACCAGTAGGCTGCACACCACAAAGGCGCTATAGGGGCGTATCTTGTGCAGCACCCGGTTCAGGGTGGCCTTGCGCTGCTGCGGGGTCAGCTTGTTTTTTGCTTTTGCACTCATGCTTCTGCCTCCCCTTTCTTGAACTGGCTCTCGTAGATCTCCTCGTACACCGGGCAGCTGCTGCGCAGGGCGCTGTGGGTGCCGATGCCCACCAGATGGCCGTCATCCAGCACCAGAATTTGATCCGCGTGCTGCAGGCTGGCGGCGCGCTGGCTCACGATGAACACGGTCAGTGCCCCGGGCAGCGCCGCCAGTGCCTTGCGCAGGGCGGCGTCGGTGGCGTAGTCCAGCGCACTGGCGCTGTCATCCAAAATCAGAACGTCCGGTTTGCCCACCAGCTCACGGGCGATGGTTAGCCACGGCTTCTTTCCGCCGGAAAAGTTGCGTCCGCACTGCTCGACCGGCTCGTCCAGCCCAAGGGGCTTTGCACGCACAAAGTCTGCGGCCTGTGCCGTTTCCAGCGCCGCCCACAGGTCGGCATCGGTGGCATCCTTGTTGCCCCACAAAAGGTTGGAGCGGATGGTGCCGCCGAAGAGCTGTGCCTTCTGCATGACCACCGCCACCCTGCCGCGCAAAGCGTCCCGGGGGTAGCTTTGCACCGGGCGGCCAAAGATCTCCACGCTGCCCTCGGTGGCATCGTAAAAGCGCGGGATGAGGTTTACAAGGCTGGATTTGCCGCTGCCGGTGCCGCCGATGACGCCGATGGTCTGGCCCTTTTTGGCGGTAAAGCTGATGTCGGTCAGGCTGGGTGCGCCCGCCCCGGCGTAGGTCAGCCCTACATGGTCAAAGCGCACGGCATCGCCTGTCTTGTCCTCAGCCACTTCGCCCAGAAGCTTTGCCGGGAAGGTCATGCCGGGCTTTGTATCCAGCACCGCCTGCACGCGGCCTGCACAGGCCAGCGCCTTGCTGATCTGTACGATGAGGTTGGCAAGCTTTACCAGCTCCACAAGGATCTGGTTCATGTAGTTCACCAGCGCAATCACATCACCGGAGGCCATGCCGCCCACGTTGATCTCGATGCTGCCCACATACAGCAGCGCCACGATGGCAAGGTTGATGAGCACATAGGTCAGCGGGTTCATCAGCGCCGAAAGGTGGCCAACGTGCAGCTGCATCCCGGTCAGCAGGGCGTTGGCGTCCTCAAAGCGGTCGACCTCGCTCTGCTCCTTATCAAAGGCGCGGACGACGCGCGCGCCCGTCAGGTTCTCACGGGTCAGGCCCAGCACCCGGTCCAGCCGGGTCTGCACGGTCTTGTACAGCGGTCGGGTAATCACCATCACGCCGAACACCACCACGCTGAGCAGCGGAATGGTGACTACAAAGATCATCGCCGCCCGGGCGTTGACCGTAAAGGCCATGACCATGGCACCGATCACCACAAAGGGGCTGCGCAGGAACAGGCGCAAAAACAGGTTGAGTCCGCTCTGCACCTGATTGACATCGCTGGTCATGCGGGTGATGAGGGTGCTGGTGCCCAGCGTATCCATCTCTGAAAAACTCAGGCTCTGGATATGGGCAAACAGGGCGTGCCGCACCGCGGTGGAGTAGCCCACCGCCGCCTTGGCGGAAAAGTACTGCGCGGTCAGGCTGCAGGTAAGGCCGATGAAAGCCAGCAGCAGCAAAAGGCCGCACCGCACCAGAATATAATGCAGGTCATGTGCTGCAATGCCCACATTGACGATATCCGCCATGACCAGCGGCACGAACAGGTCAAAGGTGGCTTCCAGCATCTTAAAGAGCGGTGCAAGCACACTTTCGCGCTCGTAGCCCTTCAGGTAGCCAAGCATCCGGTTCAAAAAAATTCCTCCTTCGGGGTCAAAATACACCTTATTATAACGCGCTGTATGCTGAAAATCCAGTGCCGCAGCTGCGTTTTGCATTGTACAAGCTGCCAAATCCTGTTATACTAGAGCTGAGATTGATAGGGAAGTATGGTGAACACAATGGCAAGACGAACAGACGGCGGGGTACGCTTCCGCCCGGTGGGCAGCCGCCGCAGCCGCACCGCACCGGTGTACAGCCCGCGCGGCACCGGCTGCCCGGCGATCGAGCAGGCGATCGAGCGGCTGTATCAGGGGCAGAACGAGGAGAGCTTCTGGACCCTGATGAGCGCTTTGAACTATGCGCTGGAACTGGAGACCCATGTGCTGGTGCCGCTGCAGACGGCGCTTTCGGCGCAGGGTGCGCCCGCCCCGTGGATGGAGCACCCCATCCCGGCGGAAAAGGCCGATGGCCTTGCCTTGTGGACGCTGCGCAACGACAAGGGACGCTGCTGGCTGCCGCTGTTCACCTCGGTGGCAGCGGCCGGTGCAGACCGCAGTACCGGCAGCCGCCCCATGGCAGACCGTACCTTGGAGCAGGCCATGCAGCTGGCGCTGGACACCCCGGGCATCGACGGCGTGGTGCTGGACCCGTGGAGCAATTCCGCCTCGCTGGACGGTGCACTGCTCAACGGTCTGCTGCACGCAGGCCACACCCCGGAGGGTCCCGGCGCAGAGGAGGCCGAAGCCGGGAAAGAAGCTGCCCGTGCCGGACACTGGGCGGCAGCGGCAGAGTGCTACCAGAAAGCCGCCGAGCAGGGCAGTTCTGCCGGGCTATCGCTGCTGGGCGAGTGCCTGTATCAGGGGCGCGGCGTACCCAAAAGCGCTGCGCAGGCGCGCAAGCTGTGGAAGGCCGCAGCCGAAAGCGGAGAGCCCATCGCCCTTTTGAACCTTGGCGACGACTGCGCCGCCCGGGGCGACAACGGCAAGGCGCTGTTGTGGTACCGCCGGGCGCGGCAGAACGCGGCAGCGGTGCCGGATATCGAGTATACGCCCCGGGTCTGCCTGCGGCTGGCGCAGTACGAGACCCGCTACACCTCCCGCAAAAAGGCGCTGGCGCAGGCAGCAGAGGCAAAGCAGGCCTTTACCATTTTGCAGCGGGAGCACGAGCCGGACGCCGACCGCTGGTTACAGGAGGCCGAGCAGCTGCTCTATGCGCTGACCCACGAGCCGCCCACGGCTCCGGCAGCATATAACATAGAATCTTTACAATTGGACTAAAAAATGGTCACAGCCGTCCGGTAAGATAGACTGGAGAAAAATCAGCCCGCAGACACGGCGGACAAGAAACAGAGGAAACAGTATGAGCAAAGTGATCGGCATTGATCTTGGTACGACCAATTCCTGTGTGGCAGTGGTGGAGGGCGGCAAGCCCGTCGTCATCACCAACGCAGAGGGAGAGCGCACCACCCCCAGCGTGGTGGCGTTCACCAAGGACGGCGAGCGTCTGGTGGGCGGCGCGGCCAAGCGCCAGATCGCCACCAATTCCGGGCGCACGATCTCCAGCATCAAGCGGTACATGGGCTCGGACTACCGGGCGCATATTGACGGCAAGGACCTGGCCCCGCAGGAGATCAGCGCCATGATCCTTGCCAAGATCCGCCGGGACGCCGAGAGCTATCTGGGTGAGCCGGTGACGGAAGCCGTCATCACCGTCCCCGCTTACTTTGACGACAGCCAGCGCAAGGCCACCCAGGATGCGGGCCGCATCGCGGGGCTGAACGTCCTGCGCATCATCAACGAGCCTACCGCCGCCGCGGTGGCCTACGGTCTGGACAACGAAGCCGCGCAGAAAATTCTGGTCTACGACCTTGGCGGCGGCACTTTTGACGTGTCCATCATCGAGATCGAAGACGGCACCTTCACGGTGCTGGCTACCGGCGGCGATACCCGCCTCGGCGGCGACGACTTTGACCAGCGCATTGTGGAATATGCCGTGGCCGAGTTCAAGAAATCGGACCGCATCGACCTCTCCCGCGACCCCGCCGCCATGGGACGCCTGAAAGAAGAGGCCGAAAAGGCCAAGAAAGAGCTGTCCAGTGCGCCCTCTCGGCCCAGCTCAATCTGCCCTTCATCGCTGTAGGCAAGGACGGCCCCCACCATCTGGATCTGACCCTCTCCCGCCCCCAGTTCGAGATGATGACCGGTGACCTGCTGGCCCGTACTGTGACCCCGGTGCAGAACGCCCTGCGGGATGCCGGGATCTCCGCCAGCCAGCTGGGCAAAGTGCTGCTGGTGGGCGGCAGCACCCGGATGCCCGCCGTGGAGCGGCAGGTGCGGGAACTGCTGGGCAAGGAGCCCAGCCACAGCCTCAACCCGGATGAGTGCGTTGCCATGGGCGCAGCGGTACAGGGTGGCCTGCTGCAGGGCGGCGGCAAGCTGGCCGGCGCTTCCGGTGCAGCGGCTCAGGGCCTTGTGCTGATGGACGTCACCCCGCTGACCCTCTCCATTGAGACACTGGGCGGCGTGGCAACCCCCCTCATCACCCGCAACAGCATGATCCCCACCCGCAAGAGCCAGATCTTCACCACCGCACGGCCCATGCAGACCAGCGTGGAGATCAACGTGCTGCAGGGGGAGCGGCATTTCGCCCGCGACAATAAGAGCCTCGGCAAGTTCAAGCTGAACGGCATCCGGGCCAGCTTCTCGTCCAAGCCCCAAATCGAAGTTACCTTTGACATTGACGTCAACGGCGTCGTGAAAGTCTCGGCCAAAAGACCTCGGCACCGGCCGGGAGCAGAACATCACCATCACCGGCAGCACCAACCTTTCCGAAAACGAGATCCAGCGCGCCATGGCAGACGCACGGACTTCCAGGATCTTATCGGTCACTTTGTGCCAGCCTCCTCTCAAACATTGCCAGCAGCCGGGTGAACAGCATGACTAGCACAAGGTAGATCAGTGCAACGCCCAGCAGCGGGTACATGGCTTCATAGGTACGGTTCATGATGCCCTGCGCCGCATACAGCAGCTCCTTGCCGCCAATGACTGTGATCAGGGAGGTATCCTTGAGCAGACTGATGAACTCGTTGCCCAGAGCAGGCAGCACCGCGCGGATAGCCTGCGGGATGATGATGACCACCATGGTGGTCATGTAGTTCAGGCCGAGGCTGCGGCCGGCCTCCATCTGGCCGGGGTCAATGGCCATCAGACCGCCGCGGATGATCTCGGACACATAGGCTCCGGAGTTGATGCCCAGTGCCAGCGCACCCACCATGGTAAAGTTGCGGCTGTTGGCAAAGATGACCATGCTCATGATGAGCAGCTGCACCATCATGGGGGTGCCGCGGATGATAGTGGTGTAGATCTCGCAGATCACATTGAAGAAGCCCAGCACCGGGTTTTTGTGCCCGGGGCGCTGCTGGTCGTGGGCCACACGCATCAGCGCCACCACGCTGCCCAGCACGATGCCCAGCGCCAGTGCCAGGGCGGTGACCAGCAGGGTGGTGCCCACGCCGCCGACGTACTGGAGCCAGCGGTCCTTCAGCAGAAAGGCCTGATAAAATGTGAAGAGAAACTCCTGCCCGAAGTTCAGCTTTGTGCCGCTGTTGAGCAGCTCTTTGAGCAGTTCGTATTGAGCAGCCATTCGCATCCTCGCTTTCCATTTTTTGTTAGAATTTTGTAACCTTATTTTTCCAAAAAGGGAGGTGCCCCAGTTGGGGTGCCTCCCCGTGGTACGATGTACGGCCCGGCTTATTCAGCGGTGATGTATTTGTCCACGATGGCCTGGAAGGTGCCGTCAGCCTTCAGCTCTTCCAGAGCGGCGTTGACGGCAGCTTCCAGAGAAGAACCCTTTGCCATGCCGATGGCGTAATCCTCCTCGGCGTAGCTGGTGTCCAGCACCTTCAGGCCGGGGTTGGCGGCCACATATTCCTTAGCAGGGGCGTTGTCGATGACCACAGCGTCTACCTGGCCGTTGTTCAGGGCCTGCACAGCGGTCAGACCATTGTCGTAAGCCACCACGGCGTCATCGCCGAAGTCATCGGAGCAGTAGATGTAGCCGGTGGTGCCGCGCTGAGTGCCGATCTTCTTGCCGGCCAGGTCGTCAGGGGAAGCAATATCGGAATCGTTGGGCACAATGATGGACTGAATGCCGGTGGCATAGCTGTCGGAGAAGTCCATCACAGCCTTGCGCTCGTCGGTCACGGTCACACCGGCCATAGCGATGTCGGCCTTGCCCTGCTGCACGCTCAGCAGCGCAGCGTCAAAGTCCATGTCGTCGATCTGCAGCTCCAGACCCAGCTTGTCGGCAATGGCCTTGGCGGTGTCGATGTCGATGCCCTCGAACTCACCGGAGTCGGTGGTCATCTCGTAGGGAGGGAAGGTGGCGTTGGTGGCCATGGTCAGCTTGCCAGCCTCAACGGTAGTCAACTCACCGGCGGCAGCGCTGGTGGAAGCAGCTTCAGAAGAAGCGGCAGCAGAGCTTGCCACAGAGGAAGCCACGCTGGAAGAGGAACCACCGCAGGCGGTCAGGGCCAGAGCAGCAACGGACAGACCGGCAGCAGCCAGGAAGCTGCGACGAGTAATCTTTTTCATATTCAAACACTCCTCATACGCGTTGTATAAACTTGCAGTCGCCGGAAGGATGCGATTCATCGAAAAATCCAGCGAACGGACTTAGTATAAGTTGTACAAATAGAAAAGTCAATAGTTGTGCAAAAAATCGGTCAAATTGAAACCGAATTGCAAACACTTATACACTGCGATGGGGAAAATAAATGTATATATGCAAAGAAAACCTGACGCGCCAGATCCCCCCCCGAAAGGGGAGCCTTTAAAGAATGGAAACCTTACCGTACTGCCAAAAAGCTCGCCCTTCGGGAGAGCTGGCATCGAGCAAGGCGAGATGACTGAGAGGGTTTGACGCTTACACGCTCCGTGCGATCTCTTCCGCGCTGCGCTTGGGCACGCAGTAATCCCGGTTTTCGTCCAGATAATACTTCACGCCGGTGTCAGCGGTCAGGGGCACGATGCGTACCTTGTGGGTGGGGTAGCCAAAGGCCACCATGTAGGCCAGCTTCAGCGGCTCTTCGATGCCCAGCAGCTCGGTGAGGGCGGGCTTGTTGATGGCACCCATGATGCAGCTGCCCACCTCCTTGTCCCAGGCGGCCAGGGTCATGTTGGCCAGGGCGATGCCGGTATCGACGGAAAGGTCGCCGGGAGCGGAGCTGTCCTGCAGGACGGCCACATACAGGGTGGGCGTCTCGTCGGCCTTGGGCATGCCCTGTTCCGGGGGCAGATAGGCCGCCCACTTGACCAGGCGGCTGCACTTTGGCCACGATTTCCGGGCTCTGCACCACCACAAGGCGCAGGGCCTGCCGGTTGGCCCCGCAGGAGGACAGCCGCACAGCTTCCACGATGTCATCCACCACATCCTGCGGCACGGGCTTCTGCGCAAAGCGGCGGTAGGTGCGGCGGGTGACCAGAGATTCCATAACAGACATGACAAAACACTCCTTTTCCGGCGGGCGGTGCCCGGCGGTTTATTTGCGGTTTACTACCATATAAAGTATAGCAGTCCGGCCGGGGATGCGCAAGCCGGAGAAAAGAACGGTGGCTCTTGACAAAAATATGCGGGGGAGGGGTATAATTAACAGAGAACGCCCGGCCCTCGGCACAGGACGCCGCGAAGTGACAACGAAAATGTGGTAAAATGTGGAAAATGATAGAAGGGGGTATCAGGATGGTCGTGTGGGTAGGCCTTGTGTGCTTTGTGCTGGGTGCCAATCTGGGCTTTCTGGTGGCAGGCCTGATGCGGATGGGAAAGGACGAAAAGGACACCTCGGAGAAACCATAAAAAGGTTCGGAAATGGATGCAAAATGCCCCGCTGCGGAAATGTGCAGCGGGGCATTTTGCGTTCAGGAGCTTTTTGCCGGGTCGAGGTACTGGCCGTTCTGCAGCACTTCCAGATGGATGTGCGCTTCCTCGGCGCATTCACAGCTGATGGTGCCCACGGTGCCCAGCTTCTGCCCAGCGGTCACGGTGTCACCGGGTTTCACGGCGGGGCTGTTCACCCCACACCCGCCACAGGCGGCCGGAAGCATCTTCCAGCGTGACCACGCTGCTCCACCGGCCGTCGGTGCCGGTCTCGGTCACCTTGCCGGAGCAGGGGGCACTCACATCACTGCCCTCGGCACAGGCGTAATCCACACCGTTGTGGGTGCGCCAGTCGCCCAGCGTCTTGCTGTAGACCAGCTCGTCACCACTGTAGGCGTTGAGCACCCGGCCAGAGAACGGCTGCGTGGAGGCAGGCGCGGCTGAGCTTGCGGCAGGTGCAGAGTCGGTGCGCAAGGCAGAGGGTTCGTGCACCGAACCAGAGCCAGATGCCGCACCAGACGAGGCACTCGAGCTGCCCGGCACGGGCTGCGGTACCCCGGCTACGCTGTTGGCGGCCTGCTCGGCCGTATCGGGAAGGTCCAACCATAATTCTTCCTCCTCAAGCCCCACATCGGGGTCAGGTTCCGGCTCCGGACTGGTCTGCCGGGCGGTGCTGCTCGGGTTTGTCAGGTCGGTCAGGTTCTGCCTGAGCTCGTCGCGGACGGTGCGCACCGCCCACACCCCGGCGGCTGCTGCGGCCAGCAGACAGGCTGCCAGCACCAGCGCAAAGCCCTTGCCGTGCAAAAACTTTTTGATCTGCTCCATCTTGCGTTACTCCTATCTGTCCCGTGGAAACGGTTCGCTTCTGGGGTTAGTGTGGGAGGGCGGTGCAGGTTTTATGCATCAAAAAAAGAGCCTTCCCGGTGCGGGAAGGCTCTTTGCGGTTTACGGGTTCCGGTTCAGCTGCGGCTGTTGCGGCTGTTCAGGCCCAGCAGACGCACCGCATACAGGAAGATGTTGATGAAGTCCAGGTACAGGGTCAACGCACCATAGATGGAAGCCTTTTCGGCCAGCTCGCTGTCCCCGGCGTAGTAGGAGTACAGCTGACTCAGCTTCTGGGTGTCATAAGCAGTCAGCAGCATGAACACCACCAGACCGATGCCGCTGTACAGCACCGTGGAGCCGAAGCCCATGCCGAACAGCATGCCCACGAACCCGGTGATGAGCAGGGCCACCAGAGCCATCATCAGCTTGGGACCCCAGCCGGACAGGTCCTTGTGGGTGGTGGCACCATAGGCAGCCATCAGGCCAAAGTACACGGACGTAGCCAGGAAGGCCAGCACCAGCGTGCTCACCGAGAACGCAATGAAGTAGTAGCTCAGCACCATGCCGTTGAGCAGTGCATAAACAAGGAACACGCCGCGGGCTGCGCCCACCGACATGTTCTGCACGCGGGAGCTCAGCACGAACACCAGTGCCAGCTCGGCAATGGTGAACAGCAGGTACAGGGAGTTGACCACATACAGCAGGGGTGTGGTGGCCGTGACGAACGCGGCGGCAAAGGTCACCAGCAGACCGCAGGCCATCCAGCGGTAGGTGCGGGACATATAGTCCGCCGAAGTCATGGCGGGCTCTGCATAACCGCGATTATAATTGTTGTAATCCATGTGGAAGTTCCTCCATTCTTGTTCCGCCGGGGCTGTGGGGGCCTTGCCGCCCTTGCTCCGGTCTACGGAATATAGTATACTGCATAGAAATGAACGTTTCATGAAAAAGGCTGTGATGTTTTATGTCCCTCGGACTTTATCTGCATATCCCCTACTGCTTTTCCAAATGCCGGTATTGCGATTTCTACCCCACCCCGGGGAGCGGGGCGTGCCGGACGCCTATGTGGACGCTTTGCTGCGGGAGCTGGCACGCTTTGCGCCGGACGCACCCCTGCGGCCCGATACCGTGTATTTCGGCGGCGGCACCCCAGCCTGCTCAGCCCGGCTCAGGTCGGGCGGCTCATCCGTGCCGCCTGCCCGGTGTCCGGGGCTGAGGTGACCCTGGAGGCCAACCCGGAGACCGTCACCGAGGAAAGCCTGCGGGGCTTCCGGGAGGCAGGGGTCAACCGCATCTCCTTTGGGGTGCAGTCGGCCCGGGACACTCAGCTGCGCACGCTGGGCCGTCCCCACACGGCCCGGCAGGCCCGCGCGGCCTTTGCGGCGGCCCGCCGGGCAGGGTTTGAGAACATCAGCGGTGACATCATGCTGGCCCTGCCCCATTATACGCAGGCAGAGTTCGACGAGACGCTGGAACTCATCGAAGAGGGCGGCGCTACCCATATTTCGGCTTACCTGCTGAAGATCGAGCCGGATTCCGCCTTTGGCCGCACGCCCCCGAGGGCCTGCCCACCGGTGACGGGGCGGCGGACTTCTACCTTTACGCCGTGGAGCAGCGGGAGCACCACGGCTACCGGCAGTACGAGATCTCCAACTTTGCAAAGCCCGGCTATGAGGGCCGCCACAACCTGATTTACTGGGACTGCGGCGACTATCTGGGCCTTGGCCCGGCGGCCCATTCCTGCATGGGCGGCAAGCGGTTTTATTACCCCGCCGACACGGCGGCTTTCCCTGCAGGACAACGCCGCCCCGGTGATGGACGGCGGCTGCGGGGCCGAGGATTACCTGATCCTGCAATTGCGCCTGCGCAAGGGCCTGTCGCTGCCGCAGTACAAGGCCCTGTACGGAAAAGAGTTTTCCCCGGTGCAGCTGGCGTTTATCCGTAACTGTGTCAAAAACGGCTATGCCGCCTTCGACGGCACCACCCTGGCCCTGACCCCGGCGGGGCTCATCGTGCAGAACAGCATTCTGGCCGAGCTGCTCTGAGCCTGCCCGCAGCACATTGCTTTTGCGGGGCGATTCTGGTATGATATAAATGTAGAACTAGGCTTTTTGGGAGGAAAACAGATGGCAAAGGGGTTGATCGTAGGCGCAGGTGCGGCAGGCCTGATGGCGGCGGGTGCTGCCGTGCGGCGGGGGCATCAGGTAACGGTGCTGGAGCACATGGACAAACCGGCCCAGAAGATCCTGGTCACCGGCAAGGGCCGCTGCAATGTGACCAACGACTGCACGGCGGAAGAGTTTTTGCACCATGTGCGCACGAACCCGCGCTTTCTGTTCTCATCGCTGGGGGCATTCCCGCCCGCAAAGACCATGGAGCTGTTCGAGGGCCTTGGTGTGGAGCTGAAGGTGGAGCGCGGACGCCGGGTGTTCCCGGTGTCGGACAAGGCCGAGGAGATCCGGCAGGCCCTGCTGCGGTATGCACAGGACGCCGAGCTTGTGCACGACGGTGCCAGAAAGCTGCTGCTGGAAGAGCTGCCGCCGGAAGCGGAGGAAGCCCCGCTGTGCCGGAAAACCCGCGCCATCCCAAAAGGAAAAAAGGCTGGCCCGGCCCTGCGCTGCATCGGCGTGCGGGGCACTTCGGGCCGGGAATACCGGGCAGATGCCGTACTGGTGGCCACCGGCGGCGTGAGCTACCCCACCACCGGTTCCACCGGTGACGGCTACAAGCTGGCCCGGCAGGCCGGGCACACTCTCGTGGAGCCGGTGCCCAGTCTCGTGAGCCTTGTGAGCCACGACCCCGACTGCAAAAAAGATGATGGGTCTGGCGTTGAAAAACGTCACCCTGACCCTGTTCGAGGACGGAAAGGCCATCTTTGACGAGCAGGGCGAGATGTTGTTCACCCACTTCGGCATCAGCGGCCCGCTGACCCTGAGCGCGTCCAGCCACCTGGGCGACATGAAAAAGCACAAGTATCACGCGGAGATCGACCTCAAGCCCGCCCTCAGCGAAGAGCAGCTCTACGACCGCATCACCCGGGACTTTGCCCTGCTGGCCAACCATGCGGCCCAGGGCGCGCTGGTCAAGCTGCTGCCTTCCAGCATGCAGCCGGTCATGGTGGCGCGCTGGGGCATCGACCCGGCCACCAAGGCCAACCAGATCACCCGGGAGCAGAAGCGGGAGCTGGTGCAGCTCATCAAGCACTGGCGGGTGTCCATCGACGCCCGGGGCGACCTGGCCCATGCAGTCATCACCTCCGGCGGCGTATCGGTGCGGGAGGTGGACCCCAAGACCATGCAGAGCAAAAAGGCCCTGGGGCTGTACTTCGCAGGCGAGGTGCTGGACGTGGACGCCTACACCGGCGGCTACAACCTGCAGATTGCCTTCTGCACCGCACAGGCGTTTGCGAATAACTTGTGAGGGGCCAGCAAGCCGGTAGCTTTCTCCTCGGACACGAGTACGGGTTGCGGCACCCAGCATCTGCTTCGCTGTCGCTCGCATCTTGCTGGCCGCGGCCCCAACAACGGTTCCCTGTTTCCGCCACTGGCGGCGGTCGCCGTTGTTGCAGGCCATTCCATCGCCCGCCCTATTGCCCTACGGGCAACAGGGTCCCACCCCGGCGGACGGTCCTCAGAGAAACTCCCCGCCTGCTGTCCCGGGCAGCAATGCAGTTCTCCGTTACGACCCCCTCCGGTGAAAATGTGTTTGGAGCGCTCCGCAGAGCGCAACAAACACAAAAATATTAAAATAATTTTCCGCTGAAGATGGCCAGAGCGTGAGCGGAGGCCATTTTAAATCGTTCAGTTCAAAAAAGGAGAAGATATAAAATGGTATCTGTTGCGATCGACGGGCCTGCCGGGGCAGGCAAATCCACGCTGGCACGCCGCCTTGCGGCGGAGATGGGCTACATCTATGTGGACACCGGTGCCATGTTCCGCACCATCGGCCTGTATGCCCTGCGTGCTGGCAAGGACCCCAAGGATAACGAGGCGGTCAACGCCCTGCTGCCGGAGATCGAGCTGCACTTTGCTTTCATCGACGGCGAGCAGCATGTTTATTTAAAGGAAGAGGACGTGAGCACCGCCATCCGCACCGAAGAGGTGGGCATGGCAGCTTCTGCCGTGGGCGCAAACCCGGCCGTGCGGGCCTTCCTGCTGGGGATGCAGCGGGACATGGCCAAAAAGCAGGATGTGCTGATGGACGGCCGCGACATCGGTACCGTGGTGCTGCCGGATGCTACTGTCAAAATTTTCCTCACCGCCAGCCCGGAGGCCCGCGCTACCCGCCGCTGGAAAGAGTATCAGGAAAAGGGCGTCAACACCCCGTATGAGGAAGTTCTGGCCGACGTGAAGCAGCGGGACTATCAGGACACCCACCGCGCCGCGGCTCCCTGAAACAGGCCGAGGACGCCGTGCTGCTGGATACCTCGGAGCTGGATTTTGAACAGAGCCTTGCCGCCATGAAGAAGATCATTGCGGCAAAGCTGAACGGATAAAACGGGAAAAGAACGAAATGCTGCTATATTATATTCTGATACCTTTTGCCTGGCTGCTGTGGCACATCGGGTTCCGCATCCGGGTGGAAGGGCGCGAAAACCTGAAAAAGGTGCAGACCAGGTTATATCCTGGCGCCCACCCATGTTTCCGCCATCGACCCGGTGTTCATCGTCATTACCCGGTGGGGCAGGCGGATGGTGGTGTTCGCCAAAAAGGAGCTGTTCGAGATCAACGCCTTTCTGACGTGGTTCTTCCGCTGCTGCGGCGGTGTGTGTGTGCGCGGCACCAAGGACGAGATGGCGGTCATCTCCCAGACGGTGGAGGCCTGCAAGCAGGGCAAGACCCTGCTCATCTTCCCGGAGGGCACCCGCGAAAAGGACGGCAAACTTCTGCCCCCAAGAGCGGACTGTTCGTCATTGCCGCCGAGGCGGGGTGGACGTGGTGCCCTGCCGCATCCTGTACGACACCCCGGACGGGAAGATGCACCTGTTCTGCAAGGTGCGGGTGATCTACGGTGAACCCATGCCCGCCGCGCAGTTTGCCATGGAGGGCCGCCGCGACACGAAAAAACTGCGTGCCAACAAGCAGGCCCTGCTGGATGCGTGGGAGAAGATGGGACGGTGAGGAGAACGTAATGGAGATCAAAGTTGCAAAGACTGCGGGGTTCTGCTTTGGCGTGAACCGTGCCGTGGAGCTGACCTACGGCCTGCTGGCCGAAGGGCGCAGGGTGGCCACCCTCGGCCCGCTGATCCACAACCCGCAGGCTGTGGCCGACATGCAGGCAAAGGGGGCCTTTGTGGCCGACAGCGTGCCTCAGGTGCCGGATGGCTATGAGGTGGTCATCCGCAGCCACGGGGTGCCCCGCAGCGTGTACGACGAGCTGGAGGCGCGCGGCATCGCGTACCACGATGCCACCTGCCCCTTTGTGCAGAAGATCCAGCGCATTGCCGCACAGGCCGAAAAAAGAGGGTGCCGTGCTGCTGGTGGCGGGCGATAAGACCCACCCGGAGGTGCAGGGCATCGTGGGGCACACCCGCGGAGAGGTGTTCGTTTTTGCCGATTTGGACGAGCTGAAGGCCTGGAAAGGCCCCTCGGACCCGCAAAAACCCCTTTTTGCAGTTGCACAGACCACATTTCAGGTGACAAAATGGAAAGAAAGTTCGAGTTTCTCAAAAAGCCTATACAAACGCCCGAATTTTTGATACAATATGTAATGCGACGTGGGCGAGGCAACAGGAAGCGGAAGACCTCAGCCAACAATGCGACATCATTGTTGTCATTGGCGGTCATCATTCTTCCAATACCCAGAAGCTGGTACAGGTCGCCGCAAAACACACGCGTGCCGTAACGGTCGAGACAGCGAGCGAACTTCGGCCGGAATGGTTTGCAGATGTAAAAGTGGCGGGCGTGACAGCCGGGGCTTCAACGCCATCGTCTATTATTGAGGAGGTACTTAACAGTATGAGCGCAGAAATCAATGACAGCATGAGCTTTGAGGAGATGCTGAATGCATCCGAGGAAAAGCGTGTTCATGCAGGCAGTATTGTGAAAGGAATCGTGACCAGCATCTCTGCCAACGAGATCCAGGTGGATATCGGAGCGAAGCAGACCGGCTTTGTCAAGCTGAGCGAGCTGACCGATGATTCCTCCGCCAAGGTCGAAGACCTGGTGAAGGTTGGCGATGAGCTGGACCTCATCGTCGAGAAGGTTATGGATCAGGACGGCGTCATCCAGCTCTCCCGCAAGAAGCTCGCATCTCGCAAGGGCATGGAAGAGATCGCCAAGGCAGCTGAATCCGGCGAAGTCGTCGAGGGCGACGTCACCGAGTTCAATAAGGGCGGCGTTGTTGTCAACGTCAAGGGCGTCAAGGTGTTCGTCCCCGTTCTCAGGCCACTATGCGCCGCGACGAGGACTACACTGCTCTGGTTGGCCAGCATGTTCAGCTGGTCGTCACCGAGTGCTCCGGCCGTAAGATCGTCGGCAGCATCAACAAGGTGACCGCTGAGCAGAACAAGGCAAAGCGCGAGGAGTTCTGGGCAAACGTTGAGGTGGGCAAGAGCTACACCGGCGTTGTCAAGAGCCTGACCTCTTATGGTGCATTCGTTGACATCGGTGGTGTTGACGGCCTGTGCCACATCAGCGAGCTGAGCTGGAACCGCATCAAGCATCCTTCCGAGGTCGTCTCCGTTGGTGACACCATCGAAGTGTATGTCAAGGACATCGACACCGAGAACCACAAGGTTTCTCTGGGCTACAAGAAGGCCGAGGACAACCCCTGGGAGCAGCTGAAGAACAACTACCCCATCGGCAGCACCTTCCATGCTCCGGTCGTGTCTCTGACCAAGTTCGGTGCTTTCGTCCGCATCCTGCCGGGTGTTGACGGCCTGGTCCACATCAGTGAGATCAGCAACGAGCGCGTGGAGAAGGTCAGCGACGTGCTGAAGGTCGGCGATATGGTCGATGTGAAGCTGCTGGATGTCGACTTCGACAAGAAGCGCATCAGCCTGTCCATGAAGGCTCTGCTGAACAACGACGCTGAGTGATCAGCCGCCTGTTTGAAGCATAGCTTCTGACACATGCGATCAACAGCCCCGTTGCCGGGAAAACGGCGGCAGGGCTGTTTTTGTTAAGGGAGAAACCCTCTCAGTCACGGCCTGCGCCGCGACAGCTCTCCCGAAGGGCGAGCTTTTGACAGTGAACGAAAAAGTTTGAGGAAAACCGGCAAAACCTCTCCCTTTCGGGAGAGGTGGACGCGAACAGCGTGAGCGGACGGAGAGGGTTATTTTTATGGTTAAATTTTTCAAAAAGCACTGGGAAGTGCTCAGTTACCTGATCTTTGGCGTGCTGACCACCCTGCTCAACATCGTGCTGTATGCCCTGTTCAACAAGTTGTTCGGCTACACCGCCGCCAACAGCTGGGGCAATGTGCTGGACAACATCCTGTGCATCCTGTTTGCCTACGCCACCAACCGGGCCTTCGTGTTCCGCAGCAGGACCCAGGGCCGGGAGATGGCGAAGGAGTTCGGCGCATTCGTCACCTGCCGCCTGGGCACACTGGTGCTGGATGCCGTCATCATGATCGTGGGGGGCAACCTTTTTGCCGCACAGGGGCGGCGCTGGTGGACACCGCCATGCAGGGGCTGCTGGGCGCCGTGGCGGGCTGGCTGGGTCCGGATACTACCCTCTACATGGCAAACAGCTTTGCCGGGAGCCATGCCGCCGTGGCAGATGGCTCCGCTGCCATTGCCGTCATCGGCGGGGCGGACGGCCCCACAGCCATCTTCGTCACCAGCGCCTACGATGCTCAGGCAATGTGGGGCCTGTGCGTAAAGGTCTTTTCCAATGTACTGGTGATCGTGCTGAACTATGTGTTTAGCAAACTCATCATCTTTAAAAAGAAAAAATAATTTTTTAGGAGGTACGGTCTTATGAAACGTGGTCTGAAAGGTTTTGCATTCCTGGTCTCCGGTCTGGTGCTGGGCATCATCGGTGCAACGGTGTCGGCAACGGCCATTGCCCTGAGCGCTGTCGGCATGGCAAAGGTGCGCCGTGCCAACAAGAATTAAGGAGGACGACAACATGACCCGCGAAGAAATTCTCTCCCATGTCGATCACACTGCTGAAGCCGGAGGCCACCTGGCCCCAGATCCAGACCCTGTGTGACGAAGCCATTGCCAACCACACCGCATCCGTCTGCATCAACACCTGCTACGTCAAGCAGGCTGTGGAGTACATGGCAGGCCGCATCCCGGTGTGCTGCGTGGTGGGCTTCCCTCTGGGTGCCATGGACACCGCCAGCAAGGCCTTTGAGGCAAAGACTGCCATCGAAAACGGCGCTTCCGAGGTGGACATGGTCATCAACATCGGCCGCCTGAAGAACAAGGAGTACGATGCCGTCCGCGAGGACATCCGCGCCGTAAAGCAGGCGGTGGGCGACAAGGTCCTGAAGGTCATCATCGAGACCTGCCTGCTGACCGACGAGGAAAAGGAAAAGATGTGCGACATCGTCTGCGAGGCAGGCGCTGACTACATCAAGACCAGCACCGGCTTCTCCACTGCCGGTGCCAACTTCCACGATGTGGAGCTGATGGTCAAGGGCGTGCATGGCCGCTGCAAGGTCAAGGCTGCCGGCGGCATTTCTACCGTGGAGGATATGGAAAAGTTTCTGGCTCTGGGCGCTGACCGCCTGGGCACCTCCCGCGCCGTCAAGATCCTGAACGGCGAGCAGGCAAAGGGCTATTGATCAGATCCTGCAAGAAAGGCGCAGCGGAGGCTGTGCCTTTCTTTTTTGCGGCAGAAAACCGACAAAACCTCCATCAATTTCAGAGAGTTGTATAAAAAAGAGTGATACTCTTCTTGACAATCTGACGAAGCAATGATAGAATACTGAACGTAACAACTGAATACCGACTTATCAAGAGCGGCTGAGGGGACAGGCCCTGTGAAGCCCGACAACCTGTGCGAAAGCATAAGGTGCCAAATCCTGCGGGAAACCGGAAGATAAGAGTGCAACGCTCAGAGCTTTCGGCTCTGGGCGCTTTTATTTTTCATGGTACATGGCTTGATGAATGGTAGAAGCTGCAAGATACACACCCTGTTGTAAAAACTGTTTAGGAGGCAAAACCAATGGCAAGACACCTGTTTACTTCTGAGTCCGTCACCGAAGGACATCCCGACAAGATCTGCGACCAGATCTCGGATGCCATTTTGGACGAAATTCTGACCCATGACCCCAATGCCCGCGTGGCCTGCGAGACCTGTGCTTCCACCGGTCTGGTGCACATCATGGGCGAGATCACCACCAACTGCTATGTGGACTTCCAGAAGGTGGTCCGTGAGGTGGTGGCAGATATTGGCTACACCCGTGCAAAGTTCGGCTTTGACGCCGACACCTGCGCCGTCATCTCCAACATCGACGGCCAGAGCCCCGACATCGCCCTGGGCACCAACGATCAGGTGGGCGGTGCAGGCGATCAGGGCATGATGTTCGGCTATGCCTGCGACGAGACGCCGGAGCTGATGCCCCTGCCCATCAGCCTGGCCCAGAAGCTGGCCAAGCGTCTGACCGAGGTGCGCAAGAGCGGCGAGATGAGCTATCTGCGCCCGGACGGCAAGACCAGGTCACCGTGGAGTACGACGAGAACAACAAGCCCGTGCGTGTGGACGCCGTGGTCATCTCCAGCCAGCACAGCGAGAGCGTGAGCATGGACCAGCTGCGTGCCGACGTGATGGAAAAGGTCATCAAGGCCACCATCCCCGCCGAGCTGCTGGATGAAAAGACCAAGTATTATATCAACCCCACCGGCCGGTTTGTGGTGGGCGGCCCGCAGGGCGACACCGGCCTGACCGGTCGTAAGATCATCGTGGACACCTACGGCGGCTATGCCCGTCACGGCGGCGGTGCCTTCTCCGGCAAGGACCCCAGCAAGGTGGACCGCAGCGCTGCCTATGCGACCCGCTGGGTGGCAAAGAACATCGTGGCTGCAGGTCTTGCCAAGCAGTGCGAAGTGCAGGTGGCATATGCCATCGGCGTGGCAAAGCCCGTGTCCATCATGGTGGATACCTTCGGCACCGGCACGGTCTCCGATGAGAAGATCGAGCAGGCTGTGGAGATCTTTGACCTGACCCCCGCTGCCATCATCCGTGACCTCGACCTGCGCAAGCCCATCTACCGCAAGCTGGCTGCGTACGGCCACATGGGCCGCGAGGACCTGGGCGTGAAGTGGGAGAACACCGATCGCGTGGATGCCCTGAAGGCTGCCGTGGCTGCTCTGTAAAGAAGAACCGGTAAATGAAGAAAAAGGCTCCTCTGCCGACCGGCAGAGGGGCTTTTTTGCATGGTGCGGCCGGAAGCGGCAGTGGGATGTGTCCACATGAAAAAGTAATACTTTTCTCGAAAAGTCGGTGGATTTTGCGACTGCGAAGGGAAATGGCTGCCTTTTTTTGTCGAAAACACACAGTCTCTGTTTTTGAAAAGGCAAAACAGATGTGCAAGGCGCAGAAAATCGTCAGCTGAAACAAATTGATATGGCACAAATGTCAAATTGTGATAAAATAAAGATAGATATGCACTTTCGTGTGACGATCATTCGGATTGTACAGCAGCAATAAGGAGTTGTGATTATGTCCATTGAAATTTCCCCGAAGTCGTTCTTTGAGCAGCCCAGCGTGGCCGATATGCGTCTCATCGCCTGCCCCGGTGCCGAGGAGCTTACCGGCCTGATCGACAAGCACCTGGTCCGTTGGGCCAAGGACGCCGGCATTGACAAGGAGACCTTCATCATCTCCTGCGACTGCCCCCGCTTCCAGAGCGGTGATGCCAAGGGTCTGGTCAAGGAGTCCGTGCGCGGCGACGATATCTTTATTGTGGTGGATCCCGGCAACTACAGCGTGACCTACAAGCTGTTCGACAACGTGAACCACATGTCCCCGGACGATCACTTTGCAAACCTGAAGCGCCTGATCCAGGCGGTGGCCGGCAAGGCACACCGCGTGTCGGTGATCATGCCCAGCCTGTACGGCGGCCGTCAGCATCGCCGTGTGGTGCGTGAGAGCCTGGACTGCGCCGTGGCCCTGCAGGAGCTGCAGACCATGGGTGTGCAGAACATCATCACCTTCGACGCACACGACCCCCGCGTGCAGAATGCTGTGCCGCTGATGAGCTTCGACAACGCCATGCCTACCTATCAGGTGCTGAAAAGCCTGCTGAAGAAGGACCCGGAGATCTCCTTCGACAAGAGTAAGTTCACCGTGGTCAGCCCGGACGAGGGTGCCATGAACCGCAACATGTACTTCTCCAGCGTGCTGGGCTGCAACCTGGGCATGTTCTACAAGCGCCGTGACTACACCCGCGTGGTCAATGGCCGCAACCCCATCGTGGCCCACGAGTATCTGGGCGAGAGCGTGGAAGGCAAGACCGTCTTTATCGCCGATGACATCATCGCTTCCGGCGAGAGCATGCTGGAAGTGGCCAGCAACCTGAAGGAGCGCGGCGCTGCCCGCATCATCGCCAACGCTACCTTCCCGCTGTTCACCAGCGGCCTGGCCAAGTTTGACCAGGCTGTGGCCGAGGGCAAGCTGACCTATGTGGTGGGCACCAACCTGACCTACCGCACGCCGGAGCTGCTGACCCGCGACTGGTATGTGGACGTGGATGTGTCCAAGTACGCTGCTTACTTCGTGGTGGCCCTGAACCACGATATGTCTGTTTCCAGCATCATCGATCCGCTGAAGAAGATCGAGAATCTGCTGGCAAAGCGTGCATAAGCCTGCGGAAGTCTGTACTAGAAAAGCCGCTGTATCGAACGATACAGCGGCTTTTTTATGCGACCGAGAGGGTTACATTTTATTCTTGCGCAGATAGCGCAGCATAGCGGGCAGCTCGTAGGCCAGCATCAGTACCCAGCCGAAGGTGTAGCTGTAGGGCAGGGCTTCGATCTCCATCTTCCACAGCAGCACCAGCACGGACGCGGCGGCCACACGGCCTGCCATGTTCAGGATGCTGCTGATCAGTGTGATCCTCAGGTCGCCGATGCCGCGGAAGAAGCCCTGGATGCCGTTGGTGAAAGCGGGCATCAGGTAGAACAGCGAGATCGTGCGCAGGAACCGCACGCCCAGGTCCACCACCTCCGGGTCGGTGACGAACAGCTGGATGATGGGCTCTGCAAAGATCAGACAGACCGCCATCAGGCCCAGTGCATACACCACCTCGATGCGCATGCCGCAGCGGTAGCCATCCTTTACGCGGTCTTTCTTCCCGGCACCTTCGTTCTGGGCCATGAAAGTGGTCATGGCGTGGCCGATGTTCTGCTGCGGGGTGTAGGCAAAGTCATCGATGCGGGAAGCTGCGGTAAATGCGGCCATGGTGCTCACGCCCATGGTGTTCACGATGGCCTGCACCGCGATCTTGCCCAGCTGCACGGTGGCCTGCTGCATGGCGCTGACCCAGCCGTAGCTTACAGTCTTGCGCAGCAGCTTGCCGTCAAACACGAACCAGCGTCTGCCCAGCTGCAGCACCGGAACTTTCCAGCGGATGTACAGGGCACAGAGCAGGCAGCACATGCCCTCGCTCAGCACGGTGGAAAGGGCGCAGCCCTCGCTGCCCCAGTCAGGGCCTCCACAAAAAACAGATCGCCGCCGATGTTCAGCACGGCGCTGATCATCAGAAAGTACAGGGCACTCTTGCTGTCGCCCAGGGCACGCAGCGTGGCGGCCAGAAAATTGTAAAAAAAGGTGAAGAGCAGGCCCGCAAACACGATGCGCAGGTAGTTCACGGCAATGGGCAGGATCTCCGCCGGCACCTGCAGCAGCCGCAGCCGCAGCAGGGGATTTGCCAGCAGGATGCACAACAGCGAGAAGGCCAGCGAGAACACCGTACCTGCAATGGCGGTGGTGGACACCTGATGCTCCATCAGCTGGGTATTACCGGCACCGAATGCGGTACTGACCAGAATGCCGGCACCCAGACACATGCCGTTGATAAACAGGATGGCCAGAGTCATCAGCGGGTTGGCGGTGCCCACGGCAGCCAGCGCATCCTCACCCACGAACTTGCCCACGATGATGCTGTCGGCGGCATTGTAGGTGAGCTGGAACAGATTGCCCAGCACCAGCGGGATGGTAAAGTGATCAGCAGCGGCGTGATCTTGCCGCTGGTCATATCTTTGGTCATGGTGAATGCGAAGTCCTTTCCGATTTATAAGAGATTCTGTCGGCCGCTGAACACGGCCAGGGCCGAGCGGCTGATGCCGTTGGCCACCAGCTTGGCTGCCGCGTGCAGGGCCGCCCCGGCGCTGGCACTGGCCGGGATGGCATCGGTGCGCAGCACCTGCTGGGCAGCGCGCTGGGCGTCCTTGCTGGAAACTGCCGCCACATTGTCCACTACATAGGAGTTGAAGTTCTTGGGCACGAGGCCGAAGCCGATGTCCGGGATGTTGTGGGGGCCGGTGACGCCGCCGGTGAGGGCCTGACACTCAAAAGCTCCACGGCCACGATGCGCACATCGTTGGTCCAGGCCTTGATGGTCTCACCCACGCCCGTTACGGTGCCGGCGCTGCCCACCCCACGGTGATGGCGTCCACCAGGCTGGCACCCTCCCGGGCGATGTTCTGCAGGATGGCCGGGCCGGTGACCCGGCGGTGATACTCCGGGTTGTTGTCGTTGGCCAGCCAGTCGGTGTAGTACCAGCCGTTGGCGGCGGCGGTCTGTGCGGCCATGGCACGGGCCCCGGCCAGTCCGCTGCGGGCGGGGCTGTGCTGGATCTGCGCCCCCAGACGCAGCAGGTTTTCCTGCCGCAGAGCGGGGGCATCCTCCGGCATCACCAGCACCACCGGGTGCCCGGCGGTCAGGCCCGCCAGCGTGAGGGCAGTGGCAAAGGGGCCGGACACCGCCTCAATGATGGGCTGCCCGGGAGCCAGCTTTTTCTGCTCGATGGCCAGCGCCAGCATGCCCTCGGCCAGGCCGTCGCGGGCGGTGCCGGTGGGGCCGTTGAAGTCCAGATACGCAAATAGGCGGCCCTTGAGCCCGTTGGCGGCCGCGTAGCCCCGCAGCTCCACAACGGGGCAGGGGGTCAGCGTCTGGTAAAAATTCGGGTAGATCGGCACAGAAGGCCTCCTTTCGGGTGGGATACAACAACCTTATCGTAACGCAAACCACGCACCGCGTCAAAAGTGTTTTGGCAAAAACAGCGAATTTTTGCCGGATTTTTGGAAAAACTGCGCCGGAAGTCTTGACAAGCTCCATGTGTTCTGGTATACTCCATCCGTAAAGCAAATGAACTTTACATCACGAACGCGAAACACGAGCAGGATACCGGGGGTCACGCGCAATGGCAAAAGATCTGGAAATGGGGTATCTGCTCGATTTTTATATGGCGAAGTGCTGACCGAAAAACAGCGGGAGATGCTGCGCCAGTATTACAACGATGACCTCTCCCTGAGCGAGATCGGTGAAAACTTCGGCATCACCCGTCAGGGTGCGCGGGACGCCATCAAGCATGGCGAGAACGCGCTGAAGGAGCTGGAGGAAAAGGTCGGGTTTGCGGCCCGCTACCGCCGGGTGCAGCAGAAGCTGGAAGAGCTGGAACAGCTGGTGATCGACGCACGGTTCGAGTACGGGCCCCAGCGCCTGCCTGACCACCACCGAGTATGCCGACACCCTGACAAAGATGCTGGGCATCATCCGCTCAATCGACGAGGCAAACGAGGACTGAACCGAAAGGAGCACCGCACAATGGCATTTGAATCCCTGACCGACCGCCTTGCCGGTGTGTTCAAAAAGCTGCGCGGCCACGGCAAACTGACCGAGGCCGACATCAAAACCGCCATGCGGGAAGTGCGCATGGCCCTGCTGGAAGCTGACGTCAACTACAAGGTGGCCAAGGACTTCTGTGCAAAGGTGTCGGAGCGCGCCATGGGCCAGGAGGTCATGGAGAGCCTGACCCCGGCCCAGCAGGTGGTCAAGATCGTCAACGAAGAGCTGGTGGCTCTGATGGGCGGCAGCGAGGCCGCCCGCCTGAACATCAAGAACAAGGGCCAGACCGTCATCATGCTCTGCGGCCTGCAGGGCAATGGTAAGACCACCCATGCCGCAAAGCTGGCAAAATACTTTATCAAACAGGGCCGCCGCCCCATGCTGGTGGCCTGCGACATTTACCGCCCTGCGGCTATCGACCAGCTGCAGGTGGTGGGCAAACAGGCCGGTGCGCCGGTGTTCACCCTACCGGGTGCCAAGCCCCCGGAGATCGCCCGCAAGGCGCTGGCCCACGCCAAGGACTACGGCAACGACATCGTGATCCTGGACACTGCCGGCCGTCTGCAGATCGACGAAGTGTTGATGCAGGAGCTGGTGGACATCAAGGAAGCCGTTCCGGTGGACGAGACGCTGCTGGTGGTGGATGCCATGGCCGGCCAGGACGCCGTGAACGTGGCCAAGACCTTCAACGAGACGGTGGGCGTGGATGGCATCATCCTCACCAAGACCGACGGCGACACCCGCGGCGGTGCAGCCCTGTCGGTGCTGGCCGTCACCGGCAAGCCCATCAAGTTCCAGGGTACCGGCGAGAAGCTGGACGATCTGGATGTGTTCCATCCTGACCGCATGGCCAGCCGCATTCTGGGCATGGGCGATGTGCTGAGCCTCATCGAGCGCGCACAGGATGCCGCCGATGAGAAACTGGCTGCCGAGACTGCCAAGCGGATGATGGAAAACAAGTTCGACATGAACGACATGCTGGACCAGTTTGCACAGATCCGCAAGATGGGCGGTGCAGGCGCGATGCTGAGCATGCTGCCCGGCGGCAGCGGCATCGATTCCAGTCAGGTCGATGAAAAGGCGTTCGACCGCATCGAGGCCATGATCTATTCCATGACCAAGGAAGAACGCGAAAAGCCCTCCATCATCAATCCCAAGCGCAAGCGCCGCATTGCCGCCGGCAGCGGCACCACCGTGGCCGACGTGAACAAGCTGCTCAAGCAGTTTGAAATGATGCAGAAGATGATGAAGCAGTTCAAAAAGAGCCCCAAGGGTTTTGCCCGCAGGCTGGGCGGCATGATGGGAAATCCCGGTGCCTTCCGCGGGCTGAAATAATCAAGGTACACAACCCGCACCGGGTTTGTAACATAAATCAAAAAACACTATTTTCTGGAGGATATCTATTATGGCAGTTAAGATTCGTCTGCGCCGCGTTGGCGCCAAGAAGGCTCCCTTCTATCGTGTGGTTGTTGCTGACAGCCGCTTCCCCGCGACGGCCGTTTCATCGAGGAGATCGGCACCTACGATCCCAACCAGGAGCCTTCCGTGATCAAGATCGACGCTGAGAAGGCAAAGCAGTGGATCGCCAACGGCGCACAGCCCACTGATACCGTTCGCGTCCTGCTGAAGAAGTCCAACGTTCTGTAAGTAGGGAGGGCTGACTCATGCAGGAGCTGTTGCTGGCAGTTGCCCGCGGTCTCGTGGAGGATAAGGAAGCCGTTAAGGTCACGGTGGACGAGCCTCGCGAGGACGGCACCATCGTCTACCACCTGAGCGTGGCAGAGGGAGATATGGGCCGTGTCATCGGCAAGCAGGGCCGGATCGCAAAAGCCATTCGTGTGGTGATGCGCGCGGCTGCTGTGCGGGTCGATGAAAAGGTCCTTGTTGAGATCGACTGAGCACCCTACAGGCCCTTTGCCCTTGCGGCAAGGGGCCTTTTTTGTTGGAGGAGAAAACAATGCAGCAATATCTGGAAGCCGGAAAAGTTGTTACCACCCACGGCGTGCGCGGCGAAATGAAGCTGGAACTCTGGTGCGACGGTGTGGATTTTCTGAAAAAAGCCGGCCGGCTGTACCCCTCGGCACAGGGCGGCAGGGCCTATAAGATCACCTCCATCCGCCCGCAGGGGCAGATGGCGCTGCTCCAGCTGGAGGGCGTGGACGATATGGACGCTGCCCGGGCACTGCGGGGCCAGGTGTTCTACTTTGACCGCAATGACGCCACCCTGCCCGCAGGCCGCTGGTATGTGGCCGACCTCATCGGGTGCGAAGTGCGGGATGCCGACACCGGCAGGGTGTACGGCGTTGTGACCAGCGTGGACCATCCCGGTGCCCAGGATATCTACACCGTCAAGGGCCCCAGCGGCAAGGAATATCTGTTCCCGGGCGTGGACGCCTTTTTGAAAGAGCGCAACCCGCCGGAGGGGTACATCCTTGTCACCCCATTCCGGGCCTGCTGGACGATGATTTTGACAGCGAGCGCGACGGGGAGGAATGAGCCATGGGGATGCGTGTGGATATCGTGACCCTCTTCCCGGAGATGTGCCAGCAGGTGCTGGACGCCAGCATCCTTGGGCGCGCGGCAAAGAAGGGCTTCATTGAGACGCACTGCCACCAGATCCGGGACTACACCCTGAATAAACAGAAGCAGACCGACGATTACCCCTACGGCGGCGGCTGCGGCATGGTGCTGTATGCCCAGCCCATCGCCGACTGCCTGCGGGCCGTGCAGCAGGAGGTGGCCGGAACAGGGCCGCCCGGCCCCGCATATCGTGTTCCTGACGGCGGGCGGCCAGCGCTACACCGAGGAGCACGCCCGGCGGCTGGCCCAGTATGATAACCTCACCCTGGTCTGCGGCCATTACGAGGGCATTGATGAGCGTGTCATCGACGCCTTTGCGGACGAGGAACTCTCCATTGGTGACTACATCCTCACCGGCGGCGAGCTGGCCAGCCTTGTGGTGGCAGACAGCGTGCTGCGCCTGAAGCCCGGCGTGCTGACTGAGCAGAAGGGCTACGAGGAAGAAAGCTACTGGGACGGCCTGCTGGAGTACCCCAGTACACCCGCCCCGAGGTGTGGGAGGGCCGCGCCGTGCCGCAGGTGTTGCTGGGCGGCGACCACCAGAAGATCGACACCTGGCGCGGGGAACAGAGCCGGGAGCGTACCCGCCTGCGCCGGCCGGAGCTGTACGAGAAGTGGTGCGAGACCCACCCTGTGACCGAGCTGCCCAAGTGGAAGCGCGGCGAGAACATGCGGCTGGTGAAAACTGAGGAGCAGCTTGCTGCTGCTGCCCGGCTGTTTGCCGAGGGGCGGCGCACTGTCTGCGAGGGCTGCTGGACAGCCGAAGCTTGTGGCCTGCCCACGGAAGTTCTTCTATGCGCAGCTGCAAAGGAAGAAAAACAGCAGGCTGGGCGGTCTACCTGCACTGCACCAAGGACGTGCCGGACGGCATGGTGGCCGTGAGCCACAAGACCGGGCAGGTCGAGCACCTGTTCATCACGGCAGACGCCCGGGGCAAAGGGCTGGGGCAGAAACTGCTGGATTTTGCCCGCAAAAAGCTGCCGGAGCACGCGCACCCGGTGCTGACGGTACTGGACAAAACACCCGCGCCATTGCCCTCTACCGCCGCATGGGCTGGAAGGTGTGCGGCGTGGAAGAAATTCGACCCTGCAAAGGACGGCTCTGTCACCGCCCGCGCCGAGCTGCTGGAACATGCGCTCGATGGCCCGGCAGAAGCCTGAACCCGACGGCGAAGGGCCGGGAACCGTTCCTGCCGAAGGGGGCCGCAGGGTGTCACAAACGCAAAAACCGGGCGAGAATGGCGCCGCGGTCGAAAAAAATGTTGAACACTTTTGTATCTACCCTCTAACCTTCGGGGAATAATTTTATTATCTTTGTATAAATAATGAAAAATGGGCCGCTTTTGATTGGAGAAACCGCCAAAAATGCGCCGGGGGCTGTACAACCGTTTCGTCTTGCGCTAAAATGAGTACAACGCAACAGGCACGAAAGAAATTGCATCCCCGAGAACGATAATAGATAGGAGCGTTTTACTATGTACGTCAAAGAAGTTACCGTTGAAAATCAGGTTGGTCTGCATGCTCGTCCGGCTACCTTCTTTATCCAGAAGGCAAACGAGTTCAAGTCTTCCATCTGGGTCGAGAAAGAGGAGCGCCGCGTGAACGCTAAGAGCCTGCTGGGCGTTCTGTCTCTGGGCATCGTTGGCGGTACTACCATCCGCATCATTGCTGATGGTGCTGATGAGCAGGCTGCGGTCGATGGCCTGATCAAGCTGGTCGAGTCCGGCTTTGCAGAGTGAGCCTTTGATTTTTGAAGCGGCGGGAGTCCGCCGCTTTTTTGCGCAGGTCTGGAAATGAAAGATCAAAAAGGAGGAATTCCCGAGCCATGCGAAATTTTTCTGAGGCGGCGGGATGTTTTTCCTGCCGCTTTTTGTTTTACCAAGGAGCTGCCATGACCAAAGCAGAACTGTATCAGAAAGCCTGTATGCTGCCGCTTTTGCCCGGTGTGTATATCATCCGGGACAAAAGCGATACCATCATTTATATCGGCAAAGCCAAGCGCTTGCGCATCCGGGTGAGCCAGTATTTCCGCGAGGGGGTGCCCCACGACAACAAAGTCAGCCAGATGATCGCCCACGCCTATGCGTTTGACGTCATCGTCTGCCAGAGCGAGTTCGAGGCGCTGGTGCTGGAAGCCAGCCAGATCAAGGCGCACACCCCCAAGTACAATATCCTGCTGAAGGATGACAAGGGCTACAGCTATATCAAGGTGACCCGGGAAGCCTGGCCCCGCCTTTCCTTCGTGCTGCAAAAGGAGGAGGACGATGCTGAATACATCGGCCCCTATACCTCGTCCTTTGCGGCCCGGCAGATGGCCGAGACCGCGCTGGATGCCTTTTTGCTGCCCCGGTGCAGCAAGCGGTTCCCCCAGGATATCGGCAAGGGGCGACCCTGCCTGAATGCCCATATCGGCAAGTGCATGGCCGTGTGCAGCGGCAAGATCAGCTGCGAGAACTATAATCAGGCCGTGAAAAACGCGGTGCATCTGATCCGGTACGGAAAAAAGGACATTCTCAAGACCCTGAACGAGCGGATGATGGAAGCCTCTGACCGGCTGGAATTTGAGACAGCGGCCCTCCTCCGGGACCAGATCAACGCCATCACCAAGGTGACAGCGGGCCAGAAGGTCGTGGTGGACCCGGAGGTGGAGATGGATGTGGTGGCGCTGGCCGGTACCCCCAGCAGTGTCTGCGCGGCGGTCCTGCGCTTCCGGGAGGGGCGGCTGACTGATAAGCGGGAGTTCCTTTTCCACGATACGGCAGATATTGCCGCCGTGCGGGAGGAGTTTCTGCCCCGGTATTATCTGGACGATGAGCAGATCCCAAAGATCATTGCCGTAGACGAGCTGCCGCCGGACAGCGAAGTGCTGCAGCAGGCCCTGAATGAAAAGCGGGGCAGTGAGGTACAGCTCTATGTGCCCCAGCGGGGTGATAAGGCCCATCTGGTGGAGATGGCCCACACCAACGCGGTGGAACGGCTGGCCCGGGAGAGCGGCCGCTACGCCCGTGAGGAAAAGCTGCTGGATGAGATGGCGCAGGTGCTGGGGCTTTCCAAGCCGCCGCGCACCATTGAAAGCTACGATATCTCCAACTGGGGCGATGGCACCAGCGTCTGCGGCATGGTCACCTTCCGGGATGGCAAACCCTACAAAGCCGGGTATCGGAAGTTCCGGATGAAGACCGTGCTGGGGACGGACGACTACGCTTCGCTGGCCGAGACGGTGTCCCGGCGGGCGGCAGAGTATGAGAAATACGCCGCGCTGGCCGCACAGGGGCAGGGCAGCGATAACTATTTCGGGCAGAAGCCGGACCTGCTGCTGATGGATGGCGGCCGGGGACAGGTCAGCGCGGCCAAGGCGGCACTGGCAGGCACTTCGCTGGCCGATGTGCCCCTTTACGGCATGGTCAAGGATGATCATCACCGTACCCGCGCCATCGTGGACAGTGAGGGCCGGGAGATCGCCATCAATATGAACCGGGGGACTCTTCACGTTTATCACGGCCATCCAGGATGAGACGCACCGCTTTGCCAATGCCTACCGCAAGCAGCAGATGCACAAAAAAGCTATTCCTCCACCCTGACCGAGGGAAAATACCCCCGGCGTGGGCCCGCGGCTGGCCCGGACCATCTACGATCATTTCCACCCGCAAAACTGAATCCAAAATGTAGCACGTCCGGTGCAGAGCCAGAAACTCTGCGCCGGACGTGCTTTTTAGCTGTTTTCAAGATTTGCCTACCTGTAAATACTCCCGTAGTTTGCGCTGGAGCAGTGGGTCATCGCAGGGGAGATATTTGCGCTGCATCCCGCCTACGACTCGCTCCGGGCAGAGCTGGGCGCGGTACTCTGCAGGGGTACGCTGCAAAGTGGTGCGGAACCGGGCGGTGAACGTTTTCAGGTCTGCAAAGCCGTTGCGGAGGGCAATGTCGGTCAGGCTGTCGGTGGTCAGGGCCAGGTCAATGAGGGCGTGTTGGAACCGCACCCGGGTCAGGTACTCGTGGAAATTGATGCCTACGATCTGCTTGAAGAGCGTGGAAATGTAGGTGCGGTTGTACTGCGCGTAATCGGCCAGGTCTTCCAGCGTCAGTTCGGCGTAGTGGTCGGAGACGTAGGCCAGCAGGCGGCGGACGGCAGCCCGGCGTTGTTCATCCTCGGGCATGGTATTGAGCAGGGTAGGGGAGAACTCAGTGCAAAGGGCAAGGAGCAGCAGCTCCAGACTGGCTTTGACCCCCAGCTGGGCGTAGGGCCCGCCCTGCTGGGCAAACTGGAAGATCTGGCTGGCATAAAACCGCAGGTGGCGGTAGCGGGGCTCGTCCCGGTGGTTTCGTCGGAGCGGCAGGACGGGAAATCATAGATGCCGCCTTTTTTGAGCAGCGGCTTGAAAGCCGAGGCGGAAAAATGCAGCACAAAGGCAATGGTATCCACCTGTGAACCCATGGAAGCGTGGCCGACGCCGGGCGGCACCAGAATGACGTCATCCACATCGAGGTGGAAATTTTCGCTGCCGCGGCAGCATTCCTGCCGCCCGTGAAGCAGGATGTTGAGCTCATATTCATTTTCGTGCCAGTGATAACGGTAGTTGAACACATCGTGGACAAAGCAGCGGACGGAGAGATTTTCCCGGGGCCAGTCCAGCTGATAATTTGCAAATTCCATCCGAGTTCCTCCCAAAATCCAAATATTTTCCCTGTGGAAAAGGTTTAGATAAGATTTTCAACCCAAAAGGCCACTTCAAGGATAACCGATAAAATCCGACGTGTCAACCACTGATTTGAAATGCTGCATCAAATTTTGCAGGGCGGATTTGGCACAATGCACAAGAATATAAAAATGCTCTGGCAAAAACGCACAGGGAAAAAGATTTGGATTTTTTAATGGGATCGTTTGCGGAAAAATTATCAAAAGGGAACATAAAATTACTCCGCCGCTGCAAAACGCGCAAACATTTGGCCACGACAGAGGAAGAATTTTTGTTAATATATTGGCAACAAAGCTCCCTGCCCGGGCAGCAAGAGAACTTTTCAGAAACAAAACATGAATGGAAAGGGAAACATTATGAATACTCAAATGATCATCTGTATGGTGATCTTTGCGGCAACGCTGGTCAGCTATATGCTGAACAAGATCCCCATGTGGCTTACCGCCATGCTCTCTCTGGCAGCTCTGTATTTTACCGGATGCACCGATGCAGCAGGTGCCCTGGCCGGCTTCTCCAATGCCAACACCCTGCTGATGGCAACCATGTTCATCGTGGCCGCTGGTTTCCGCCGCACCTCTCTGGTGGACGGCATGTGCGACGCCATCATGAAACTGACTCGCGGCAGCTTCAAGACTGCTTACTTTGGTTATATCCTCATTGCCGTCCTGCTGACCAACTTCATCGCCAGCCCCATGGTGGTGTACGCCATCGTCAGCCCGTTGCTGGCCGCCCTTTGTGATAACACCGGCAACAGCCGCAGCCAGTACATGTTCCCTGTTATGGTGGTCTGCGTGGCCTGCTGCGGCATCCTGCCGCTGGCCACCGCCATCCAGCAGGCAGGCCAGTTTACCGGCTTTATGGAGAGCTACGGCTTCACGGGCATGAGCATCCGCGCCATTGATTTCACCATTGGTGCATGGCCTGTCCTCATCATCGTTCCGCTGTGGGCGGTTTTCATTGGTCCCAAGTTCACCCCCAAGCAGCCTGTTGTCCCCATTGAGGCGCTGGAGCAGAAAGCCGCCAATAAGGGCCAGCAGAAGCTGAGCCCTGTTGTGGATAAGATCGGCATTTTCCTCTTCTTTGCCACCATCCTCTGCCTCATCTTCTCCTCTCAGCTCCACCTGACCACCTGGTCCGTTGCTCTGGTGGGCAGCCTGCTCATGGTCCTGTTCGGCGTCGTGGATCAGAAATCGGCCCTGCGGGACATCCCCTGGGATATGCTGATGCTCTTCGTCGGCGCACTGGCTCTGGGCACTGCTCTGACCAACACGGGTGCAGGCGATATGATCGGCAACACACTGGCGACCGTTGTGGGCGGCACCCATAGCAACTACATCCTGGGTGCACTGTTCTTCATCATCCCGTTCCTGCTCACCCAGTTCATGCTCAACCGTTCGGTCTCTGCTGTCTTCGTGCCCATCTGCCTGCTGACCTGCTCTGCCCTGGGTGCCAACCCCATCGGCCTGGTCCTGCTGGTCAACGCTGGCTCCCTGACCGCATTCCTGACCCCTATGGCCACGCCGGCCGTCCCCATGTGCATGGCTGATGGCGGCTACGACCTCAAGAGCCTGTTCAAGTGCGGCGCTCTCATCACCCTGATCCTGCCGTTCATCTACATCTTCTATACCATGACCGTTTTCCCGGCATTCTGATGCGAAGAAAGGAGCAGGTTGTATGATGCTGGAAGAAAAGATCGCGATGGCGCAGACCATCCGCGGCCGGGACCGCTTTGGCCCGGTCAGCCCGGAAGAGCTGGCCGCCCTGCCCGGCACGGAGACCGAGCTGCACATCCCGTAGAGGGCGGGCGTACCGTCCATGTCTACGAGGAGCGACCGGACCATCTGCCGGAAAAGGCAGCACTGGTCCTCAATTTCCACGGCGGCGGCTTCATCAAGGGGCGCACCGACCGGGACCGCCGTTACTGCTGCACCATCATGGAGCGGTTGAACGCGCTGGTCTGGGACGTGGATTATTGCGTCGCGCCGGAAGCACCTTTCCCAGCGGCAGTGGAAGAGACGTACGGCATCATTGCCTATGCGTTCGACCATGCTGAGAAACTGGGCGTAGACCCGGCAAAGGTCATCCTGGCCGGGCACAGCGCGGGCGGAAACCTGGTGGCAGCAGCTTGTCTGAAAAATGCGGAGAGCCATCGCTTCTCTCCCTGCTGTGTGCTGATGGAGTACTTCCCGGTGGATAATGCCGCCAGCCCGGTGGAGCGGCTTTCGCCACAGCTGCGGGCCGACCCGTTCTGGGTCAAACGTGCCGAGACGGAAAAGCTCTACACCGATTTTTACGTGGGTGATGCCGACCCGGCCCAGCCGCTCTGCTCGCCTCTCAATGCAGCGGATGAGGCCCTGGCCACTTTCCCGGATTGCCTCATCCTCTCTGCTGGAGAGGACAGCCTGCGGGAGGATACGGAGGCCTTTGCCCTCCGGCTGGTGAAGGCGGGTGTCTGCGTTACGGCACAGCGAATCCCGGAGGCCATGCATGGCTTTACCACCAACCGTACGCCGGGCTGGGAGCGGGCGTTGGCTCTGCATTGCAAGTTCTTCCAGGAACATCTATAATTGATTGGAAACCCGAGCGCAGCAAAAACTGGAGGCTGAATTTATGAAAATTACTGACGTCAAGCTTCGCTTTGCCAAGCACTACCTGTTCGTGCAGGTGTATACCGATGCAGGCATCGTGGGTTTGGGCGAAGCAGGCAACTGGGGCTATTTGCAGGCCACGGCTGCCGCCATTGAAAAAATTTGCCACCTATCTCATTGGCAAAGACCCGTTCCGCATTGAGGATTACAACCAGAACTTCCTGCGTTCGGTCTACTTCCGCGGTTCGGTCATTATGAGTGCCATCTCTGCCATCGATATCGCTCTGTGGGATATCAAGGGCAAGGCCCTGGGTGTGCCCGTGTATGAGCTGCTGGGCGGAAAGACCCGTGAAAAAGTACGGGTGTACGCCTCTGTCATGCACATCACCGAGGACAAGCAGGAGCTGGCCAAACAGTACCAGCAGCTGCAGGAGATGGGCTTTACGGCCGCCAAGATCTTCTGCAACGGCCCCACCAGCTCGCCGGACGGCAAGGGAGAGTTCTTCTCCAGCCGCATTGAGCGGGAGGTGGAGAAAGTCCGCGTGGCCCGCGAGGCGGTCGGCCCTGACTTTGACTTCGTGTTGGAAGTGCACCGCGGTATGACCCTGCCCGAGGCGGTGGCCTTTGGCCGTGCCGTGGAGCCCTATCGCCCCATGATTTTGGAGGACCCCGTCCCGCCCGATAACGTGGATACCATGGCTGAAGTAGCCAGCAAGGTGGGGTGCCCATCGCCACAGGCGAGCGCGCCATTGACCTGCGTGAGTTTGAGGTGCTGATGGCCCGCCACGCCTGCCAGTATGTCCGCCCGGACGTCTGTGCTGTGGGCGGTATTACCACCAGCAAAAAGATCTGCGCTCTGGCCGAGGCACACGATGTGCTGGTCATCCCGCACAACCCGCTGGGCCCCGTCTCCACCGCCGCCTGCCTGCAGATCTGCGCCTCCATCCCCAATCTGGGAATTCAGGAGCTGCCCGGTTTCTGCCTCAATGGTGCAGAAGATAGAATGGTCAAAGAGCCGCTCCGCTTTGAGAACGGCTGTATGCTGATCCCCGAGGCTCCCGGCATCGGCGTGGAGCTGGCCGATGACGCCGAGGAACTGTACCCTGCCAACGAGCGCGGCAGCACGTCCGCCCGCCGTGCCTTTGATGGCTCGGTCAAGGACTGGTAAGTTTGCGATCTTCTTTCCTTTTTGCGATCACCCCCCATTCTTTTTCTTTCGGAAAAGCCCGTCGGCGTATGCAGCGCCGACGGGCTTTTTGTCGCTCTTGCCTTTTGGGCAAAAGAG
>VOFB01001106.1_pt1 | contig 36001 bp, 32 predicted proteins | sample 5384141 | NCBI WGS metagenome assembly VOFB01 (sample SAMN12384721, study PRJNA508395) | human gut metagenome | isolation source: healthy gut A | host: Homo sapiens | reverse complement strand
ATGGTGCGGTTCACTCCTATGCTGTTCTTCCAATAATTGGAACTTTCGTCGTATTTGGAAGCGTACTTGATGCGGATGCTGTCACGGCTATCCATTTCACGCTTCCAGATGGCCTGCTTCACACCACGGACATCTATCTGAGCCTGGTTGGTGGTGGTCATCATCTCTTCGATGCCAAAAGAGGAAAGATAGCGTTCCGTACTGCCCGGATAGCCCATCGTCATACAGAAGGAACCCTCACGATAGCCGTCCAGGGATATCGGAGCCACGTATTCGGGATGGTAGGGAACATTGTCGGGAGAGTAGTCGGCAGGACGGTTGTCTTTGCCGGCATAGATACGGAATACGGCGAAGTCGCCCGTATGGCGTGGCCATACCCAGTTGTCAGTGTCCCAGCCGAACTTGCCCACTGAAGAAGGGGGTGCAAATACCAGACGCACATCATTGTAGTCGCGATAAACGGAAAGCCAGAATTCATTGCCTCCATAGTAAGCATCCACAATGCCTATCAGCGTGGAGTCTTTACGAGAAACCTCTTCGCCAATGACCAGCATCACCGAATCTACTACACTTGTACGCTCAGATTCGTCCATATCCGGTTTTACTGCTCCAAGTACCCGACGGGTCACGTCTTGCTGGTGCAAGAGGAAGCGGACGTAAAGTTCCGGATTAGGCAGTTCTTCACTAAGATTACGTGCCACAAAGCCGTCTTTCAGATAGTCGTGCTCCACAGACGAGTGTTGCTGTATGCTGCTGAAGCCGCAGTGATGATTGGTAAACACCAGCCCATCCCCGGACACCACCACTCCGGAACAAAAGCCTCCGAAGCTGACTACCGCATCCTTCAGAGACGGGCGTTTCGTATTGTATAGCTTGTTGACAGACATCTGCAAGCCCAACTCTTTCATGGTCTGGCGTGTCTGCTTGTTCAGATTTCCCAGCATCCACATCCCTTCATCCGCTTGTCCCGGCAGAGAAAAAAGGAAGCAGACAGCTATCAGTATAAATCTTATTTTCATTCCGTCAATTCTTGTATTATTCAGTAATCAGCCTCAATTGCTTGGCACCCGTACGCGCCTTGAGCCACTCCGCAATCTTTTCCTTCTCGTGCGCACCCGGATGCTTGCCGAATTTCAAGACGGCAAGGGTCACAGTATCCACCCGTACAGAATCTACCGCCAGTTCAATCGCATGAGATATTGATACGGTCTTTACCGACGGGTAGAGCACTTTCAGTTCCGGGATAATCTTCTTGCCCAATTCATCGAAGGTTTTGTATCTTTCCAAATTCTGCTCCAGTGTGGCAATCTTCTGTTTCTGTTCCACCAGACGCTGCTCACTGTTCTTGTAGAAGTCTTCCATCACCATGGCACGGATGGAAGAAATATCCACCGCTTCATTGTTCATACCTTGGAGGACTATCAGCTTGGTATTGTCCAGCTTATAGTCTTTCATCTTGCTGCGGGCAATGGCGATGGAAGCTTCGGGCACCTCCTGCCCAATCAGCACGACACGTATTTCGTGGCCCTTGCCCTCGTGATGGATTTTCTTGTCCAGCACCTGCGTATTCTCAAAGGAGAGCTGCTCGTTGACAAAACGGTTGGCAGCACTCTCAAAGAAGGTATCCTGGACGATACCTACCGTCAGATAGACAGCGGGACACATGGTCAGGATAGCAATCAGGACGATATATTTACGTACTTTCTTCTCCCGGTTCTTATCCACAAACTCCTTGCGCTGGAAGTGCATCACGCGCACGCCCAGGAAAGTGGCAAGACTGATAAACACGGAATTGATGAAATAAAGATAGAATGCACCGAGGAAATAAATCAAGTTACCCGTTGCCAGCCCGTAGCCTGCCGTACAGAGAGGCGGCATCAAAGCCGTAGCAATGGCAACACCCGGAATCACATTTCCTTTCTCTTTGGTAGAGAGCGCCGTCACACCTGCCAAGCCACCCATCAAGGCGATGAATACGTCATAAATGGTGGGTGACGTACGTGCCAGCAATTCCGACTGCCCCTCGGCAACGGGACTCACCAGAAAGAAAATGGTAGCAGTGGTCACACTGAACAAGGTAGTTATCAAGAAGCTCTTCAAAGACCGCTTCATCAATTCAAAATCATTCAACCCCACAGAAAGCCCTTATTTCTTCTTTATAAATCGATTAATAACAGGTAGCTGACTTAACGGCAAATCTTTCTTGACGTTCATTGTATTGTCTATAAACAAAATAAAGACAGTACGGAAAAAAGCCAGACGGAGCACTAGGTATCAGGGATCGGTCGTCTGTTCTTCCAATCACGTAAAGTTCACCGCAATGCCAGCAGAACATAAAGTCCCAGACTCTTCAAGTCATAATGAATCGGGTATTCTTCTGTCCCATCCAGTAGGACAGCAGCATAATCACCCCATATCCGGCAACAGAAGCCCACGCAGAAGCAATATAACCGTACACCGGCACAAACAGGATGTTCATCACGACAATAATAACACATCCTATCACCGAGAAGTAGGCTCCCCAATAGTGTCTCATCCGTCAGTTTATACCAAAAGGAAAGATTGAAATAGATTCCTTTACAGATCTCTGCAAGCATCACAATAGCCACTACTCCCCAGCCCTTCCCAATATCCTCTTGCCACCAGATAGCGCAACAAGTCCAGGTAGAACATGACGGCAAGGAAAGCCAACAATGAAAGTTGAGGAAATACTTCATCGCAGCGGCATACATCTTCCGATTGTCTCCTTCTCGGTCTTTGCCAAAAACAAAGGGTTCGTATGCATAACGGAAAGCCTGCGTAAACATTGCCATCACCATCGCAATCTTACTGGTAGCTGCATAGATACCCAATTGCACCAACCCTTCCTGACGATCTTCGAAAAGAAACGGATAGATCATCTTATCCACCGTCTGATTCAGAATACCTACCAGCCCTAGGATCAACACCGGGAAAGAATATACGACCATTCGTTTCAGCAGTGCCTTGTCCAACTTATAAGCAAACCTCTCAATTCAGGAATAAAAAAGAACATCTGCACTGCCGAGATAATCAGATTGCTAATAAAAATATATCCTACACTAAATAATCCGGATCATAAAACCAGGAGATAGTTGACGGACAATGTACATTCAGCCACGGACATAACCCGATAGCCCTAGAGCAACAGAAAGAACAGATTCAAGCCAATTCCACCGATAATGGAAAGCAATTTAATAGCCGCAAACTTAATCGGTCTTTTCTTATACCGTAAGTAGGCGAAAAGGAATGCACTGGAAAGAGTCTAAAGCTACCACAACAGCCATCATCGCTATAAACTCGGGATGATCGCCATAATCCAGCAAATTGGAGATGGGTTGCAGGAACAGTAGACAGAGAAGGACGAAAATCAAGGATACCCCGCCTACTGAAAGCAAAGAGTTTGCATACACTTTCATCGGGTCTTCTCCCGATTTATTGGCAAAGCGGAAGAATCCGGTTTCCATACCGAACGTAAGCAGTACAAGCATCAGGGCTGTAAACGCATAGACATTTGATACTACTCCATAGCCTCCGGAAGAAGCCGGTAAAACTGCTGTGTACAACGGTACCAGCATATAATTGAGGAATCGACCGACAATACTACTCAATCCATAAATCGCAGTATCTTTTGCTAATGATTTCAGTCCAGCCATGTTCTATTTTATCAGATTAATGATATTATAATACTACCTTCACCCAAATTGATTAAAATATCAGTAAAAGGAATCTCCATTCATCCCCTTTCATCCCTAGGAGGATAGACCAGATTCAGTGGGGAGGTCAGGAAGATTTTGAGTTTTTTTTCTTAATGGGACGCTTCTTGTAGCGCAAATAAGCAATCCGCGAATGCTTCTCAATAGCATCCATTCCAAAATCGTATCATGCCCAAATATTTTTCTGTACTCCATCCATCCGGCAATAGGGTCGAGAAAAGCGTGCACGATTATCAGCATAATCCACTAGCAATTCCGTAGTAGAATGTATCTTCACCGTCCCCTTTATCCCCAAAGCGGAATTGCCGGTTTCCATGCCGCACGTCAATAATACCAGCATGACCGACACTATGCCCGACGAAACATTCGTCCACGCCATGCCGCCACTTTGTGCGGACATTTCCATGGATATACGGGCACCAGCAGAAGTAATTGATAAACGCCCCAAATACTTTTCAGCCCATAAATAGTGTTTTTTGACTGTTATAAAGACTTCTTCCCAAATGCTTATAGGCAAGTTCCGTCACTTCACGCCCACGAGGGGTACGTTTCAGGAAACCCTCTTTTATCAAGAAAGGTTCATAGACTTCCTCTATGGTGCCGGCATCTTCGCCCAAAGCGGTGGCAATGGTGGTCAGTCCCACCGGGCCGCCTTTGAACTTGTCAATGATGGTGCAGAGTATCTTATTATCTATCTCATCCAGACCGTACTTGTCGATATTCAGTGCTTCGAGTGCAAACTGGGCGATTTCCGTATCGATGCTTCCCGAACCTTTCACTTGGGCAAAATCGCGTACACGACGGAGCAAGGCATTGGCAATACGGGTGTGCCACGGCTGCGGCTCGCAATCTCGGCGGCAGCCCTTACGGAGCAAGGCACATCGAGGATGCCGGACGAACGACGGATAATGCCGCTCAACACATCATCATCGTAATATTCCAGATGCAGGTTGATACCGAAACGGGCACGCAACGGAGCTGTCAACAGACCGCTACGCGTGGTAGCTCCCACCAGCGTGAAAGGATTCAAATCAATCTGTATGCTTCGGGCAGAAGGGCCTTTGTCTATCATGATGTCTATGCGGTAGTCCTCCATGGCTGAGTACAGATATTCCTCCACTACGGGGCTCAACCGGTGTATTTCGTCGATGAAAAGTACATCATTGGGCTCCAGACTGGTAAGCACTCCCGCCAAATCCCCCGGCTTGTCGAGTACCGGACCGGAAGTTATCTTGAAACCTACGCCCAGTTCGTTGGCTATGATATTTGAGCGTTGTTTTTCCCAATCCGGGAGGGCCGTGAAGCAACACATGGTCCAGCGCCTCGCCACGCAGGCGGGCAGCTTTCACAAATATGCGCAGATTGTCCACCACCTTGTCCTGCCCGCTGAAATCCTCAAAGTTCAACGGACGGAGAGCGTTCTCGAAATCACGTTCTCTTGAAGTAAGCTGATGTTCGCGTATGTTAAAATCTTCCTGTTCCATTTATTTCTTGAAAGTAGGAGACAAAGATAGAGATTTACATTCATTTTCAGTACAAGAAAAACGAAGATTTAGTTTATTTGAAACGTAATAACTACTTTTGCATCATCTATATACACGCTATCAACTATGGTTTTAAATTACATCTGGATAGGATTCTTTGTCGTCGCCTTTATTATCGCCCTTATAAAAGTAATTTTCCTGGGAGATACGGAGATATTTACGGCTATCATGAACTCTACATTCGATTCGTCAAAGACAGCTTTCGAAATCTCGTTGGGACTTACGGGAGTATTGGCCCTCTGGCTGGGTATCATGAAAGTCGGAGAGAACAGCGGACTGATTAATGCTCTGGCCCACTTTCTTAGTCCGGTACTCTGCCGCCTGTTTCCGGACATTCCTAAAGGGCATCCGGTGTTAGGCTCTATCTTTATGAATATGTCCGCCAATATGCTCGGACTGGACAATGCCGCCACCCCGTTGGGACTAAAAGCGATGAAAGAATTGCAAGAGTTGAATCCGAAAAAAGATACCGCTTCCAATCCGATGATTATGTTTCTGGTTATTAATACTTCCGGCCTCATCATCATCCCGATCAGTATCATGGTTTACCGGGCACAAATGGGAGGCTGCCCAGCCTACGGATGTATTTATTCCTATTCTGTTAAGTACCTTCATTTCCACTCTGGTCGGAGTCATAGCAGTCAGTATCGCCCAGAAGATAAACCTGATCAATAAGCCCATTCTGATTTTAATGGGTATCATCTGTCTTTTCTTCTCCGGTTTGATTTACCTGTTTCTAAGCGTTTCACGAGAGGATATGGGCACTTACTCTACCCTGATAGCGAATATTCTTCTGTTCAGTGTCATTATCCTGTTTATTCTGACGGGAGTCAGGAAAAAAATCAATGTATACGATTCGTTTGTAGAGGGAGCTAAAGAAGGATTTACGACAGCTGTACGTATCATACCCTATCTGGTTGCTTTTCTTGTAGGAATCGCCGTGTTCCGCACTTCGGGAGCCATGGATTTTCTGGTGGGAGGTATCGGATACGCAGTAGGACTATGCGGAGTCGACACAAGCTTTGTAGGGAGCACTGCCCACTGCCTTGATGAAGTCACTGAGCGGTAGCGGTGCCAACGGGCTGATGATTGACACAATGAAGGAACTGGGGCCGGATTCATTTGTAGGGCGCATGAGTTGCGTGGTACGTGGCGCGTCGGACACCACATTCTATATCCTTGCTGTGTACTTCGGCAGCGTAGGTATCACCAAGACCCGCAACGCCGTCACCTGTGGCCTGATAGCTGACTTCTCGGGTATCATAGCCGCTATCTTAATCAGTTATTTATTTTTCTTTTAAATCATAACATTCAATTATGGCTGTAACTTATCAAACAGAAGGCATAAAAATGCCTGAAATCAAGAAACGGGAAACTACAGAATGGATAAAAAATGTAGCTGCCTCTTATGGAAAAAGACTCGGTGAAATCGCTTATATCTTCTGCTCGGACGAAAAAATTCTGGGAGGTAAACCGTCAGTATCTGCAACATGACTACTACACGGACATTATTACTTTCGATTATTGTGAAGGCGATCGTCTATCAGGTGACTTATTCATCAGCCTGGATACGATACGCACCAATGCGGAACAATTCGGCGCTTCTTATGACAATGAACTCCACCGTGTCATTATTCACGGGATACTTCATCTTTGCGGTATAAACGATAAAGGACCCGGAGAACGGGAAATTATGGAAGCGGCGGAAAATAAGGCATTGGCAATGCTACACTAAATACCAGACTTTCTCAATCATCCTCTATAAATGGAAAAACGCCCTATCGTAATCACTACGACAGGGCATTCTCATTAGCCTTCGCTAATTAACATTAAATTATTTAAGAGAGAGATTTATTACTTCTTGTCGGGAGCCACTTCCGAAGTGACCAACTTCTTGATAGACTTGGTATTCAGATACAGGAAAGCCAACCGTGGAGGTCCGTCCTGCGCAACCAATTCCAATGAATCAGGTGTTATGTAACCTATACGTTCACGTGTCTTATACACTTCCACCTTTCCATCTTCTCCTTTGCTAAACCCTTCAACGATTAAATAACCATCTTTATCAATCTTCCAAGTCTTCAAATCCAAAGAGGGAATATTGACGGCAGAGCATTTCCCACCTTTTTTAAACTCAAATCCTTTCAGTTCACCGGTAGACTGATATGTATAAGGATTGCACCATTTTCCGATAATCTGTTTTTCTACTTTCTTCTGTCCGTAGCTTAAAGCGAAGCAAGACAGAGCCATAACTGTCATTAATAGTTTCTTCATTTCATTTATTTTTCTAGTAAATCGTATTTCTGATCAATTCCACGCTCTCGCAGATGAATACCTTCCTTCATCCAACGTGGTTCTTTTGTTCCTTTCAGGTAATAGTCAAAGAACTGCATCATCCGGATTGTCCAGTCTTTCTGGGCAGCCTGATTACTAAGGAAATGTCCTTCACCTTTGTAGTTGAGATGCCATGCCGGACGCTGTAAACGGCGCATAGCCAAATACAAGGCACGCCCCTGTTCATAAGCCACAGCCTCATCTTTGTCATTATGCCAGATCAGTAACGGCGTATGTATTTTATCGGCCTCTATGATAGCGGAGTTTGCCAGATATTTGTCCTTGGCTTCCCACAAATTCTTTCCCATACGGCTTTGCCATTCTTCGTACATGAAATAACGCGGTAAACCGCTTCCACCACGAATGCCCAAATAACCGGTCACCATATCAGTGATAGGAGCACCAATATTGGCACAAGTAAATAGATCAGTTTTAGTCACCAGATAACTGGTTTGGAATCCCGACCAGCTATGTCCTTGCAAGCCTATTTTCCCCGGATGTGCTATCCCCTGCTCTATCAAATATTTGGTTCCGCTTACTACGGCATCATAACAACTCTGTCCCGGTGTTCCTATAGTGAAATGCACATCCGGCATGAATACGATATATCCGTTGCTGACGAAATACATCACATCACCCATTGCGCTGCTCAACATCGGAGCATGATAAGTATTCAATCCACCTGAATGCGTTTCATAGAATTGTACCAGTACGGGATATTCTTTTTGAGGATCATAATCTTCCGGCAGATAAAGTATTCCCTTATTGGGTTTATTCTCATAGTTTGTCCATTCCACCAACTTTGCAGTTCCCCATTTGTATTCACTTTGCTGAGGATTAGCATTCGTTATACGGATCGGATCGGAGAAATCGGCTTTGCTCCACCACAGATCACGGAATTCTGACATATTCTGACGATTCCAGATGCAATACTTCTGATTATCCGAGAAACGATGAATCGCATAGATATAAGGACCTTCCGCAAGCTTCTTCAAACGACCTTTCATGTCAAGCGAATAAATGCCTTCATCCATCGTATTCTCATCCCACACACTGACTACAACCGTCTCGTCCGGTTTGAAAACTTCCTTATCAATATTGCTGGTCATTTTACGGATAGATCTCTTATTTTTGCGGCCATATCCCTTGGTGAAACATTCCGGCTGACGTTCTCCGGTTAAATCTATCTTCCACCAGTCATAAGCATCGTAAATCAGTACATTATTACCATCAGCAGTCCAACCTGCAATGCCATAGGCAGGCGCAGGATTCGGTTTATCATAAGTTTCCTCGAATACCGGATAACCAATAGCTGTTGAAATATCGGTAACCTTACCCGTTGTTCCGTCAAACTTATTCCATACCTGTGCAACAGGATCATACATCACAGCCCATTTACCGTTCATTGACCACTTCGGCCTTGTCCGATAGCTACGTCCTACCAATTGCTTTTTTCCTGTATGCACATTCACAGAATAGATATCAAACGGCACTTCATTAAGCCATTCTTTCTGCATACGATAGGGAGTTTCGTCCGTATAAAGCACATAATGTATTTCTTCTGCACGGTCCGGTTCCAACAAATCAGCATGACCGGGAGCTACTTCCGTCAATTTTCCGGAAGCAATATCATAGATATATTTTGAATATTGAGGACGGAAATAACGACCACGAGTCTGCAACGTAGGAACTTCATATTCATCCCAAGTCCACAGCTCCAGTTCGAAACTCTTATCCGGCTTTACTTCCTCTTCTTTTTTATCTTTATTTACTTTCTCCTGATAAGGTCTGAGTTCCATTGTCAGGAACTTCTGACTGTGTGACAGAGTGGCCCGCGCAAGTTCCATTCCTGCCGGTAGAATCACCTCTTTACGGTCGAAGACCAAATCGCAGGTATTCTTCTTTAAAGAGAAATTATACCATAGCGAATCCTTAATACTGAATTCTCCTGTCATCAGTTTTGTATCCAAACTGAAAGAAACAGGTTCTTTCTTTACAGCACTCTGATAGATAGTCTGATAGGGTCCCGTCAATGGGCCATAACACAATGCGTTTCCTTTTGCCTGCCTGCGTACAAAAATGATAGAACGTCCTTCATTGTATAAGGTATAATAGCCAATACTGTCAATCTGAAAAGCAGTACCGGTTTTCAGATGGCGAACCACCAAACGATTAAAAGACGGGACATGATTGACCGTATCTTTCGGAACGTTTGTCACTGAGACTGAATAAGGAGTTCCATTTACCGGCCGGAAAGATTCCTTATATTTCCATTCTTTCTTGATACCTGAAGGAAGTTCCATCAGGATCGTCTTCATATTTCCTGTAGAGTCAGCCTTCTGATAAGAAAGAGCTTGATCCGAATTATAAAACTCAATGTTTTCCACATCATCCAGCAGAATCTCCTTGCGGGTACGTGTATCAAACAGATGTACAGTTTTTGCGTCGGTGTTTTCAGGATTGTACTCCATAGGTGCAATCCGGTAGGTAACCCAACGTCCTGTCGGGGAGATATCCGGCGATTCAACACGCTTCCACGACATGCAGGCTTCAATGTCAACCGGCTTCTTCTGTGTTTGAGCATCGACACTCGGGACAAAACCGACTAACACTCCCACTATTAATCCGATTCCCATTATTGTCTGCTTCATTTTATCTTCTCCTTTCATCTTTTATCATATCTTTATTCAAATCAATATCACAGTCTGCCGAGTTATCATGTAACAACAGACGTGCAAAATGACGCCACATTTTATGCTCAAAAAAGCTCTCGGACTCACCGAAGAATCCATGAGTACATTTAGGTAACACAAACATATCAAAGTCCTTGTCCGCTTTAATCAATGCATCTACCAGACGTAAAGTATTGGCCGGATTCACAGTCTGGTCTATGGCACCGGTAAACAGCAGCAATCCATGTTTGTAATTCTTCGCCAACTCCTGATTCGGACGCACACGTACACTATAATCATACGTTTTGCTCTCTACTCCCAAACTGTCTTTAGTCGTTGTCACCTTCTCATCTACACCATAATGAATCTCCACGAAACCTTTATTGTAAATACGATTGTCATGGTTACCAGCCGATGAGACAGCAGCCGAATAAAAGTCCGGATAAGTGCAAATAGCGGCAGCCGACATAAATCCGCCGCCTGAATGACCGTAAATACCTACCTTGGTAGCATCTATAAAGGGATAACGGGCAGCCAGTTGTTCGATAGCATATTTATCATCCGCCAGCGGATAATCGCGCATATTATTGTATCCATAGGTATGATAAGCCTTTCCACGCATTGGAGTACCCCCTCTGTGACCTACGGTAATTACAATGAATCCCAGTTGAGCCAAACGGGTGTTATAAACATCATTTATTGTGAAACGAGTCGGCACGTACTCGAAGAACGGCCCCGGATAAACATTTGAAATAATAGGGTAAACTTTCGTCGAATCAAAATCGGCGGGCTTCCACATCACACCATAAAGGTCGGTTACTCCGTCGGCAGCTTTTACTTTAAAACGTTCCGGAGCTTTCCAGCCCATTTCATAGACAGGTTGCAAGTCCGGTTTCTCCAATGTCATGATTACCTTCCCATTCCGGTTGCGAACCACGTTTACCGGCTCCTGCGACACGGTAGAATATGAATCTACCAGATAGCGACAGGAGGGAGAGATACTGACTTCGTGTGACGCATTCTCCGGCGTCAACAGACGGAGTGCATTCGGACGATCCAAATGAGCTTCATAAAGAATATAGTAATAAGGGTCAATTCCCTTCTCCCGTCCATAACCATAGAAATACATCTTGCGTCCGACAGTATCAATCTGCGCAACCGGGCCGGCTACCCAAGTACCGTCTGTCAGTTGATTCTTCAGGTTTCCTGTTGCTGTATCATACAGATAATAATGTCCCCAACCGTTACGTTCGGAACGGAACAGGATTTCTTTTCCGTCATTCAGGAAAGAAACATTACGCATCTGATAATCGAGATACGGCTTGTTTTCTTCATGAATCACCACACGCACTTTTCCGGTCTCTACATCCACTTCGCAAATATCCGACTGGTTCCATGTACGGTTATAGCGTTGGAAGTACAAGCGTTTTCCGTCTTTTGACGCATACAATACATCAATATACTGATCCGGCCAACGATTGATATCCACCTTCTTAACTTCCCGCTTGTCTATATCTCCCAACAGTAATTCATATTGAGTCACATTTTTATCGCCGGCCAATTCAGCTTTATAAGTGATCAGTTCAGGAGAAGGCTTGGATAAAGAATTAATAACCCACAAGTCACGGACTTTCCGGTTGTCTTCACGGACAGCGTAGAAACGGTGGCTTCCCGGAATCCAGTGAGCCGATTCGGCTCCGAAACGGCCTTCCATCTTGCCTTCGTCTTCACGGTTGAATGTATAATCCGGCATACCGTCCGTCGTCAATTGAACCGGGATTGTATCCTGTCCCTTTTTCGGGTTTCCAACGAAATACAAGTTATCCTTACTGGCATAAAGAAAATACAAGCTATCCGGAGAATATTTCATCCAATACGGATCGCCGGTTTTTTATACGTCGGCTTCTCATCGAGTTGCCTCAATTCTTTTGTATGGATATTGTATGTATAAAGTCCGCGGTCAAAATCAATACGAATGGTTTCGTTGTCCTTCATAAATGTGAAAGACAAATGCGGATCTGCCGAAGAATAGGCTTTCTTGGTATATACTGCAATTTTGCTCAATAACTCATCCGTATCAAACAACAATCGTTTCTCCTTCTTCTTCGGATTGACATAATAATATTTCTTTCCTTCACGTGTTGTAAAAGAGTAATAAAAGCAATCCGTATCGTTGATAAACGTCGGTCTGACTTCTGTAGAATACTTATCTATAGGATTTTGCTCCAACAAACGGAACTTTTCCGCTAACTGATAATTCGCTTTTTGTTGCGCACCGGCAAGGTTGCATGATACTAATGCAACCGCCAGGCACAAATATCTAAAGAGAGAGTTTTTCATAAAATCTTATCTATTGTCTTATTTACTACGGTTAATATCTCCCCAATAGTCTGCACGGGTATCACCTAGCAAATGTTTGGCAAAGAAACGGTACATTTTCTTCTCAAAATACTCATCGGCAGAGCCATATCCATGACCGGCTCCGGGAATGACAAGCATATCGAAATCCTTACCGGCCTCAATCAAAGCCTGAGCCATACGGTATGTATGTGCAGGATTCACGTTCTTATCCATATCTCCGGTTACAAGCATCAAGTGTCCTTTCAGATTCTTGGCTATCTCTGCATTCGACTTTACTCTAAACTTGTATTCATATTCTTTGGTCTCGTTACCCAGACTGTCTTTCACCACCTTCTCTACTTCTCTTACACCATTGTAACATTCTCCCCAACCACGGTTATAGATACTATTATCATGGTTTCCGGAACAAGAAACGGCAGCCTTATAAAAGTCCGGATAAGTGCAGATAGCAGCCGCAGCCATAAATCCGCCACCGGAATGTCCGTAGATACCAACTTTCTTACCGTCAATAAACGAGTGGCGCTGAGCCAACTGCTCAATAGCATACTTATCATCTTCCAACGGATAATCACGCATATTGCCGTAACCGTAACGGTGATATGCCTTTCCACGCATCGGAGTATCTCCCCTATGGCCTACAGTGATTACAATAAAGCCAAGCTGCGCCATACGGGTACAATAGCTATCATCCAACGTAAAGTTAGTAGGAACGAACCCGAAGTATGGTCCCGGATAAACAACCGAAATAATCGGATATTTCTTTTCCGGATCAAAATTAGACGGCTTCCACATCACTCCATACAAATCCGTAACATTATCGGCAGCTTTCACCACAAAATTTTCCGGCTTCTTCCAACCGGCGGCATATACTAAGTCAAGATCAGGTTTTGCCAATTCCATAATCACTTTACCCTTTCTATCTTTCAACATGATTTTGGGTTCCATGTCTACTCTACTATAAGTATCAACATAATAATTATGAGATTTCAAGAAACTCACATTATGTTGTCCGTCTTCCGTACTTAATGGGGTCACTCCTTCTTTATCAATATCAACTTCATACAGCATATAATAAAAAGGATTAACCTTCTTATCTTTTCCATATCCGTACAAATAAACCTTACGTTTCAATGTATCAATCGAGTTAATATAACCTGTTACCCATTCACCAGAAGTCATTGTATTTTTGAGATTTCCATCTCTATCGTAATGATAATAATGTCCCCAACCTGTACGTTCTGAACGAAACAGTATATCCTTTCCATCATTCAGGATTGCAACATTACGAGCATGCGGATCACGATATGGCTTATCTTCCTCATGAATAATTTCCTTTACTTCCAAAGTAGAAAGATTAACTGAGCATACATCCACCTCATCCCAAGTACGTTTCGTTCGCTCAAAGAATAAATATTTACTATCAGAAGTGACATATAAAGGCATAACATATTGATCTTGCCATTTGTCTATTTCAGCCTTTTTGGCAGTCTTTTCTATTATATCAATAATTGTCAAATCATTCTGAGTCACATATTTGTCACCCGGGAACTCATACTTATACGACTTTAATGAAGGATAGTCGCTCAAAGAATTAATAACCCAAAAGTTACGTAGCTTACGGTTATCATCACGTACAGCATATATATGCCGATTATCCGGGCACCAACGTGCCAATGTAGGCATCTCTCCCTCTTCTCCAGGTTCATAATCATCATCGCGTGCATAAGAAAAGTCTTTCATACCATCGACGGTCAACTGCACTTCGGTTGTATCTACCCCTAATGCTTTATTTCCCTTTATGTATAAATTATGATTCTTAGCATACAAAATATATTTCTTATTAGGAGAGAAATTCATCCATGTATAGGTCGGTTCTAACGACTCTTTATTTTCTTCTTTCTTCTCAAACAGCGTCAATTTATCCGTCAAGCGATTATAGCTATATTGTTTACCCTTATAATCAAACACAAACGAACGTTGGTCTTTAGAAAAAAGTAACAGATGATATGTCCAATTTATTTTTATCTACTACACCTTTGGTGAATTCGCTCAACTGCATAGCCATTTTCCCCTTATCAAAAAGAGGTTCACGTTTTCCTGCAGCAGGCATCACATAATAATATTCTTTACCAACTGTCGTTTGAAACTCAAACCAAAAATTATCTGTATCATTAATTTCCCGTGGATATATCGATAGACTATTATGAGATAATTTACCTCCTAAAGTAAAATCATAAAACTTCTGTGCCAATTCATAATTAGCTTGCTGCTGAGAAAACCCCAACTGAAAACTCCAATACATTGACAGTATAGTAAACAATATTTTCTTATTCATACACAAGTTTAGTTATCATAAAGATAGGCCCACGCTTTTCAACGTGAGCCTGGTATTATAAAAAGATTCTATTGGAAAGTATAAGTAAACACTCCACTAGCATTACCAAACTTATACAAAGTATCCACTATTTTTCCAAAGTTATTATTATCCTTATCCTCTGTTTCCGGACTTGGATAAAGCTGATTCACGGTTATATTGTCCAACACTTTATCCTCCTCTACTACCTCATAAATAAAGAAATCACCATTTTCTAATGCAACCCCTAAATGACCATTATGGTATATATCACCGTCCCTTGTATACTCTTCTACATCATGACTGGATATAGAAACTATATTTTGATCAAACTTTTTCAACAATACAGCATTACTAGTAGAGCCGCCATATGGGCAATACCATATCTCCTTTCCACTGGCAAATACAACATACTTTTTATGTTGGAATACAGCCATATCAACATAACCTGCTGCAAACACTCTAGCATCAACCGGAACCTCTTTAAAGTCAGTGACAGTCACTATACCCCCACTTGTATCTCCCTCAAGTCCAAAATAGCGCATACTATATGTACCTTTTTCTTCCATTAACGCAAGCCATTTAGGAACAATATATGAATCTGTCACATCAAAACGATTATCACGTCCGCAGGTTGCAGGTATCATTGCTATGACATTTTTGCTCATTTGTTTAAAATGCTTCTCATCCGTATTCTCTGTGAGCTCAACAATATTTCCATCGTTTCTAGATGAATTCTCAGTGATTGCAGAAGGAGTTCCGTCAAGAGAATATTCATTATAACGACCTGCATCCCAAATACCGACCAAAGAATTGTCCTCTGTACAAGCAGGAATTACATAATAATTACGATTGTATAATTTATGAGCCTGATATAATCCCTTAAACTTTGTACTATTTGCTAATGGTACCGAAATATATGAACCTGCATGATAGTCATTAGCCAATACTTTTCTATGCAAATATATAAACCCATTTTTATCTCTAATTAGCTTTGAAGAAAATGTCATCGCTGCTTCTACCGGTTCAAAGTTTTCAGGAAGGTCATTTCCAAACTCTTCCTTTGTATAAACTTCATGCTCCATCGTATTTCCATTCAGTTCAACCCAATTATCCTTTCCTTGCATAACCACGATCTCATCATATACAGCATCCGAAAAGCCAAAATCATATTCCACTCCAATATGCTCCATTAATCCTTTCGGCTCTGTCCCCAAGTCAGGACGAAAATACTTTTCAACATCATAGAATATAATAGAATCACGCTCAACAGGATTCCCCTCCGCATCAATATCATCACGCTTCACCGTTCTCATTTTTATAAAGGAAAGAGCGGATTTTCCGTCCTTTTCCGATAGTATTAACCAGCCAACCAAATAAGGAGAACGCACCGTTATTTCCGCTGATTTAGAAAACTTCACACCTGTTTTATTATCCACAACTGAATATGTCACTTCATACTTACCTGTTTTTGCTGCATTAAATGTATAATCAGGAGTCTTTACATCTAGCAGTTCCCCATCTAAATACCACTCATAACTCACATCCGGATGAATACTATCAATTGTAAATTTAAATGTAGGTTTTAAATACAGATCCTCTTCCACAGATACTGTATACCATCCATTCATATTCTCAATCGATCCATTCAACTCATTGATTTGCCTATAATTAAAATCATTTTTATCATCCAAACAGCTACTGATACAACATAGCAATAAGAATAATACAGTATATAATAATATCCTTTTCATAATTATTTCCTTTCTTTTATCCAGCAATAGGAACTTCTATTATCACTCCGTTCTCGTCACGCAGCCACTTATCTTTCGGCTTATCTCCATTAATATTCTTCAAGGTATTCTTTAAACGTAGAGAATATTTACGTAGGATATTCATATCCTTACCATCGAAAACAACATCATCTTTCTTCAATTCATCTAGAAACATTAAATATTTCGTCTCTGAATATACTCCCAAATAATATTCTTCGGCAATATTAAATCGGTCATCTACATTGCCTATATTACCGACAGACCACCAAACAGGCTTAAAGATTCTATCAGTCACAGAGATTATAGCTCTAGTAAATTTAGCGGTTCCTTCACGTACTTCACCTTCTTCATTAACTTTTAAAGCCAGCAACTTGGTATTTTCTTTTAATATGTCATAGTTTTTTAGAGTAATAATAATCTCACCTTTCAATTCACCGGCTTTGATTACGCATTTTTCAGGCAATTCAAATTGAGATTCAGGTAAAGTAGTACGAACCGGATCAAATCCTAATGAGAATGTCAAATCATTCTCCTGCAATTTACCATATACCTTGACGCCTAATGCTATTTTAGCATCTTCTCCTTCATCATAAAACTTGAAAGATACAGCTGTGGTATCAGTTGTCATATCTTTATCAAAGATGACATAAGAGACATCATTCGCATTTGTCAATAAGTCATTCTGTTCGCAAGAAAAAAACGAGCATATCAGACAAATAGTAATTATTGTATAAAGAAATTTTCTTTTCATATCATTTCCATTTTTCATTATCTTAAATATTACTTTCTGAATCAGGCAGAGGCAATACCATATTTTCCTCTTTAGCTTCCACTTCTTTCCAACTATACCCTTCCATCCCCAACAGGTTCTTTTTTAGACGTTTATACATAAAAAAGGTTTGACCTTCACCTACAAACTCACGACGGGCATCACTAACAATCATATTGATAAATTCTTCCTCAGATGTCACTTGGGAATAATCAACATTTTTAATACCCCTTCCTTTTTTTACTGATGAAAGGTATTTTTGAGCTAAGGCAGGATCTGTTTTATAAATTGCCTCAGCAGCAATATAATATACCTCAGACATACGGATCATTGGTATCATCTCATCATTTACCTTGCTATATGTAGTTCCTTCTTTTTGTTTATTATACTTTAAGGTGCGATAATAATAATCATAGTATTTACCTTCCAACTGATATATCAGACGCCAGTCTGATGATTTCTCCGAACCAAAAAACTCATTCACCAATTCATCGCCTAAACATAAATAATGTTCATTATATTCATCTGCCGGATTATCTGATAAATGATTTATTTTTTGATCCCAATCAGTCAAATCTGTCGAATACAAAGAAAAAATAATATCCTCCATCATCTTCATATTTCCTTTGTTAAAACCAGAAGAACTGGTAGAAGCAGCAAACCATTTCTTTGACTCCACCACATCGATTACTTTTTTAGCTTCTGCATAAGCCTCATCAGCCTTTTGGGCATACAAATAGACACGCGCTAGCTCTGCAGTAACAGCATAATAATTCATCCTATAACCTCTATAGCCTAAAAAGCGTGACTCACCATTATAACTCTGAATAAAACGACTCTCCATACTGAAACTTGCAGATTTATCTACTGACAGCAAAATGGATTGAGCTTTCTTCAAATCATCAATTATATGTTGCAAACAGTAACTGACAGTCTGTCTATCACTCAAATACGACGGATATTTGTCAACATAAGGAATAAAAGTACGCTCACCAGGATTCATGAGCAAAGAAGGAGCATAAATTCGCAATAAATCAAAATGCATATATGCTCGTAATGCAATCGCTTCAGCAAATATCATATCTCGTTCATGAGTCCGATCATAAAACAACAGAGTATCTTCATTTTCAACTTGCTGAGCTAAATTATTACAATTAGCAATAATATTCCACGCTGCGTCCCACATTGCATCTGTAGTCGGAGTCAATTCCGAATGTTTAAATGAAAAAGTTGCTATTTTTTTCATTGCTCTTCCACCACCATCATCAGGAGCCTTATCTAAATTATAGACTAACCCCCATCCGTCAATCAGTCCCCAACTTAAATTGCTGCCATACAAATCGAACGTTGCCAGTTTCCGGTAAATACCATTTAGAGCAGTACGGTAACCATTTCCTGTTTCAAACAAATATTCTTCTTTTATCTCGTCCGATGGCCGCACATCCAACCAATCGTTACAGGAGGACATAAATAAGCTTATAAAGCCAACTATAAATAATGTATTATATATTCTTTTCATCTCTATTTCCTTTTAAAATTGTGCTTTCACAGAGAACTCTACTTTCCAAGATCTCGGATAACTCAAGCCACGTTCTTGCTTGATAGATGTCCAGTTCAATAAGTCGCTTGTAGATGCTTCTAAACGAAGCAAATTCATATGAAGATGCTTCTTCAGCCACTCACGATCGAAATCATAACTGAGTGTCAAACTATTCAGGCGAACGACTGCTTTATCTTGTACAAATCGAGAAGTTGGCAACGTTGTAAGACTTCTATCCTTAATATCTTTGAATTGAGCAATATCGCCAGGTTTCTGCCATCTATCAGTTAAGACACGCAGGTCAACATTCCTATTTGCCAAATCTGCATTTTCCACATTATCTACCAGAGTTTGGTTGTACTCCTGTCCACCCCATTCATACAAGAAAGAAGCAAACAATGTCCAATTTTTATATGACATATTCACACCAAATGCACCATTACATTTCGGTTCTGTATTTCCTACTACAACTTCTTGTGTAGCATCCCATTTATCAGCAACAGTGCCATCTCTATTCAAAAAGATTTCCTTACCTGTTGTAGGGTCAATCCCTAGAGAACGTACAGCCCAAATTGAAGTTAACGACGCTCCTTCTGCATACTGCGGAATAGGAACAGAATAATTTGCATCATCCAATGAAGAACCTGTCAATTCTTGGTTAAAAGCTTCTTTCTTATAAAACTCTGCAACTCTTTGATTATAGGCCTTCTGAGAATCCGATATTTTTAGAATCTCATTCTTATTGTGTGCCATATTTCCCCATAAAGAGACATTCCAGTTTCTATCACGATATATATCCGCACGTACTTCTACTTCCACTCCCTTGTTTACTACTTCACCCATATTATCTTTATAAGTCGAAAAACCGGAAGTATGAGAAAGCGTAACATCATTTACAAGATCAATAGTTTTATCATAGTAGTACTCAAAATCTATAGTCAAACGTTTATTCAATGTTTGAGTTTCGATACCAATATTGAACTTATCTGTTTTCTCCCAAGTCAAATCCTTGTTTCCCAATGCTTTCAAAACTGCTCCATATCCTGTTTTATACCATTCATCAAATAATGCTTCATAAACAGTAGAAGCTGCATAAGGAGCAAAATTGACCTTACCCGTACGTCCATAAGAGCCTCGAACCTTCAATTTATTGATATATGGATTAGTCTTTAAAAAATCATAGTTATGAATATTCACCCCTAAACCTCCAGAAAAGAAAGGTGCCCATTTTTGATTAGTTCCGAATTCGGAAGAACCATCAAAACGTACAGAAAGGTCAGCTAAATAAATATCATTATAAGTATAGTTGGAAGAGGCAATCGCACTAACCATACGAGTTGTATTTTCGGAACGAGTCGGCTTTTTATAAATCTCTGCCGCATAATTTAATGAATGGAATTCTCCTGAAGGAAAACCACGATAATGCGCGTTCGTATTTTCTGTTGTACCGGAAGAAGCCTCCCAACCTAAAGATACATTCAGATTATGTTTTTCTTTAAATGTACGGGTATAATAAAGGAATGCATTAGCATTCCAATTAATGCTTTCTCCCTTTGTAGTATATAGGTCACCGGAAAGATTCTTATCATCTGTCCCATACACGCTTGTTTTACTAGACAACGGATCTATGAATTTCTCTGCTTTTGAGTATTGCTTTGTTACACTAAATTGTCCTTTAACAGTCCAATAATTATCTATGTACCAGTTAAAACTCAAATTATCAATTAATTCATCATAGGCATTCCAATCATAATTACCTAAAGTAGCTTCATACAATGGATTATTTATGTCACGGTTTGAAGGTTTAGAAAATTTCAGCCCTTGTACTAACTTACCATTATCGTCATAAGGAGAATCATAGGGTTGTAAACTTGTATAATCACTAAAGGAACCATATGGAGACGCCTTTGATTTAGTATGAGTGAAAGATACGTAATTTTTTATTTGAAAGTTTTTCATTCTATAATCTAAAGAAAAACCTGCACTATATCGATTACGTTCTGTTCCTTTCATCACCCCATCCGACAAATTAAAAGAACCATCTACACCATAACGCAAATTAGGTGTACCACCTTCTAAATAAATACTATGTTTATGATTAAATGAATTCTGTAAAGGCAATGACATCCAATCCGTATCTACCCCTTTCTGAATTAAAGCATACTTTCTATAATAAGCATTTAATCCGGATCCTGTATTTATATTACTACCTGTACCATTTTCGAACAATCCGGCTAAACGTTCTATTTCCAATTTTTCTGCGGCATTTGCCAAGTTATAATCATGCAAATCCGGCATTTCCAAGGTTCCTGTAAAATTATAAGAGACACGAACTTCACCTGCTTTAGGAGCTACTGTAGTGATAACAACTACTCCATTTGCAGCACGAGATCCATACATTGCAGTCGCAGCAGCATCTTTCAATATCGTTAAACTCTCAATACGTGTAGGGTCCAAGTCATATATTTTTTCAATGCTTACTTCAAAGCCATCCATAATAAAAGTTGGAAGATTTGGGTTGTTTTCGAGATTTGAACGAGATAGATCTTTATCCAAGTCTTTAATTCCAAACCCTGAACGCCCGCGGATATACATTTCAGGAACAGTATTTGGGTCAGAACCAAACTGAGTATTATCTACTAAACGGAAAGAAGGGTCAAATGATTGAATTGCACCTAAAATATTCGTCTGTGACACCTTGCGCAATTCATCACCTGTTATTTGCGTAGAACTACCCGTAAAGCTGGATTTACGAACATTACTGTATCCCGTAACGACTACATCCTCCAATGTTTTCACATCGTCCACCATAGTTATTTCAAGCATCTTCTTACGGGTAGCGTCCACCTGAAGTGTTTGTTTTTTCATTCCGATAAAAGAGACCTCCAAAGTCACTTTGTCATTTTTCACATCCAGCGTAAACTCACCTTCAATGTTTGTTGAAGTACCTGTACGAGTACCTTTCACAATAATACTGGCTCCGGGAATCGGTTCTCTATTCGAATCAACAACCATACCGCGAATACGGTTTTCCCGTTTTTCCGCCTGCATTTTGCGAATCACCACAATGCCGTCCTTCACCACATAATCAAATCCCTGAGGATTAAGAATCAACTTAAGTGCGATCTCCCATTTCTCATTTTTCGCATCAATCGACACTGGAGGCACTCCTTTAAACATTTGTGAATTATACAACATATTCACACCTGTTTGTTTCTTCACTGCATCCAAAACAGTCTCGATAGAGACATTGTGCAGTTTCAAAGTTACCGTCTTGTCTTGTGACGGTAAAGCCCATGCACTAAACGTGCAGCACATTGCCACTAGAAAACATAGCAGCCATCGTTTTTCTCTCATAAATTAATGATTAAACTTTTGTGTACCTAATATTCTAACTATTCTATATTATTCCAATTCTTCTACCTTATCATATATCAATATGTTCCTTCCACTGATTTTATAAGTCAGATCTCCTGTCAGTTCCAGTGCATCCAGGAATGAATTTATTGTTCCATAGCGTTTCAAACTACCACTATAAGTAATGTCACGCAAATGGGGAGTCTCATAATAAACCTGTATGTCGTACCAACGTTCGAATGTCTGCATTATCTCTCCTAAAGGGCGGTTATTAAAGACATACCTCCCGTCTACCCAACCGACATATTCATCCAGATCTACCATACGTTTTTCCGAACCGTTGGCAGAAACCACAGCCTGCTCCCCCGGCGAAAGAATAATAGTTCCGATGCTTGATGAAGAGAACTGTACTTTTCCGTGTACCAACGTTGTGTAAACAGACGCATCGGTATAAGCATTGATATTGAAGGCAGTACCAAGCACAGTTACCTCTCCAAGATGAGTCTGCACGATGAACGGCCGTGTTTCGTCTTTTACGACATCAAAATAGGCCTCGCCTTCCAATGCCACAACTCTCCGCTTACCTGCAAAACGTACCGGATAAGTTAGTTTGGAGCCGGCATTCAAATGAACAGTAGTTCCATCCGCCAGGATTACGGTATTTTCACCCCCACGCGGTATAACCAACTCATTGGATTTAACCGGTTTTTCTTCGGTACTTTCTTCCTCATGTTGTGTTGTAACGGTTGGTTGATAAGACAGTACTCCTTTCTTATATTTTACTTGAACGCCATCTACTACCACATTCACTTCTTTTTTATCCACATCAATAATGCTACCGTCAGGTAACGTTAACTGCGCCTGTTGTGTACCCGGCTGAATAAGAACTCTCTTCTCCTCTACTGCCGAATAGAAATTCGACATATAGAATGAAAGGCCGGCAGCCAGAACTATGACAGCCGCAGCAGCATACCACCAAACCCGGGAAATAGAAGGCTTACGTTCCTTCTTCTCCATTCGTCCGATTTTCTGAAGGAAAGATTGATAAGCTTTCTTTGATGAATAATCTTTATATTCTCCAAATGCAGCCTTCAATGTTTCACCATTCTGCAACTGCTCATACACTTTCTTTAAGTCCGGGCATTCCGCCAATCGTTTTTCAAGCTCTTTCCGTTCTGCTTCATTCGCTTCTCCCAAAAGAAACTTTCTCATTAAAGCAGCATCTTGATATATATTTTCGAACTTATTCATCTTATTATCTATTTTTTAATTAAATTGCAATTTCATCCTTGCTTTATTATAACTATACATAACTCATAGAAAAGGGTGACAAAAAGATGATCTTTTTTTGGAGAAGGAATATCCAACGAGGGATTTTAAAGAGAAAGATATAGCATTATGCTATCAAAATGAAGAAATACGGTCACATTTAACAAAGAAAACAAATCTTAATCAATCAATAAAAAGACAAAGAAGTATCAAATTGACTTTATTTCTTTTTAGAAAAATAAACAGAGAATTATAGAATGAATAGAGTCTCCCAGCTTTTCACGAAGAAATTTATAGCTACGGCTCTTTTGAGTTTTAACGGTATTGATACTTATTTCCAGACGTTCCGCTATTTCTTCCCAAGTATACCCTTCGATTCTCAACAGAATGATCCGGCGTTGCTCAGGCGGAAGTTCTTCAATATGGAAATACAACTGACGGATGATCTCTTCTTTCACTGTCAATGCATAAATCATATCCTCGTCTTGCCGACATTCTTCAGCAAGGGAACTTAGAATACTGTCATGAATCTGATTATTGCGTATATATAATAAGGTATTATTATAACAGGCACGATAAAGATAATTGGTAAGCTCTTTAATATCAGAGAAGGCACGCTTACCCTCCCATACGGAAATAAAGACTTCCTGTACCAAATCTTCAACTGCATCGGGAATTGGCAATATCTTGGAAACATAAACACATAGAGCAGCATAAAAACGATCGTAGAAATCGCCCCACGTCTTTTCATCCTTCCGGTTAACTCCTGCTACTATGGTGTCAATTCTATCACTCATATTGTCACTCTACTCATCAAAAAAGAATACAGAATTCGTAGAAATCGCTATAACCACTTACTATATCGATATTTACGAATGCAAATATATTGTTTTTTTCAAAAACACAGACTTTAAGTAGCCTACAAAATAGAAAATAAAAACGTTCTTTCTCTATATAAAAAACACAATATCATCTATCACCTATCACCGGCATCAAGCAAACCGTTTATTCATCGTACTTTCCGACGGTGATAGGTTGTTTCTTAACCTATCACCCAACCTATCACCTATCACCAACCATTTTCAAACAAATTAGTATATAAAACCAGCCGGTATCCACCTACTAAAAATATATCCCTTAGACAGGGCCAACAGATTATACCTTGGCAGCAGGTATTTCACGCCGAGAAACAAATAGTTTCAAGTAATGGAAACCAAAGTTTCAAGGCTTAGAAACTCTAGTTTCGCACCGTTGGAACTAAAGTTTCAAGCCGGAGAAACTACTGTTTCCCTTGCAGAAACTTAAATGTCCCAATAGGAACAACTCCATGCTTATAGCATACAGCGATATAGGGGTACAAAAAAAGAGCGAATCATTCCGCCCCACCTTTAAAGAATCCCCATAAATGGGATTCTTCTTTTTCTCATCTTTCATTTACTCTTTACCTGAAAACGTCTTTTTCCTAATACCTAATCAAAACAATCTTTTTCCTAAAAACTAATCTTAAAATCTAATACCTTAGTTTTATAAACTAATACCTTTTAATTATTACCTTTTTCTAATACCTAAAATATAAGTAGTTTCACAACTACACTGCAAAGGTATAGCTGTTTTAGAAAACAACAATAGTTAGTATGCTAAAAAACATATTTCCCCCTATTTTTTGATTTATATCAAGAAAACGAGGAACGATTAGGTGTAATAAGGACATTTATTATTCAAATGAATGGAATCACGGACAGATCTTCTCTTTTCACTTCTATTTCATCAAAGGAACCGCCCATTTTTCTACTTACAAAAAGATAGCAAATAAAAGATTAAATATGCAAAATTCCAGCATTCCGTTCCAAAAAGCAAGTACAAAGCAATAAATAAGAGATAAGATTGTAGACATTCTGTATATTTAAACTCCAAAATTACGGCGATTTTTCGAACCATTCCGGACACTCCCCCGAATTTTCGGAAGCAAAAACAACTGAAAGATACAAGTCTCGCAACTTTTCCGTAACTTTGCAGCGTTTGATAATAAATAAGATAGGAATGGATTTTAAGTACGACGTTATTGTAATAGGCGCCGGACACGCAGGCTGTGAAGCAGCAGCCGCAGCAGCAAATTTAGGTTCCAAGACTTGTCTCATCACAATGGACATGAACAAGATTGGACAGATGAGTTGCAACCCGGCCGTAGGAGGAATCGCCAAAGGACAAATAGTACGTGAGATAGATGCACTGGGTGGACAAATGGGATTGGTGACAGATGAAACAGCTATTCAGTTCCGAATCTTAAATCGTTCAAAAGGCCCCGCCATGTGGAGTCCTCGTGCCCAATGCGACCGCGCCAAGTTTATCTGGTCATGGCGCGAGAGACTGGAAAACACCCCCAACCTTCATATTTGGCAAGATACCGTATGCGAACTTCTCGTTGAAAACGGAGAGGTGACAGGACTCGTCACCGTCTGGGGAGTTACCGTTGCTTCACCAACGAAGAAGCACACCGCATCCTGCAGGAAGGTCTGCCGGACTCTCCCCTTTTCAACGGACAAATCCAAAGCATCGGACCGCGTTATTGTCCCAGTATAGAAACCAAAATCGTAACCTTCCCCGACAAGCCGCAACATCAGCTTTTCCTGGAGCCCGAAGGGGAAACCACACAGGAGCTCTACCTGAACGGGTTCTCTTCTTCACTGCCCATGAACATCCAGATTGCAGCATTGAAAAAGATACCGGCGTTCAGAGACCTCGTCATCTACCGCCCGGGCTACGCCATCGAATATGATTACTTCGACCCCACCCAACTGAAACATACGTTGGAATCGAAAATAATCAAGAATCTGTTCCTTGCCGGACAAGTAAACGGAACTACCGGTTACGAGGAAGCAGCGGACAGGGAATCATTGCAGGCATCAACGCACACATCAATTGCCACGGCGGCGAGCCGTTCACACTGCAAGGGACGAGGCCTACATCGGTGTCTTGATCGATGACTTGGTAACAAAAGGTGTGGACGAACCTTATCGTATGTTCACCTCCCGTGCCGAATATCGCATCCTGCTCCGACAAGATGATGCGGATATGCGCCTCACGGAAAAAGCCTGGAAGCTGGGACTCGCCAAGGAAGAGCGGTACAAGCTGCTGACAGAAAAACGTGAAGCCGTGAACCGGATTATAGACTTCGCGCGGAATTACTCGATGAAACCGGCATTAATCAATCCGGTATTGGAGCAGCTCGGCACAACTCCACTGCGCCAGGGATGCAAATTGATAGATTTGATAAACCGTCCGCAGATAACGATTGAGAACATTGCCGAACACGTCAGTGCCTTTAAACGAGAACTGGATAAAATATCCGATAGAAAGGAAGAAATTGTAGAAGCTGCAGAAATACTCATCAAGTACGAGGGATACATCGGACCGCGAACGGATTATTGCGGATAAATTGGCAAGATTGGAAAGCATCAAGATAAAAGGTAAGTTTGACTATAATTCCATTCAATCCCTTTCTACCGAAGCCAGACAGAAGCTGATGAAGATAGATCCGGAAACAATAGCCCAAGCGAGTCGGATTCCGGGAGTATCTCCAAGCGACATCAACGTGCTACTGGTACTTTCGGGCCGGTAAGCGGCATGTTTCACGTGAAACAAGTATTTAATAGACTAACAGATAAATCACTGGTTATGAGCAAAGAAACGCTAATTAAAAGTATCCGGGAAATTCCCGACTTTCCGATTCCGGGAATCCTGTTTTACGATGTGACAACATTGTTCAAAAACCCCGTGGTGCTTGCAAGAATTATCGGACGTTATGTACGAGATGTACAAAGATAAAGGTATCACCAAAGTAGTGGGTATTGAATCAAGAGGATTCATCATGGGACCGATTCTGGCTACCCGACTCAATGCTGGCTTCATCCCTATCCGTAAACCCGGAAAACTTCCCGCAGAAACTATTGAAGAAAGCTATGACAAAGAATACGGAAAAGACACAGTGCAGATTCACAAAGACGCATTGGATGAAAACGATGTAGTGCTGCTGCATGACGACTTACTGGCAACGGGCGGAACAATGAAAGCAGCCTGTGAACTGGTGAAGAAATTGAAACCGAAGAAAGTATATATCAACTTTATCATCGAACTGAAAGACCTCAACGGAAAATCAGTATTCGGAGATGATGTAGAAGTAGAATCCGTATTGACTTTATAAACAAATTGCTTATATTTGCAGGGCGTAGAGAATCTACGCCCTTTTTCATTTTAGCTATTTCATCCCTAAAGATTATGAATACAGAAGCGGAAAACAAAACCAATGAATACTTGAAAGGAATCGTGGCAAACCTTCCTGAAAAGCCGGGAATCTACCAGTACCTGAATGCGGAAGGAACGATTATATACGTTGGAAAGGCTAAAAACCTGAAGAAAAGGGTATACTCTTATTTCAGCAAAGAACACGAGCCGGGAAAGACACGGGTATTGGTAAGCAAGATAGCTGATATACGGTATATCGTGGTGAACACAGAGGAAGATGCACTGCTATTGGAAAATAATCTGATCAAGAAATATAAGCCGCGTTATAACGTCTTATTAAAGGATGACAAGACTTACCCTTCGATCTGTGTACAGAACGAATATTTTCCCAGGATATTCAGAACCCGGAAGATTATCAGAAACGGCTCATCTTATTATGGTCCGTACAGCCATATCCCCTCGATGTATGCAGTGCTGGACTTGATAAAGCATTTATATCCGTTACGTACCTGTTCTTTAAACCTCACTCCGGAGAACATACGGGCCGGGAAGTTCAATGTATGCCTCGAATATCATATAAAGAACTGTGCAGGACCCTGCATCGGGCTTCAGTCACAAGAAGAATATCTAAAAAACATCGATGAAATCAAAGAGATTCTAAAAGGGAATACGCAGGAAATTAGCCGTATGCTATTGGAGAAGATGCAGACTTTGGCCGGTGAAATGAAATTTGAGGAAGCACAGAAAATAAAAGAGAAATATGACTTGATAGAGAACTACCGTTCCAAATCAGAAGTGGTAAGTGCCGTACTGCATAATATAGATGTCTTTTCGATCGAGGAGGATGACAGCAATTCCGCATTTATCAATTATCTGCATATCACAAACGGGGCAATCAACCAGGCTTTTACATTCGAATATAAAAAGAAGTTGAATGAATCCAAGGAAGAATTGCTGACGCTCGGCATTATCGAAATGAGGGAACGTTATAAAAGCCGGTCACGGGAGATTATCGTCCCCTTCGAACTTGACCTGGAATTAAATAATGTCGTTTTCACCGTTCCCCAACGGGGTGATAAAAAGAAATTGCTGGATCTTTCTATCCTGAACGTGAAGCAATACAAGGCCGACCGCATGAAACAGGCGGAGAAACTGAATCCTGAACAGAGAAGTATGCGCCTGATGAAAGAAATACAGCAAGAACTGCATTTGGAGAGACCGCCCTTGCAGATTGAATGTTTTGATAACTCGAACATACAGGGATCGGACGCAGTGGCAGCTTGCGTGGTATTCAAAAAGGCCAAACCTTCGAAGAAAGATTACCGGAAATACAATATAAAGACAGTAGTGGGGCCTGATGATTATGCTTCGATGAAAGAAGTCGTAAAAAGGCGTTATCAGCGCGCAATTGAAGAAAGTTCGCCGTTGCCCGACCTGATCATTACCGACGGTGGGAAAGGGCAAATGGAGGTCGTCAGAGAGGTCATTGAGGACGAACTAGGGTTGAATATCCCTATTGCCGGATTGGCTAAAGACAATCGCCACCGCACGTCTGAATTGCTATTCGGGTTTCCTCCGCAAACTATCGGGATCAAACAACACACTCCCCTGTTCCGGTTGCTGACACAAATACAGGATGAAGTACACCGCTTTGCGATTAGTTTTCATCGCGACAAACGTAGCAAAAGACAGATTGCATCTGCATTGGATAGCATCAAAGGCATCGGGGAAAAGACTAAAACAGCTCTTTTGAAAGAATTTAAGAGTGTAAAGCGGATAAAAGAGGCGTCGCTAGAGGACATCAGCGCTATTATTGGGGAAGCGAAGGCCAAGACGGTGAAGGAAGGATTGAATAATGAATAACAGAGGCTAAAAGTAGAAGGTTTCAAGAGGCAGTAACACGTTCTTCTTCGATAATATTTTCCTCCCAATACATCGTTTTCTCTTTCGAAATTCGTAAATTTGCCTTTCATAATCACGAAATAGAATAAATAGCAATGCGAATAGTTATACAACGGGTAAGCCATGCATCAGTGACCATTGAGGGACACTGCAAATCAGCTATCGGAAAAGGAATGCTGATATTAGTCGGCATTGAGGAAGCCGATGGGCAGGAAGACATTGACTGGCTCTGCAAGAAGATAGTCAACCTGCGCATTTTCGATGACGAAAACGGCGTAATGAACAAATCCATACTGGAAGACGGAGGAGAAATTCTGGTTATCAGCCAGTTCACTTTACATGCTTCCACCAAAAAAGGGAACCGTCCTTCTTATATCAAAGCTGCAAAGCCGGAAATATCGGTCCCACTCTATGAGAAGTTCTGCAAAGATTTGACTGCCGCATTGGGCAAAGAAATCGGTACGGGTACCTTCGGAGCAGACATGAAAGTTGAACTTCTGAACAACGGTCCTGTTACTATATGTATGGACACCAAAAACAAGGAATAACGTAAACAACTTATAATAAAAAGAACTATGACCCTGGAAGAAGCTCAAAAACAGGTAGACCAATGGGTAAAGACATACGGTGTCCGCTACTTCAGCGAATTGACAAATATGGCCGTACTGACTGAAGAAGTCGGAGAATTGGCCCGTGTCATGGCCCGCAAATACGGCGACCAGTCTTTCAAAGAAGGCGAGAAAGACAATATCGAAGAAGAAATAGCAGACGTTCTGTGGGTGCTCCTATGCATCGCCAACCAGACAGGCGTAGACGTCACTGCCGCCCTTCAAAAGAGTATGGAAAAGAAAACGAAACGAGATAGTAAAAGACATATCAATAACCCAAAACTGAACGATCATGGAGGAGAATAATTCACTGTCCAACAAGTACGATGCCGCTCTGGCGAAGTATAATACACATCTGAGCGATGCAGATATTCAGGCTCGCGTAGCTGACCTGATTGAAAAGAAAGTGCCGGAGAACAACACGGAAGAAGTCAAGAAATTCCTGTTCACGTGCATTGACCTGACTACACTGAACAGTACGGATAGCGATGAAAGCGTTATGCGATTTACTGAAAAAGTAAACCAGTTCGATGATGAATTTCCTGACTTGAAAAATGTAGCTGCGATCTGCGTGTATCCCAACTTTGCAGCTATCGTCAAGAATACGCTGGAGGTAGACGGAGTGAGTATCGCCTGTGTATCAGGAGGATTTCCTTCTTCTCAAACATTTACCGAAGTAAAAGTAGCGGAAACTGCACTGGCCATTGCAGACGGCGCAGACGAAATAGATATTGTAATCTCCATAGGCAAGTTCCTGAGTGGCGACTACGAAGCAATGTGTGAGGAAATACAGGAGTTGAAGGAAGTCTGCAAGGAACGCCACCTCAAGGTAATCCTCGAAACGGGTGCACTAAAGAGCGCTTCCAACATCAAAAAAGCCTCTATCCTATCCATGTATTCCGGTGCGGATTTCATCAAAACCTCTACCGGAAAACAGCAGCCTGCAGCTACTCCGGAAGCTGCTTATGTGATGTGTGAAGCTATCAAGGAATACTATCAGAAGACAGGAAACAAGATTGGCTTCAAACCGGCAGGAGGAATCAATACAGTCAATGACGCAATTATTTATTACACTATTGTGAAAGAAGTATTGGGTGAAGAATGGCTGGACAACCGGTTATTCCGCTTGGGAACAAGCCGCCTGGCAAATCTCCTACTCTCTGATATCAAGGGAGAAGAAATAAAATTCTTCTAGGAAAGGCTACATAAGCAATCAAATATGCCTTACCGCACGGCTCTCCGCAAAACGAGAACCGATGCGGTATTTTTTATTTAAGAAAAACTAAAGATAGTTATCAAGCAATCCGCAAAAATCATTATCTTTGTCTCAGATTTGGCTGTGGATATCTAGCTAAATAATTGAACCAGAGAACGTTTCATTTATTACCAAATTCCTGGAATTCGGCAAAATTCAAAGTTATGAATGGTAATAAGCAAACGGGTCTCACGCACCTTCATGTATATACTGTTGTTATATAGCGAACGGAGCGTGGGACTGTTGCTTGTGTATAATTCATAACGGCTTGCCGAAGCCTCAGGAAAATATATAGCAACAGTCCCCACGCTTTTTCAGTGAACTTTAATCATAAGAGTATAAAAATGGAAGCACACATTCAAGCCTTAAGAATAAACCGCAATCCGCTAAATCTAGTCCTCGGGACGAAAAGAAAGCTAGGGTTGCGCATTGGCTATATGGAAGCTGCGTTAAAAGGTTTTTATCTCAACTCAATAGAAACAGGAGTTCACCCGCAAAAGTTAACCCGACTGCTGTCTGAAGAATTTCACTGCGTTGACACCGAATCGACCAACGGACTATTACAATTCCTGACTAATGAAGGAGACAGGGTTCCCTATCAGATCATGCTCCCCTACCTGCTCTCGTCAGACAATATCAACGAATTTGAAACAATCATACATAAACGCTTTTTCGGAGTGGAACGTTTCGTCCGGCAGGGAAACAATTTATACAGATTCGTAAAATATACAGAGGAAAGAAGAGACCCGATTATATGGATAAATGACTTGGAAAGAGGAATTGACGCATGGGATATGGGGATATTGGTCAACCTGGCACGTGCGGCTTATGAAATCGGATATATCACCAAAGGACAAGCATGGGAACATATTGAGCAGGCAGGAATACTATGCTCCAAAATACTCCGTTCGCCGGAAGAAATAGACAAGAGTTTCCTCCTCGGGCGAGCAATGCAATCAGAGAAAATAGAAGATTGGGACCGTTTATTATCGTGCTATTTACTTTTGAACAGACATCGATAACCGCTATTTTTCGCGGTCTACAACGTAATCCAGATAAGACCGGAGAGCCACGCAGATAGCAGAATCCGGCAAAGAGGCCAACAGCCCAAAGGCTTTTTGCTTATATGCGTTCATCGTCCGGACAGCATATTCAATACCACCGTTTTCCTTGGTAAATGCGATCAGACGAGCTATTTCAGCGAGAGTAGCCGTACCCTCTTTCACTTTGAGAGCAATTTCAGCAGCCTGATTGTCATTCGCTCTATTAAGTGCATACAAGACAGGGAGTGTCAGTTTGCCTTCAAGCATATCGTTCCCTGTCGGCTTACCGATTTCCTTGCTGTCGAAATAGTCGAAAATATCATCCTTAATCTGAAAAGCATTATGAAGAAGTTCCAACGCAACCGCAGCATGCAGGGTTCCAGCAGGACATACACGACTTGCCAAAAGGCGTGCTACCAACAAGACGAGAATAGGACGCATCATCTTTCCACTTCTTCTGGCCGGATATGCGCAATTACGCTGTTCAGCAAAAGGTTGGAACTGGAAAGAGAACTATCATAAAGTTCTTTGAAAGTCCTCAATTCCTCAGAAATCGGTGTTTTATCAATGATGAGTTGTCTAGTAATAAAACGGTTAATACGGTATTTTTTGTACTTTTACCATGAAAAAAGGATTAAATGTATGAATTCAATCGATAAACTGTTTTTTTCGATGCCTATGCACTGATATATCGAGCCTATTACGCGTTCATCAAGAACCCCAGAATCAATTCAAAAGGATTCAACACTTCGGCCATTCTGGGCTTTGTAAACACCCTCGAAGAGGTGCTGAAAAAAGAGAATCCCACACACATAGGAGTAGCCTTCGACCCGTCGGGCCCCACCTTCCGCCACGAGGCCTACGAGCAATACAAGGCACAGCGCGAAGAGACACCCGAGGCCATCCGCCTTTCCGTACCTATTATAAAGGACGTCATCCGCGCCTACCGCATCCCCATCCTCGAGGTGGCAGGCTACGAGGCAGACGACGTGATAGGCACCCTTGCCACCGAAGCCGGGCGGCAAGGCATCACCACCTATATGATGACGCCCGACAAGGACTACGGCCAGCTGGTATCGGACCGCGTCTTTATGTACCGCCCCAAGCACACTGGTGGATTCGAAGTGATGGGTACCGAAGAAGTGAAGACGAAGTTCAACATACAGACCACCGAGCAGGTCATTGACATGCTGGGACTGATGGGCGATGCTTCCGACAACATCCCCGGCTGTCCGGGTGTGGGCGAGAAAACCGCACAGAAACTGATTGCCGAATTCGGCTGTATCGAAAACCTGCTGGAACATACCGACCAGCTGAAAGGCGCACTGAAAACGAAAGTGGAAACCAACCGCGAGATGATAACCTTCTCCAAATTCCTTGCCACCATCAAAACAGATGTTCCCATCCGGCTCGATATGAATTCGCTCGTCCGCGAAGAACCGAACGAAGAGGAACTCCGCAAGATTTTCGAGGAGTTGGAATTCCGCACACTCATCGATCGGGTACTCAAAAAGGGAAGCGGCAATTCGTCCTCCCCTACTCCAACCTCTCCGGTACCCGACCTCTTTGCCGGGACTCTGTTTGCCCAGCCGCAAACCTCCACTCCCGAAAACAGCGCCCCGATTCAAGGCGATTTGTTTGCAAATTTTGCGGGCGAGGGGACGGGCGTTTCTGAAAATTCAAACCTGACACGGTTAGAAATGCTCGATGTAGACTACCAACTCATTGATACAGAAGACAAAAGAGCAGAAATTATTCAAAAGTTACTTACAAGCGAAATTCTCTCAATAGATACCGAGACTACCGGAACCGAGCCAATGGACGCCGAACTTGTAGGAATGAGCTTCAGCGATGCCGAAAACCGTGCATACTACGTACCCGTTCCCGCCGAACGAGAGGAAGTCTTAAAAATTGTAAACGAGTTCCGTCCCCTCTTCGAAAACGAGAAATCCATGAAGGTGGGACAAAATATCAAGTACGATATGATTATCCTCCAAAATTACGGCGTCCAGGTGAAAGGCAAACTTTTCGACACCATGCTTGCCCACTACGTGCTTCAACCCGAACTGCGACACAACATGGACTATCTGGCGGAAATCTACCTGCACTACCAGACCATCCACATCGATGAGCTAATTGGAGCGCGAGGCAAAAACCAAAAGAACATGCGCGACCTTCCACCCGAAGATGTCTACCGTTATGCCTGCGAGGATGCGGACGTCACCCTCAAACTGAAAAACGTGCTGGAAAAGGAACTGAAGGAGCAAGGTGCCGAACATCTGTTCTACGAAATAGAGATGCCGCTCGTCCCCGTACTTGTCAATATAGAGAGCAACGGAGTGCTGCTCGACACGGAAGCCTTGAAGCAATCGTCCCAACACTTCACCGTCCGTCTGCAGGAGATTGAGAAGGAAATCTACGAGATGGCTGGCGAGACATTCAACATCAGCTCCGCCAAGCAGGTAGGCGAAGTGCTCTTCGACAAGCTGAAAATCGTGGAGAAGGCCAAAAAGACCAAGACCGGACAATACGTCACTTCCGAAGAGGTGCTGCAGAGCTACCGCAGCAAGCACGACATCATCGGGAAGATACTGGAATACCGCGGACTGAAGAAGCTGCTGAGCACCTATATAGATGCCCTACCCCAGCTCATCAACCCACGCACGGGACGCATCCACACCTCCTTCAACCAGGCAGTGACCGCTACCGGACGCCTCAGCTCCAGCAATCCCAACCTGCAGAACATCCCCATCCGCGACGAAGACGGAAAGGAAATCCGCAAGGCGTTCATCCCCGACACCGGCTGCGAGTTCTTCTCTGCCGACTACTCGCAGATAGAGCTGCGCATCATGGCACACCTCAGCGAAGATAAGAACATGATAGAAGCCTTCCTCAGCGGACACGACATCCACGCCGCCACCGCTGCCAAGATATATAAGATAGACATAAACGACGTAACCGCCGACATGCGCCGCAAGGCAAAAACGGCAAACTTCGGCATCATCTACGGCATCTCCGTCTTCGGGCTTGCCGAACGCATGGGCGTTTCCCGCCAAGAAGCCAAAGAGCTGATAGACGGCTACTTTGAAACCTACCCGCAAGTGAAGGAGTATATGGACAAAAGCATCCAGGTGGCACGCGAGCAGGGCTACGTGGAAACCATCTTCCACCGCAAGCGCTTCCTGCCGGACATCAACTCAAGAAACGGGGTGGTACGGGGCTATGCCGAACGGAATGCCATCA
>VOFB01000920.1_pt1 | contig 36001 bp, 43 predicted proteins | sample 5384141 | NCBI WGS metagenome assembly VOFB01 (sample SAMN12384721, study PRJNA508395) | human gut metagenome | isolation source: healthy gut A | host: Homo sapiens | reverse complement strand
CCCTTATCCTCGAAACAGGCTTGCGTACTGGCGAAATGATTGGATTAACTTGGGATGCGATTGACTTTGAAAAACGAACACTTACGGTCAACAAGACTTTGGAGTTTAGGCACGCTCAAAAATACTGGCGTGCAGGTCCTCCAAAGACTCAACAGAGTTATCGCACAATTCCCTTGACGAACAGAGCCTACGATATTCTGAAAAGCATTTGGGATAGCCGGGATAACAGGAAAGAGTCTCCCTTGCTTTCACAGACGCTTGAATACATAGACAGGCGCACAGGCACAACCTCACAGCTTGTTATGCGTGACCTTGTTTTTATCAACTGGCGTACAGGAGAGCCAGCGAAGAACAGCTCCTATGATACCCACCTATATAAGCTCTGCGACGAAGCTGGCATCAAACGCTTTTGTATGCACGCTCTACGCCATACTTACGCCACAAGAGCCATCGAAAGTGTGTAACTACCGATTCGCTCGACCAAGCTGTACGGCAGTTTGAGTCAAAAGGGTTTTCTGACATAAAACTCAATGCGAAAATGGCGTAAAAATGGCGTAGTAGCCGAAAAGCCAAAACCCGAAAACCCTTGCAAATCAAGGAAAAGCTGTGCTGCCGATCTGCGCGGAGATCGAAGCCGAAATTTCCGGCATGGACCCGGAGGAAAAGGAACTTTTTCCTCGCCGACATGGGTCTGACCGAATCCGGCCTTGACCGCCTCATCAACGCGTGCTACTCCCTGCTCGGTCTCATCTCTACCTGACCGCCGGCAAGCCCGAGGTGCGCGCCTGGACGATTAAGAAGGGCACGAAGGCCCCGCAGGCTGCGGGCAAAATTCACAGCGATTTCGAGCGCGGCTTCATCCGTGCCGAGGTCATTGCATTTGACGACCTGATGGCATGCGGCACCATGGCGGCCGCGAAAGAAAAAGGCCTTGTACGCAGCGAAGGCAAGGAGTATGTGATGGGACGGCGACATCGTTCTGTTCCGCTTCAACGTTTAATCTTCAAACAAAAATTGCAAAGCCCTCCGCTTCCGATTTTCGGGAGGCGGAGGGCTTTTTGCAGGAATAAATCTTGTAATCTCTATTTGTTATCTTCGCTGATGATGCGGTAATACACCTTTGCGGTGAGGGCATAGACGACCGCATAGAGCACGGAGAATACGAGGAACGATGCGACGGTGCAGGTAATAAACACCGTTTCGGAGCTGAGCATCATAGCGCGCAGAATAGCGCGGATGATGGGGTACGCGAACATCACGTGGATGCCGGCTGTGATGAGCGGCAGGAAGAAAACGGTCAAAATCTGCGTATGGATAGCGTGCTTTACTTCCTTTTGGCTGAGGCCGACCTGCTGCATGATGGCAAAGCGGTTCTTATCCTCCATACCTTCGGAAATCTGCTTATAGTAAATGATGAGCACGGCCGCCATGGTGAACACAAAGCCGAGCGAGATGCCCATAAAGAGGAAGCTGCCATACATGCTGCGAATTTCCTTCGTATTTTCGACACGGCACTCAAAATTGAAGTATCCGTCTTCGTCCCAGAATACGCTTTCTTCGTCCGGCATGATGGTCGTAACGTCTTCGAGGATCGCATCGTAAAACATCTGCTGTTCCTCATCTCTCAGTTTGCCGAGCGAGATGCAGTAGTACTCGGTGGGCGTGATGACTTGCCTTTTTTCCGCATAATCCGGCAGAACAACGACATACGGCTTTGAGACGTAAGCGTGATATCTGCCGCGCAGGTTAAAGGACTTCGGCGTGGGGAAAAGCGTATACGTCGTGCCCGCAAATGTCATGGTGTCCGGCATAGGTACGCCGTCTACACTCATATAAAGCGCCGTGCCCGGTTCCACGGTCACGTTTTCGCCTGTGATGCGGTTATAGGTCTCTGCGGAAAAAAACAGCACGTTACGCGTGATGGAGTCGACCTGCGCGGTGCCGTCTTTCATGAAGATTGCAGAGGAATGGTCTTCGGTTTCTTCTGTGGAATCGTAGCCGGTCAGGAATTCATAGGACGTATAGCTGCCGTCCGGAACACTTTTCAGCTCATCGGTCAGAAAGGTGTCCATGTCGACCATGTGGTTCGGGTCTTCCATACTCACCAGAACATCTGCCGGGTAGCGGGTGTGGATCATATCCTCGGCGCCAAACCACAGCGAGCAGGTGGAGGACAAAATGACGAGCACCATGGTGGAGAGAATGCAGATATTCGCAAGGCCGACGGCGTTTTGCTTCATGCGATACAGCATGCCGGAAACACTGATGAAGTGGCTTGTTTTGTAATAATAATTTTTATTGCGGCGCAAAAGCTTTAAAAGCGCGATGCTGCCCGCCGTGAACAGAAAATACGTGCCGATAATGACGAGGAGGACGGCAACAAAAACAGGGAGATGGCGAGGACAGGCTCACGGGAAGACAGAATGGAAAGCGCATAGCCGGAGCCGAGGCACAGCACGCCGAGAATGGCCATAAACGCTTTCGTCTTCGGCTCGCGCTCGCCGACGTTCGTGCCGTGCAGAAGCTCTATGGGGCGCGAAATGCGCACACGAAACACATTCGAGATATAAATCAAAACGTAGATTACGCCGAACACAACAGCAACGTACTGCAAGCTTTTCGGTATGATGTGAAAGCCGTAATTCGGCGTGATGCGTATCATTTTGGCAACGATGAGAAATGTGAGTTTATCAAGCAAAATGCCGACGGCGCAGCCGCCTACAATAACGATAAGCGCCGTGAAAGCGTTTCCAACCCGATGACGCGGGCAATGTGGCCTTTGTTCATGCCGAGCACATTATAGAGACCGAGTTCTTTTTACGCTGCTTCATCAAAAAGCTGTTCGTGTAAAAACAAAAATATGACGGCAAACAGCATGACGACGGTGCTGCCGAGCGTGAACATCATTTGCGACGTGGGACCGAGCTCCGTATTATTGAAAGCGAATTTAAAATGTAGCTGACCGCTGCCACAAAACGCCCGCCATCATAAACGGCACGTAGCTGCGGCGGTGCTTTTTGATGTTCTGCGCCGCCAAGCGCACATATAAGTTATTCATTTTCGTGCCCTCCCGTTACGCGCCTGCCGCCATGGCGGTGAGGGTATCCGAAATACGGTGGAACATCTCTTCATTTGTGGAACCACCGCGGTAAATTTGGTGGAACACAACGCCGTCCTTGATGAACAGTACGCGGCCGGCATGGCTTGCGGCCTTAGTGGAGTGCGTGACCATCAAAATCGTCTGACCGGCGCGGTTAATCTCGCCAAAGAGCGATAAAAGGCTGTCGGACGCGTGGGAATCGAGTGCGCCGGTGGGTTCATCCGCAAGGAGAATCTGCGGTGAGGTGATGAGCGCACGCGCCACTGCGGCGCGCTGCTTCTGGCCGCCGGAGACCTCGTACGGGTACTTCTGGAGCAGATCTGCAATGCCGAGCTGCTGCGCGAGCGGCAGAAGCTTCGCCTGCATCTCCGGGAAATGCTTGCCCGCCAAAACGAGCGGCAGAAAAATATTATCCTGCAGGGTGAAGGTATCAAGCAGGTTGAAATCCTGAAAACAAACCCGAGGTTCTGGCGGCGGAACGAAGCAATCTCTTTTCGCCGATGGTCGAGAGTGCACGGCCGTTTAAGAACACCTCACCCTCCGTGGGACGGTCAAGCGCCGCCAGGATATTTAAGAGCGTCGTTTTGCCGGAGCCGGATTCGCCCATGATGGCGACATACTCGCCACGCTCCACGGCAAATGTGACATTCGTGAGCGCCTGCACGCGGCTGCCGCCGAACCGCGTGGTGTATACCTTTTTCAATCCATTGACTTCAAAACAGCCATAAATAAGTCTCCTTTTTCAATTCGTTGACAAAAGTATACAGCAAAAAGCGGACGCAGAACATCGATTCACCTTACAAAATGAAAGGCGGAACTTACATTTTTGTAAGGTCACTCCACCTGTAAATTGCTTTCCTTCATATCGAGCGAAAAGGTGCTGCCTGCGCCGGGGGCGGACTGCACGGAAAGCGTGTGGCCGAGCATATCGGCGGCGCGGCGGCTCAGATACATGCCGAGACCCGTCGATTTCTTTTCTGCCCTGCCGTTATAGCCCGTGAAGCCCTTTTCAAAAATGCGCGGCAGGTCTTCCGGTGCGATGCCGATGCCGGTATCGCTGACCTTCAAGACCTTATTCTTTGTGACGGTAACGGTCACGGTGCCGCTTTCCGTATATTTTACGGCGTTTGCGAGCAGCTGACCCAAAATGAATGCCAACCATTTTTCGTCCGTTAAGACCTGCACCGGGGCAATATCGCACTTTAACGCGATGTGCTTGCGGACAAACTGCCCGGCGTACTGCCGCACGACGCGCTTTATGACGGGTTCGACCTCGACTTTGGCGAACACAAGGTCGTTTGACGTGCTGTTTAGGCGCGCGTAATTCAAGGCCATTTCGGCATAGCGGTCTATGCGGAACAGCTCTGCGGAAAGTGCGCGGCTGCGCGGGGTATCTTCTTCGCCGAGCATCAGCCGCATGGCGGAGATGGGCGTTTTGATCTGGTGTACCCACATGGTGAAATAATCGGTGTTCTCCTCCTGCCCACGGCGGCGGTCGGTCTCACTTTGGGCGAGCTTGGTGCACAGCATACGCACAGCTTCGTCATAACACACGGCCGTGCTGCCCGAGGGCTCCGGGAGGTCATCGCGCGATTCGGGCAGATTCAAAAGCGCCGATTCCAACCGGCGAAACTGCTTATGAAACCGCAGATAGCTTAAAATAAAGCTTAAAAGCCCCACCGCCGCGCACAGCAGCGCCGCGTACAAAACGGGATCGGCGGGCAAATCGTATAAATAGAGAATCACCGCAAAAATGGCAAAGCACAGCAGCAAAAACGCGATCTGCAAAATGTGTGCGCACAGGTATGAGAAAAACAGCGCGCTTTCTTTTTTCTTCATGGGTCACCTCACAAAACGACATAGCCGCTGCCGACGCGCGTCGTGATAAAATCGGTCAGGCCGATGCCGGAAAGCTTCTTACGCAGGCGGGTCATGTTGACGGTCAGCGTGTTTTCTTCAATGTACAGGTCGTATTCCCAAAGGCGTGTCATGAGCGTTTCGCGGCTGACGACCTTGCCGCGGCTTTCCATAAGCGTCTGCAAAATGCGGAACTCATTGCGTGTGAGCTGCACCTTTTGGCCGTCGTGCGTCACGGTCTCATCGTTCAGGTTCAAGACCGCGCCGCCACGCTCAATGACCGGCACACGGTCGCCGAGGTCGTAGGTACGGCGCAAAACGGCGCGAATTTTTGCCATAAGCACGGAGGGGTCGAACGGCTTTGCGATAAAATCATCGCCGCCCATGTCTACCGCCATCACAATATTCATATTTTCCGACGCGCTGGAGACGAAAATGATCGGCACGGCGGATATTTTTCGGATTTCGCTGCACCAGTGGTAGCCGTTAAAAAACGGCAGGGTGATGTCCATGAGGACAAGATGCGGGTCGAAATCCGTAAATTCGCGCAGAACATCGCGAAAATCGCGGACACAGTGCGGGGTAAGCCCCCAAGATTCGATGATGCGGCTGACCGCACCCGCAATAGCCTCATCATCTTCAACAATCAAAATTCTGTGATTTTCCATAGTATCTCCAATTTACAAATTGTTAGCCTCACTTCTCCCCGAGTACCCGCTTCAAAAACGCCGCCGAGCGCTCCATGCATTTCAGCTGCTCTATGGAGCCGAAATGTTCTGCCGCAAAGCTGCCGGTGTAACCGGAGTCAAGCAAAACGCGCATCATTTTTTCAATGGGCAGATTGCCGTCGCCTACCGCCACGGGATACAGCTTGCGGTTTGCGACGGTGACGCACGGACTGCCGGTGTTTTCCGTAAACGCGCGGTCTTTGCAGTGCACGGACGCAATGTACGGACGGAACAGGGAAAAGCTCTTCACCGCGTCCTCCTCATTATAAAGGAAATTGCCGGTATCAAAGCCGCAGCGCAGACCGGGCACATGCCGCATAAACCACATGAGCTCATCGGCGCGGGAGTACGGCGCCGTAAGATTATCGAACTCCTCCATGACAACCGTGATGCCGTGCTTTTCCGCTTCCGCTGTAAGCTCCGTTAAAGATGCCGCCATGCGCAGGCGGCGGGTTTCATACTTTGCGCTGCCGCGCACCATTTCGTCCTCTGTCAAAAAACCCGCCACGGCAAGCAGGAACTTGCAGTTTGCTTTTTCGCAGCAGTCTATGACGCGCAGAGATTCCGCACGGTCGTTTTCCGGGGAACCCGTTTCGCTGCCGAAATCGAAAAAATTATAAATGCCGTTCACGCAAAGACCGGCTTTTTGCAGCGCAGGCAAAATTACATCACCCTCGTTTTTGATGCGGTTCGCGTCGAGCTCCACACCGTCAAAGCCAAAGCGTTTTACCGCCGCGCACACTTCATCTAATGTAATATTCTCCTGCTTCATGGCTTCTGCCATGTGCTCGTAAAAAACAGAAATTCGGTTCATACAAACGCCACCTCCAAAAGTATTTTCAGCATAGCAGGCAATGCGGATTTTGTCAATGCAAAACCCGCAAGCAGCACGCGTTCCGCCGCCTTTTCCGAAAATTTTTCCCGGCGGCACAATGTGACAGAATCAAAATTTGTCCCACATGTATACTGGTGTCGGGAGGTGAAAGCGTGACCGTTTATGCCGACCTGCTTTTCATCGTGAACCTCTACATAGACGCGCTTTTGCTCAGCGCGGTACGGCGTTTTTTGCGGCTGCCGCTTACGGGAAAAAGGCTTTTGCTCGCTTCCGTGCTCGGCGGGGTGTTTGGTCTTTCTGCCCTGCTGCCCGCGCTGCCGGGGGTTGTTTTGTTTCCGCTGGCGCTGTTGGAATCGCTTGCACTGTGCGCGGCAGCGTTTGCGCCAAAGCCGATGACGCAGCTTTTAAAAGCCGTTTTTTTGCTGTTTTTGTTTGGCGCGGCGCTTTCCGGGCTTTTGACGGCTGCGACGTATTTTCTGCCGATACACGGCATTTTGCTCGCAAACGGCGCGGTGTATTTTAACATTTCCGCATTGACGCTCATTTTGCTCACGTGCGTCTCTTACGGCGTGCTGTACGGCTTCGACCGCCTGTTTCGCAAAAAGGAGCCGGACGTGTTTTTCGCAAAACTGACCATCACACGGCAGGGCAAAACCGTCACGCTGCCGGCGAAAATTGACACGGGGCTGACGCTGACGGAGCCTTTTTCCGGCACGCCTGCCATCGTTGCGGATCGGCGTGCGCTCGGTGCCATATTGCCGCCGAATTTCGGAATGCAAAGCACGGAAAATGCTGTTTCTATGCGGCTCATCCCGTTTTCTTCACTCGGAGCGGACGGTGTTTTGCCCGCGTTTCGGCCGGATGCGGCTTCGCTTTCGGGCATATCAATCGAATGCTGGGTGGCCGTGACCGACCGCACGCTTTCCGCAGGGAGTTTTCAGGCGCTCGTCGGCGCCGCCGTGTGTGACGCCGCGCAAATACAGGGTTTAAAACCCGGAAAGGACATCCCATGAAACACGATTTTCTCACCCGCATGCGCGAAATTTTTGCTCACTTTTTATCAAAGCTGAACGAAGACACCTGCCACTACATAAACGGCCCGGAAACGCTTCCGCCACCGCTGACGAAAGCGGAAGAACAGGTGGTTTTTCAGAACATCCGTGACGGAAAACCGAACGCGCGCGACCCTCTTATCACGCATAACCTGCGGCTTGTCGTGTACATTGCGAAAAAATTTGAATCGCCTGCCGTGAACGTGGAAGACCTCATTTCCATCGGCACCATCGGGCTCATCAAAGCGGTAAATACGTTCAGCGTGGAGCGCAACATCAAGCTTGCGACGTATGCTTCGCGGTGCATTGAAAACGAGATTCTGATGTACCTGCGCAAAACGGCGCAGCTGAAAAACGAGATCTCGCTCGACGACCCGCTGAATGTGGATTGGGACGGCAACGAGCTCCTGCTCTCCGATCTACTCGGCAGCGACCCCGACATTGTGAATCGCGGCATCGAGCAGGAATCGGAAAAGCAAACGCTGCTCCGTGCCGTTGAAAAGCTTGACCCGCGCGAAAAGCAGATCATGGAGCTGCGGTTTGGGCTGAACCGGCAAAAGGAGCACACGCAAAAGGAAGTTGCCGATGCACTCGGCATTTCGCAGTCGTACATCTCAAGGCTTGAAAAGCGCATTTTGCACCGATTGAAGACAGAAATGGAGAAGGCGGGATAAACACGCCATAAACACGACAAAAAGCAGATGTATCTACCGATTTTGGTGACACATCTGCTTTTTCTAAAAAATACACCGGTTTTAAAGTATTCGGTTTATACGAGCTTCAAATATTTGACCCCATACGGCGGCAGCTCCACCCCTGCCGTGGATGTCGTTTGTTTCGCCGGTTAAAAAATCGACCGCTTTGTACTCGCCGCGGGCGTCTATGGAGCACGGCGCGTTTTCCGCATTGACGGCAACAAACACCGTCTCATGATCACAATGACGCTCAAACAGCAGATTTTTATTCTGAATGGTGATGTTCTTATAATCTCCGTAATTCAATGCGCGGCTTTCGGTCTTCACCTTCGCGAGTTTTTCGATAAACGCGGTCAGCTCATTTTCGACAGGTGCATCGAAGCACGGGCGCAGGGCGCTGTCGCCCTCATGCTTTTCGCCCTTTGCGCCCCACTCGCTTCCGTAATACAGGCACGGAATGCCCGGCATGGCGAACAGCACGCCGTACAGCGGGTAAATTTGCTTTTCGTCGTTTAAAATGCTTGCGATGCGCGTTACGTCGTGGTTATCGGCGAAGTTCATCAGGTGCTTGCCGCGGTACAGCGTCCACGGCTCCGGGCCGAACTGCCGCCCGAGCGAATGCGCAATCTCAAAGAGATTCATCGAATTGAACGCAGAGTAAAGCCCTTTGTAGCACTCGTAGTTCGTCACGCTGTGCAGCAGGCCGTCTGCGGTGATGCGGTTGTAATCGCCGTGAATCATCTCGCCGATGAGCACAAACTCCGGCTTTTTGCCGTCGCAGTACGCGCGCAGGCGGCGCATGAAATCTTCATTCAACATATACGCCACGTCAAGACGCAGGCCGTCGATGCCGAATTCGTCGATCCATCTGCCGACGCAGTTTAAAAGGTACTCGACAACGGTGGGATTATAGAGATTGAGCTTGACAAGCTCGTAATGTCCCTCCCAGCCCTCGTACCAAAAGCCGTCGTTATAGGCGCTGTTACCGTCGAAATTCAAGTGAAACCAGTCTTTATAGGGAGAGTCCCACTTTTTCTCCTGCACGTCACGGAACGCAAAAAAGCCGCGGCCCACGTGGTTGAACACGCCGTCAAGCACAACTTTGATGCCGTTTTCGTGCAGCGCATCGCACACGGCTTTGAAGTCTTCATTCGTGCCGAGGCGGCAGTCTATTTTTGTAAAATCACGCGTATCGTAGCCGTGGTTGTCCGACTCAAACACCGGGGAAAAATACACCGCGCCGATATGCAGCTTTTTCAGGTGCGGAATCCACCCTTTGACCTTTTGAATGCGGTTCACGCACACGCCGTCGTTCGGCATGGGCGCACCGGTAAAGCCCAAGGGATAGATCTGGTAAAACACCGTTTCATCTGCCCACATTGTTATATTCGTTCCTTTCAAGAGAGTTATACTGACTTCAACTTAAAACGTGTACATGCCGTCTGCCGTCTGGCGGATATCCGCGTTATAGAACGCTGTCATGGCCTTTACCATGTACGCAGTGTCCTTTTCGCCCGCCGTTTCCACGCAGGAGTGCATCGCGAGCTGCGGGATGCCGATATCGACCGTGTTGAGCGACAGATGACCGTTTGAGATGTTGCCGAGCGTAGAGCCGCCCGCCATATCGGAGCGGTTGTGGAAGATCATCACCGGCACCTCGGCCTTACGGCAGATTTCGCCGAACACGGCGGCGGAAACGGAATCCGTCGTATACTTCTGGTTTGCACTGTACTTGATGACGATGCCGCCGTTTAAGTAGCAGCGGTTTGTCTGGTCACACTTTTCCGTGTAGTTCGGGTGCACGGCATGGGCATTATCGGCGGAAAGCATGAAGCTATCCGGCATTTTGCGCAGCCACTCCGTTTCGGGGATATTGAGCGCGGAAGCGATGCGACGCACGGTATCCGTGAGGAACGTGGAATCCGCGCCCTGCTTTGTCAGCGAGCCGACTTCTTCGTTATCGAACACGGCGCTGATGAGCAGCTTTTCTTTGTTTTCCGCGTTCAAAAACGCTTCCGTTGCGGAGAACGCGCACTGGAGGTCGTCGAGGCGCGGGGATGCAATAAATTCGTTCTCCATGCCGAATACAACGCCGTGCTGGCGCGGATAGAGGAACATATCGCTCGAGATGACATCTTCCTTTTTAACGCCTGCCTCTTCCGCGATGAGCGCGTTATAATCGGCGTTTTCGCCGCCGAGCAAGGGCAGCAGATCGACCTGCGGGTTTAACTTGTGGTCTGCCATGCCGCGCGTCATGTGAATGGCAAGGCTCGGGATGATACACAGGTCGCGGTCAATGTTCAAAAGCACACTCTTTACGCCGCTTTCGGTACGCACCACGGCGCGGCCGGCAAGCGACAGCGGACGATCAAACCACGTGGAAAGGATCATGCCGCCGTAGCCTTCGGTGTTGAGCTTTTTGTAGTGACCCTCTACGGTGATCTCCGCGCCGCTCTTTACGCGGAACGTCGGGGAATCGCTGTGCGCGGAGACAATCTGCATGCCGTTATAGTTTTCCGGCACGGAGAACGCCAAAACAGAAGAGCCGTTGCGCGTCGTAAAGTAGCGCTTGCCCTTTTCGAGCGTCCAGGTTTCATTTTCAAGCAGGCGAATGCAGCCCGCGTCTTCCAACATTACACATATATTTTTCACCGCATGAAAACACGACGGAGAAGCGTCGATAAACTTCAGCAGCTTTTCGGTGGTTTCAGAAGTCTTTAACATTTCGGTCATTCCCTTCCTTGTTTCTATTCATCATAGCACAAAATGACAAATATGGGTAGAGCAAATTTCAGAAAAAAGACCGCCGCACCGAAACAGTACGACAGTCTTTAAAAAATTAATTCATTTGCACGCATTTCCGATGGCTTCGTTCACGCGCTCGCGCAGATCAGGCAGATAGGACGATGTGCGCGGATAGTTTGCAAACGTCATGCTTTCGCCGTCTCCGAGCAGTTTTAAGACGCTTTCGCGCCCGAGCTTTTCTTCGGCGAGCGACAACGCGCGCATATCATAAAGCGCCATGGCGAAAACCTTTTGCCGCAGCGACGGCAGCGGGCCGTTTTCGCCGGGATAGACGGAAAATCCGTCGCCGCCCGGGAACGCGCCGCCTGCGTCCGTCACCTTGAACGGATCAATAACAGCTTTGGAGAGCTGCGAATTCCAGAGTTATAGCCCCAGTGCAGGAAGCCCGTGATGTGATACTTCCACATCTGCACGCCCAAAATGCGATTGCGGTTTGAGGGCATCGCGAGGAAACGGTTGCCCACGTCCACGCACTGGCCGCAGCAGGTGTACGCCCACAGATCCGGCACATCGTTTTCGGTAAACGGCGTGATATGATTCGTCGCGACGACGGGGTGCTTGACGAGCCCCTCCGTGTAGTAATCATACGACGAGAGCGCGTCGCGCAGAATGCAGCCGGGCAAATACGGTTCCACAACAGCTTTCGCCTTTAAGTAGTCCGCCTTGTGCTCCTCGCTCGGCTCGTCCGAAATGTGGAACATAAGGTCACTTTTTCAACGCCTACTTCTTCAAAGAATGTAAGCAGCTGCGGCAGCAGCGCATGCAATAATGCCGCGTATTCCGGGTCGGTTGCCGCAGTATGCCAACCGAATTTCAGCTTGCGTTCGCCGTTTTCGGTGACGTAAATATTCGGCGCACATTTTGCACCCCACTGTGTGAAGAAGTGGGAAATCTCAAACTTAGAAATGCCGCAGTCCTTTGCGGTTTCCACCCAGCGGGCAAGCCTTGCGAAATCAAAATGATAACCCGCGTCGTTCTTTGTAATCTCCACAAGCTGCGTGCACGGGCGTTCTTTGCCGATCTCGGTATCGAGCGCGGGAGTGAACACCGGCGTCAGGATCATGTTCATGCCGTGTTCCGATGCCATGCGCATATACTTGTCTAACAATGCCCAGTGCTCTTTTGAGTAAATCTCCACGCCGTAGCGCGCTGCGATGCAGTCGCCATGGAACCACTGCGTGAACGTGAGCTTCTGCTCCGGCAAAGTGACCGGCACGACCGTCAAACGGAAAATTTCGCTTTTGCCGTTTGCGCTGATCTCCACGGGGTAATCGCCGCCCGCGGCATCGTCGTTCACTTTGAGGCTCACCCACAGCACCTCGCGGCCGTTGACGTTCACCGCGCCGTCCGTGACGGGATACAGCACATCCGGGAACGTGCTCGGCTCTGTTGTGATGTAGTCATCATCGAACCTGTCCGGGTACGCGGAAAGCGTGCACGGCACATAGCCCTCGCGGTACACCGCCACTTTAACGGGTGCATCGGTGCGCACCTCCATGTAGTGCTCGCCCTCGCCCGTGACGATGGCCTGAAACGCGGTCTCTTCTCCGCGCAGAGCGCTCGCCTTCGGGTACGGCGCAAAGGTCTTTTCTTCCTGCGCCATGACTTTTTCCATCGGTGAAAGAAGCTGGATCGTTGTCTGCATGGATTTTTCCTCCCCTAAGTTGACCGTGTCAAACTGTGTAAAATCCGGTATATAACGTTCGCCGGCGGCGCTGCGCTTTTGGCAGAAGCCGGGCAAACCCAGTTCCAACATATAATTTTGTACCTTGCGGCTCTCCCGCAGGGTGATGCGGCGGTTGATGTCCGCAAATTCCGGCTCGTGCAAAACACGTCCCATCGGCGTATACTGGCTCATCAGGCTCACGGGCACGCCCGGGAAATGCTGTTTGATGAGCTCCAGCGCCTGCATGGAATTGCGCGTGTGGCCGGGCAAAATGAGTTGCCGAATGATGATGCCCTTTTGCAGCATGCCGTTTTCGTCGTACACATTTTCGCCCGTCTGTCGCACCATCTCATGAATGGCAGCAAGCGCCGTTTCACAGTAGTGCGGCGCATTGGAAAGCCGCACGGCGAGATCGTCGTCCGCATATTTGAAATCCGGCAGGTAAATGTCGATGAGCCCCTCTAACATGCGCAGTGTCTCGACCGATTCATACCCGCCGCAGTTGTAGACAACGGGCACGCGCGGCTTATAGATGCGCAGCGCTTCGGCAATTTGCGATGCAAAGTGCGTCGGCGTAACAAGGTTGATGTTGTGCGCGCCCATAGCTTCGAGTTTTTTTATCGTCTCGATAAATTCTTCAACCGTAAAATCCTTGCCGTGTAGGCTTTCGCCGGAAATCTCGCTGTTCTGGCAAAACGCGCAGCGCAGCGAGCAGCCGGTAAAAAAAGATCGTGCCACTGCCGCGCGTACCGCTGATGGGCGGCTCCTCCCAGTAATGGAGCTTCGCGCGCGCAATGTGCATTTTGCCGCCGCTTTGGCAGTAGCCGCGCATTATTTCACGGTCAACACCGCATTTTCGCGGGCACAGTGTGCAAACGCTCATGCGTTTTGTTCCCTGAGCATCAGGAACCCGGCGTTAGAGCCGCGCTTGCCGCGCGTCACGCGGTGTGAAAACAGCAGGTCGCTGTTGCACATGGTGCACACGCCGCCCGTTGTGATGTGCTCGGGCAGCACGCCTGCGCCTAATAAGAACGCACGGTTGCACGCCCAAAGATCAACGTGGAATTTGCCGTTGCCGTCGTCCGTGACGAATTTGTCGCTGTCGGGCAGCGCGAGGAATTCCTCCGCACACGGGGCGTCCACCTCAAAGCACTCCTTTGCAATGGACGGACCGATAGCCGCGAGCAAATCCTCGGGGCGGGTATCGAATTCCTCCTGCATTTTCTCTACGGTAGCTTTTGCCATGCCGTTCACCGTGCCGCGCCAACCGGCGTGCGAAAGCCCAATGGCGTGATGAATGGGGTCGTAGAAGTAAAGCGGCACACAGTCCGCCGCGTAAATAAGCAGCGGCAGATTCGGCTCATCCGTCACAAGACCGTCCACGCTTTCCATGTCCTTCGGCTTCCAAATACCCGTGCCGGCGTTTTTCATCGTGACGCGGCGCACGTTCGTGTGGTGATCCTGCGCGCCCGCCGTTATATTCTCTGCAGGAATATTCGCCGCTTGAGCGATGAGACGGAAATTTTCTTTTACATTTTCGTCGCTGTCGCCGCGGTTGAAGCCGAGGTTCATAGCAGCAAACTCTTCTTCACTCACGCCGCCGATGCGCGTAGAGAAGCAGTGCGTAAGGTACGGGATATTCTCCCACGCCTTAAACGTCAGCAGTCCCACACCGTTTTCCTTGATTGTCAGACGCATATCGGCGATGTCTGCATTTTCGGCGCGGCGCGGCTTTTCGATTTTCGGCAGCGGAATGGATTTGCGGCTCACGATAATACCCTCATACTTCTGCTTCACGCGCAGCTGACCGCAGAATTCGTAGCCGCACTTTTCGCACTTAAATGTGCTGCGCAGACTCTTGTTTTTTACAGTCCATTTGCCGCGGCGCTTTGCTTCGCCGCCGCATTTTTCGCACGTGAAATGCAGATGCTCCTTTTCGATCAACGGGCTGTTCACGTCACAGATATACGTCGTTTTAAACGTGATGCGTCTGTAAAACTCCGGGTCCTTGCAGTCCTGAATGAACGGGCGGAACGTATCCTTTGTGTAAATGCGCTCCAGCACCATAGCGGACAGCACGCTGTCGTCGAGCGCGCGGTGGTGGTCGAGCGCACCGTCATCAATGGAAAGCAACTCTGCCGCTTTGGAAAGCCCAAGCTGCTCCTTGCCGTCCTCGCCAAGGCGCTTTTCCACGTATTGCTGTAAATCGACATAGCGCTGCAAAAACGGAACGGTCTCCCCGCCGCCGAAATAGCGGCAGTTTTCAATCAGCGCCAGAATGTCTGACGTGCCCCACGTGGCAATCACGCAGTCGCCCGCCCATTTTTTGAAGCGGCTCATCACCTGCATGTACGGGCGCGCGTCCAAAAGATTCGCATCCGTAATGTTGGTGAGGTCCGAGATAATCGCGCTGATCTTTTTTGTCACCTGCGGTTTGACAAAGCAGGAAAACCGGTCTGTGATATTCAGTTGTGCATCGAGCTTGACAGCGCCGAACTCGATAATCTCATTGATAAAGCCGTGGAGACGGCGGCTGTACGCACCGTTCCACTCCAGATCCAAAATAACGATATTCATTGGCTCTCCGTGTGTCTTTTCCGTTGGTCAGGTTTATGAATTACTTCTTTTTTCGCAGCCTGCTTCATGCGCAGCTCTTTGCTCAGCACCATTTTGCGCATGCGGATGCTCTTCGGCGTGATCTCCACAAGCTCGTCGTCCGCGATGAACTCGAGGGACTGCTCCAGAGAGAGCACGGTGTGCGGGGTCAGCTTCAGTGCGTCGTCGGAGCCGGAAGCACGGGTGTTTGTCGCGTGCTTCTTCTTGCAGACGTTGATGACAATGTCGTCGCCCTTCGGGTTGCTGCCGACAATCATGCCCTCGTAAACCGGTACGCCCGGCCCGATAAACAGGCGGCCTCTGTCCTGTGCGTAGAACAGGCCGTAAGCCGTGGACTCGCCGGTCTCGTGTACAACGAGAGAACCGGTGCTGCGCTGCTGAATATCTCCCTTATACGGCTCGTAGCAATCGAACACGTGGTTCATGATGCCGTTGCCGTTCGTGTCCGTAAGGAACTCGGAGCGGTAGCCCATGATGCCGCGGGACGGGATCCTGAATTCAAGGTGCGTGGTGCCGCTGTCGCGGGTACCCATGTTGAGCAGCTCTGCCTTTCTGGTACCGAGCTTTTCCATGACCGCGCCGACGTAGTTATCCGGAACTTCAATCATCAAAAGCTCCATCGGCTCCAGCTTCTTGCCGTTTTCTTCCTTGAAAATAACGCTCGGGCGGGAGACCTGGAATTCGTAGTTCTGGCGGCGCATCTGCTCGATAAGAATGGAGAGGTGCAGCTCGCCGCGGCCGGATACCTTAAACGTATCGGCGGAATCCGTCTCTTCCACGCGCATAGCAACGTTCGTTTCGACCTCCTTAAACAGGCGGTCGCGCAAGTTGCGGGAGGTGACATATTTGCCCTCGCGGCCCGCAAACGGTGAATTGTTGACCATGAACATCATAGAAACGGTCGGCTCGTCGATCTTGACGAACGGCAGCGGCTCCACGTGCTCCGGGTCGCAGGCGGTCTCACCGATGTTGAGGTCTGCCATGCCGGAAACGGCCACGATGTCGCCGAGCTCTGCGCTCTCTGCGTCCACGCGCTTGAGGCCCTCAAACTGGTAGAGCTTCGTAATGCGCGCGTTGCGCTTTTCGTCGCTTGTGCTGCTGCAGATGGTAACGGTCTGGCCGACCTTTACGGAGCCGCGCTCCACACGGCCGATACCGATACGGCCGACGTACTCATCATAGTCAATGTTGGAGAACAGCACCTGCGTCGGGCCGTCAAGGTCACCCTCCGGCGCCGGAACATCGTTTATAATGGCTTCAAACAGCGGCTTCATATCCGTGCCCTTTTCGTCCGGCTGGTTCATGGCGTAGCCGTCACGTGCGGAAGCGTAGACCACCGGGAAATCGAGCTGGTCTTCGTCTGCACCGAGCTCAATGAAGAGGTCAAGCACTTCGTCCACGACTTCAAGCGGACGTGCGCCCGGACGGTCGACCTTATTGACGACAACGACCGGCTTTTTGCCAAGACCAAGCGCCTTCTTTAAAACGAAGCGCGTCTGCGGCATACATCCCTCAAACGCATCGACAAGCAGCAGAACGCCGTCTACCATCATCAGAATACGTTCCACCTCACCGCCGAAATCGGCATGGCCCGGGGTATCAACAATATTGATTTTGATGTCATTGTACATGACAGCTGTGTTTTTGAGAGGATCGTAATGCCGCGCTCACGCTCCAAATCGCCGGAGTCCATGACGCGCTCGGTTACGGCTTCGTTGCTGCGGAAAACGCCGCTCTGGCGCAGAAGCTGGTCCACAAGGGTGGTCTTGCCGTGGTCAACGTGTGCAATAATGGCTACGTTGCGCAAAATTTTCTCTTTTTCCCATCTTTATCAATCCCTTTCTTTATCGTTCTTAACTTCAAACTGCTTCAAAAATTCAAAACCGGCCGCGCCGTTTTGCATGCGCGGGATACGGCAAAAACGGATTAAAAACTCGGTTTGCTCGTTAACCGAAATATTATACCACTTTTCGCGCGTTTTTGTGAATATGTTCCGCCTTGGCGAAAACCGCTGAAATATTGGGTTTTGCGTTTTTCTTTTGTCCTGCTTTCCTTGACGGCGGGCTTTGTTCGTGCTATTCTTGTATTGATTTTGAAACAGAGGAGTGCAAAACCTTGAAGAGGATCTTGAATTTCGGCTCACTCAATACAGACTATGTTTATAAGGTCGACCACATTTTGCAGGGCGGTGAGACCATTCAAAGCGAAAGCCGCACCGTGTTCCCGGGCGGCAAGGGGTTAAACCAGTCCATTGCGCTTGTGCGGGCGGGGCTTTCCGTCTGCCATGCGGGACTCATCGGCACGGACGGCGAGCACCTGCGCGATTTATTGAACCAAAACGGCGTAGATACCTCCCTCATCGAAACGCGCGATATGCCGGGCGGGCACACCGTCATTCAGGTCAGCCGAGAGGCACAGAACGCTATTCTGCTTTTCAGCGGCTCCAACGGGGCTGTGGATGAAGCATATACCGACCGCGTGCTTGCGCAATTCGGCGCAGGCGACATTCTCCTGCTGCAAAACGAGATCAGCGCGCTGCCGTATATTCTCGAAAAAGCCCATGCGCGCGGCATGGAGATCTGGCTCAATCCGTCCCCGATGAACGAAAACGTTTTAAAGTGCAATCTGTCGCTCGTTTCCGTGTTCGTTTTGAACGAAGTGGAGGGCGAACAGCTGACCGGCACAAAGATTCCCACCGCTATTTTGGATAAGCTCCTTCAAAAATACCCGCACGCCGCCGCAGTCTTAACGCTCGGCAGTAAAGGCGCGTGGTACGCCAAAGAAGATAAGCGCGTTTGCCCCGGCGGAGCTTGTCCGTGCGGTCGATACCACCGCGGCCGGCGATACGTTCACGGGCTATTTCATGCGCGGTATGCTGGATGGGCTTTCGCCGAAAAAATCGCTGACCCTCGCGGCAAAAGCCGCTGCCATTGCGGTCTCGCGCCCGGTGCCGCACCGTCTATTCCCCCTATATGCAGAAGTTATGAGCGAAAGGAACTGAAAATATGAGTGATTTCAGAGTTGCAGTACGCAGAACGAACGAGTGGGACGGGCCCGTCCATGCTCAAAATTTACACACCCTACGTCGAAAAGACACACTACACGCCTGACACCGAAGTGCCGACGCTCGCCGAGTACGTGCAGCGCATCGACACCTATACATACGGCCGTATGTGGATTCTGACGGAGATCAACAACCAGACGGCGGGATTCTGCTTTTGACCGACCGCGATATTCCGGAAGGACGACCTGTTCTCTGCCGACGCACAGCTGTACGTCTCCGAAAAATGTCTGCACAGCGGCGTGGGCACGTCTTTATACAGCCTGATGCTGGACATCATGCACCATGCAAATTACCGCCGCGTTACAGCGCACATCAATCTGCCGAACGATGCCGCCGTGGCATTCCACAAAAAGATGGGTTTTCACGAGGTCTCCGAAACGGACGGTGTTCTTTTAATGGAGCGCGCCATTGAGCCGGAAGACCCGAACGCAAAGCGCTTCACGAAAGCCTACCTCATCTTAGCGCAGGACTACGAGGCCGCGCGTGAGCACGCCGCCACATTTGTTAAAGAAGGTACGGTGGTATAATGGGCCCTTACGAATACGAAGTGGCGAGCATCGACGGCGACTACGCCGTTTTGCGCCGAACGGACAATGACACGCACGATGAAATTCTGGTCGCTCGCGCGCTTTTACCGGAGGAGATCGACATCGGCACCGCGCTGCACTACGAAATGTTCACCTATTCCATCGTTTAACATTTAATTATTGGCAAAAATAGCCAAATATTTTTTCCGTTGATTTGGGTAAACCGTTCATTGAACTCGCGTTGCTTTCTTGGTACAATGATACTTGTAAACTAACACGCAGCGAAGAGGTTCTACAAACGCGGTTTACCCTTATTTTCTACGGAACGGTTTACCTTAATCTTTTTAGGAGTTGTTGTATCATGTCCAAACCGTCCGGTGCCATCGACATGACGCAGGGCAAACCGATCAACCTGATGCTTCGTTTTGCGCTGCCCATGATGATCGGCAGTATTTTCCAGTCGCTTTATTCCATGGTGGACTCCGCCGTGCTCGGCCGCTTGTCGGCTCGCACGCGCTGGCCGCCATCGGTGCCACCACGTCCACAACGGGCCTCATCCTGCTGCTTGCAACCGGCGTGACGAGTGCCATTTCCATCGTGCTTTCGCAATACGTCGGCGCAAACGACACCTACCGCGTGCGCAAGGGCATCGTCGCCTCCGGGTGGATCACCCTTTTGCTCGGCGTTGTTCTGGGTCTCATCAGCGTTTTCGCCGCGCGGCCGCTCATGCAGCTTTTAAAAACGCCGGAAGACGTCATCGACATGTCCGTTTTATACATTCAGATTGTCTGCGGCTGCGGCATCGCACAGTTTGCGTATAACGCCGCGGCATCTATCCTGCGCGCACTCGGCGACAGCAAAACACCGCTGTATTTCCTCATTCTGTGCTCCATTTTGAATGTTATCCTCGACCTCATCAGCGTCATCGGTCTCAACATGGGCGTTGCGGGTGTCGCCGTTGCAACGGTCGGCTCGCAGGCCATCTCCGCCGCCATCTGCATCCTCGTCATGTTCCGCAAATACCCCGATCTGATGCCGAAGCGCCATACCCTGCGCCCGGATATGCCCGTCAGCCTTAAAATATTCGGCATGGGTGCGCAAATGGCTCTGCAAAGCCTGTTTCTTTCCGTCGGCATGATGGTCATTACGCGCGTCATCAACGGCTACGGCTCCAACGTCGTCGCGGCGTTCACCGTCGGCAGCAACGTGCAGAACCTCGCCGTGATGCTGTTCAGCAATTTCTCGTTCGGCTTTTCCGTCTATGTCGGGCAGAACTTCGGCGCGAAAAAACGCAGAGCGCATCAAGCTTGGCGTGCGGCAAATCTTCCTTCTTGTCGGCGGTCTGAGCATTTTTTTGCAGGCGTGCTGACACTCATTTTTTCTGAGCTGCTCGTCTCGCTGTACGTCAAGCCGAACGAGACCGAAGTTATCCAATATTCGCTCGAATTCATCCGCATTCAGGCGTGGTTCTTCCCGTTCCTCGGATGGATCTGGCTTTATAACAGCACCGTCAAGGGCATGGGCAAAATCAACATTTCCATGGTCTCCTCCGTTGTGGAGCTGTGCAGCAAAATCGGTCTCTCGTTGCTTCTGCCCATCTGGATCGGCACCACAGGTATTTGGTTTGCCGCGCCGATCGGCTACATTCTGGGCATCATCCCGCTGCTCATCTACTATTACAGCGGCCGCTGGAAAAAAGCTGCTCACTGTCCCCGCCGCAGAACCCGCAAAGGCGTAAAATACAACAAAACAGCAAAGTCCGAAGCACCTAAACCGTGTTTCGGACTTTTATTCTATCTTAAAATTTCATCCCAGCATCACGTCCAAAAGCATCATTAGCGCAAAGCCCGTCCACAATGCCCATTGTCGCCGCATACGGCTGTGCTTTCTGGTTGCGCTGACACTCGGGGATGAGCTCGTGCAACCGCGACTAAGATCATCGCGCCCGCCACAGCGACAGCGCAAACGGCAAACGGCTTCAATGTACACGGCAAGCAAAGCGCCCAAAACGCCCGCAATTGGCTCCACAAAGCCGGAAGCCTGCCCGATGAAAAAGCTCTTCCTTCTGGAGCACCCCTCACGGCGCAAAGGCAGCGAGACCGCCGCGCCTTCGGGGAAATTCTGCAAACCGATGCCCACGGCCACCGTCACGGCACCCATCAGCGCTTCCGGCGTATAGCCGCCGTTTTTCAGCGCACCGAACGCCACGCCCACGGCGAGCCCCTCCGGGATATTGTGCAGCGTGATGGAAAGCACCAACAAAATGATGCGGTTCAGCCGTGCGTTTTTTCTCGCCCTGCGCCAAAGCGGAGCGCCGCTGCGCGTAGGTCACGCATTTATCGGAGCCCCACATGAACAACGCACCGCAGAGAAACCCGAGTGTCGCCACCAAAAACGCAGGCATGCTTCCCGCCGCCTCCGCGCGCTCGATGGCCGGCTGCAAAAGTGACCAAAAGCTCGCCGCAACCATCACCCCGGCGGCGAAACCGAGCATCAAATTGAGAATTTTGGGGTTCGGCGATTTGAACAGCACCACCGTAGCAGCACCAAGCGCCGTGACGAGCCATGTCCCCAGCGTCGCCAACAACGCATAAAATACAATATCATTCATTTTCAGCCCTCCTGATTTTATTATATGGAGAGGGAAAAAATGGGTGAAAAAAAGCACGCGGTTTTTAAAGCCGCGTGCTTGCCGTATTAAATTGATCGGATAATCTTCCACGCTTCCGTCAGCCGCTCCAAGCTCCACGCGGCGTTCGCGGGGCTGGTGCTCGGCAAACCGTTTCCGGCAGGTCGATCTCTTTCGCCAGATATTTTTGATACAGCTTGTGCGCCATTTTGACCGTTTGTACACACATGCGTGATGTTCGCTGTCGATAAAATCACGGAAAGATCATTCGGCACGACGTTTTTGATGCTCGCGTCAGCCGAGCCCGTTACGTCGCACGAGGCAATGACGTCCCACAAGGCAACTTTTATGCTTTAGCAAAAAGCGCCTTCTTTTCGGGGACATCCCCGGCACCGGTTCACCGAAAACCGCGCTCAAGACGCGCCAAAAGCGGTTTTGCGGGTGCCCGTAGAAAAACGCCGCTTTTCTCGACTGCACAGACGGAAACGAGCCCAAAACGAGCACGCGGCTGTTTTCGTCGAACACCGGCGGAATTTCGTGCTGCACCATCAGTGTACCTTCTCGGCAAAATCCTTCTTGCGCTGCTCGTAGGCCGCCATGTTTTCCGCTTCAAACGCAAGCTTCACATCGCCCGCACCCATCAGGTTCAAAATGTACTTTGTAAACGGCGGATTCAAAACCAAGATCGGCCCCAAAGGTATGTGCCGAAGAAGTTGTTTACGCGGATACCCTCGTATTTCGCCTTTATATTGAGCCCCACACCTTTGTTTTTCACGAACAAGCCGTGCGATTCATCCGGCGTGTAGGCCATCGTGAACTGCGTCTTAAAGCCCATGATGACATTGCCGTCAAATTCGCCCTCAAAGTCGCTGTTATGGCGGTGCATCATATCGCGCTTTGCGTACAAACGGTAAAGCCCAAGGCACTCTACGCGGCTGCCGTCCTCGTTTTCAATGTAATCGCCGAAGATTTCGAGCGCATTGCCCGTGAAAGGAACACCGTGCCGTCGTCAATGGCTTTTGGATTTTCTCCTTCAGCGGCATCAACTTGCGGATGACCTGCTCCTGCATACCGCTCCGTCATGGGACCCATATACACAAGGTTCATTTTTTTCTTCGGTAAAGCGCATCGTCGCTGAATTTCGTGCGGATAAACTCCGCTTCCGGCAGCGTTTTTTCAAGGTAGACCATGTTGTACGCGTCGCCGAACAGGTTGCAGAATTCCGGGAAAAGGACTTCTATTTTCATTTCGTCTCGCCCTCCTTCTCACGTTCGATCATCTTATCGCGAATGTCATTTGCCAAACGAATGGTGTATACGTCGTACAGAATAAAGACTGTGTCCGCTTCTTTCGAGACCGCCGCAGGCTATCGCTTTCATCGCGCATGTGCACGATCTTCTCCGCCGGCACACCGGCCAGAAGCGTGCGCACATACGTATCGTGGTGGCGCGCACCGGCAATAACGACCTGCACGATGCTCGGGTCATTTAAAAACTCAAAATCGGTGTCGTAGAACCACGCGGTGTTCTCCACGGTGTGGCGCGCATCGAAGTAGTCGTCGAGAAACATCACAACGGACTTTTTGCCCGGCGCGTTACGGATATTTTCAAACGCACGGGAGCATGCAATGGGGTTCTGCCCCTTTGCAAGGTGCAGAATGTACTTTCTGCCGTTCACTTCTTTTTCGGAGTAACGCGTCTCGCTGATGCCCATTTTCTCCATGGAATTGCGGATTTTTTCTTCGGAAAGGCCGAATTCACGCAGCGTCGCAATGGCGGCAAGGGCGTTATAAATATTGATGTTCGTACTGTTCAAAAGCGGATATTCCGATTTTTTGCCGTCCACCGCCACGTTCATTTTCATGCCTTTCGTATCGATGTCCGTTGCAAGGTAGTCGATGTCCGGCGAGCGGTAGCCGCAGGCTTCGCAGTGCACACGGCCGATATGATGGTAGCGCACAATGTCGTGCACAAGCGGGCCGTGGCATTTGGGGCAGGCAGGCACATCATTTACGATATTGTCGCATTCCTTTTTGTCCGTGTCAAGGTGGTCGATGCCGAAATACACGCGGTCGTTTTCGGGCTTAATGGAACTGCAAAGCGGGTCGTCGCCGTTCAAAACGAGCTTTGTTCCCTTTGGAATTTCCTTATTCAGAATGTCGAGGATAAACTCCGCGTGCGCGTTGCGCTTATAAGAATCACGAAAAATGTTCGTGCACAGCACAATGTCCGGCTGCATGTAAGGGTAAATGTTCGGCGCAGAGCGCTCATCGAGCTCAAACACCGCAAGGTCACACTTCGGCTTGCCGAAAAAGTGACTGTTCGCAATGAGCGTTGATGCCACGCCGGTCGCAACATTCGTGCCGGAGCGGTTGCACATGAACTCGATGCCGTTATCCTCCAAAACATCCTCGATCATGTTCGAGACAGTCGTTTTGCCGTTCGTGCCCGTAATGCCGATGATCTTCTTCGGTTTCGGCATGCGCCCGATAAAATCCGGGCACAGAATAATAGCCCAAGAACCCGGCATGGACGTGCCCTTTCGCCCGATGAGCTTTAAAACCAGCGCCGTACCGCGGGCGAACATCAGCGCAAAATAAAAGCGTAAATTTCGTTTCATTTTCTTCATTCCTTCCAATCAGTCTTAAAAAATCGTGTGCGCAGCAGCTCTAATGTATCCAGAATATATTCCTTGTCCTCGACAGAAAGCTCTGCGGAGCAATGCTCAAATTCCTGCATAAAGCGTGCGTATTCATTTTGAAAAGCAGCGTTCGATTCCGTTTGCAGCAGAGAATCCACCGAGATCTGCATGGCATTCGCGATCTGTACCAGCGCCTTTCTTCCCGGTGTGCGTTTTCCGTTTTCTATGCGGCTGATATAAAACTCATCCAAATCGCACCGGTCTGCAAACTGGCGCTGTGTCAGCCCGTTTTCCACGCGATACTGTCTGATTTTTTCACCCAAAAAATTTTTCATTCGTTTCCTCTTTTTTCGCACTTCCTTTTTTTAATCCATTATACCCAATCCATATCGCATTCTTAATGGTAAAAAGTGCAAGTATTGACTATTTGTACATATAGTGTTATACTATTTTTGTTTTTGACAATACCGCATATAGCGTTTTCGGTGCAGCTTTTGAAAACGCATACAAAACGGGAGGAACCCTTTTGAAAAAATCACTTCGCTTCTATTTTGCTCTTTTTTTTGCCAAGTGCACGGCGCGTATTTTAAAGCTCATCGGGCGAAAGGGCACATCCATGCCGGGCTCTTGGGCCATTATTCTGTGCCCGGATTTTCTGGGGCGCATACCGCGCCCGAAAACCGTCGTCATGGTGGCCGGAACAAACGGCAAAACAACCGTCTGCAATTTAACAGAAGACATTTTAACGGATAACCATGTGGAATACGTCTGCAATCGCTTTGGCGCAAACGTCAACACGGGTATTGCTTCGGCGCTCATTGCCGATTCCACTTTTTTCGGCAACCCGAAGCATGATCTTGCCGTTTTTGAATTTGACGAGCGCTCGGCAGAAAAGATTCTCTCCTATATACAGCCGGATTATTTCGTCTGCACCAATCTCTGCCGCGATGCGCTCGACCGCAACGCAAATGTGGAATTCATCGCCGATCTCTTAAACAAAAATCTGAACGACAGCGCCACGCTCATTTTAAACGGCGATGACCTCATCACAAGCCACTTAAAGCCGCAGAACCCACGCGTGTACTTCGGCATTGATAAGCTCCCGCGCGACGATGCCGCACGCCCGAATCTTGTGCGGGACATCACCGCCTGCCCGCAATGCGGCGCGCCGCTTTCCTACCGCTTTCTGCGATATAATCACATTGGCCGCGCGCATTGCCCAAATTGCGATTATGGCTCGCCGAACATCGATTACGAAGCAAAAACGGTCGATCAAACTGCCATGCGCTTCACGCTTTTAGCACCGCAGGGCGAAGAGACCTACCGCCTGCTCGGCAAAAACATCACAGACCTTTATAACGAGCTCACCGCCGTCACGCTTTTAAAAACGCTCGGACTTTCGCAAAAGCAGATCGCATCCTCGCTCGAAAAAACGGAGCTCACCCGCACGCGCTATGATATTCAGTCAGCCAGTGACAAAGAAATTGTACTCTGCCTTGCCAAAGGCCAAAGCCCCATCGCAAGCTCGCGTGTGTTTGAGTTCATCGCGGAGCAGAACATCCCCTGCGCCGTCGTGCTCATGAACTACGACCGGCACGACGCGGCACATTCCTCGGAAAATACCGCATGGCTTTACGAAGCGGACTACGAATTTTTGAATACCGATTGTGTGCGTGAGCTCATAACCGTCGGCAGCCGTTGTTACGATTACCAAGTGCGCGCCCTGCTCGCCGGTATTCCGCAGGAAAATATCCGTTGTGCCGAAAAACCGGAGAACACCGCCGCATTGGTCAATTTTAAAAACGTCAAGCGCGTGTATATTCTGCACGCCGTGTTCACCCGCGCCGCCGCAGAGCAGCTCCGCGACTGCCTGATTGAACGTGCCAAAAAGGAGACTGCAAATGAAAATTGAGATTTTATTTCCGGAGTGCTGCAATCTTTTCGGCGATTACGGCAATGTGCTGCTTTTAAAAGCCTGCCTGCCAAACGCGGAATTCATCGAGACCGCGCTCTATGAAACACCGCAGTTCGTAAAAGATCCCGTCGATCTCGTCTACCTCGGCTCCATGTCCGAGCACACACAGGAAAAGGTCATCGAAAAGCTGCTGCCGCATAAAGCGCAGCTTGCAGCGCAAATTGAAAAAGGACGCTGCTTCCTTTTCACCGGCAATGCCGTGGAGGTTTTGTTCCGCGAAATTCGCGATGGCAGCCGTCGCATACCGGGGCTTGCTCTTTTTGATCTTTACGCTGTGCGGGATTACAACCACCGCTATAACGGCAATTTTCTCGGCATGTTCCAAAATATGCGCCTGCTCGGCTGCAAAACGCAGTTCACCATGGCTTACGGCGACAACAGCGCTTACTATTTTGCCAAAGCGGAGCGTGGCATGGGACTAAACAAAAGCTCCGACTTAGAGGGCGTGCATATGCACAACTTTTTCGGCACGTATCTCGTGGGCCCGCTTCTCACCATGAACCCCGCATTCACGCGCTATTTACTGCACCTGATCGGTGTCGAAGCGAAAACGCTCCCCTTTGAAAATGCGCTTGAAGAAGCCTATGCGGCACGCCTGAAGGAATTTGCCGATCCCGCCACCGAAATGGAAAAAGAGGGCGATAATAACCAATTAAAACTCGGATTTTTACGAAAATTCCATTGATTTTTTGCAAATACTCTTGTATAATTGAATCAGATTTCAAAACCACAGGAGGAGTTCACCATGAAAACTTTACCCGTAGCGGTACAGGTTTATTCTGTCCGCGATGACGCTGAGCGCGATTTTAAGGGCACCATGCAGAAAATCAAGGACATGGGCTATGACGGCGTTGAGCTTGCAGGCCTTTATGGCATGAAGCCGGCGGAAGTCAAGGCGATTTTGGAAGAAGTGGGCCTCGTTCCGCTTTCTGCACACGTTCCGTTCCAGGAGCTCGAAGCCGATATCGAAGGCACGGTCGCACAGTATAAGGAAATCGGCATGCAGTACATTGCCATCCCGTATCTGATGGAAGAAGATCGTCCGGGCACCGAGAAGTTCCTCAAGAACATTGAGACCTTCAAGAAGATCGGCGAAGCCTGCAAGAAAGTCGGCATCACGCTGCTTTACCACAACCACGATTTCGAGTTTGTAAAGATGCCGAACGGTCAGTATGCACTCGATTATATCTATACCGAGATTCCCGCTGACCTGCTCCAGACCGAGCTTGATATCTGCTGGGTCAAGGTCGCCGGCGAAGAGCCGGTCGATTACATCAAGAAGTACGCCGGCCGCGCACCGGTCGTCCACCTCAAGGACTTCTACAAGGAAGGTAAGCCGGCCAACATGTACGAGCTCATCGGCATTGAGACCGAGAAGAAGGAAGAAACCGGCAAGTTCGAGTTCCGTCCGGTCGGCCACGGCATGCAGGACATTCCGCCGGTGCTCGATGCAGCACTGGAAGCCGGCTCCAAGTGGGTCGTTGTCGAGCAGGATCAGTCTTATGACACCCCCGCTCTCGAAGCCGTGAAGATGAGCCGCGATTACCTCAAGGGCCTCGGCTGGTAATTTTGCTTTAAGTAAGACATAAGAATACATATTTTCAAGGCGTACTTTCTCTCCGAAAGTGCGCCTTCATTATATTCGCCTGTCGGCGAATGCTATAGTCCTTCGGACAATAAAAAGAAAAACGGCTCCCGGCGCATGAAAGCACCGTGGAGCCGCGTATGTATAAGCGAAATATTATGCGTCCTTCTTTTCCTCTTCGTCTTCCGGCGGAAGCACGGATGCGCAGTGCGGGCATTTCGTCGCGCCGATCTTCACGTCATCCATCAGGCAATACGGGCAGGTTTTCGTGGTAGGAGCCGTTTGTTTTCCCCTCAAAATTTCCGATATTGCTGCGGTTTCCGACAGTTTTTTTTGCAGAAGTATTGTTGAAAACCGTGAAATATGCTATACTGTTCTATACTTTTCCGAGATATACATAGGACGCTCGATGGTTTAAGGAGATGCACGCATGGCATATAAGATCTGGCTTTTTCTGTGGTACTTTGTGCTTGCTTCCTTCTGCGGCTGGGTCGCAGAGGTGGGGTACATCGGCATGGTATACCGAAAATTCAAAAACCCCGGCATGCTGAACGGTCCGTACTGCCCGCAGTACGGCCTGATGATTGCGCTGCCGTGGGCGGCATTGACGGCGCTGCATTGGCAGACGTCGTTTGTTGCCACGCTGTTTTTCTGCCTGATTTCAAGCTTCCTTGTGGAATTCACGTTCGCGTGGCTGCTGCGCAAAACAACGCACATCCGCCTGCGTGATTACTCCAAATTCAAGTGGAATATCAAAGGTTACGTTTCCGTGCCCGTCGCCACCGTGCGCGGCGTGTGCTTCTCGTTCATTGTGGTGTTCATCGTGCCGGTACTCACGTCACTTCTGCACTACGTCAACCGCACCGTCGGCTGGGTCATCCTCTATGCCGTCCTCGGCATCATGCTGCTCGACATCATCATCACGTCCATCACTGTGCAGCGCTTGAATCACCAGTTTAAACGCTTATCCGAACTCGGAGACCGCGTGCGCGAGGCGAGAAACGCCCTCGGCAATGCCGTCACCGGCGGCGCTATCGGCGCAGCGGAGGCCATCGATGACCTCGACCTGCAAAAGAAGCTTCAGGAAGCACAGAAGACCGCCGACGAAAACTACACGGCACTCCTCAACAAATCGAACTTCTTAAAGCGCCGCTTCATGAGCGCCTCGCCGGATATGACGAACGAGCAGTACGAAAAGGAATTAAAAGCGTACCGCATCACGACGGAAGAGCGCAAAAAGCGCTCCGCCGAACGCTGGAAGCGCAACCGCTATGAATATGAAGCCACATTCGAAAACCCGGAAGACCGCCCGTTTGCGTTCGGCATGAACTTCACAAAACTCTTCTGGATCTTCTTCATCGGCTGCCTTGCCGGTTTTGTGCTTGAAGAATGCTGGGCGTTCTTCATCGCGCACCAGATTGAGTTGCGTGTAGGCCTTGTGTACGGCCCATTCCAGCCCATTTACGGCGGCGGCGCAGCCATCATCACGCTGTGCCTGTATAAGCTCTACAAGCAGGACGACATCGTCATTTTTGTTGCCAGCGGCATCATCGGTGCGGCGTTCGAGTATCTGTGCAGTTGGGGACAGGAGATGCTGTTCGGCACCGTTTCGTGGGATTACAGCGGCACGCCGTTCAACATTGACGGCCGCACAAACTTGATGTTCGCGCTCATCTGGGGCACGCTCGGCCTTATCTGGATCAAAGAAATTTACCCCGCCATGTCGCGCATGATCGAAAAAATCCCGAAGCGCCCGGGCGCTATCCTCACCATTTTGCTCGTTGCGTTCATGCTGTTTGACGGGTTCATTTCCTGCGCCGCGCTGACCCGCGCCAACGAGCGCGCCGAGGGCATCCCCGCCACAAGCTCGTTCCAAATGTTCCTCGATAAGCACTTGGATGACAACTACCTCGCGCTCGTCTACCCAAACATGCAGAAGGTCAACGAAGACGGCACGAAAAGCGAACCGCTGAAAGACACGGTAAAGAACACGTAAACGCAATCCGTCCATACTGCGGCAAAGAAATTTGAAGCTGTTTCATCACGAATTAAAAGGAATCCACCGTATCGCTTTCACACATACGGTGGATTCCTTTATTTTATCGTATTATTTTTGATTCAGCGTACGCTTTCTACAAACGTTCTGAACGCTTTTCTGCCCTCTGCCGTGCATTTGTAGACGCCTGCGTTCTCCAGCACCTTTACAAACACCTTTCCCACTTCCTGCTGCAAGATGTGCTCGGCATTCGCTTCGTTCATTTCCGGGTGGTCGCGCTTCACCTGCGCTGCCCACTCCGCGTGCTTTGCGATGCTCTCCACGCTTGAAACGTTGCCGTTTTTCAGCATCACATCTTTCAGGGTCTTCAGCTCGTCTTTCAGTCTGGGCGGCAAAACCGCGAGGCCCATAACTTCAATGAGGCCGATGTTCTCTTTCTTGATGTGATGATATTCGTCGTGCGGGTGGTATACGCCGAGCGGATACTTTTCCGTCGTAATATTGTTGCGCAGCGCAAGGTCGAGCTCGTATACGCCGTCCACACAGCGCGCAATCGGCGTGATGGTGTTGTGCGGCTCGCCGTCCGTCTCCGCAAAAATGAACGCGTCCTCGTCCGTGTAGCTTCTCCACGCTTTCAATACATGGTCGGCCGCGTCAATCAGGCGATCCGGGTTTTTATGGCGCAAACGCAAAACAGATACCGGCCAGTTCAATATGCCCGCTTCCACATCTTCAAAGCCGTGCAGCGTGCAGTGCTCCTCCATGTTCGCGCGCGCCATCGCGAACGTATAGTGGCCGCCCTGGTAGTGGTCGTGTGTCAAAATGGAACCGCCAACGATGGGCAAATCGGCATTAGAGCCGAGGAAATAGTGCGGAAACTGCTCCACAAAATCAAACAGCTTGCGGAACGTGCTCTTGTCAATCTGCATCGGCACATGCTCGCCGCAGAACACAATGCAGTGCTCATTGTAGTACACATACGGAGAATACTGCAAAAACCAATCCGCATGGTTCACCGTGATCGGGACTGCGCGGTGATTCTGTCTTGCCGGGTGGTTCATGCGGCCCGCATAACCGATATTCTCCTTGCACAGCATACAGGCAGGATAACCGGAAGCCTTCATTTTCTTTGCCGCAGCAATGGCCTTCGGATCTTTTTCCGGCTTTGAAAGGTTGATGGTAATATCAATCGCACCGAAACGCGGGTCGTTATACACCCACTTTAAATCGCGCGCCACACGGTCGCGGCGGATATAATTGCAGTCGCCGCAAAGCTTATAGAACCAGTCCGTCGCCTTTTCCGGGGATTCCTTGTAAAGTGCGCGAAATGTGCGGTTCACATCGGACGGGCGCGGTGTCAAAAGGCCCATCAGTTTCGTGTCAAATAAATCGCGGGACGTCGCACCGTCCTCGATGATGCCGCGCTTTACGGCTTCGTCGCAAAGGCCGTCCAGCAAAAGTGCCAGGTTTTCGCTCTGCTCCGCTTCCTCATCCGCGTAATCCTCTTCACAAAACGCCTCCAATAAACGGTTGCGCGTGTAAATCGTGTCTTCCGCTTCGATGAGCCCCGTGCGCACGCCGTATTCGACAAGCGCCTTGATTTTTCCGAAAAGCATACTTTTTACCCCCGTATAGCTAAAAATTCAGAAAGAGAGCGTAAAAATCAGCGCATCCTCTCTTGGTTCTGTGTAAAAATTGCGGCGCACGCCCGCTTCCGTAAAGCCGAGCGAACGGTACATCGCAATGGCCGGCAGGTTTGATGTCCGCACCTCCAGCGTGATGAAAACGCCGCCGTTTTCCCGCGCTTTTTCGATCAGCGTCGCCATGAGCGTTCTGCCCACACCATGGCCGCGAAACTCCGGGAACACCGCAATGTTGTCCACATAGCTTTCGCCGAGCACCGTGTGCATGCCGCCGTAGCCGAGCACCTCATCTTGCTGCATCGCCACCAAAAAGCACGCGGCAGGATTATCAATCTCCTCCGTCAGGCTTTTTTCGCTCCACGGTTCCGAAAAGCAAAGCTTTTCAAGTTCCGCAAGGCGCGAAACGTGCTCCGCCGTCATCGAAACAATCTGCATAAACGCTCCTTAAAAACCGAGATGATGCTCAAACGTCTGCAATTCCTCGCAGATCTTGTCGCGGCACTTGCGGTAGGTATTTAGGTCCCCGCCGTAGGGATCGTCAATGTAATGCGGCACGTAAATTTTCTCCGCCGGCACACCCGCCTGCATCAAAATGTACGCGTGGGTTTTCGACATCGTGAAATAAACGTCCCACACATCGATTTCTTCCGGCGTAAAGCGGCGCGCAATGTGACCGCTGATGTCCACGCCGATCTCCTTGCAGGCCAGCACCGCATTTTCGCTGGGGTGCTGCCCATCGAGCGCGGAAAGACCGGCGCTTTGGCACATGATGTTCTCAAAGCCGCGCTGCTCCATTTCGCGGCGGAAAATGCCCTCCGCCATTGGGCTTCTGCACGTGTTGCCGGTGCAGACAAACAAAATTTTCATCTTTGATTATAAACCTCGAATACTTCTATAATCGGTCGTATTTCGTCTTCCAAAATGAAAACGCTCCCGAACGACCGCTACCTATCATAGCACAGTTCGGGAGAGAATTCTACTAAGTATTCTTTAATTTTCAATGAATGACAACAAAACAACAACAATAAACAACATTGTGCCGCACAAAGCTGCTGAAAGGCGCACTCGCCTACTTCTTCCTGTAAACCAGAAAGTCAAATTTAATCTCGGTCTCGAGCACATCGAGCGCGCGCAGACGCTCTCCGCCCTCTACGTCCGTCTTCCAGTAGTACGGCGTCATGGAGAACAGCGCTTCAATGTTCTCCTGCCCGTTCACCGTGATAAACTTTTGCACACACGCACGGCCAAGGTATTCAAACCCGTCGTAGGCCGTGTCGTGCTCTTCGTTCTCATACGGCTCTTTGTATAAAACCTCTTTCATGCCGTACAGATGCCGCGCACCCGGCACCGCAAAGATCATCACGCCGCCCGGCTTTAGCACCCTAAAAAACTCCTCCGGCACAATAGGCGCAAAAACGTCCGTCAGCACATCTGCACTGTTTTCCGCACACGGCAGGTGAAATAAACTCGCCACCGCGAAATCGATGCCCTTATATTTGCCCGCAGCCGCTTTCACCGCGAATTTCGAGATGTCCACGCCGGAAACCGAACCGTTTTTCGCTTTGGCTTTTTCATATAAAGCCGAAGTGTAAAAGCCCTCGCCGCAGCCTGCGTCCAAAACAACGCCGTTCTCGGGCAGATATTTGTCCGTCAGCTCCGCCAGTTTGTCACGGAACGCATCGTAGTAGCCGCCGCTCAAAAACACGCGGCGCGCGTCCACCATCTGCTTTGTGTCGCCGGGAATCTTCGCGTGCATCTGCTTTACGGGCAGAAGATGCACATACCCCTGGCGCGCAATATCATAAGAATGTCCGTTTGCGCAGCGCAGCGCGCGGTCTTCTCTTTCCAACGCGCCGCCGCATGCGGGACAGCAAAATATCATCATAAACCCTTAGCCCTTCGCCTGATACCAGCTCTTACCGCTTCCGGCCTCTGCCAGCATCGGCACGCTCAGCTGCACCGCGTTTGCCATTTCTTCTTCCAGAATTTTCTTCACCGTGTCGCTTTCCGCTTCCGGACACTCCACAATGAGTTCGTCATGCACCTGCAAAATCAGCTTTGCATCGAGCTTTTCGGCTTTCAAACGGTTACGCACGTGCACCATCGCAATCTTGATGATGTCCGCCGCCGTGCCCTGAATCGGCATGTTGCGCGCCACACGTTCACCGAACGCACGCATGTTGAAATTGGAGCTTGCAAGCTCCGGCAGATAGCGTCTGCGGCCGAACAGCGTCTCCACATAGCCGTTTTTCTTCGCTTCCTCCACCACGCGCTCCATATAGTCTGCAACGCCCTTATAATTGCGCAGGTAATCGTGAATGTAGTCCTCGGCCTCGCGGCGGGAAACACCGATGTCCTTTGAAAGCGAGAACGCGCCGATGCCGTACACAATGCCGAAGTTGACCGCTTTCGCACGGCTGCGCATCTGCGGGGTCACAAGGTCTTCGGGCATATCGAACACACGCGCCGCCGTCATGGTGTGGATGTCGCGCCCAAGTCGGAAGTCCTCCTGCATCTGCGTGTCGTTTGCCACGTGCGCCAATACGCGCAGTTCAATCTGCGAATAGTCGGCGTCCACAAGCACATTTCCCTCTTTTGCGATGAAGAACCGGCGGAATTCACGCCCAAGCGGCGTGCGCACCGGATGTTCTGCAAATTCGGCTCAGTCGAGGAAATACGCCCCGTGCGCGTTTCGGTCTGGTTGAAGCTCGAGTGAATGCGCCCGTCCGCCGTGATGCTTTCAGCAAGCCCTCGCAGTACGTGGAACGCAGCTTCGTCAGCGTGCGGTAGCGCAAAACCTTATCAACTGCCGGATGTACGCCGCGCAGACCCTCCAGCACATCTGCATTTGTGGAGTATCCCTTTTTCGTCTTTTTGCCGTGCGGCAGTCCGAGCTTTACGAACAGCGCTTCGCCCAGCTGCACCGGGGAGTTGATGTTGAATTCATACCCCACGTCTTCATAAATTTCTTTCTGCAGTGCGTCCACCTGCTCACAAAGCACCTCGCCGTAGGTTTTTATGGCCTCGCGGTCAACAAAGGAAGCCGCTTTCCTCCATCTCGCCCAAAACCAAAGCAAGCGGAATTTCAATGTTCTCCAATAATTCGTGCTGGCCGTTTTCGTCGATGCCCTTTGCAGCGCCGCACAAACAGCGGGCAGCACAGCCGCCGCCTCGCACGTTCGCGTCCTCATATGCGGGCACGGCAATGCCGCATTCCGCCGCCAAACGCAGCACACCGTAATCGGAGCCCGAGGGGTTCAAAAGATACGCCGCAAGCTCCGTGTCCATCACGGCGTTTTCAAGGAAGTCCTCAAATGCAGCGCCGTGCGGTGCAGCTTTTTCAGCGCAAACGTACTTTTTTGTCACCTTGCTGCCGAGGAACGCCTTCAAAAAATGCGTCGTCCGCATCCACGACCGCAATCGCCGGCTTACCCGCGTCGAACTTACCGTTAAACACAAGCTGCTTTAATTCGTCGTTTTCAAACACCGGCACAAAGTACGCCGCCCCTCGTCCTCACACTGGCCGAGCACCGCTGCGCCGTCTTTATAATTCTTCACAGGCAGCAAAGCCGCTTCTTCGGCCTGTGCGCTGTTCGCCGTCGGCGCCGCGCCCGGGAGTCAGGTGCAGGCGTTCCATCAGCTTAAATAGCTCTAAACGCGTCATGATCTGCGCCGCGGCTGCAGGGTCACCCTCGCCGGAATATAATGCGCAAGTCCGTATCGATCGGCGCATTGCGGCGGATGGTGCCGAGGTCGTAGCTCAAAAACGCGTTGTCTTTGGAATTGATCAGCTTCGTTCTCATGCCCGGGCTTGATGTCCAGCTCATCTAAATTGTCGTAAATATACTGCAAAGAGCCGAACTTGCGGGATCAGCTCGCCCGCACCCTTTTCGCCGATGCCCGCAACGCCCGGAATATTATCCGAGGTATCGCCCTGAATGGCCTTGATGTCGATGAGCTGCTTCGGTTCCACGCCGTACGTCTCTTTGATATACGCCTCATCACACAGCGTCACGGCAGACTGACCGAATTTCGTCGTTGCAAGGCGCACCGTCGTTTTCGGCGAGACAAGCTGCAGGCTGTCCCGGTCGCCGGTCGCAATCATGCACGTATTGTCCGTGTTTCGCACGTTTCCGCAAACGTGCCGAGAATATCGTCTGCTTCCCAGCCCTCGCACGTCACGATTTTATAGCCGAGGTCGCCGAGCAGTTCCTTTCAGACCGGCATCTGCGCCGCAAGCTCCGGCGGCATGCCCTTGCGCTGCGCCTTATAACCCGCATAGGCCTTGTGGCGGAACGTCGGCGCTTTCACGTCGAACGCGATGGCCACCGCGTCCGGCCGTCTCCGTTTCGTCCTTCACTTTTTCCAGAATATTCAAAAATCCGACAATACCGTTTGTAAACTCGCCGCTTTTCGTTGTCAGCAGCTTAATGCCGTAAAAACGCGGTTTAAATGCTGTTGCCGTCCAGTACCAAAAAGCTTCACGCTGATCTTCCTTTCCGTTACGGGTCAAAAGACACGTCTTTGTTTTCTATATACACTTTCTCGAGCAATTTATCGAGGTCGCTGAGCGTTTCCAGCTCGCCCG
>VOFB01000904.1_pt1 | contig 36001 bp, 44 predicted proteins | sample 5384141 | NCBI WGS metagenome assembly VOFB01 (sample SAMN12384721, study PRJNA508395) | human gut metagenome | isolation source: healthy gut A | host: Homo sapiens | reverse complement strand
GCGGCTTTCATTTGCGCGCTGTCGGTGTTGTTTCGCATAGGCGGAAAGATACCGCACGCGCACCTGTGGAAATAGTTGATCGATATTCCGCGCTGTATGCGCCCGTCTGCGCGCGTTTCTTTGCAACTCGTAAACGCCGTCAGCGTGGGTCGGGCAAAAAATCACCTCCTGCGCCGTCACCCGGTCGGCTTCACCGCATCAGTTGAAAGTGCACGCCGCCGCTTTTGTCCGTATACGGCGTACAGTTTAGGTATTTTCAGAGAACGTTTGCGCGTTCAAAACAGCTCACGCCCTTTTTTCTACGGTCAAAACGCCCTCCCACCGGCCGCCTGTCGCCCCATGGCGTAGCCCCAGCGGTGAAATTTGTAGATACATCCGCCTCCAAAAAGCCGCAAAGAGGGGCAATCGAAAGCCCATCGAAAGCTGCCTGTTGTCGAGCAAAGCGCCGCGCGGCTGCGTGCAGGAAGAAGACCTCCGTGTGCGCGCCGTTCCGGCATTTCACGCGGTGTTCGTCCACGATACCGTCAAAGAGCACCGCGCCGTCAGCACCCATACCGCCCCCACGGGCTCTTCCGTAAAAGCCGCTTTCCACACTAAACCACGCAGTCACCGTCACGGAACATGCACCTCTCACCGTCTTTCAGCGCCGCAATACACGCGATATGCCGGTTATTCTCCGCCAAGCGGTCAATCGAAACGCCCGTAAAATACGCGTAATCCCACAGGCTCACCCGCCTTCGTTATGGTATGTCTGCCGGGACCGCTTCGCTTTTCCCCCGCCGTCTCCACAAAGGCGAACGTGGCCGGCACCGTGTTTTTCTCCGCACGCCGATGAGCGCAAGCTTCCTCGTTCAAAACCGCCTCAAACGGCCTGTGCCCCGGCAGTACAGCGTCTCTGTTTCACCGAAAGCGCTCTAACTCGCGGTAAACCGCCATCGCATTCTCCCCGGTGAAGTGCCCCTTGCTCTACGCGCGCCTGCGCTTGCCGACCGCCTCACACGTTCCTTTTCGCCGTCAACCCCTCAATGTCTCACGCAGCAGGCATCGCCCGCTCGAGTTTTAATTCCGTCGGTTCACCGAAACACACAGCCCGCCAAACTGCATCGTCATCAGGTTCATGCAAACCTCCCATCCGCACGAAGCAGCGCGATATCGCCGCCCCTCAGCGCTCCAAAATGTCGGAGAGCGCCTGTGCGTTTTTGGAGTTTTCTTCCACCCTTTATGCCTCCGTTCCGCTTTGTGTTCGCTGTGTGATTTTTCCACACGCACCCGCTTCTATCACAAGCTTATTTTCGCTCGCCGCTTTCAAAACGCAGTGTGTACCGCGCACCGCCTGTGTTTGTGGGAATTCGCCGGGAGGCGCCTCCGCCGCCCGAAAACCCGTGCAGCACAATCGTGTACACCGCTTTGCCCGCCACCGCCGCATACGGATTTTCCTCGCCGATGGCGTAATAGCGTTTGACCTTCGCTTGCGCGAATTTTCACCGCGTCCGCCGTAAATACCTTTGTCGCCGATCATCACCGCCGCGCGTGCGTTATCCGCCGCACCTGTCGCCGCCTGCACCGTGCAAAGCGTCACAAGGCAACTGAGCGCCGCCGAGTACGTCGTCTCGCTCCGGCTTCACACTGCGCAGCGCACACGGCAAAGACGATACCGCTGCACACACCGCGTCAAACAGCCGCGCGTGGTCGTCCTTTTCTGCGCGCATACAGCTGCACGCCGAGCACCGTTTCAAACACACTGTCCGCGTTTTTCTTCCTGCATCACGCTCCACTGTCACTGCGGCATCGTTGCGGAAGCCTTTGCAGCGTGCCCAAACGCCGGGCGCACTGCGCAGTCCGGCAAAAAGCACTTTCAGCTTTTCCGCAAGCGCCGCACTAAGTCCGTTCCTGTCATCTTTTTCTCCTTTTTCCAGCACCCCCCCCGCGCGCACGTAAAGCGCCCCGCAAATCCCAGTTTTTTCCTCGGATATAAACGCGGAATGTCTCGCCGCCCACAGCCAGCCTCGCGTTCTCCGCGCCGCAAAGCACTTTGCCGTCGCCGAAGTAGACATACAGTGGTTTCATTACCCTGCCGAACGTCTCCTGTTTCCGCCTGCAGGCTGTTTTGTCTTCCTTTCAGGCGATGCACAACGCCGCGGCAAACGACCTTGCCGCTTATCTCCGCCGTCATCTGCTGTGCCCTCAAAAATACATTCTCACACCGTGTCCTCCGTCACGAAGTAAAAACTCCCGTCATGCAAAGCCTGACACCGCCCGCTGCACTGCTTTGCATAGGCGAGCGCCCTTTCACTGCCTTTTGTCAAATTCCGCGCGCACCTCAAGCCTGCCGTCAGGCTTTTCGGCGATGCTGCTTCCTCCAAAAGCCAAAACTGATACGCCGCCTGCGCTGCAGCCGCTGCGCACAGCGCCTCCTCATGCGCGTTTTCTTCCTCCTCAGTGCAGCAAGGCGCGCTTTCAGCCGCTGCACCGCATCGCCGCTCAGCATCAAAAGCAGGTCTTCGCGGTCGTCATCGTCAAAAGCTTCCTCCAGCTGTTCCAGCATTGCTTCGTAATTCCGGTCAGTTCTCCTTTTTTATTCGGCAAAAAGCCGTACCAAAGCGGTACGGCTTGCCAGAATCGAATAAAATCAGTAGCTAAGGCCCTGTGCGGCGCCGCCGTAGATCTGTGCAGCCCGCCACGGCGCTCACGGCCGCGCGCTCCATCTGGCGGTCGATAGAGCTTGTCGTAGTCGGTCAGCACATCGCCCGCCTGCACCATCTCAAGCGCACAGTTCTTGTCGAGCGCAATGATCTTCTTTCGCGTCCATGGACGGCACATGGATGAGCGTCGCGCCAAGCGGCGTGATGAGTACCCGCACCCTAATGTTGAGGCTCGCCTGCGCGTCCTTAAACTCCGTGATGGCGAGCGCCTGCAAAGCAGTCGTTCCGGCCAGGATCGTATTGAAGTTATAGTCGGAAAGCTTGCCCCACAGCGTCACAAGGTCGTTGTGGTCGGCGCAGCGGTAAGCGCCGTCACGGTGATGCCCGTATTCGTGCCGTCGCCGTTTAAGAGCACGTCCACTGCGTCTCATCTGTCTGCGCGCAATGTACGCACCGATCTGGCGCAGAATGACCGTAAAGAGGTCCAGTCTGTGGTGGCGCAGCGCTTCGTAGAACTGACAATCAGTCTGCCGCGCTTATGCAGCGTCACAAGCGAGCCCGCCGTCTTGATGACCGTCTCCGGAATGGCCGCGCCTCCGCTACGGGGTCTTCGATCTTCTGGTCAGAAGCCGTCGCCGTCTGCACGGTGCGATAATCGAGCGTGTCGATCTTCGTCACGGTCGCCGCGATGTCCGGCAGGAAGACGCCATCTCCATGCCCTGGCGCACTGCGCGGGCGACGTATTCCGGGAACAGTGCCGCGCTCTGCGAGGAGGTGAAAAACTTCTCACGGTGTCGCAGTTCGCACCGCTCACACGAATGCCGAAGCGTTTGCTGCCTCTGGTACGCGTCAAGCCCGCAAACGGTGTGCCCGCGTAGTTCTGGGAGCCGTCCAGCTCCTCCAAAACCTGTGTAAAATTCTTGCCCGGCACGCCGTACATGCCTTTTCGAGTGTAATGTTTTCAAATGCCATTGTATAATCCCCTTTCTAAATGCGGAACGCGCCGTCGTCTGCCATGTTCGTGTCTTCCGTCTTTTTTCGCTGCCAGCTGCGGCATCACAGGCATTTTGCGCTCCACCGCCTTTGCGAGCGCCGCCGCCATTTCTTCCAGTTCTGCAATGCCGAGCGACTTTGTGATCGCCTCCGTCAGTCCGCGTTTAAACTCCGGCTGCGCCACGGCGCTCAGCTTATAGATGCGTTCGCACAGCGCCGCACGGTAGCGGTCTCCGCACTCCGCGCGGTCGAAAAGCGCTTTCAGCCTGCTTTGAGCATGTTGAGCTCCTCCTTTGCCACCGTCACGCTGTCTTCGCCGTCCGCGAGCTTTTTTACAATGTCGTACACCGTTTTGACCTCCTTTTTCTTCTCCGATTCTTCAAAGCGCGGCGAAATTTCTTTACCACGCCTGCCGCGCGCTGTGCAGGCACTGCCACGAATGAGAAATTCATACGCGTCCGCCGCGCCAGCTTAAAATACGCACACAGCGCTTGCCGTTGTACGTTTTCCCGGCATCGTGCACGCAGCTTTCCGCGCCGCACACGGAGCACGGGCAGTTTTTCACTGCGCACCCCACGCGACTTTCCTGCGTATGCCGCTTTCTCAATGGATTCACAACGCCTTCGTCCGTCGTTTCGCGGCACATACGCCTGTGCAGTGAGCTGCGCATACGGCTCGTTTAAAGATGTTACCTTCCGGGAATTTCCTTCACCGCAGCGTCAAACACGCGCGCCGTCTGATTTTTGCTCGTCGGTTCGTGGTCTAAAATGCCCGTCTTGCCGACAAACAGCTTCGCAAGCTCCTCGAGTGTCTCTTTCGTAAAGCACTCACCGTCCCTATCCACCTGTTGTCGCACAAAACGACCGAAAAACGTGTGTACACCTCCTCCGGCTTATAGGCGCGGCGCGTGTAAAGGTTGATCTTCTCCATCGCCGCTTTATCCGGCTGTACCGCCGTTACCGTTTCGCCTGCCTTCCCTCCTTTAAAAGCTGCTCCGTCTTCGCCATGAGATACGCAGCGTTCGCGTGATCGACTTGTCCTGCATCGTGATCTCGTTCCAATCGATTTCCACCGTGTCGTCAAGACCATTTAGCCGCAGCCACGTTTTGCAGATCTTCAAAACCGCCGGCTCCAAAATTTGCGGTACGCCGTCAGCTGCTCGTCAGCATGTCCGCCTGCTGGCTCGACATGCCCGTCGAGGACCACGAAAGCCCCAGCAAAAAACGGCGGAATGCCCATTTTCGCCACAATCTGCTCCAGCATCTGCCGCACGGGCACTTCGCTGTCCATCTGCTGCCCGTCCGCGCCGATGGTTTTAATCTGCACGTCGCCCACCGCCACAAAGTCGTTTCACGCCGGGGCGCATCGCACGGCTCCACTCCTTTGCAAGCCCCCCGCGCGGTCACCCGCGTTCATGTAGCCCTCGTTTTTGCACGTCACCGCAAAGCGCACATTGCCCATACGCTCCCAGTTGATGCCGACGGTGCGGTAAATTTTCAAAAGCACCCGCTCACAAACGGCAGGCCCTTTAAAATGGAGCTTCCCATCGCGCTGCCCGGCATCGGATTTAACGCCGAAGTCAAATGAGCTCCGGGTAGCGGCACGGCTCCGCACGCCTGTCCCTTACGACGAACACGCCCTGTTTCAAGCGGCGAGATGAGCTGAATTGAGGTCTTCGAGCGACGCATTATACAGCGCCTGAATTTCCTGTTTGCGAGTACGATCTCCCCAATTGCATTGCCATACGTTAAAAGTTGCTCAAAATAGACCGATATAAAGTTATCGATGCCCATGTTGCAGCCGTTTACGGGCACGGTTTTTAAAAACCCGCGCAGCGCGTTTTCCGTGTGCTTTTCGGGGCAATACACCTCAAACCCGCCGATAAGACGCACCAGCTTGTAGATTGCCGCGTCGATGATCGGCACTGCTCGCGCAAGGCACGGTACAGTGCACGCTCGCCTGCCGTCACTGGCAGCACCGGCGGGTACCCGCCCTGCGTCTGCACCGAAACGGCCGCAGCTTCTCCTTTTTCAAAATCCCAAATGCTAACTTTTCCCCTGTCTCCTTTGCACCGCGCAGGCAAAGCTTTCGCCCGCGCCGAGCACCGTGGAGACAAAATAGCGGATGTCGTCCATGGCATGGTCATTCTCCTTCACAGGCACATCCCGCGCGCCGTCGTCTGCCCAGCGGTAGAGGGAAAAACTCCCGCACCGCGTCCACGCAGCCCTTTTTGTCACCTTGATCTGCCCCGTGCGCAGCGCCGTTGCTGTCATGCGGATGCCGTTTAAAACGTCGTTTTTCGCCGCCGTCACTGCAAAAACCACGGCTCTGCAAAAGTGATAAAGCTCGACGCCGAGGGGTCGCATACAATCACATCTGGCGTTCTGCCGCGAATGAGCTCTAAAACCCTTAGTGCTCCTCGTCCGTGCGCCGCGTGTTTTCGCCGCGTCAGCAATACTCGTCTGCGCGGTACCACACGCCGCAATAAAAGCCCCCAAAGGCCCATAGAGGTCGGTTTACCGTGCCGTAATCGATGGACACCGCGTACCGCTCAAAGTCCGCTTTCGGCACTTCGCACAGGAGGTCAAGCGCAAACGGGTAAATCAGTCCCGTCGCCGCCGTCCACTTGCCCTCAATAAACCGGCTGTAAAACGCGCCCGAAAACATCGTTCGGTAGCGCTTTCGCACATCTTCACTGAGCGACGGGTTGTCCTCCATCGTAAAGTGCAGGTAGCGCGTTTCGGCTCTCGGCTTTCAAAATCCACTGCGGTAAAACCAGTGCTGCGGGTGCCCAGTTGCAGTTGAACCACAGCTTCGCGTTTTCAGCGAACAGCGCAATGCCCTGCTCCACAAAAAAGAGCGCGGCATCAGCGCAACCTCGTCAAACAAAAACGCCGCCGAGCGTCATGCCCCCTGAATGAGCGCCGCGCTCGATTCATCTCGTCCTCCGAAAAGGTAAAAGCGGTTTTCTCTGCCCTGATACGATAGGATAATCTCGTTCTCGCCTGCCGCACGCGCATGGAAAAGCCCATAGACTTTAGCTTTGGTATAAGCTCCGCGACCACATTTCTCCGCACAGAACGGATCGTTTTGCCGCACACCGCAAAGCTCGTATTTTGAAAGCGTGCCATCGCCCACAGAAAAAGGATATCCCCATACAGGTGGTTTTGCCGCTGCGCACCGCGCCGTCGCAGATGACGGCAAAACTTTATCCCGGTGCGGGCTTTTCGCCCCACCAGCACAAGACCTGCATCTGCTTTTTCGAAAACGGCGTCACGGCTTATCCCCGTCTTTCAGCGCCGCCGCACCGCTTTCAATGGCGGAGAGCAGCGCCTGTGCACCTGTCCCGCTCGTCTCGAGCTCACTGAGAGCCACAGCGCTTCGATCCGGTCGAAAAAACCGAATTTCCATGCCGCCGTTTTTCGGTCTGCGAATTTCGAGACGGCGAACAGATCCATGTTTTTCAGCGTGCGCGGTTCACGTCCTCACAAAAGCAGCCTTACGGCATCATGAATGCCGCCGAACGCCAATCACCGAAAGCCCTCCTTCGCCGAACGCCCAAACGGCGAACAATCCATGCGCGTGCACGTCCAAAAGCCCTCCTTCGCCGTTTCGTTCACCATGTTCCACATCCTCTCTGAAAGTTTTGAAGCGCCAAACGGCGTTCGTTTTTTCGCCCGCCCGTTTGTCTCTTCACCCATACCCCCAAAACGCAGAAAAGTTTCCTCGAAAGGGAAACTTTTCAAATTCATGTCCCTCTGATGTCCTACAATGTCCTCTGATGTCCTGCGATGTCCGGCGGTTTTTATTTAATTTCAGGCTCCCTCTGATTGAGGAAAAGGAAGAGATAATGCGCGTCAACGCATACTCACAGTTATAAAAAGGGCGGCTTTGAGCCGCCCTTTCAAAGAACCTATGCAACTGGGTTTCTTAGTTTTTTGTTAGGCAATAAGATTTCGCTTTCTGCGGAAAGCGACTTAGGCGCTGCCCTAAGAACCCGCAAGTTTTCTGAAGAAAACTTGACAAAAGACTTTATTTATCGTTCTCCGTGAGCACATCGTGCATCAAAACGGCAGACATTTTTCGAATTTCACGCCCCAAATGGTGTTGTCACCGCATGCTTTTCTCGTTTCTTCTATGCACTTTGCGGTGTACCGCACGGCGGCGGCGCAGGCTTCCTTTACCGTTTTGCCGTTTAACATCGCTCCCAGCATCACGGCCGCGAAAATATCCCCCGTGCCGTGGTATTTGCCCGGCACGCGGTCGGAAAGCACCAGCGCCGTCTCGTCTTTTTCCCTATCGTAGCACGCCGCGCCGATTTTCTTCCCGTCCGTATACGCACCCGTCAGAATGACGATCTTCGGCCCAAAGTCGGAAAGGGCTTTCATTACTCTTTTAAGCTCCTTTTTCGTCATACGGCCCGTTCTTAAACGGCTCGTGTAAAAGGCAATATGCCTCTGTCATGTTCGGCGTTAAAATGTCCGCTTTTTTCGCAAAGCCTCGTCATGCTCTGCGCCGTTTCTTTATTAAAAATGCCGTACAGCGTGCCGTTGTCGCCCATCACGGGGTCTACAAGGCGCAGCGGACGGCTGTGTTCGTCCGTAAACAGCTCGAAGATTTCCCGCACAGTGTCAATCTGCTCGCGGCTGCTGAGGTACCCGGAGCAGATGCCCTCAAACGCGGCCCCCTCGCGCTTCCAGTGCTGTGCCGTTTTCAGCATATCGTCCGTCAAATCGCGGTACACGGGATCTTTAAAGCCGCCGTGTGTGGAAAGCACCGCCGTCGGCAGCACGGATGTCTCGCACCCCAAGACGGACAGCACCGGCAGCATCACCGTAAGCGAGCATTTCCCCGCACCGGAAAGATCGTTGATGACCGCCGCGCGGCGCGGTTTTTCTTCTGTATTTAAAAACTGCATCGGGTTTTTCCCTCATTTCAAAAGTATTTCCGCTTTTATTGTAACCGCGGCGGAAAATAAAGTCAATTAGCGGTTTACAGGTGAAAAAAAGAATGGTAAAATAAAGGGTACACGTACAGGCATGCCCTGCACCCGCGAAAGGAGCTTTCTATGAAAACCGAAAAGCAACGCAAGCTCATCATTCGCATCGGCGCGGCGATTTTGGCCGGGCTGATGATCCTCTCGGCACTTTCCGCCGTACTATTCAGTTGAATACATTCAACCGTAGAAAAAATTAACCCCTTGAAAATACATTGTAAAGGAATGATCCACCCATGAGTAAACCGAAGTACTATATTTCGACGGCTATCGCCTACACCTCCAGCCGCCCGCACATCGGCAACACGTATGAGATCGTGCTCGCCGACAGCATTGCGCGCTATAAGCGTATGGAGGGCTATGATGTCTACTTCCAGACCGGCACGGACGAGCACGGCCAGAAGATTGAAGAAAAAGGCCAATGCCGCCGGCATCACCCCGAAGGAATATGTCGACAACGTCGCGAAGATTGTCAAGGCGAACTGGGACGTGATGAACACCTCCTACGATAAATTCATCCGCACCACGGACGATTACCACGAAAAGCAGGTACAAAAGATCTTTAAAAAGCTCTACGAGCAGGGCGATATTTATAAGGGCCACTACGAGGGCATGTACTGCACGCCGTGTGAGTCCTTCTTCACCGAGTCCCAGCTTGTCGACGGCAAGTGCCCGGACTGCGGCGGCGAGGTCAAGCCCGCGAAGGAAGAGGCATACTTCTTCAAGATGAGCAAGTATGCAGACCGCCTCATCGACTATATCAATAAACACCCGGAGTTCATCCAGCCGCCGCAGCGTAAAACGGAAATGATGAACAACTTCCTCCTGCCCGGCCTGCAGGATCTCTGCGTTTCAGAACCTCCTTCAAGTGGGGCATTCCGGTCGATTTTGACGACAAGCACGTCGTGTATGTTTGGCTCGACGCGCTCACAAACTACATCACCGGCATCGGCTACGACTGCGACGGCAACTCCACCGAGCAGTTCAAGCGTGATTGGCCGGCAGACCTGCACCTCATCGGCAAGGACATCATCCGCTTCCACACCATCTACTGGCCGATTTTCCTCATGGCGCTCGACCTGCCGCTGCCGAAGCAGGTGTTCGGTCACCCGTGGCTTCTGATGAACGGCGGCAAAATGAGCAAATCGAAGGGCAACGTCATTTACGCAGAAGACCTTGTAGACCTCTTTCGGCGTAGACGCGGTGCGCTATTTCGTCCTGCACGAGATGCCGTTTGAATCCGACGGCACCATCACGTGGGATCTGATGATCGAACGCACGAACTCCGACCTTGCAAACACGCTCGGCAACCTTTGTAAACCGCACCATTTCCATGACAAACAAGTACTTCGGCGGCGTTGTAGAGAACAAAAACGTCGTAGAAGATGTCGATAACGATTTAAAGAGCGTTGTGCTCGCCACAAAGAACAGCGTGCAGACGAAGATGGATCAACTGCGCGTGGCAGATGCCATTTCCGAAATCTTCACGCTCTTCAAGCGCTGCAATAAGTACATTGACGAAACGATGCCGTGGGCGCTTGCAAAGGACGAAGCGAAAAGCCGACAGACTTTCCACCGTTCTCTATAATCTTGTGGAAAGCATCACGATCGGCGCGGCGCTCCTCACACCGTTTATGCCGGACACCGCAGAGAAGATCGTCGCACAGCTTGGCACGACCTTGCGCGCATACGATACGCTCGATACGTTCGGCGTTTACCCGAATGGGGGTAAAGTAACAGACAAGCCGGAGATTCTCTTCGCCCGTATCGATCCGAAGGAGATGGACGAGAAGATTGCCGCTGTGGAAGCGAAGTACGCTCCGAAGGAAGAGCCGAAGAAGGAAATTGAGGGTCTTGCCCAGATCAATATTGAAGACTTTGCAAAGGTTGAGCTGCGCGCCGCAAAGGTCGTTGCCTGCGAGCCGATCAAGCGTGCAAAGAAGCTCTTGAAGCTCACGCTCGACGACGGCACCTCCACACCCCGCACGGTCGCGTCCGGCATCGCGAAGTGGTATAAGCCGGAAGACCTCATCGGTCACACCGTCATCGTCGTCGCGAACCTGAAGCCCGCCGTACTCTGCGGCGTGGAAAGCCAGGGCATGATCCTTGCGGCAGACGCAGGCGAGGACGATGTGCGCGTCGTATTTGTGGACGGCACCCCGGCAGGCTCCAAAATTCGCTAAGGAAAATCTCTATGATATTTGATTCCCACGCACATTACGACAGCGAGCAGTTCGACATCGACCGTGACGAGCTGCTCGGCTCCGTACTGCCGCAAAAGGGCGTCGTTGCGGTCATCAATATGGCAGCCGATTATGAAAGCCTCAAAGAAACCGTGGCGCTCTGTGAAAAATACGATTATATCTACGGTGCAGTCGGCATCCACCCGGAGTGCGCAAACGACCTGCCCGATAACTGGCTTTCGGACGTGGAAGCGCTGCTTTCCCACCCGAAGATCGTCGCCGTCGGCGAGATCGGCCTCGACTACCACTGGGAGGATGAGTGCCCGCGCGAAAAGCAGAAAGAGGTGCTTATCGCCCAGCTGGAGCTCGCGAAAAAACACGACCTGCCCGTTGTCATCCATGACCGCGAGGCCCACGGCGATATGATGGACATTCTGCGGAAATACAAGCCGAAGGGCGTCGTGCACTGCTTTTCCGGCAGTGCACAATTAGCACAGGAGACCGTAAAGCTCGGCATGTACATCGGCCTTGGCGGTGTTGTGACGTTTAAAAACGCGCGCCACAGCGTAGATGTGGCAAAGACCATCCCGCTCGACCGCCTTTTGACCGAAACGGACGCGCCCTACATGGCGCCCGTGCCATTCCGCGGCAAGCGCTGCGACAGCTCCATGATCCCCTACGACGCGGCGAAGATCGCCGAAGTGCGCGGCATCACGGCGCAGGAGGTTTTGGAAACCGCCTGCGAAAACGCCTGCCGCCTTTTCGGTATCACGCTGCCGAGCGCCGCAAAATAAAAGGAGCGATCATCTTGACCATCACGTATGAATACGGCGATAACCTCTACATCAACGTCACGAACCAGTGCCCGAACGCATGTGACTTCTGCCTGCGCAACAACAGCACGGGCAGCCTGTACGCGGATAACCTCTGGTACGAAGGCGCGGAGCCGACAAAAGAGAAAATCTTAGCCGACCTTAAAAAACGCGACCTCAATTCATACGCAGAGATTGTCTTCTGCGGCTACGGCGAGCCTGCCTGCCGCTGGGACGACATGCTTTGGCTTGCCGCGCGCTTAAAAGAAATGGGCAATTACACCCTGCGCGTCAACACAAACGGCCTTGCAGACTGCATCACCGGGCGCAACGCCGCGCCGGAAATGCACGGGCTTTTGGACATTGTGTCCGTCAGCTTAAACGCGCCGACCGCCGAAAAGTACGATGCGGTATGTCACTCGAAATACGGCCCCGAGGCGTTTGATGCCATGCTGCATTTTACGGCAGAAGCCGTAAAAAACGTGCCGCATGTGGTGATGACGGTCGTCAGCACCATGCCTGCAGAGGACATTGAAGCCTGCCGCAAGCTGTGCGAAAACGCCGGCGCCAAGTTCCGCGTACGCGAGTATATCTCCGAATAACTGCATAAAATAACGAAAGCAGAGTGCTCAATCCTGAAGTGACCCCAAAAAGTTAGACAATATTTCGAAGTAAAAATTGTTCAAGCAGCCGAAAGGGCTTGCTGTCTGTGAATTGCAGGCGGCAAGCCCTTTAGCTTTGCCTTTATTCTGCGGTTGTTGTAGTAATCCAGATATTCAACGAGTTCCTGCTTGAAGTGCTCCATGGACTGAAATTCCTGCAAGTACAGCAGTTCACTTTTGAGCAGCCCGAAGAAATTCTCTATCACAGCGTTGTCCAAACAGTTTCCCTTGCGGCTCATGCTTTGCCGGATACCATTTTCCCGAAGCATCCGCTGATACTGCTTATGCTGGTACTGCCAGCCCTGATCGGAATGAAGAATCAAGTTTGTTCCGTCCGGAATCTTTGCAAACGCCTTGTCCAGCATGGTAGTTACCATACTGAGCACAGGACGATCAGATATGATATAGCTAATCAGATCGCTGCTGTGCAGATCGAGAATCGGAGACAGGTAGAGTTTTTCTCCGAACAGGCTGAACTCCGTCACATCCGTGCCCCACTTCTGGTTTGGCTTGTCCGCATGGAAGTCCCGATTCAGTAAGTTTGGTGCGATTTTGCCGACTTCACCCTTATAAGAACGATATTTCTTTATTCGGACACGGCAAACCAAGCCTAGCTCCTTCATAAGCCGCTGAACTGTCTTGTGGTTCAGGGAGAATTTACGCTTGCGAAGCTCTGCTGTGATTCGGCGATAGCCGTACCGCCCCCTGTTTTCATGATAAATCGCTGTGATTTCTTGTTTTTCTGACTCGTACTTATCCGCCTGCTCCATCCGTTTCAGATGATAGTAGAAGGTTGCACGGGCAGCTGAGCGATTGAGAGAAGAATGTTTAGTGCGTGTTTTGCCTCAGCTTCTGAACTACCAACGTTTTTTGTGCTGGCGTCGCTCGTCTTCCAAAACCAAGGCTTGCAAGTTTTTTAGGTATTCATTCTCCGCTCGCAGCCGCTGGACTTCTGCCAGAAGATCTTCTTCCACTCTCTTGGGTAGCTGCTTTGGCGGACGGCTCTTACTGCCGCGGCCACGCCGTTCGATGGCAAAGCCTTCCGGCCCTTCCGTCAGATAGATGCGCTCCCAGTCTCTAATTCGAGTGTCACTGCTTACGTCAAACCGTCTTGCCGTTTCACGGTAACTCAGCTTTTCTTTTCTGCATGGTTTCCACGACCAGTTTCTTAAATTCCGGTGTGTATCGTTTGTTTGGTATACCCTTTGGCATTAAAATCACCCCACCTGTTAGACATTATATCATACTGTCTAACAAATGGGGTGCAGTTCATCCGAACACTCTGCTTTTTGTTTTGTGATTTTAGTTTAATTTAATCTTGAATGTGATCGGCTTATCGGACGTGTAGTTCGTCTTGATATGCAGCCCGTTTTCGTCGCGCGTCCACGCGGGTGCATCGCCTGTGCCGAGCACCGAAACGCTCTCGACTAAACCGTGGTACACCGTACCGGCGGTGTGCTCCTGCATACGCAGGGAGTGAATGTGGTATTCGCCGTTGTCGTTCGCCTTCAGCGCGATGGCAAAGAGCGTATCTCCCTTTGCCGTAAAGCGGAAATCCTCGCCCGTAAAGTTCTTTTTCACGCCGTCGGAAAAGCCGCCGTCCTGCACCTTTGTGGGGCCTTCGCCGAACGTCCTCCACACGTGCGTATCATAGATTGCTTCGCCGTTTACCTGCATCCAGTCGCCGATGGCAGTCAGCACTGCGGTGTCCTCATCGGAGATGGTGCCGTCCGCTTTCGGGCCTACGTTTAAAAGCAGCGCACCGTTTTTGCTGACGATGTCCACAAGGTCGCAGATGATGTCCCCCGCCGGGCGGAAGTCGTTGTTTTCCGTGTAGCACCAGGAATTCAGCGCAATGGCGGTATCGGTCTGCCAGAAATACGGCTTGATGTCCGCCATTTGCCCGCGCTCAATATCCGGCACCGCCGTGCCGAACATGTACGCGTCGAATTTGTAATCGATGGCAACCTCCTCGCCCCATTCCGCAGCGCGATTATAATAGTACGCCGCTGCTTTTTTGAGGTACGGCTTTGCCGCCTCCTGCTGAATCCACCAGTCAAAATAGAGAATTTTCGGGTGATAATTGTCGATGAGTTCGCACGTGCGCACAAGCCAGTCTTCCATGAATTCTGCAGAGGGCTTGCCGTCGATGGCATCGAAATTCTCCGGGTCGGGCATGGAGGGCCAATAGAGGTCGTCTCGGTCCGGGTTTTGCGGCATATCGCTCTCAAACTTTTTGCCGTTGCTCATGAAGAACCAGTGCTCCATGCGGTGCGAGGATACCCCGAGCGTCATGCCCTGCGCTTCCACGGCCGCTTTCAGCTCGCCGACTATATCGCGCTTCGGCCCCATCTCGTAAGCGTTCCAGTGCGAAATATTTGAGCGATACATCTGGAAACCGTCATGGTGCTCCGCCACCGGCACAACGTATTTTGCGCCCGCCTTTTTAAAAAGCGCAGCCCATGCGTTCGGATCGAATTTTTCCGCCTTAAACATCGGAATGAAATCTTTGTAGCCGAAATCCTTGTGTGCACCGTAGGTTTTGATATGGTGCTCGTAGACCTTGGAGCCCTCTATGTACATGTTACGCGGATACCATTCGCTGTCAAACGCCGGCACGCTGTACACGCCCCAGTGGATGAAAATGCCGAACTTCGCCTTTTGATACCACTTCGGCGTCTGCCAGCTTGAAAGGGACGCCCACGTGTCTTTGTACGGCCCCTTTTCAATCACGTCGTCAATGTTCTGCAATGCTTTTTTCATATCGATCATACTATTTTCCTCCCAAAAGGAACTTTTCTCTGAGAGATTTTTCTCTTTCCCCATTATATCAGCACATCGGAAATTTGCAAGACAAAAGCCGACGGAAACCCGCCGGCCTTTTTCTGTTATTTGCTTCTGTAATAGACGTCGTTTAATTCTTTGAGCCACTTTTTGTCGATGCCGTCGAGCTGCTCCTGCGTGACGCGGAACGCCCAGTTGCCGTTCGGCACGCCGGGCAGGGAGGAAACGTGCATCCGTACACCGCTTGCTCTTTTATTCATGGGCTTCTCCCTTCTTTTGCATAAATTGCTCAAATATTGAGACGTTATATTTCATAAACTTGTATAAGTACACCATACTCTACTGGGCTATTCAATGGTAATCTTACACAGATTTCAGGGAGAACTTTTGAATTGTACGTCATTCGATAAGGAGCACCACGGCGCTTACGTCGTCCTCGTGCCCGTCTGCGCGGTCTTTTACGGCGCGCTCCACAATGCGCTCGGAAAGCGCCTGCGGGTCGTCGTCCTCATAGTTTGCGATTAAGTCGCACAGCCACTCCGTGCCGGAAGCCGTCACGCCGTCCGAGACCATGACGAGCATATCGCCCGCATCAAGGTCTTTTTCGCTGCGGGCAAAGGCGATTTCCGGCAGAATGCCCACGGGCACGCTTTTGGCTTCCAGATACTCCGTCTTCTTGCGCCTGCGCAGCACCGTGCCCGCAGCACCCGCCTTGCGTAGGGAGACGTGCCCTGTAAAGAGGTCGATGCACGCAATATCCAGCGTTGCAAGCGACTCCTCCCCGCCCTTTGCGAGCATGGCGGAGTTGATCATCTTCAGTGTGCTCTCAAACCCGATACCGGCTTTGAGAAGCGACTGCGCCATACCCGCGGTCATTGTGCCGTCCACAGCTGCCCGACCGCCTGTGCCCATGCCGTCGCTTAAAACCGAGATATACCGCCCGCTGCCGTCCGTAAACGCCTCGGCGCAATCGCCGCAGAGAGACGCGCCGTTTGCTGCGTGCTGCGCAAAGCCGCGCTGCACGGCATAAACGGGCTTCTGGCACATTTGCAGCTTTAAGGTATCGCCCGCCGCCGTCACGCTCGGCTGAGTGAACGTGCGCCCGCACGCGCCGGAAATCTCGCGTGTCAACTGCCCTTTGTTGATGTGCACCCCGTGTGTGCGGCAAATGTTTGCTTCAATCGTCATGCGGCCGAATTTATCGATGCGGCAGCAGACTTCAATCGGCGTGAGTTCGCGGTGGCGCAAGACCTCGCGCACCTGCTCTGCACTATCCTCATCAAAGCGCTGGTACTGCTCGAATTCCTCCGCCATGTCGCCGAGCATCTGCGCCGTGGAGCGGAAATGTTCTTCGACGATGGCGCGCACCTGTTCGGTACGCATACGGGCGCTTTCTTTTGCCAAAAGCTCGCGGTATTCGCCGTTTACGGCGTCTCTCAGCTCCATGGCACGGTTGCAGCGCGTCAAAAACGGCACATCAAAGTCGCTGCGTTCGATTTTGCCGCGCTCCCGCAGCGGATACGAAAGCCGCGAGAACGTTTTTTGCGTCTCGTCGCGATTTTTGCGCCAGCACACTGCGCATTGGCTGCACCCGGTGCAAACCTTCTCCGCCGCGCGGCCGTACACATGCGGCAGGTCAGCCGCCGCGGTCGTCTCCAGCTTTTCCGAGATGCGATCTACGGAATCCGATGCGCTGCGCATGGCTTCCGCCGTATACCGCAGGCGCAAAATAACGTTTTTTCTAAGAGAATCGCCCGGCAGCCTGTCCCCGTGCGCGGTGAATAAATTGGAAAGCCGTCGGCTCTGCGGCAAAATCATGTATAAAATGGAAGCCGCGGCCACCTCCACCGCGCCGTAAAACACCTGCGAAGTGCTGTTCACCTGCAAGGATGCGATGCCGTTTGAAATGACGAACGCCACCGCCACGGCGAATTTGCCGAGTGGCGAGAACACGCCGGCCATCAGCCCGCCGAGGCCGTATGCGCCTGATAAATACGAAAGCCCCGCCGTGGAGAGCCCCCTGCACTGTGCCCGCCGCAATGCCCGCCACCGCGCCGCCCGCAAGCCCGCCGACGCGCGCGCAGACGAGCACCGTCAGCACGATGAGCACGCGCCCGACGGAAATGTGCGAGACGGTCACGTTTGAAAACGAGAGCAGCAAAACGCCGAGCGAGACGATAACAGCCGCCACGTCGCCGCTGTCAAACACGGCGGTCTCGCGGTGGGTCTCCAAAAGCTGCACGGTGCGGCGCAGAAAATACGCCGTGCCCGCCGCCAAAAACGACTCCGCAATGTACATGGCGAGCACATTTGAAAGCGAACCGTTTAAAAACACCATGGCGATGCCCGTCGAAAGCAGCGGCAAAAACGCTGTGACTGGTGCGAAGACCGGGTGGTCACGGATGGACTTTAACTCCGACAGCGACCAGCGGATGGCCCCCACGGCGAGCAAAGCCGCGATGTAGCGCGCGGGGATATCCACGGGCGACGGGAACAGGTAGCCCACCGCGCCGCCGAGGATGACCGCCCACATGGTCGAAAACGGCGCTGCCGCCGCGCCTGCCGCCGCAAACGGTGCGTATTTGCCGAAGACGAGCCCGCGCGCCGTTAAAAAGCCCGCAAGGCCGCCCGCCATCAGCCACACCGCCCTGCGCACATACGGCACGGTAAGGGCCGCGCTTATGCGGTCCCGCACTCTTAAAACTGCTTTTTCCTCCATTGTCTTTTCCGCCCTTTCCTGCACTTTGTCTTTTCTGTGCTACCATTATACGAAGCCTTGCCCGCAGGAAAACACGAAACAGGCAGGCGGGTTTTAGGATTGTTTTGTGAAAAGCACAAGGTTTCTGTCGCCGCGCCTTTCATGCGCATTTTCCTTGTCGGTTTCTCTTGCTTCCCACGTGGAAATTTACAGTTTTCCGGCTGTGCCGACTTGACAAACCGCAAAAAAGGGCTTAGAATAGCGGTAATATCAAAACCGATGATTGGAAATAGTACCCGATGCAAAACGGCAAAGAGAGCCCCTTTCGGTGAGACGGGGTGCGGGCTGCGCGGCGAATGGCTCCATGAGGGCGGGCGGGAAAATCGCCCGACGTTTGGCCGCGTTAGAAGCCAAGCCGTAACTACGGCTGTAAAGCGGGCGTTTATGCGCCAATTTGGGTGGTACCGCAGGAATTTGACCTCTTGTCCCTTAGAGTTTGGGACAAGGGGTTTTACTTTTGGGGTGCATCTGAAAAGTCAAAAACTTGTCTATTCCACAAAAACGGACGGTTTCTGCGTTGAAAATTCTCGGCAGCCGGAAGGCTTCCTGCGGTTTTCGCCTTGAACCCGCCTCGTCTTTGCGAAATATCCTGCGTTTCCTTTGTTTTCAGATACACCCGTAAAAGCCTGAAAGTGCAAAATCAAATGAATCATATAGAAAGGTGACGTTACGATGGAATACAAATTTTCAGACCGCGTGCTCACGTTAAAGCCCTCGGCAATCCGTGAAATCTTTAAATACGCCGCTGACCCGAGCTATGTTTCGCTTTCCGCCGGCAACCCTGCGCCGGAAGCGTTCCCGTCTAAACAGCTTGCCGCCATTTCCGCAAAATTGATGGAGGATGAGCCGATTTTGGCGCTCCAGTACAGCACAACGGAGGGCTACCCGCCGCTTTTACGGCATCTTAAGGACTACATGAAGTCCTCCCGCAACATCGGCACCGAGGATGACGGCGTGCTCGTCACAAGCGGCGCACAGCAGATCATGGATCTGTTCACAAAATCCATCTTAAACGAAGGTGAAACCGTTATTTGTGAAGCGCCGAGCTTCATCGGCTCTTTAAACGACTTCCGTTCCTACAAAGCAAAGCTCGTCGGCATCCCGATGGACACGGACGGCATGAACATGGAAGCGCTGGAAAAGGCGCTCGAGACCGAAAAGAACGTGAAGTTCATCTATACGATTCCAAACTTTCAAAACCCCTCCGGCATCACGATGAGCCTTGAAAAGCGTCACCGCCTGTATGAGCTTGCCAAAGCGCACGACGTAATGATTCTGGAAGACAACCCCTACGGCGACCTTTACTATGAAGGCGAGCCGCTGCCGAGCATCAAGTCGTTTGATACGGACGGCATCGTCATCTACGCCGGTTCGTTCTCTAAGGTCATCTCCCCCGGTATGCGCGTGGGCTACGCCATCGGCCCGAAGCCGGTTCTCGCCAAAATGACCGTCTGCAAGCAGGGGCAGGACGTGCACACGAATATCTGGTCGCAGGTTCTGTGCTACCGCTTCATGACGGAATATGACTTTGACGCGCACCTTGCGGGGCTTAGAAAAATCTACACGAAAAAGCGCGCTTTGCTCCTTGACCTCATGGAAAAGCACCTTGCGCCGTACATCACGTGGGACCCGTTCAACGGCGGTCTGTTCGCGTGGTGCCACCTGCCGAAGGGCGTTGACATGATGGAATTCGTACAGAAAGCGCTCGAAAAGAAGGTTTGCGTTGTGCCGGGCACCGCATTTTTGACGGATGAAAACGAGCCGTGCGACGCGTTCCGCATCAATTTCTCCACCCCGACCGATGAGCAGCTCACAAAGGGCATCACGCTGCTTGGCGAGACCATCCGCGAGATGGTGGAAAAATAAAGGATATCAGAGAGGAAAATCACCATGGAAAATACCGTAAACACCACACCCGAAACAAAAAAGAAGCGCGTTTTGAGCATGATTCAGCCGACGGGCATGTTCACGCTCGGCAACTACCTCGGTGCGCTGAAGAACTTCGTCGCGCTGCAGAACGACTATGAATGCGTGTACGCGCTTGCCGACCTGCACGCCATCACCGTGCGCCAGAACCCGGCGGAATTCCGCAAAAACACGCTTTCCGCCTACGCGATGATGCTCGCGCTCGGCATCGACCCGGAAAAGAGCATTTTCTTCATCCAGAGTCAGGTGCCGGAGCACGCACAGCTTGCATGGGTATTGAGTTGCTACACCCAGTTCGGCGAGCTCTCCCGCATGACGCAGTTTAAGGATAAATCCGCAAAGCACGCCGATAACGTAAACGCGGGGCTGTTCACTTACCCAAGCCTGATGGCGGCGGACATTCTGCTGTATAACGCCGATTACGTGCCGGTCGGTGCCGACCAGAAGCAGCACCTTGAGCTTTGCCGCAACATTGCGGAGCGCTTTAACGGGCTTTACTCCCCGACATTCGTCGTGCCGGAGGGTCTTATCCCGAAAACCGGTGCGCGCATCATGTCTTTGCAGGACCCGACGAAGAAGATGAGCAAATCCGATGAAAACACGGCGGGCTTTATCACTATGCTGGATACCCCGGCGGAGATCATGAAAAAGTTCAAACGCGCTGTCACGGACAGTGAAGCCCGCGTCTACTACGGCGAAAACAAAGCCGGCATCAATAACCTGATGGGCATTTACAGCTGCATTACAGGCAAAAGCTATGACGAAATCGAAAAGGAATTCGAGGGCCGCGGCTACGGTGATTTCAAGACCGCCGTGGGCGAAGCCGTCGTCAAGGAGCTTGAGCCCATTCAGGCGCGCTATAACGAGCTCATCAAGGACAAGGCATACCTTGAAAAGTGCTACAGCGAGGCCGCGCCGCGTGCAGAGGCCATTGCACGCCGTACTTTGCAAAAGGTCATGAAGAAAGTGGGGTATTTGCCGGTCGCACACTGAGCATACGGGAATTGACAATTTCTTTCTAAGCCAGTATAATGGACATGGAAATCGAAAAGCCGCAGCGGTCTGTTTCCGCGCGGCTTTTTTCTTGAGAAAATAAACGACCCTTTTTACAGAAAGGATGGATCCAATGGCAAAGCACATGGCCGGCAAAAATCAGCGCCCGTATTCTGCCGAAGACAGAGCGCGCCGCGCCGCAAAGGCTGACCCGCGCAGCACGGCTTCCGAGCTGACGCCGGAAACGCTGTACGCAAAGCAATCGTCACAAAGCGAAAAGCGCGTCCCCTCCTCCATAGAAAATCTGCATTTTACCCCGAAGTCGCCGAAAAACGGTCCCGAGGGCTTTGAAGAAACACGCGAATATCCCGCACCGGCAGCGCCGCAACAGGAAGCGCCCCGCTCGGAGCGCCCCGCGCCTGCACCCGCTCCACGGCCGGAGCCGTATGAGGACGAAGACGACTACGAAGAGTACGAAGAATATGAGGAAGGCTACGACGATAAGCCGCGCCAAAAGCGCTCGCCCGTCGTGCCCATCGTCATCGTGATGATCGTTTTGGCCATCGGCATTTTGGGGTACATTGCGTACAGCCTCGGTGCGTTCGGCAAGTTCTTACCCGCTGCCGCCACACCTACGCCGGAGCCCACACCGGAAGCCGCCGCAACGGCAGAGCCGACACCTACCCCCACCGCAGAGCCGACCGCCACGCCGGAGCCGACACCGCCGCCGATCTATGACGACGGCACGGAGGGCTACATGTCCTCGGGCATTCTCATCTACAATAACAAGGGCTTTGAAATGTTCTACGGCAGCGACAGCATGGCGACCGCCTACGCCGAAACGCTGAATGACTGTGCAAGCCAGCTTTCCGGCACAAAGGTGTACAGCATGGTCATCCCGAATCACTCGGAATTCGGCGTGCCGGAGCGCGTGCGCAATTACTATGAGGAAGCTTCCCAGCGTGAGAACACCATGGCGGTCAACAATACGCTTTCCGCAAGCATCACCGCGGTGGATATTTACGATGCGCTGAACCTGCACAACAACGAAGACATTTATTTTGATACCGATACCCACTGGGCACCGCTCGGCGCGTTTTACGCGTATGAAAAGTTCTGCGAAGCGGCAAGTGTAACGCCCACGACACTCGACAGCTTCACGAAAACGTCCTCTGACTTCACGGGCTACCTTGCCTACGTTACGAGCGAAGACGTGCTGAACAACAACCCCGATACACTCGATCTCTACGACCCGAAGTACAACTACACATGCGAAATTTCGTATGACGGGCAGTATTTTGAGGAAACCGACAGCCTCAATAGCCACGACGAGAGCCTCGGCTACGCCATGTACCTGCACGGCGATATGGGCTGCGTGCGCATCACGAACCACGACCTTTCCACGGGCCGCAAGCTGCTTGTGGTGAAGGACTCCTACGGCAACGCCATGGGTCCGTTCCTCGGCGCAAGCTTTGACGAGGTACACGTGGCGGACTTCCGCTACTTTGAAGGCGACCTGCCGACCTACTGCACGGAGCACGGCATCACGGACGTGCTTTTCGCCGTCAACGAAATGGCCGTCAATACCGAGCAGCACCAGAATTCAATCCGCGCAATGTTTAATTGAGCATCGCATCGATTTTCACGCATAACCTAAAAGACTCCCTCTGACAGAGGGAGTCTTTTTTACAAAACTTTCACCCCAGCAGCTCCGGCCTTTCCTCCAAAAGCGTCTGCAAACTGCCGTCTTCGTAGCGATAGCTCATCACAACATCGCCGTTGGTCTGCACTCTTTCACGCGCTTGTCCCATTGCGGCGCCGAGCATGAACGCGAGCACGAGCACGGTCAGCATAACTGCCGAAAGCACGAGCGGACTTTGGGTTCGGCGGCTTTGAAATCCCGCTGCAAAGCTCTCCGGTGTACCGGCGGCCGCACAAAGAATGTCATACGACATCGTTTCTGCGTGGGGAATCTCGCACAAAAGGCTTTGCACGCGGGCGGTCTCACGCTTCTTCTCTGCGCGCGTGCCGCTTACCGCCCGATACACACGGCGTAAATACTGCTCAAACCCGCTTTCAGGCTTCCTTTTCATGTTGCACCTCGCAGCTTTTCAGCACGTTCTGCACGCCTACGGCCGTGCGGCGGTATTCCTCTTTCTGCTCCGTGAGATACGCTTCCGCCGCAGGCTCCAAATGATAGTAAACGCGCATGCGGGCGCGGGCGGCGTCCGTCATTTCGGTGCGGGAAGATACACACCCGCGCTCCTCCAACCGCCGCAGTGCGACGTACACCGAGGCCAAGTTGAACGACAAAAGTCCTCCGCTGCGCGATTCGATCTCCTGCACCATCTCGTAGCCGTAGCGGTCGCCCTCCTTTAAAATGAGCATGCACAAAAGCTCCAGCGGCACGCGCTTGGTGCTGTCATTATTCGCCATTGTCATTCCTCCCCTTTGCATAAATTCTGTAATTTTATCCTACCACAGAAAATTTAATTTGTAAAGCACATTATTAAAATAATTTAATATAAAATTATTGACATATCGAATTTGCTCTGTTATACTCAAGCCATAACACAGGCTTTGCACTTTTTCGTTATGGAAGGAGGAACCCATGAAAAAGCTCATTATCCCTTGCATTACGCTCATCTTGACATTTATCTTGGCGATTTCCGTTTCGGCAGAAAGCCTGCCTGCGCTGCACCCGGCGGAGAACATCCAAACCGGCGTTACGGAGCAGATGGTCGCGGCGCTGACGAAAACCGTGCCACACATCAGGCTGCACCCCGCAGAGAAGCTGAAAACCGGCTTTTCCGTGGCGTATATTACGGAGCACTACAACATTTGTGAGATTTCGCACGCAACGGGCGAGACTGCGCTCGGAGAGAAACTGAACGTCGTCTCCTACCGCTTGCAGCCGAAAGACACACAAAACGAAGCGCTTTTTGCTCATCGACGAAGTGCAGAACGCTTCAAGCGGTGAAACGTTATATTTCACACTGCATTACGGTGATTTTGACACCGGCGAAGTGACACGCGCCGAAGTGATTTACCCGTAAACCTACAAAACGCAAAGCCTGTGCACATGCGCGCATAGAAAACGGCACCGTTACAAAACGCGGTGCCGTTTGCTTTTATTGGTTAGATCGACTTATATTCGTCCAAAAGGCTTTGGGCGAGCTTGGAGTTGACGACGGCGAAATCGTCCGGGGATTTGTAATCGAGCGTGCGCAAAACCTCCTGCGACTGGCGGTACACGGCCATTTTGGTGGTCTGGTACACGGGCTCCTGACGACCCTTGACGAACAGTGCGAAACGCAGTTCCTCCTCCGTTGCGGCGCAGAAATAGGCGTGCACATTGCCGTCCAGATTTTTGCGCACCACGGTGACGATGGCGTTTTTCACAAGCTCCACGGCGGCATCATCGAGGCCGGCCTCGAAAATGAGGATTTTCTCCTTTAACTCCTGCGGGTTTTTCACGCTGCGCTTTTTCAGCGCGCGCACGGCGGGGATAGGCTCCGCGCCGGATACCGCGCCGGAGGGACGCAGGCAAATCATAAACGCGTTCATCGGGTCATGGTAGATCATGGGGTACGCCATCTGCGCGGTGTAGCCGCAGTGGAGGCATTCCCAGTCAAACATGGATTCGCGCAGGATGTCGCGGCGCAGCTCGGGGTTTTCCTCCGCATTGACGCTTGTGTACATCTCTAATTTCTGCGTCTGGCCACAGGCGGGGCAGACAATATCTTTCTGTATCTTCGTAGACATCAAATTCACTCACTTTCTGCAAACGGAACCTGCCCCGGCGCAAAAGGTGGGCGTTTTTCCGCGCAAAGGAATCAAGCGGGCCTCAGGCCCGCCTTTTAACGTTCATTTTAAAGCGCATTATTCGTAGGGAACTTCTTCGCTTTCGTCTTTTTCGGGCTCAATCGTTTCCGGCTGCTCGGCGGCAGGCTCTGCCGCTTCCACGGCTTCGTCTACGGTACCGTCCGGCACGAATGCGGCTTCTTCGGCTTCCTTTTCCTCTTCCGGCGTGGGAGTGTACTCCTGCACGTCGTCAAGGGTGATCTCCTCTTCTTCCGCTTCGCTGTCACCCTCACGGGTCAGGGCTTCCAGCTTCTCCACAGCGGCATCGATGCGCTTCTGGGCGGCTTCAATGTCGATGCAGTACGGCTCCGTAACGGTGTTCTCTGCATCGCGCAGGTTGTGGTAGTAGTAGCGGCCGAGAGCGAGATAGGCGCGCTCCTCTGCCTTTTCCTCACAGCGGATAACGGTGCGCAGGCGATTCATGAGCGCAGTGCGGCGGTTTTTTTCCTCTACCACTTTCACAGCACTCTGTACGGCGCCGCCGGCGGTCTTAAATGCGGCCGAGATATTCTTCAAAAAATTCATGGTAAAACTCCTTTTCGGTCAAAACGCCAAGGCGTTCAGTCATTTCAAGTTTAAATACACCTTTATTATATATCAAAAAAAGCGCAAAATAACAGCCCCAAAATGTAAATAATTCCATATAAATATGCAGAAAAGCGGACATCACAGGACATTATAGGACATCGTAGGACATCTTTTGAACATTTGTTCCGTGTTCGATTGACATTTCGGAAATTTTTGTTTATGATGAGAGTCGACGAACACATGTTCTATTTTGAAACGAAAGGATCGTGACTGCAAGTGAACGATTACATTTCCTGGGGACAGGAGTATTTGGATGAGGCGGAGCGTATCAAACGGCGGCTGCTCGTCATCCGCGCCGAACGCGACTATGACATTGCAGGCGAGCAGGCCCAGCGTGTGCAGATGCTTTACACCATGTATTTGGAGTGTCTTGTAACAGGCCACGCGCTGCAAAAGCGCGGAAGGAGGGCGGTTTCGTGAGCGGATATAAGCCCCTTTCCGCCGGTGCACGGCAGGCGAAGCTACTCAGCCGCATCGGTGCGGAGACAAACAAAAATGAGCTTACAGAGGCACAGGTTTTGCTGCGGCGCGCCATCGGCAATGAGCTGACCGACCGCCAGCGCGACTGCGTGCAGCTTTACTACGGCGAGCGGCTGACAATGCAGGAGATTGCGGACGAGCTGCACCTGACGCGCGGCACGGTGTGCAAGCACCTGCAAAAGGCTTCGGCACGGCTTTCGCACGCTTTGCAGTATTCTGCGCTCGGCATGCGTGCGGAGCAAAGCCGCGACCGATAATCCCCTTGAAAAGCCTCTCCGATTGTGCTACTATTTGTACAGACAACTCAGCATAGATCACAGCAGATTTATCTGCGGAAAGGCTTATACTATGGATTTGATTCAAATTGACGAAAACGGGCTGCATCTCGTTTTTGAAAAGACGGAAGATTTCGGCTGCAAGCTGCTGCACTTCTCTGCGCTCCCCTTTGACGAGCGCAGTCTGCTGCACGTGCACGACCGCGAGACGGGCGGCTTGCGCCTGAACACCGAGCGATACAATCTCTTGGAAATTATGATTTCCGGGCAAAACCGACCGGGCGAGCGCCACGGTAACAAATACATTTCCACAAGCCCCGGCGACCGCATGAAGCTCGTCTATTTTGCGGACAAGCACAATGAGTTCGGCCGCAAGCTGGAAATCCATATGGAAGATAAGATCTGCGGTATTGAAACGATTTCGCACATGCAGTTTTATAACGGCATTCAGGCTGTGCGCTGCTGGACGGACGTGAAAAATGTCGGCACAGAGCCCCAGGGGCTGGAATACGTTTCTTCCTTTGCCCTCACCGGCATCGAAAAAGAGGGTATGCTTTCGACCGACGACAAAATGCGCGTCTGGTACCCGCACAACGGCTGGCAGCGCGAAATGCAGTGGGAAAGCTACACCTTCCCGCAGCTCGGTCTCGCCCGCTGCCAGCCCGAAGAAATTCAGCGCTCCTCTAAGGTGATTGGTGCGACGAACATCGGCAACTGGTCTACAAAGGAATACCTGCCGATGGGACTGCTTGAAAACACGGAAACGGGCTCCAATTTATTCTGGCAGATTGAGCACAACGGCTCGTGGCACTGGGAGATCAGCGACCAGATGGGCAACTTCTACATTCAGTTAAGCGGCCCGACGGAAACGGAATCGCACTGGTGGAAGAATTTGCAGCCGGGCGAAACATTCACGACAGTGCCGGTGTGCGTAGGCTCCACGCTCGGCAAATTTGATGACGCCATGGGCGAGCTGACGAAGTACCGCCGCATGATTCGCCGCAAAAATGCGGACAACGAGAAGCTGTGCGTCATTTTCAACGACTACATGAACTGCCTGTGGGGCAACCCGACGACGGCGAAAGAGCTGCCGCTCGTCGACGCGGCGCACAAGGCGGGCTGCGAATACTTCTGCGTGGACGCAGGCTGGTACGCGGACGGCTTCTGGTGGGACAACGTGGGCGAATGGCTGCCGAGTAAGGAACGTTTCCCGAACGGCCTTGAGGAAGTGATGGACTACATCCGCTCGAAAGGCATGATCCCGGGCGTGTGGCTCGAAATTGAAGTAATGGGCATTTGCTGCCCGAAGGCCGCGCGTGCACCCGGACTGGTTCTTCACACGCCACGGCAAAGGTGCACGACCGCAGCCGCTGGCAGCTCGATTTCCGCAACCCGGAGGTCGTGGAGCACGCAAATGAGGTCGTTGACCGCCTTGTGCGCGACTACCACGTGGGCTACATCAAGATGGATTACAACATTGAGCCGGGCATCGGCACGGAGCTGAACGCCGACAGTGTGGGCGACGGTTTACTCGGGCATGAGCGTGCATATCTCGCTTGGCTCGATTCCGTCTTTGCCCGCTACCCCGACCTTGTGATTGAAAAACTGTTCCTCGGGCGGCATGCGCATCGACTACGCGATGCTCTCGCGCCACAGCATTCAGTCTACGAGCGACCAGGAGGACTACCTGCGCTATGCGTCCATTGCGGCGAACGCGCCCTCGGGTCTGACGCCGGAGCAGAGCGCCATTTGGAGCTACCCGATGAAGGGCGGCGGACGCGAGGAAGCCGTATTTAATATGTGCAACGCACTGATGCAGCGCATCCACCAGAGCGGTCACCTGGCGGAAATTCCTGAGGAAGACTTCACGCTCGTCAAGGAAGCGCTCGATTATTACAAGACAATCCGCGGCGACATCAAGCGCGCGCTGCCGTTCTGGCCGCTCGGTACGTCGCACTTTGCGGACACGTGGGTCTCGCTGGGCCTTAAAACCGCGCACAAAGCGTACATCACCGTGTGGAGACGCGGCGTGCCGGACGGCCGCTGCACGCCCCGTGGATTTTCTGCGCGGCAACGAGCACGTAAATGTGCGCTGCGCATACCCCGCAAACCACAACACGAAATGCGCATGGAACCCGGAAAAGGCACGCTGACGGTAGATCTCCCCGCCCCCATCTGCGCCAGAATTTTTGAGCTGGAGTATTAAGCTTGCGTCTGAACCCGTACAGAACACCGTGCAAAATCCCGATGCAGACGAAGAAAGACATCTCGCGGAAGAAGCGCGGCGCAAGGCGGAGGAGGCGCAAAAGGAAGCCGAAGAAGCGCGGCAGCGCGTGGAGGAAGCCCAAAAGCGAGCGGAGCGTGCCGCACAGAAAATGGAAGACGCAATGAAGCGCGCCAAGCTTGCGCAGGAGCAGTTAAAAAAGCGCAGGCAGAGGCCGAAAAGCTCAAAAATCAGAACAAAAGACGTAAAAAATCGCCCGCAGGCACGAAAACGGTTGCCTGCGGGCGATGGTTTTTGAATTTTACTTTTCGATGTCTTTTTTCGACGTTCTGCGGAGCAGTGGGCGAAGAAGCGGGCTGCACGGGCATCTGCGCGGAAGCCGCTGCAGGTGCCGAAACGGGTGCGTAGGCGCTGCGCATTTTGGCGGTGGTGACCATGTGCTTTGCGCCCTTTGCCATGGCGATGATGGTAGGCACGGCACCGATGACGGCGAAGAGATAGACCTGTGCAAGGCCGCCGAAGTAATCGCCGGAATCGACATAGCCTTCTTTGATAAGATCCATCATGGCGCGGAACGCGGTGAAGAAATCGGTCTCATAGAACTGCGCCGCGGTGATTGACCAATCGGCCTGATACGCAAGGAAGATCATCAGGAGCATCAAAACGCAGGAAATGATGATGCCCGGTGTGCCGAGCTTTTTGCCGAGCATTTCGTAGCCCTTTAACGTGCAGATGGCCATGACAAGGCCGGAAACGGCGGCGACGTAGCCGAGCTGACCGACAATGACGATGACGACGGCGCCGATAAGCGAACCAATGAGCGCACCCACGATGCCGGGCAAAACCTGCTCCTGCTTCTGCATTTTTGTCTGGTTCTGCTGCGCGGCGGCTTCGCTGACCTGCCCGAAGCACGGTTCACACAAAAGGTATGCGTTGCCGGAGACGGTGTAGGCGTCTACACCCTCCGGGCGACCGCAATGCTCGCAGCAATTTGTATACCCGTTTGTTCTGAGGAACGTGATGAGCGTATCAAGCGCACTGTGCAGGGCCTCTGCCATTTTATCTTTATTGCCGGAGAGCTTCACAAAGGAAATTGACGCGGAAACGCTGCACGGTACAGCCGCTCAAAACCTTATTCATTTTCTCGAGCGGTTTGAAATCTGCGGGGTTCGGCGCCATGCCCATGCGCGAGACCGAAAAGCGAAAGCATATAGTAGACGCGGTTGTTGGCGTTCGGCATAATGGTGACGGTATACCCCGCACATTGCCGAAAACGCCCTCTGCATTCGGGTCATACATAAGGCCGTTCATACCGGCCGCTGCCGCAAGCTTTGCCATTTGACTTTTGTTCATATCCCAATCCTCCAAATGTTGTTCTTTACCTGTATTCTACTATATTCAGGTTGGTTCGTCAATCGGGTGGCGCAGGAAGTTTTTGTTGCCGAACTCGCCGGAATGCACCTTAGTGGCTACGTTGCCGGGCAGCTTGCAATCGAGCTGCTTATACATTTCAATGACCTTTTCAGGGGTGACCGTTTTTGTGAAATAAACCTTGGGTTTCACGAAAACTCCTCCTAAGAATTCGTTATGTGCGGGTATGACTCCGCATACATTTCTATAACATTAAAAGTTTGCTTTAAGTCAATATGCGTTTTGGCTAATTTTGCACCGGTCAATTTGGTGTGTTTACCGGATTTGCAAGCAGAATGTTCAAAAAAGTCTTTTCTTCCGGAACTTTCTGCGGTAAAATAGGGAAAAACGGAGCATGATGCAGGAAAGGAAGTATTTTGATGCAGAAACCGCTTGTCAGCGTGATCGTGCCGATCTACAACGCGCAGAACAACATTGTGCGCTGCGTGGAGAGCATTCGGCGGCAGACGTATGAAAATCTTGAAATATTGCTTTTGAACGACGGCTCTAAGGACGTGAGCTACCCGGTGTGCGAGAGGCTCTCGAAGGCAGACGCGCGCATCGTGTTGATCGAGAAGGAAAACTCCGGCGTTTCGGCGACGCGGAACCTCGGCATGCGCATGGCGCGGGGCAAATATTTGCAGTTTGTGGACGCGGACGACACACTGGAGCCGTTTGCGACAGAGCTCCTCGTTCAGCGTGCGGAGGATAACAACGCCGATCTCGTCATTGCGGCGTATAACCGCATTGTGCCGTACAAGCCGAAAAAGGAAGCGAAGCTTGACCCGCTTTTGCCGAATAAAAAGAAGCAGCTGACGGAGCAGCTGGCAAAATTCCAGACATTCGGCTTTCTGCCGATGGGCTTTATGACAAAGGAAGAATTCGCCTGCGGGCTGATGCAGGAGCCGGCGAGCTTTTACTACGGCGTGATGTGGAACAAGCTTTACCGCGCCGATTTGGTGCGCGCACACACGGACGTGCGGTGCAGCGAGGAAATGACGTGGAGCGAAGACCTGTATTTTAATTTGACGTACATACGCTATGCAGAACGGTTTTTGCGCTGACCGCGCCAATCTACAACTACTACGACAACCCCGGCAGCGCGGTGCATCTGACGAAGGTGCGCACGGCGATTAGGCGCGCACGGCGCTTTTCAGCTACTACAAGGAATTATACGAGCAGCTTGGGCTGTACGAAGAAAACAAGCTGCAGATTTTCAAATACCTCATCTCCTCTTCGGAGGCGTGAGCGCGGAAAGGACGTTTAACATGGCATTCGTACTCGACCAATTAAAGCCGAACCAGAAATATTTTGAGGCAATCTGCGGCATTCCGCACCCCCTCAACCGAAGAAAAAAGCCGTAAGCGACTACGTGTGCTCCGTTGCGGAAAAGCTCGGTTTAAACTACGAGCAGGACAAATTTTGAATGTCATCGTGCGCAAGCCGGCTTCTAAAGGGTACGAAGACGCGCCTGTCGTGATGCTGGAGGGTCACATGGATATGGTGTGCGTGAAAACACCCGAGAGCACGCATGATTTTTCGCATGACCCCATTGAGATTTATGGGACGACAAGGGGCGACATCCGCGCGAAAGACACGACGCTCGGCGCGGACGACGGTTACGGCGTGGCGTACATGCTGGCCGTGATGGAGGAGGATTTCCCCCCCGCCGCTGGAGCTCGTCTTACGGTGCAGGAGGAAAACGGCTGCAACGGCGTGGACGTGCTGGACGCGGCAAGCTGAAACCAGAAGAATGATCGGCCTTGACGTGATGGGCGAGACGGTGGAATACACAAGCTGCGTTTTCTGCTTTACGAGCGACCTGATGAAACTGACGAAAACGTGCGAGACGGAGCCTGCAAAGGGCGCGCGGCGCTCATGCTGACGGTTTCCGGCGTGCAGCCGGTGCACCCGGCGCAATGGTGCACCCGGAGCAGTTCAATGCGATTAAGATCACGGCGCGTTTGCTTAATGCGCTTTCCGAAAACGGCGCGGCGTACCGACTTTCCACCATGGCGGGCGGCGAAGCGGAAAACTATGCGCCGGTGGAGACGAAAACGGTGATCCTCTGCGACGAGCCGGACACTGTGAAGGCGATTTTAAACGGCGAGCTTGAGAAGATCGACCGCGAATTGCAGGACGGCAAGCAGAATTTGACGCTTGAAATCCGCGATGCGGCGGCGAACGAGATGCTTTCGGATGCCGATACGCAGGCGATTGTCGATTTGATCTACCTGATGCCCTCGAACACGGTGGCAATCCGGACCGCGGGCGAGGAGATGACGGCGACGAACAACGTGGGCACGGTATCGTTAAACGGCGGCGCATTTGAACTGGTGATGTCCGACCGTGCGGCAAGCCGCAGCTTTAAAAACGGTGTGCTCGGCCGCGTGAAGCGCTTGGCTAAACTCTGCGGCTTCACGCTTGAGACGAGCCTGCGCTATGACTCCTGGGAATACCAGCCGAACTCCTACATGCGCCGCATGACGGCCGACCTGATGAAAGAAGTGTACGACCACGAGATGATGGAGACAGCGTGCCCGGGCGGACTTGAATGCTGCTCTTTACTGCCGCGCATGGAGGGGCTGGACATTGTGATGTTCGCGCCCATCGGCGAAAAACTGCCACACGACAGACGAATACATGAATCTAAAATCGTTTGACCGCGTGTATGATTTCCTCAAAACGCTGCTTGGCAGGTTGAAATAAATATTTATAATTTGATATAAATATTAAAAAAGCACGCCCTTTCCGATGAATTTCGGGAAACGGCGTGCTTTTTACTTATCTGCGATCTATGGTGACAACGGTGCGATACTCGGGGTCGAGCTTTTGAATTTCGGCCTCTAACTTTTTGGGTGATAACGGCGTCGCTGTCCTTCACCGAAAACGGCACGGCAGCGTCGAACACGATATTACTGTGCGTAACGCCCCAGATGACGCGGAAATCGTGAATGGTGACGGTGGGGGTACAGCGCGGTTGACTTGACGACTGCACTTTGCAGTGCAGCGCATCAGTGCGGGCATCGCCGACGATAACGAGGTCAAGGTGAATAACCATGTGGATACCGAGGTCGGCTGAAATCGCGCTCGATGTTATCGATGAGATCCGTGGCTGACGAGAATGTCGTTTTGGCATCGACCTCACAATGGGCAGAGGCAAAACAGCGGCCCACGCCGTAGTTGTGCACAACAAGGTCATGCATGCCGATGATGCCGGGGGGTACGAGCATTTTCTCGGTAATGGTCTGTACGAGCTCGCCCTCCGGTGCTTGGCCGAGGAGAGGATCTGCGGTGCTGATGGTAAGCTGTACTACGGAGAACACGATGAACAGCGCAACCGCCGCGCCCATGTAGCCGTCCAAATTCACGCCGGTGAGCATGGCGATGACGGCGCCGAGCAGCACGACGCTTGTGGCAATGACATCGTTGCGGCTGTCCTTGGACGTGGCTTCGACGGACTCGGATTTGATCATGCGGCCGACCTTGCGGTAAAAGAGGCACTGCCAGAGCTTTTGCCAGAATGGAAATGACGAGCACAACGAGGGCGACGGGCGTGAGGGCGTTTTCCTCCGGCGTGAGGATTTTCCCTCAATGGACGACATGCCCGAGCTGAAGCCTGAGGAAAATGACGATGAACGAGACGATGACGCCCGAAAAGATACTCGATGCGCGTGGCCGAACAGGTGCTTTTCAAATCCGCCGGTTTACCTTGCCATTTTAAACCGATGAGCGTGACAACGGACGAGCCGGAATCTGTGAGGTTGTTGACGGCATCGACCGTGACGGAAACACTGTGAAAAACCGTGCCGACGATAATCTGCATTAAAAAGCAGAAAATTTGTGACGATACCGACGGCACCCGCCACACAACCGCATTTGTCGCGCGGCAGGATCCTCGGTATTTTTATGATCGCGGACAAAGATCCGCAAAATGAGATCGTCATAACGAAAATCTCCCTTTTGGTTAGCGGCCGAAACCTGCTAAATATGCACAGAGCTTGAGAAAGCCCTTTCAAACTCTGCTTTTGGGTGATTTAATTTTAAATCGGCTTACTTGGTCAAAGAACCGACGATTTCGCTGCAGGGCCGGTGCAGAACGCAATGCGCGCGGTGATGTCGGAAAAGCTCTACATCTTTCGGTTCGATGGTGATCTCGTAGCCGGCTTCACGGACACGGGCGGCACAACCGTCGGTATCATCTGTTGCGAGCGCGAGATGGGCAAACTTGCCTTCCAGCGGCATCGTTCTCTTCGGGACGGGCAGCGCCGATGCAGCTGTTGTCCCCGGTGGAGATCATCATGCAGGGGTATTTTTCGTCGCCCCTGGCGCACGACCTTGAGTGAGCAGGTCCAAGATAGAACGTTTTGCTTTTTCAAACTGCGCATATGTCGGACGCAGTGCCACGTTAATGAATGCCTTTGATCAATCATTTTGTTTTCCTCCCAAAAGTACATTTTATAAAGACAGGGTATCGAGATCGATACCCTGCTTGATTTGTAATTCTAAATTACTTTCTGTTGAAGATGGACATGATGTCGGAGAAGGTATCATCGTCGCTCTTCGCGGAAGTTGTGCTGCCGGTGCTCGGCGCAGACGGTTGCCAAAGAGGTCTGCATCGCTGATAGCCGGTCAAGCAGCGGACTGGAGATAGCCGCAACAGCTGCCTGCTCCCTTGTCGCCTGCCGCGGCCGACGCCCATGTGTGCGTAGCCTGCATCCTGCATGATGGACTTGACATCCTCGAAGTCGGGTTGACGATGCCCGGGATCTGGATGAGGTCGGAAATGCTCTGTACGCCCTGACGGAGAACGTCATCGGCGATGCTGAATGCGTTTGCAAGCGTAATGCGCTGCTCGCTGACGAGCTTCAGTCTTTCGTTCGGGATGACAACGAGGGGAATCGACGTGCTTGCGCAGCTCTGCAATGCCCTTTTCTGCCTGATCCATACGGCGCTTGCCTTCAAAGCGAACGGCTTTGTGACGATGCCGACGGTGAGGGCACCCATATCCCTTGCAATCTCTGCAACGACCGGTGCTGCACCCGTGCCGGTGCCGCCGCCCATACCGGCGGTGACGAAGACCATGTCTGCGCCCTTGAGGGTAGCTGCGATCAGCTCGCGGCTCTCCTCCGGCAGCCTTTGCGCCAACCTCCGGCTTGGAGCCTGCGCCTCTGCCCTGTGTATTCTTTTCACCGATCTGCACGCGGGTCTTGGCCTGCGAGCGGGACAGTGCCTGACGGTCTGTATTCATGCAGACGAACCTCGACGCAGCTGCACGCCGGCATCTGCCATGCGGTTTTACGGCGTTTCCGCCGCCGCCGCCTACACCAACGACCTTTATTCTGAACGATATTTTCAAAATCATTGTCGAATTCAAAAGGCATAATGTTTCAACTCTATTGGTCTTTAACCGTTAACGATGAAACCTCTGGCCTTTCATTCATCAAAACGTATACGGATAATTTAACACGTTTATGGTCGAGCTTCAATCAAATCCGGCATATTTCGTCCCATAAAGGGCCAACCTTTAGAATTCTTTACAAAGATTTAATAGCTTCATAAAAACCTTCTATTTTCCCGCCAAAAAGGGAGATGAAATTGTGTCAATTGTTCTGATTCTGCTGAAGAACTTGTCCCAGAATCGCCGCCATCGGGGCTACTGGAACCGCCGCTCGGTCCGCTTTCCTCCGCGGAGGAGGTACTTCGCCATATTCCGCTCAAAATAGCTTTTCCATTCTCCGCCGTGAAGCGACATCCAGCACACCCGTGTCGCTGTCAGTCAGCCAGCTTATGATCGCCATAGCGGCAGTGAATTTTATAATGCCGTCGGTATCAGGCCCAGCTTAATGCGGATCGCGGTCCTCCCCGTGCCGTTTGCGGTGCACAATGCAAAACCGTCAGGTCGGCCTGCGGCATCACCTGGTTTTTTCAATGGCGGAGGCTGTCCGTGCGGAATCTGCCTCGTAAAACCCTTATTTTTCTCCGGTCACAACGGAAAGCTCGATGGAGCCGACGTCTCCTCGGTGAGCCCTTCCAGCTCGTTTCCATTTGACGCAGCATCTCGAGGCCAAACGCCATTTGATTGTAGGACATGCCGTTCATGTTGCCGAAATGGAACGTGATGCGGTTATCAAGCACGTCAGCGTAAGGTCGTAGGGGTTCGTCATGTTGATCTTAACCGACTGCGTCTCGTTTTTCGTCATCTGCTCCGCGATGGCGTTATAGACTTCTTTGACGGAATCATCTCCGAACGTGATCGTTTCGCTGGGCTTTGTGTTCATGGATTTTGCCCCTTCGAGCACTGACCACCTCGTGCCTCGGCACGGCTGTGAAGCGATCTCCAGCACCTTGCCGGAATCTATCTTAAACAGAACCCGCGTCGCACGCGACGGAAAACGCCGTTTCGGCGGG
>VOFB01000495.1_pt1 | contig 36001 bp, 55 predicted proteins | sample 5384141 | NCBI WGS metagenome assembly VOFB01 (sample SAMN12384721, study PRJNA508395) | human gut metagenome | isolation source: healthy gut A | host: Homo sapiens | reverse complement strand
GCGAGAAGGTGCTCGACAACGTATCCTTTATCGTGCGCCGCGGTGACAAGATTGCGTTCATCTCGGATAACGAGCTGGCAATGACTACGCTGTTCCAGATTCTTATGGGTGAGATGAAACCGGATGAGGGCAGCTTCAAGTGGGGCGTTACCACCTCGCAGAGCTATTTCCCGAAGGACAACAACGAGTTCTTCGAGGGCCACGAGGAAAACATGCTCGACTGGATCGCACCGTATTCCCGCACGGATACACTGGAATCCACGCTGCGCGGCTTCCTGGGCCGGATGCTTTTCTCCGGCGACGATGTGTTCAAGCCGGTTCGCGTACTGTCCGGCGGTGAGAAGGTTCGCCTGATGCTGGCGCGCATGATGCTGTTCGGCTCGAACGTGCTCGTCATCGACCAGCCCACCAACCATCTGGATCTGGAATCCATCACCGCCGTCAACAACGGCGTTCGTGATTTCAAGGGCACCGTGCTGTTTGCTTCCCACGACCACGAGTTCGTGCAGACCATTGCGACCCGTATTATCGAAATTCGTGAAAAGGGCGTTCTGGACAAGGAATGCACCTATGACGAGTTCCTCGAGTTCCGCGAGACCTACAAGGGCTGATGCCGGAGCGCTTTCGGCGCGGTCTGAACGGCCTGCTCGTGCTGCTGATACTGGGTGCGCTGGCATATGCCTCGGCGCTGCTGTTCGGCTGGAACTGTCCGATCAAATACTTGACCGGCGTGCCGTGTCCCGGCTGCGGACTGAGCCGCGCACTTGCCGCTCTGCTCCGACTGGACTTTCGTACGGCACTGCGGTTTCACCCGATGGTTTTCGTGCTGCCGCCGGTCGTTTTGTACGCGCTGTTTGGCAAAAGCCGCTTCTCGGCTCCAAAAACCTCGAGCGCGTGCTGCTGTGGAGCGTTATCGTGCTGGATATCGCAATTTGGCTGATACGTCTCGCGCTGCCAATGAGAATCGATACTGTCGTATTCTTTCAGATCACAGATCCAAAGCTTTTCAGCTACGGAGTTGAGAATCCTATCATGGCCATTGAGAACCTGACAGCCACAACTCTTCGTAACATCATCGGTGATCTTGAACTTGACCAGACACTTACATCAAGAGAGACAATAAACACCAAGATGAGAGCTACGCTTGACGAGGCTACTGATCCTTGGGGAATCAAGGTCAACAGAGTAGAGCTCAAGAACATCATCCCTCCTGCAGCTATTCAGGATGCAATGGAGAAGCAGATGAAGGCAGAGCGTGAGAGACGTGAGCAGATTCTTCGTGCTGAAGGTGAGAAGAAGTCAGCCATCCTCATCGCAGAAGGTAACAAGCAGTCAGTTATCCTCGAAGCTGAGGCCGAGAAGGCATCCCAGATTCTTCGTGCTGAAGCTAAGAAGGAAGCAACTATCAAGGAAGCTGAAGGTCAGGCACAGGCTATACTCGCTGTACAGCAGGCAAATGCAGATGGTATCAGAGCTCTTAATGAATCAATGCCATCAAATCAGGTTATCACACTCAAGAGCCTCGAAGCATTCACAAAGGCTGCAGACGGCAAAACCCGAAGAGAATAAAAACCGCCTGAAAAAGAAGAATCAGCGCCGCCCGGCGAGCCTGAGCCGCCGGACAAGAATGCGGAACAGCTGGAAGCCGATACATCGCACCAAAGTGAAAGCGAATCTCCGGAGGCGGAAACGCCGCCCGAGGAAGCGGTGGCAGCTGAGCCTGCAAAGCCCTTGAGGAATCAGACGCAGCTGAGGAATCGCCGGAAGATGCGGAAGACGAATTTGACGAAGAAGAAGCTTCGCCGGATGAGGCTGAAGACGAGAGCGACTGGGACGAACCGGAATTTGACGACGAAGGTATAGAGGACGAGCTTCCTGAGGAAGAACAATCAGAGGAAGCGGAATTCGAGCCTATCATAGAGGAAAAACCGGACAGGCTGCAGAAGCTAAAAAGAAAAACTGAAAAACCATGAAAAGGACAAGGCGGAGAAAAAGGAACAGGCAAAATCCGCACCTAAGGAGAAGCCTAAACCAAAGGATGAAAAAAAGCCGGAGGAAAAAGAAGCCGGAACCGTCAGTAATCGAAGCTCCGGAGGACGCGGACGATACTACCGGTATGAATTTCGTGCAGAAGGCACAGTACCGGGCGAAAATGCGTCGGCGTGAGCAGACCCGTCTGCGGCGAGAAAATGCACGCCGTATACAGGAAGGCGCCGAAGTGACCTATCAGCCGATGACACGGCTGGATATGCAGAGTGTAGGCGCACGGCTGGCTGCCGCGGCAATCGTTCTTGTGGCCGGAATCGCAATGGAAGGTTCGAGCGCGGCATTGCCGCTCTGCCTGCTGGCGTTTTGATCACAGCGCTGCCGATTGCAGCGCGTGTGCTGACCAATCTGACACACGGCTCGTTTTTCGATGAATATCTGCTCGTGCTAATAGCGTCTATCGGCGCATTCGCGCTCGGCAGCCGTGCAGAAGCAACGGTTGTGCTCATCCTGTTCGAGATTGGCAAAATCGCAGGTGATATCGTTCTGGCATCCACTTATCAGGCGTTGCCGCAGCAGCACGATTTCATGCCGGAAAAGGCAACGGTCGTCAACATGAAGGGCGAACAGCGTCAGGTTCCGCTGGCAGATATCCGTCTGGGTGAGCTGGTTCTGGTGCACTCGGGTGAGCGCGTACCGATTGACGGTGTTGTGCTTCGCGGAGACGGCACGGTGGATGACAGCGTGCTTACCGGCGAAAACGTGCCGATGGCAGTTGATAAGAATACGCGTGTGCTGGCAGGCAGCCGGTATAACGGCTCTCTGATGCTGATTCGTGTGATCTCGCGCTACGAGGACTGCGCGGTTCGTCAGATTCGCCGAGTACAGAATGCAGCTGCCGAACACAAGGCAGCGTTGGAAAACAGTGCGCAGCGTAATGCCAAGCGCTTGGTTCCGGTTGTGATCGTCATTGCCGTACTGGCAGCCGCACTTCCGCCGCTGTTTATGCCCGGTTCGATATGACCGGCTGGGTATATCGCGGACTGACGCTTCTCATCGCCTGCTGTCCGACCGCACTGGCGTTGGCTGTACCGCTTGCTTTTTGTATGCGGCGGCGGCCGACTTGAGAGCGAAGGCGTTCACATGAAGGGCAGCGAAGCGATGGAACGGACTGCAGACCTGCGTCTGGTCGTATTCAACAAGACCGGCACAGTGACCACCGGCAATCTGCAGATTAAAAAAGATTTATCCCACGCAGGAGTTCTCCGAAAAGAACTGTCTGGCACTTGCCGCAGCAGCCGAGCAGCTTTCGCAGCATCCGGTTGCACGCGCAATCGTAAGTGCATGCCGGGAAAAGCTGCCGAAGATCGAGGAATTCGAGGAATTCCAGGGCCGCGGCGTGCGCGCTCGTATCGGTGATCATGTTCTGTTGGTAGGCAACCGAAAGCTGATGGTCTCCCCGCGGTGTCAAGGGTTTGCCGGATATCGACGGCACGGTTGTTTACATCGCCTGTGAAGGGGAGCACATCGGCGTGATTGAATTGAGGATACGGTTCGTCCGTCCGCTGCTGACGCGATCAAGAAGATCAAGGATCAGGGCGTTGAGCGTACTGTACTTATCACCGGTGATGCTGAGACACCAACCCAGCGAATTGCAAATGCCGCCGGTATCGATACCGTTCACTGCAGCTTAATGCCCGAGGAAAAGCAAGCGAAGCTGGACTTTATGATGCGCACGATTCCGACAGACGGTACGACCGCCTATGTCGGCGACGGCGTAAGCGATATCGAGCAGCTCAAGATGGCTGATGTCGGTGTGGTAATGGGCACGCGCGGCTCCCGCTATTCAGCGGATGCGGCGAATGTACTGATTACCGCAAATGATCTGAGTGGTCTCGGCGAAGCTGTTCAGGTCTGCAAGAGTACACACGGAGTGGCAATGCAGAATCTGACACTGCTGGCCGCCATCAAGCTGGTGCTTGCTGTACTGGCGCTGATCGGTCTGGTGCAGATGTGGATGGCAGTTGTCGTCGATGCCGTACTCACGGTGCTGACTGTATTCAATACGTCCCGACTGCTCGGCAGCAAGCCGGAAATTTCAGAGGAATAAGCAAAACGCGAAGGAAGTGTAAAGGCTTTCTTCGCGTTTCTTTTTGTTTGTGTACTTTCTGCGCGAAAACAGTCAAAAACAGTATGGTTTTTTTCGGAAGGATATGATACAATAATCTGTATGAATGAAAATGGAGGAATACGTCTTGCATAAAAAGATGGAAGCCATTTTGTCCCGTGTACAGAAGCCGGCACGCTATGTCGGCGGTGAATGGGGCTCGGTGATGAAAGATAAAAAGAACGTCGATCTGCGATTTGCGTTCTGTTTTCCGGATACCTATGAGGTTGCCATGTCTCACCTCGGTTCGCGTATCCTTTACGGCCTGCTCAATGATCAGAAGGGCATCTGGTGCGAACGCGTCTGCGCGCCATGGATCGACATGGAGGCGGAAATGCGCGAGGCCGGTCTGCCGCTGTACGGTCTGGAGAGCGGTGACCCGTTGTCGGACTTTGATATTATCGCGTTTACGCTGCAGTATGAGCTGTCGTTTTCCAACATTCTGAATATGCTGGATCTCGGCGGTATTCCGGTGCTGGCAAAGGACCGTACCGAACTCAAGCATATTGTAGCCTGCGGCGGTCCGTGTGCCTACAATCCGGAGCCACTGGCTGACTTCGTTGACCTGTTCATGATCGGCGACGGCGAGGAGATCATGCTGGAATTTACCGATCTGTACCGCAAGGCCAAGCGCGAAGGCTGGTCTAAGCAGGAATTCCTGATTGCGGCAGCACAGATCGAGGGCATGTATGTACCTTCGCTGTACGAGGTCAAGTACCACGAGGACGGCACAATTGAGAGCGTTATGCCGACACACGGCGCACCCTCACTCGTGCAGAAGCGCATCGTCAGGATCTGGATACCATGTACTATCCGGAGTCCTTCGTCGTGCCCTCGACGGATATTGTGTTCGACCGTGCGATGATCGAGCTATTCCGCGGCTGTCCGCGCGGCTGCCGATTCTGTCAGGCCGGCCATGCACTTATCGTCCGCTGCGCACCAAGTCCAAGGAAGTGCTGCTCAAGCAGGCGCAGGCGGTGCTCAAGAACTCCGGTTACGAGGAAATCTCTGTCCTCGCTGTCTACCAGTGACTACGGTGAGCTGTCCGGTCTGACCGAGTGCATGCTCGACTATTGTGAGCCGCGGCATATCAGCCTGTCGCTGCCTTCTCTTCGTGCGGACAGCTTTTTCCGCCGAACTGATGGAGCGCGTACAGAAAACCCGCAAAGCGGCCTGACGTTCGCATGTGAGGCCGGTACGCAGCGCCTGCGTGATGTTATCAACAAGAACATCCGCGAGGAGGACGTGCTACATGCCTGCGAGATTGCCTTTCAGGGCGGCTGGAATAACGTCAAGCTCTATTTCATGATTGGCCTGCCCACGGAGACCTTCGAGGATTTGGACGGCATTTCCGACATTTGCAAAAAGGTCGCCTATTGCTGGCGTGAGAACACGCCCAACCGTGCGCGCGGCGTGCGTATCACAGCGTCGGCTTCGTGCTTTGTGCCCAAGCCCCAGACCCCGTTCCAGTGGGACGCGCAGGACACGCTCGAGCAGTTCCGCGAGAAGCAGGCGCACCTCAAGGTGGTCATGAAAACCAAGAATGTCACCTACAACTGGCATGATGCCGAGACCTCGGTGCTCGAGGGCGTTATTGCACGCGGCGACCGCCGTCAGGCAAGGCGATTCTGCTGGCGTGGCAGCGCGGCTGCAAGATGGACGGCTGGGATCAGTGCTTCGACTTTGACAAGTGGATGCAGGCGTTTTCGCGACTGCGGACTCGATCCAGAGTTCTACGCATCTCGTCAGCGTCCGATGGACGAGGTGTTCCCGTGGGATCACATCGGCTGCGGCACGCGCAAGAGCATCTCAAGCGTGAGTGGGAGCGTTCCCGCGAAGCGGCTATCACGCCGGACTGTGGCGCACCAGTGTGCCGGCTGCGGCGCAAGCGCTCTGCTGAAGGGAGGCAAGTGCCATGTTTAAGGCTCGAATGAAATTTGCCAAAGAAGGAAGAGCCAAGTATATCTCTCACCTTGATCTGATGCACGCTATGCAGCGTTCGATGGCACGCTGCCAGATGCCGCTGTGGTTCACCGAGGGCTTCAATCAGCACGCCTATGTTTCGGTGGCGCTGCCGCTCTCGACCGGCTATTCCGGCGAGTGTGAATTTCTGGATTTCAATATCACGGCAGAAGCCGTGCCGGAAAATGCGGTGGAAGCGCTCAATGATGTATTTCTGAGGGCCTGCGTGCAATCGAGATTTACCCGCTTGCCGACGGCGGCATGAAGGTCGGTTCAATTGAATGGTCGCAGTACCGCATCACATGGGCTTTTTGAGAACGGCAAGCCGGGGCTTTGCCGAGGATGTGCGCGACCTGTTCCGCCGCCCGGTGGTCGAGATCGTCAAGCGCTCCAAGCGCGGCGAAAAGACGGTCAATATGCGTGAGCTGATGCGCGACCTGACCGTTACCGACGGCCCTGATGATGTGACCGCTGTTGTCACCACCGCTGCCGGCAATAACAACATGAGTCCGGAATATCTGACCCGTGCCATTCGGCAGTATCTGCCGCAGTACGAGATTCCGTTCAGCGCGTACCACCGCATGAACGTGTTTACTTCTGACGGCACTCCATTTCGATAAAAGGAGAGTTTCATGGCAACCCAGAATGTTTCCGAAGAACAGCTGCAATCGCAGTTTACCTATATTGACGCAGTAGCCCGCCTATTGGGGGACAAGCGCCCAAAAGCCTATACGCATACGTTCGGCTGCCAGCAGAACGAGGCGGATACCGAGCGTATCCGCGGCATGCTGTCCGAAATGGGCTACGAAATGACCGATACGCCCGACGAGGCAGATTTTATCCTGTTCAACACCTGCGCTGTGCGTGAGCACGCGGAAGATCGTGCGTTCGGCAACGTCGGCGCACTCCGCCATCTGAAAAAGGAGCGCCCGGGCATTGTTATTGCAATGTGCGGCTGCATGGCCCAGCAGGAGAAAAACGTCGAGAAGATTAAGAAAAGCTATCCGCAGGTAAATCTCCTGTTCGGCACGCATGCGCTCTGGCGATTTCCGTCGCTGCTGTATCGCGTGCTGACCGAGAAAAAGCGCGTGTTCGACATCGGCGGCGAGGACGATATCGCCGAAGGTCTGCCGGTGCTGCGTGCCAAGGGCGCAAAGGCGTGGCTGTCGATCATGTACGGCTGCAACAATTTCTGCTCGTACTGCGTCGTGCCCTATGTGCGCGGCAGAGAGCGCAGCCGCCGACCGGAGGAGATCGAGAAAGAACTGCGTGAGCTGGTCGCGGCGGGTTACAAGGAGATTACGCTGCTCGGCCAGAACGTCAACTCCTATGGCAAGGATCTCGGCATTGACGTGGATTTTGCCGATCTTCTGCGCCGTCTCAACGCCGTGCCCGGCGATTTCTGGCTGCGGTTTTATGACGAGTCACCCGAAGGACGCGTCTCCCGCTGTTCTCTGCTATGGCAGAGTGCGATAAGGTTGCAAAACAGCTGCATCTGCCATTCCAGTCTGGCAGTGACGAGATTCTGCACCGCATGAACCGCCGCTATACGGCAGAGCACTACAAATCGCTGATTGCGGATGCACGGTCGAAAATGCCGGATATTACGCTGTCAAGCGATATTATCGTCGGTTTCCCGGGCGAAACGGACGAGGATATCGAGCAGACCCTTAAGCTGGTGCAGGATACCCGGTTTGATCTGTTGTTTACCTTCCTGTATTCACCTCGCACGGGCACGCCCGCAGCCTCCTATGAGGATAACGCTACGCCGCAGGATAAGCAGCGCCGCTTCGAGCGCCTGCTCAAGGCGCAGGATGAAATTGTTGCCGAAAAGCAGGCAGCTTTATCAGGGCAGGAAGCTGCGGCTGCTCGTGGACGGCAATGCCAAGGGACCGGAGTATCCGTTCACTGCGCGTACCGAGGGCAACCTGCTTGTCTGCGTGCGCGGTGACGATATCAAGATCGGTGAATTTATCGAGGCAGAGATCGAGAAAACCTCGCTTCGCTGTCTGTTTGCACACAAATTATAAGAAAGAGGTAAGAACATGGCTGAACTGACGCCCATGATGCAGCAGTATTTTGAGATCAAAAACAAAAATAAAGATTACATTCTGTTTTACCGTCTGGGCGATTTTTTACGAAATGTTCTTTGACGATGCCAAGCTGGTCTCCCGCGAGCTGGAGCTGACGCTGACCGGCCGCGACTGCGGTCAGGGAGAACGTGCACCGATGTGCGGCGTGCCGTATCACAGCGCGGAAGGCTATATTGCCAAGCTGGTGCAGAAGGGTTACAAAATCGCGATCTGTGAGCAGATGGAGGACCCGAAAAAAAAGCAAAGGTCTGGTCAAGCGCGAGATCATCCGACGCGTGACACCGGGTACGGTCGTGGAAGCCTCCATGCTGGATGAAAACCGGAACAATTTTCTCGGCTGTGTATATGCAGCCGGTGGTTTCGTCGGCGTATGCTTTGCTGATATTACGACAGGTTCGGTGTACGCGACCGGCTCGGATAACTGGAATGACATCACCAGCGAGTTCGACGCTTTGCGCCGCGTGAGGTGCTAGTCGGTGGCGGAGCCATTTCGGCAGACGGCCTTCAGTCCTTTCTGAAGGAACGTCTGAGGCGCTCATCGAGCCGATGCCGGAGGAGTGCTTTGAGGCACAGCGCAGTGCGGAACGCATTCAGGAGCACTTCAAGGTACAGGACTTTGACGCTGCCGGTTTGACTGACCTGCCGTGCACTGTGCAGTGCCTCGGCGGTCTGCTGGATTACCTCGAGCAGACGCAGAAGGCCAGCCTTTCCAGTCTGAATCAGCTGCAGGTGTACCATCAAGGCCAGTATATGGAGCTTGACCTGATCGCACGCCGCAATCTCGAGCTTTGCGAGACCATGCGCACCAAGGAGAAGAAGGGCACGCTGCTGTGGGTACTCGACCACACGCGCACGGCAATGGGTTCGCGCCTGATTCGTCAGTGGATTGAAAAACCGTTGTATAATCCGCTGCATATTGCACGCCGTCAGCAGGCGGTAGGTGCATTGTGTGACGATGTAATTGCCCGCACGGCATTGACGGACGCACTCAAGCGGGTGTTCGATATGGAGCGCCTGATCGGGCGCGTAGCCTACGGTACTGCCAACTGCCGTGATCTGCGTGCGCTGTCGGCGGCAATTTCTTGCCTGCCGGAGATCAAAACGCAGGCTGCTCTGTTCGGACAGGCTTTGCTGCGTGAGCTGACCGGCAAGATTGATCTGCTTGAAGACATTCGCGCGCTGGTCGAGCAGGCTATCGTGGATGAGCCGCCGATTCTTCTTCGGGAAGGCGGCATGATCCGCAAGGGCTTCAACGAGGAGATTGACCGTCTGCGCGACCTTGCGTCCGGCGGTAAGGGCAAAATTGCCGAAATCGAGCAGGCGGAACGCGAGCGTACCGGTATCAGCAAGCTGAAAATCGGCTACAACCGCGTGTTCGGCTATTATATTGAGGTCAGCCGCCCAATGCGGAGGCGGTTCCGGAGAACTATATTCGTAAGCAGACGCTTGCGAACAGCGAGCGCTATATCACCGAGGAGCTGAAACAGCTCGAGAGCACCGTGCTCGGTGCGCAGGAGCGGCTGACCGCACTCGAGTATGAGGTGTTTGTCTCTGTACGTGACCAGATTGCCGCCGAGGTACATCGCGTGCAGAAAACCGCGCAGGCTATCGCAGCGCTTGACGTTCTGTGCGCTCTGGCTGATGTGGCATGTGATAACAACTATGTTTGTCCGGTGGTGGATTTTTCCGACCGCATTGATATCAAGGACGGCCGTCACCCGGTTGTTGAGAAAATGCTGTCCGATAGTCTGTTCATCCCGAACGACACCCTGCTCGACAGCAAGGAAAACCGCGTCGCTATCATCACAGGGCCGAATATGGCTGGAAAATCTACCTATATGCGGCAGGTGGCACTGATTACCATCATGGCGCAGATTGGTTCGTATGTACCGGCCTCGTCCGCGCATATCGGCGTGGCAGACCGCGTGTTTACCCGTGTCGGTGCGTCGGATGATCTGGCGAGCGGTCAATCCACCTTCATGGTGGAGATGAGCGAGGTCGCGGATATTCTGCGGCACGCTACCAAGTCCAGCCTAATTATTCTGGATGAGATTGGCCGCGGCACCTCTACCTATGACGGCATGAGCATTGCCCGCGCAGTTGTAGAGTATGTAGCGGACAAAAAAGCGCATCGGCGCACGCGCGCTGTTTGCAACGCATTATCACGAGCTGACTGTGCTTGAAGATCTGGTCAAGGGCGTAAAGAATTACAATATCGCGGTGAAAAAGCGCGGTGATGACATTACGTTCCTGCGCAAAATCGTGCGCGGCGGTGCGGATGACAGTTATGGCATTGAGGTTGCAAAGCTGGCCGGTGTGCCGAATCCGGTCATCAAGCGGGCAAAGGCTGTGCTGGCTGATCTGGAATCCACCATGCCGAAAATCGAGCTGCACGCCGTAGCCGAGGAACCGGAAGACGTTCCGCAGATTACGATAGATTCGCTCTCCGGCGATGCAGTCGCAGAGCGGCTGCGTGCACTGCAGGTGGACACCATGACGCCGATCGAGGCGCTCAACGCACTGTATGAGCTGAAAAAAGCTGGTTTAATCATTTATCAGGGCAGGAAAGACCAACCATGATTTGTTCCGGAAAGGAAAACAAAGAAAAATGGCAGTGATTCATGAATTATCTCCGCATCTTGCGGATCTGATCGCGGCAGGAGAGGTTGTAGAACGGCCGTCCTCTGTAGCGAAGGAGCTGGTCGAGAATGCGATTGACGCAGGTTCTACCCGCATTACGGTGGAGATCGAAAACGGCGGCATTACCTATCTGCGTATTGCGGATAACGGCTGCGGCATGTCGGCAGAGGATGCACCTGTGGCCTTCCGCCGCCACGCGACCAGCAAGCTGCGTACTGAGGAAGATTTGAATGCTATCGGCACATTGGGCTTCCGTGGTGAAGCACTAGCTGCGATTTCGTCGGTTACGCGCATTGATCTGTTTACGCGTCAGGCAGGTTCGATTGCGGGTCTGCACCTGCATCTGGAAGCCGGTGAAATTCAGACACAGGAGGAAGCCGGCTGTCCGGAAGGCACAACAATCGTTGTGCGCGACCTGTTCTTCAACACACCGGCTCGCATGAAGTTTCTCAAAAGGACTTCACCGAGGCGGGTTACATTCTCGGCGTAGTACAGCATGCGGCGCTCTCCCATCCGGAGATTGCGTTCACGCTCATTCGCGACGGCAAGCAGGTATTCTCGTCGGACGGCAAGGGCAAGCTGATTGCACCGGTGTTCGGCGTATTCGGCAAGGAAATGACTGCCAATATGATTGAAGTGCCGATGACCGAGCGCAACGGTATGACCGTGCACGGCTACATTGTCAAGCCGCACGCCGGACGTGCCAACCGTTCCATGCAGCACTTTTTCGTCAATGGCCGCTATGTCAAGAGCCGTCTTATGCAGGCTGCAATGGAAGAGGCCTATCGCAATGCGATCATCACCGGCAAATATCCGTCTGGTGCACTTTTCCTGGATTTGCCGCTGTCGGCGGTCGACGTCAACGTGCATCCTGCAAAAACCGAGGTCAAATTTTCGCAGGAAAAGCCGATTTTCGAGGTCGTGTATATTGCCTGCAAGAATGCACTTGCCGCAAACGACAATATGCCGCATCTGGAGCACAAGGAGAAGGAAGCGCCTGCCAAGCCGCGTGAAGATAATCTGACGCATGAGCAGCAGCGGTTTGCGATTCCAAAGCCGGTAGACCCTAAGCCGTTTGTCATGCCGAGTGTCAAGCCAACACCAATTGCACCGGTAAAGAACGACGAGGAAGCACCGGATTTAGAGGATTTCCTCGTGTCCATCCCGCCAAAGGCAGAGCGTTCGCGCAGTGCATCGAGTTATCTGTCCGCGCCGCGCATACTGCAGGAGGAACCGCAGGAACCAGTTCGTACGCGAATGGCACAGCCGGTCGAGCCGGTCACAGAACCGACACCTGCCGTGCATACGTCGGCACCGGAGCCGGAAGATGAACCGATGGTTGTTGTGCCGTCTGTCAGCGCACCGGAGGTCAAGGGTAAGCCGCAGATCCTGCAGCCGCTGGATACCGGTGTGCGTGTGATCGGCGAATGCTTTCAGACGTACATCATTGCTGAGGACAAGGACGGCTTGATTCTCATCGACAAGCATGCCGCGCATGAACGCATTCTGTTCAACAAGCTGCGTGCGGAGACCGATATGCCACAGCAGCAGCTTCTCACGCCTGTAATTGTAGAGCTGACTGGCGAGGAAGCCGCCGCTGTGCAGTCGCAGATCGAGGACATCCGTCAGGCAGGCTTTGCCATCGACAGCTTTGGCGAGAACAGCTTTGCCGTACGCAGCGTGCCCGCTTATCTGGATAGCGGCGATGCAGAGCGTCATCAGTGAATTGGCAGAAAAGGCGATGAACAGCCGTACCACCGTGCCGGATCGTCTGGACGATTTAATTCATACGGTAGCATGCAAGGCGGCTATCAAGGCAGGCAAACCGACCACGATGACCGAGCTGCAGGACCTGTGCGAGCGGGTGCTGAGCGATGACAACGTGCGTTCCTGCCCGCATGGCAGACCGACGACCGTTCGTCTGACCAAATATGAGCTTGACAAGATGTTCAAGCGTGTAAATCAATAAAAAGCGAGGAAACAGCATGGAAAACCGTTTGATCTGTATCTGCGGACCGACTGCCAGCGGCAAAACCGCCTTATCGGTCGCGCTGGCGCAACAACTGCATACTGAGATCATTTCTGCGGATTCCATTCAGGTTTACCGTGAGATGGATATCGGCACCGCCAAGCCTGATATGAAGGAACGGCAGGGCGTACCGCACCATCTGTTCGATGTGTGCGAGCCCGGCGAAGCGTTCTCGGTGGCACGGTATGTCGAACTGGCAGACGCTGCTGCGCAGGATATTCTGTCGCGCGGCATGACGCCGATCGTTGTCGGCGGTACAGGATTGTACATGGACGCGCTCATCGAGTGCAGCGTATTCTCCGGCGATGAGACCGACCTGACTGTGCGTGAGAAATATCAGCGGATGGCGGCTGAGCAGGGCAATCAGGCGGTACATGACTGTCTGGCTAAGGTAGATCCGGCCGGAGCGGAACGTCTGCACCCGAATAATCTCAAGCGCGTCATTCGTGCTCTTGAGGTGTATGAGCAGACCGGTATGACGATCGACGAATTTAACCGCAGGAACAAGCGTCCGGAGCCAAAGTATGATGCGCTCAAGATCGGTGTTTGCCCGTCTGACCGTGAAATTCTGTATGACCGCATCAATCGCAGAGTGGATCTTATGCTGGAAAACGGTCTGCTGGCGGAGACGAAACGGCTGGTGGAACGCGGTCTGCTGACCGGCACTGCCGCGCAGGCCATCGGCTACAAAGAGCTGCTCGGCTATCTGAACGGCGAGCAAACATTGGAAGAATGTGCCGAATTACTCAAACGGCGCAGCAGAAATTATGCAAAACGTCAGCTTACCTGGCTGAAAAGGGATGACAGCATCCACTGGATATATTATAATAGTGGAGAAGAACTTCCTTTCGTCTTACAGGAAACGACAAAATATCTTCAAAACCACGGTGTACAATGATACCATAAATTGTAATTTCAACTGGAGGAATCATTGTGCGAAACGAAATCAACTTACAGGACAGAATGCTCAGTGCACTGCGTCAGCAGGCGCAGAACATCACCGTATTTTTAACGAACGGCTTTCAGATGCGCGGTATCGTCCGCGGATTCGACAGCTTCGTTGTGATTTTGAGAGCGACGGAAAACAGCAAATGATCTATAAGCACGCAATCTCTACTCTGATCCCGCAGCATAGAGTCGATCTCCATGCACCGAGAGGGAGCGTGCGGAACAGTGAACATATACGAGGTCTTTACATGGGACAACAGACAAAAAGCACAAAAATCCAAGCCGCGAAAACGGCGGAATGACGGCGGAAACCGCGTTGTATTTATCATTGCGGCGGTGCTGATGGTGATTTATCTGGGAGGCCGTCTTTCTAACGCGTTTTCGGCTGCACCGGAGACCACACCGGCTCTGCATGTCACAGTTAATGACAGTTTTACGAGCGATGGCTGGTTCTTCCGCGATGAAGAACCGATCGACAATGCCACGGGCAGCTCGGTTAAGCACATCGTGTACAGCGGTGAACGCGTACAGCAGGACGCACCGCTGGCGATCATTTATTCTGATCAGGAATCTATGGACCTGAGCCGACAGCTTGATCCGCTGGAGGAACGTATTTCTCTTCTGGATACAGCGCTGCAGTCCACATCGGACAGCTCAAACATCGCAAAGCTGGATCAGGTCATCACGCTGACGATCGAGCAGCTGGCCGAGCAGGTGAAGGAAGGCAGCGGCTCTTCGGTCGCGTCTGCCGCAAGTTCGCTGCGCACGCTGTCGCTGCGCCGCGAGGCCGGCAATGTGGATACCAACGAGGTATCTGCCGAACGTGACGCTTTGGTTTCTGAGCAGTCCTCGCTCGAGCATCAGCTTACCGGCCGAACCACGGAACTCACTGCATCCTCGTCCGGATATTTCTCCGAGGTAGTGGATGGATACGAGAGCATTCTCACACCATCCTCACTGGATGAGATGACCGTGGAGCAGTTTGACAAGACCGTTGCGCAGCAGCCGTCTGCTGAGAACAGCAATTCGCTCGGCAAGATCGTTAAGGGATTCAACTGGTATCTGGCAGCTAAGATTCCGGCCGAGCAGGCCGAGCGTCTGCAGGTCGGTCAGGAGCTGACAGTAAACTTTACGCAGGCTTCGATGGAATCCAAAGTAACCGTGCATTCCATCAACCATCAAGGTAACAGCGATACGGCTCTGCTGGTGATGGAAGGCACAGAATTCAGCAGTGAAATGGTTTCCATGCGCGAACAGCCGATCGAAATTATCATTGCGACCTACACCGGACTCAAGGTGCCGAAGAGTGCCGTCCGTGTGCAGGAACAAACAGACAGCGACGGAAAGACCACGCAGATCCCCGGCGTATTCATCCTGAGCGGCTCGATACAGAAATTCAAAATGATCAACGAGCTGTTTGAGGCGGACGATTATTATGTCGTCGAACAAAGTGCGACCAACTCCGATATGCTGGTCGAGCGAGACCAGGTTATCGTTCAAGGTAAAAATCTGCAAAACAATATGGTGGTGAAGACATGACGGAGCAAGAAAAGAAAGAACTGCAGGAACGCGTAAAATCTGTGATCGAGCGCGTAAACAATGCCGCCGTGCAGGCAGGGCGCGATCCCAGTGAAATTACACTGGTGGCTGCGACCAAAATGAATGATGCCGAGCGCGTGCAGGCGGCTATCGAAGCGGGAATCCGTGTGTGCGGCGAAAACCGCGTACAGGAACTGCAGGAGAAGTATGAACAGAACGCCTACGATGGCGCAGACCTTCAGTTTATCGGCACGCTGCAGACCAACAAGGTCAAGTACCTGATCGGCAAGGTTTCGCTGATTCAGTCGGTCGGCTCGGTTCAAGTCGGTGAGGCTATCGCCAAGGAAGCCGAGAAACGCGGTGTTTGTCAGGATATTCTTCTGAGGTAAATATCGGCAGAGAAGCTGCTAAAAGCGGTCTTCCGCCCGAAGAACTGCACGATGCAATCGTAAAATTGAGCGCAAAAAGTCGCTTCATATCCGTGGATTGATGGCAATTCCTCCCGTTGCGGATGAAAAAAAAAAAATTCAAACTACTTTACCGAAATGCGTCAAGTATTTATTGACATTTTGACGAAAAAAAATACGATAATGTAGATATGGATTATTTGTCTATGGGAATGACGAATGATTTTGAAACGGCGATTGCGTGCGGAGCGAACATGGTTCGCGTAGGCACGGCGATCTTTGGCAAACGGCCGTATCAGATCGTTTCGCCTTAAAAACATAAGGAGGAACTTGGCATGGGTTCAATCAAAGGCTTTATTGATTGGGTAAAGGGCAGCGAGTTGGAGGACGACTACGAAGACGAGATGCCCCGTCAGAGAAAACGAAGAACCTGCGATGGATAGCGAGCCATCATCTTACAATAGAAGATCCTATGACCGTTCGTACGACAGTGATGCACAGGACGCGCCTCAGGTGCGCCGTCACGATCGCAGCGATAAGGTTGTAAACATCAATACTACTACACAGCTGGCTGTGGTTCTGGTCAAGCCGGATCGCTTTGAGACGGCTGCGGAGATTGCAGATCATCTCAAGGACAAGCGTACGGTTGTCCTGAATCTGGAGCAGACCAACAAGGATATTGCCCGCCGTCTGGTGGATTTCCTCAGCGGTGTTGCGTATGCAAACGAAGGCAAGATCAAGAAGGTTGCAAACAGCACCTATATTATCACACCCTACAATGTTGATATTATGGGCGATCTGATCGACGAACTGGAAAACAGCGGTATGTATTTCTAAGCGCAGATCGTGAGTACTATCGTGAACAGCTTGGTAATATATTTCGTAGGCAGCTTATTGCGCATTCTGCAGTTTATGTTTTTTGCACGGGCAATCATGAGCTGGTTCGTACAGGGCAGCGACTCAAAAATCTACGAGTTTCTGTGCCTTGTTACCGAGCCGGTCATTCAACCTTTTCGCAGTCTGCTGAGCCGCGTGAGTGCGCTGCGGAATTGTCCGTTTGATTTGCGTTTATGCTGGCTTTTTTTTGTTCTGATTGTTTTAGAACAAATGGTATATATGCTTTAAGCCTGCCGGACAAACGGCGCTGATTTTGGTCGGGCGCAGCCCGACCATTTTTCCGTGTCAGTACGGCAAATGAGATAAAGACGGAGGAAAAACATATGACGGTGCAGGAAATACAAGAAATCGGCTTTGAAAAAGCGGTTTCGGCGGATATGACATGAAATCTGTCGATACTTTTCTCGAGCGTGTTGCAGAGGAATTTGCAGCGATGCAGAAGGAAAACGCTGCTATGAAGGCAAAAATGAAGGTGCTGGTCGATAAAATTGAAGAGTACCGCGGTGTTGAAGAAGGAATGCACCGTACCTTGCTGACCGCTCAGTCGATTGCACAGGAGACAATCGACAAGGCGAAGAAGGAAGCAGAGGAGATCATTGCTTCTGCGAAGGATGAAACCGCCAACAAGGTGAAAGACACCCAGGCGGAAATCAACACCGAGGAACAGAAACTGGAGACTGCCCGCAAGAACACTGCTGAGTTCATCGCTCATGTAGCAAAGCTGTATCAGTCGCAGGCAAGAGCAATGGCAGAGTTGGCGAAGGGCGAAAACCTCGCTCCGGTCCAGCAGACTGAAGATGCAAAGAACACAAATGCGACTCGGAAGGGCGATGCACCAGTGGAAGATGCAACGCGTAAATTCGACTTCGGCGAACTGCAGTTCGGCACTGAATACGACCCGAAGGACGTTAAGTAAATAAGCGAAAGGACTGAATACTGCACAATGCAGCAGGATTACAACAATACGATCAATTTGCCCAAAACCGAATTCCCGATGCGTGCCGGTCTGCCGAAGCGCGAGCCGGGTTTTCTGGAAAACTGGGAGAAGAACGACCTCTACCATGAACTGATGAAGAAGAACGAAGGCAAGCCGCTTTTCGTTCTGCACGACGGCCCCCGTCCGTATGCAAACGGCAATCTGCATATGGGTCATGCACTGAATAAGATCCTTAAGGATTTTATTCTGCGTTCGCGCAATATGATGGGGTTATCAGGCTCCGTACATTCCGGGCTGGGATACCCATGGTCTTCCGATTGAGCGTCAGGCAATCAAGGCTTACGGCATGGATCGCAGCAAGGTTTCCACTGCGGAGTTCCGCTCCAAGTGTGAAGAGTTCGCACACGATCATGTCAATACCCAGCGTACCCAGTTTAAGCGTCTGGGCGTTATCGGCGACTGGGATCGTCCGTACCTGACCCTGACCCACGATTACGAGGCTGCTCAGATTGAGATTTTCGGCGAGATGGCTAAGAAGGGTTACATCTACAAGGGTCAGAAGCCGGTTTACTGGTGCCCGCACGACGAGACCGCACTGGCTGAGGCAGAGATTGAGTACAAGGATGTTCCGTGTAAGTCTATCTTTGTAAAGTTCGCTGTAACCGATGACAAGGGTGTTATCACCAAGCTGCTTGGTACCAAGGAGAATGTATATTTCGTAATTTGGACCACCACTACCTGGACCATTCCGGGCAACCTTGCAATTTCTCTGAACCCGAACTTCGAGTACGATTTCGTTAAGGTTCCGAACGGCGAGATTTATGTTCTGGCTAAGGAACTGGTTGCTTCTGTTATGAAGACTGCCGGCATTGACAGCTGGGAAGTTCTCGCAACCGTTCTCGGCTCTGATCTGGAGCTGATCAAGACCAAGCACCCGCTGTTCGACCGTGATTCTCTGGTTATCACCGGTGACCATGTAACGCTCGATGCCGGTACCGGCTGTGTTCATACCGCTCCGGGCTTTGGTGCTGATGACTTTATCGTTTGCCAGAGGTACAACATCCCGATTATCGTTCCGGTTGACGGCAAAGGCCGTCACACCGCCGAATCCGGCAAGTACGAGGGGTATGTTCGTTGACGATTCCAACGAGGTTATTCTCAAGGATCTGGATGACTGTGGCGCACTTCTCGCAACCGAGGACATCGTGCACAGCTATCCGCATTGCTGGCGCTGCAAAAACCCGATCATCTTCCGTACCACCGAGCAGTGGTTCTGCTCTGTTGATGCGCTCAAGGATGACGCAGTCAAGGCTTGTGAGGACATCAAGTGGATTCCTGGCTGGGGTCAGGAGCGCATGACCTCCATGATCCGTGAGCGTTCCGACTGGTGTATTTCCCGTCAGCGTGTCTGGGGTGTTCCGATTCCGATCTTCACCTGCAAGAAGTGCGGCAAGCCGCTGGTAAATGAGCAGACGATTAAGACCGTTGCTGATCTGTTCCGTGAAAAGGGCTCCAACGCATGGTTCGACATGACGGCTGCTGAGATTCTGCCGGCAGGCATCAAGTGTGAGTGCGGCTGCAGTGAGTTCGACAAGGAAACCGACACCATGGATGTATGGTTTGATTCCGGTTCCTCCTGGCGTGCTGTTATCGAGAACCGCGAAGGTCAGAAGACCCCGGTTGACGTATATCTGAAGGTAATGACCAGTATCGCGGCTGGTTCCAGTCCTCGATGCTGACTTCTATTGCTACGCAGGGCAAGGCTCCGTACAAGACGGTTATCACCCACGGTATGATTGTTGATGAGGAGCGCCAGAAGATGTCCAAGTCTCTGGGCAATGGTATTGCTCCGGAGGATATCCTCAAGCAGTATGGCGCAGACGTAATGCGTCTGTGGGTTGCTTCTTCTGACTACCGTCAGGATATGCGTATTTCAAGGACATGCTCAGCATCTGTCGCAGAACTACCTCAAGATCCGTAACACGGCTCGCTACATTCTGGGCAACCTGTTTGACTTTGATCCTAAGACCAACGCTGTTGCATACGCAGATATGTCGGAGTTGGATAAGTGGGCACTGATGAAGCTGAACGACCTTGCTGCAAAGGTTCGTGAGGATATGATAGCTACGAATTCCATACCGTATTCCATGCAATTCATAATTTCTGTGTTGTTGATATGTCTAACTTCTACCTCGATGTGATCAAGGATCGTCTGTACTGCGATGAGACCGATGGTCTGAGCCGCCGCTCTGCACAGACTACGATCTATCGTATCCTGAGTGCGCTGGTTCGCATGCTGTCTCCGATTCTGTGCTTTACCGCAGACGAAATCTGGCAGGCTATGCCGCACGCAGCTGAGGATGATGCTCGCAACGTAGCATATAACGAGATGCCGCAGGCTGACGATGCTTTGTCCTTCAGCGATGAGGATCGTGCTAAGTGGGACAAGCTGACAGCATTCCGCGATGATGTAAACAAGGCGCTCGAGGGTGCGCGTACTGCTAAGACCATCGGCAAGCCGCTGGAAGCATGCGTTACTGTTTACGCTGACGCTGAACAGGCTGCATTCCCTGAACGGCTGTGGTCAGGATCTGGCTGATCTGTGCATTGTTTCCGGAACTTGATGTCGTTGCCGGTGACGGTGAGGGCGTTGCAAGCGAGAATCTGCCGGGGCTGAAGATTGCTGTTGCCCGCGCAGCAGGCGAGAAGTGCCTGCGTTGCTGGAAGCAGGCTAAGACCGTTGGTTCTGATGCAAAAGCATCCGGGTCTGTGTGCTCGCTGTGCCAAGGTTGTAGGCTAAAAGAAGAATCCAAGGGGAGCAGAGCAATTCTGTTCCTCCTTTTTGTTTTTGGAGGTAGAAGATGCCGATTTATATTTGTGCAATCTTGCTGATGATCGCAGCAGATCAGGCAGTGAAATACTGGGCGTTTACGTCCCTGCAGGCACAGCAGACCATTCCGTTGATCAATGGTGTGTTTCACTTGACTTATATCGAGAATCACGGTGCAGCATTCAGCCTGTTCGCGCAATTTGATTCACGCTGGATTTTTGTTGTATTGGCCATTGTGATTACAGTTGCCATTTTCACAGCGATTTACAAGAATATACTGCAGACTCAGCTGGGCTGCTGGTCTCTGATTCTGGTGGCGGCAGGCGCACTCGGCAACGCCATTGATCGTGTAGCACACGGTTTTGTTGTCGATATGTTTGACTTCCGTCTGATTCATTTTCCGGTATTTAATGTGGCAGATATCTTCATTTGTGCAGGTGGTGTACTGTTTGTGCTATATTTTTATGTTTCAGCACAAGGAAACAAGCGAAGCGGAGAAGTAACCATGAGTGAATTACAATTTACAGTTCCGGCAGAGCAATCCGGCAAGCGTATCGACAGCTGGCTGGCAGAGCAGATTGAAGGACTGACCCGCTCTGCGGCGCAGAATCTGCTGTCAGAGCAGGCAGTAAGCTGTAACGGTCAGCCACTCAAGAAAAATTAAGCAAGCTGGTCGGCAGCGAGGCGATTACGGTTCAGCTTCCGGAGTTAAAGGAAGTAGATCTCAAGCCGGAGAATATTCCGCTGGATATTGTTTATGAGGATGCAGATATTGTGGTGGTCAACAAGCCACGCGGCATGGTTGTGCATCCGGCGGCCGGCAACTGGGACGGCACGTTGGTAAATGCATTGATGTACCACTGTGGTGACAGTCTGTCTGGCATTAACGGTGAACATCGACCGGGCATTGTGCATCGCATTGATAAGGATACCAGCGGTCTGCTCGTTGTGGCGAAAAATGATGCCGCACATCAGAGCCTGGCAGCTCAGATTGCGGCGCATACGGCGTATCGCGGCTATGAAGCGATTGTGGTTGGTTCTGTCAAGGATGATACCGGAACGGTGGATAAGCCGATTGCCCGTCACAAGACGGATCGAAAAAAAATGGCAATCGTGGAGGGCGGACGTGATGCAATCACGCATTATACTGTCATCAAACGATATAACGGCTACACATATATGGCATTTCAGCTTGAGACCGGACGTACACACCAGATTCGTGTACATATGGCATCTATTGGTCATCCGATTATCGGTGATCCGGTGTACGGACTGAAAAAGACCGGTTTTCCAATATCGGCGGTCAATGTCTGCATGCAGCGAAGCTGACGCTCACGCACCCGAAAACAGGGGAGCGGATGGAGTTTTCGGCATCGCTGCCACAATATTTTACTGAAGTTCTTGATAAATTGGAGCGTATGCAATGAAAAAAGTTTAAGGGTATGCTGCTGGCCTGCGATATGGATGGTACGCTGCTCGATGATTCAAAGCAAATTCCGGCAGAAAATTTGCGCGCATTACAATATTTTACGAAACAGGGAGGACGGCTGTCGCTTGCGACCGGCCGTTCTCCCCCTCATGCTATTGGCACATATATAGACCAGTTGCCGGTCAATGCGCCATACAGTGTGATGAATGGTTCGTTGATTTGCGATGAAAATCGCAAGATTTTGTATTGCTCCGGCATGCCGTACGAGACGAAAGAAATGATCGAGCATGTATTGTTAAGTAATTCACAATTTGGCTGTGAGGTTTTACTGCAGAAACGGCGCTGATTCGTCAAATGAGCGAGCACGCTGCAGCACATGCACAAACTGCATTTGGATTATCAGATGCTTTCTAATGAGAAGTTTGCAAAAAGCGCAACTGCGGACTGGTGTACGGTCAATTTTACCGGTGAACCGGCACAAATCACTGCACTGACACAGGATTTACTGATTCGGTATCCGCATGTATTTGATGTGACATCCAGCATGCCGACATTCTGTGAAATCACAGCCGCTGGTGTGAATAAGGGTTCGGCTCTACGAAATATTGTTGAATACTTACCAGACGTTGAACGTGTGTTTGCTATTGGCGACAGCTACAATGATGAATCCATGCTGCAAGAAGCTCAGATTTCGTTTGCACCGGCCAATGCAGAGCCGGAAGTGCTGCAAAATGTAAATATGACGGTAAGTTCTAATAATGATCGTGCTGTGGCTGATATGATAGAGTATCTGGAGAAAATAGATAGATGAAAACTGTTAATTATTAATTGTCTATAAAATAGATGGTTTGTTAATTATACAAAATAAAGATTTTGTATAATTAGCGGTGCTGGCAATTACGCAGCACCTCTGCTGTCCTAATTTTTCTTATTCAGCTTCTTCATCCTCGTAAGACGTTCTATAATTTGTTGCAATTGGTTATGTATCGGCACAGTTGTTTTCGTATCTGCATAGGCTTTTTCTCGTATGGTTTTCGTAAAATAAAATCATCGCAAAAATACATAGACAATTGTTTTTCTGTGATGCATCATTTTCGTGCAGTGACAGCAAACACAATTGTCACATTTAGTCATAGCATGCTCATATCTTTCTGTTGGTGTTTTTGTGTGCAGTAGATTTTCTATACAGACGAAAGCGGCTCTTACAGAGCCGCTTATTTTAGTTATCCCGCATTCTTCAACCGAAACTGCTCAACCATCCGAATGAAATGCTGATGCACCGTCAAATCCTCATCTAATTCCGGATGAAATGCGGTCACGAGCATATTATCCTGCTGTGCAGCAACAATATTACTGTCAACAATGGATAGCACCTCGACATTATTTCCTACGCTCTCAATATATGGTGCGCGAATGAATGTCATCGGTATTCTCTCGCTACCGCCAAACCGATCATCCGTGAAAAAAACTGCCAAGCTGTCTGCCATAGGCATTACGCTTTACGCGGATATCCATCACACTGAAGCATGGTATGCCACCATCAATCTGCTTAGCCAGCAGAATCAGACCGGCACAGGTTCCGAATACAGGAAGTCCGCTTTGAATCCGCTCACGCAGCGTATCATACAAATCCAGCTCGAGCAAGAGTTTATTCATTACTGTGCTTTCGCCACCCGGAATAATCAAACCATTCATCGGCTGATCCAGATCGCGCTTCTGGCGAATTTCGAAATGCGGTACGCCGAGTTTATCCAGCACTGCGGCATGCTCTGCGAAGGCGCCCTGCAGCGCCAGAATTCCAACTGCCATTTTACTTGCCTCGCTCTGCCATCAGCAATGCAATTTCGTTCTCGTTAATGCCAACCATTGCTTCACCCAGATCGGTAGACAGTTCTGCAATCAGCTTTGCATCGGTGTAGTTAGTAACCGCCTTTACGATTGCTGCAGCACGCTTTGCCGGATCGGCAGACTTGAAGATGCCCGAACCAACGAATACGCCTTCTGCGCCAAGCTGCATCATAAGTGCTGCGTCCGCAGGTGTTGCAACGCCGCCTGCTGCAAAGTTTACGACCGGCAGTCGGCCATTTTCATGCACACTGCGGGAGCAGTTCAACCGGAACCTGCAGTTGCTTTGCGGCCTCAAACAGCTCATCCTCACGCAGATTCTGCACACGGCGAATCTCTGCGTTCATAGCGCGCATGTGACGAACTGCCTGCACAACATCACCTGTGCCCGGCTCACCTTTGGTACGGATCATTGCTGCGCCTTCGGCGATGCGGCGCAGGGCTTCACCCAGATCACGCGCACCGCATACAAACGGAACCTTGAACTGTGTCTTATCAATGTGGTATACATCGTCCGCCGGAGACAGCACTTCACTCTCGTCAATATAGTCGATCTCGATTGCCTCCAGAATCTGGGCCTCCACAAAGTGACCGATACGGCACTTGGCCATAACAGGGATGGAAACAGCTTCCTGAATGCCGCGAATCATCTTCGGATCGCTCATACGGGATACACCGCCAGCTGCGCGGATATCAGCCGGAATTCGCTCCAGCGCCATGACTGCGCAGGCGCCCGCCGCTTCCGCGATCTTCGCCTGTTCGGGGGTGGTGACGTCCATAATAACGCCGCCCTTCAGCATCTGCGCCAGCTCCTTGTTCAGCTTATACTGTACGCTCATGTCGTTCAGACTCCTTTGTTGTTTGGTGTATGAACGCATTATACGCCCAATCTGAATATGTTAAAATGCTCAGATGGCAATTATTTTGTAATGCCAGTTTGCAAGAAATAAAGAAAAGCACGGTTTCTGTTCTAAAACAAAAGCCGTGCTTTATACTGCTTATCAGCTGTTATATGCTGTATTTTCCTCATCAGTTACCGCGTTTGATGTATTTGGTGTGGCATTCAGATAAACCGTTGCACCTTCATCGACGCCCCAGAAAATTTCGGTATTGTTCGCATCTGAAACGCCGGTTTCCACCGCTACCAGCTGATAGCCTTCGGGCGCTTCCATGCCGTCCGGAATCGGCAGTGTATCATCGAATGGAATTTCGTTGCCGTCCTTGTCAATGAGCGTTTTGGTGAATACACCCGTACTGCCATCCGCCGTGTGAACGATAGCGGAAGTCGGTACTATCAGGCAGCTGTCCGATTCGGCAACTGCAATTTTGTAATCGACCATCATGCCGCTGGAAATCGCCTGACCTTCGATAGAATCAACCGTGATAATTGCCTTAAAAGTCGTCAGACTGCCCTGACTGCCCGTGTTCTGACTCGGCTCCGGCGAAACCGAGTCAACCACACCGGTGAGCGGCAGCTCGGAACCATCCATCGTGTACATGTTCATTGTCACCGTCTGACCAGGCTCGACAGACTGCACTTCATCTGTCGTCAGCTCAGCCGTAACAACGGTATCGCTTAGGTCGGAAACAACAACCAGAGGCTCGGTACCATCGGTCTCCTCCCCTTCTTCCGCGTTCAGTGAGGTGACAACGCCGTCGATCGAAGCCGTCATCGTGGCATCCAGAATCTCCTGCTGCAGCTTGAGAATGCGCGTCTGAATCTCGCTCACCTTGGCCTGTGCAGCTGCAGCTGTGCTCTGTGCAGCCGTGAGGCTGCTTCGCGCGTCCGAAGTATCCGGCGCTGCAACATTGAGATCGACATAATGACTGCACCGCTGCTGTATGTGTGGTTCGAGCCGTTATAGGCTGTGATTTCACCGCCGATCGGTGCCGTGATAACCTGTTCCTTGATGTAGTCCAGCGTGCCCGACCCGGAAGAGAAAATCGTGCCGGCACTGTCGCTGTTGATCGTTGCGGTAGCACTCGTTCCCTGCGCCAGTGCACCGGAAGGATTCTGTACGGTCAATACAACAAGGAAAGTACCTTTGCCGGAAGCGGAATCAATCGACGAAACCACGGCGGAAATCTGTCCGACAGAGGTAGAGATCGTAGCCGTCTGACCGGTCTTGATATCTTTGGCATATTCCGAACTAAACTGTACAGCAAGCTGCATCTGGCTGTCGTTAACCATACGGCCGATGGTCTGTCCTGCACTTACCTTCTGCCCTGCTGCAAATGTGCTTGATGCGATAAACTTGCCGCTGAACGGTGCCGTAGCGCTGCCGTGGGTGTACTGGCTCTGCGCCGAGGCAATGCGGCTCTGTGCCTGCGTAATCGCTGCCTGTGCGTTGGTCAGCTCACTCTGCGCGGCAGTGAATTCTGCCTGTGCCGCTGTCAGCTGTTCGCGGATTCCGGTCGGATCGACAACGACCAGCGGATCACCGGCATGCACCTCATCTCCTCGGAAACTAGCACCTGAGAGATTTTTGCCCTCAAGTCCTAAGCCAAGTTCTTCCGTATTGCGCGCAGCCGTTTCACCGCTGCCCTCGATATAAGTGCCAATATCGCCATAGGTAACGACTGCAGTCGTCGGAATTGTGTCCTCCGTGCCGGTATTGCGCGAGCGAATGACAGCAAATACCGAACCGCCGACCAGCAGAATAATCAATCCGGCTGCAATGATAACGCGAATGCACTTGCTTCGATTAAATCTTTTGCAAAAGGATTTGGCAAGCTGCTCTGCCTTCTCATTTTTTCGTCAGCATCAGCTTTTTCGGATGCTTCTTCCGGTGCAGTATTTTCCTCCGTCTGAACGGTCTTATCAGCGGTGTTTTTCTGATATCGGCGGAAGCGTCTGTGTCTGCTCAAGCTCCTGTTCATTCTTGTGTTTGCCGAAGAACTTCTTCTTGTTCTGGCTCATATTTTGATGTTCCTTTCTATGCTCTGTTCCTGTGAAACAGAGCCGTGCCTGATCTTGAAAGTTATCTCTTGATCAGAGCCTGTAAAAAGTCGTGTACTTTTTGCGGGCAGTTCCTCCAGCGAACCGTCGTTGAGGAATTCCGCATCATAGGCGTACGCTGCAACGCCATCGTCTGAGCGGTTGCCCAGCTGTCCGCGTGCCTGCTCAAGTGTCGGTCGACGCACGAGAATGGTCTTGCAGTTTACGCCTGCTGTCTGACGAAACCGCTCGATCTCCTCCGGTTCCCGGATATGGACGAACAGCAGTTCCGCATCATTTTCAGCAAATATCTGCAGCTGCTCTGTGCAGTAGCGGAACGGAAGGTCGTTGAATTCCGTGCAGTCTGCCTTCAGCTGCGAAAGAAAACGACGACGCCGCCGGTGTTTTGGTGCCGTCCCATCCTGCGGCTTTGGCCACCTGCAAAATGGGTGTGATGGACGAAATGTTCTGCACCTTCCAGCTTTGCGCGGCAGCACTGCATACGGTATCCTTGCCGACACCGCCGCTGCCGTTTATGATAAACACTTGTTTGGTCAAGTAAAAGTCTCCCTTCAAATGCGCATTTCTATACACTATACATTTTAGCACAGCAAATCGACCTTTACAAGCGGACAGTCTTTACAATTCTGTTAAAAAAAGCGTGCCTGTTTTTGGCAGGCACGCTCGATTTCACAGGATGATGCAAATGAGTCCTCCTGCGCTTTCATTGATGATCTTTTCCAGTGTTTCACGGATTTTACCACGGGCATCATCCGGCATACGGCTCAATTTGTGCGACAGTTCCTCACGCACGAGTTCATTGAGCGACTTTCCGAAAATATTGGTCTCCCAAATCTTCTCCGGCTGTTCCTCAAACTCGCTGAGCAGATAGTGTACCAGTTCTTCCGACTGCTTTTCCGTGCCGACGATCGGATTGACCTCGGCTTTGATGTTGGCCCGCATCATATGGATGGATGGTGCAGAAGCCCGCAGACGCACACCATACCGTCCTCCCTGCCGAACGATTTCCGGTTCCTCAAGCGAAAGCTCCACCGACGGCATCACAATGCCGTAACCGGTCTGATATACCTGATCGAGCGCACCATGCAGCCGTTCGTACTGCTGTTTTACTGCAGCGAAATCCTCAAGCAAACGAATCAAATCTGCGTCATCCTGCACCTGAATGCCGGTCTGCTCGCCGACAATGCCATAGAATACGGTTTCCGGTACGTCCACACGCACGACCGCCGAGCCGCTGCCGAGCGCCATATTGTCCACGCTCGCCCGCTCGACGTATTCGTTCTCTTCGAGGGTACGGCATAGCTTCTGTACATCACGCATTTTCTCCGTCGGAGGCGGCTGTGCGAATGCACTGGTAAATGCTGTTCTGCACCGGATGATGAAGCGGCAGAGTACCGATATAACGAGGAAGGACAAAACCAATCTCGCAGACCGGAAATTCATACAGCACCTGCTGCAGAATATCCGCAATGCCGCTCTCATCCAGTTCAAGACAGTTCACCGCAATCGGTGCAATCCGGTACTGCGATTGCAGCTCGTCGCATCCAGTTCACACGCTGTGCCGCTTCGCCGTTCGGCTCTGACGAGTTTACCAGTACGAGAAACGGCTTGCCGAGTGACTGCAGTTCTTCAATTACGCGTTTTTCTGCCGGTATATAGGCTTCACGCGGCAGCTCGGTAAAGCTGCCGTCGGTCGTCACCACCAGTCCGATGGTAGAGTGTTCACCGATAACCTTGTGTGTGCCAATCTCTGCCGCTTCGGCCAGTGTCATGGGTTCCTCCTGCCACGGTGTAGATACCATGCGCGGTGTATCTCCTCCATGCCGCCGAGTGCGCCCTCTACCAGATAGCCTACGCAGTCCACCAGCCGCACCCGACATGCGCCGCCTTCCGGCAGAGCGATTTCCGCCGCTTCTTCCGGCACAAATTTCGGTTCGGCAGTCATAATTGTCCGTCCGGTGCCGGACTGCGGCAATTCATCCCGTGCGCGCTCCCGCTTGTAGGGATTCTCCATATCGGGCAGCACCATAGTCTCCATGAACCGCTTGAAAAATGTGGATTTGCCCGTACGAACCGGACCGACAACACCAATATAAATATCACCGCCGGTACGGCTGCTGATTTGGTCGTAAATCTGGTTTTCCATTCTCTTCCCGCCTTTCAGTCCTGAATCGGAATCAGCAGCATGGCATTCTGCACACACTCTGCCTCTGCCGGCAAGTCATTCGCACAGCGGATGGCCTGCTCGGTCGTACCGCAGTTTTTGGCAATGTCCCACAGTCGTTCTTCGCCGTTGATCTGCTTGAGAACCAGTGTTACGCCGTTATGACTGCTCTCCTTTGGCTTGATCTCCAACGCAGAGATATGGCAGAATGTCACACGCTCCTGTGTTGCAGCAGCACCGTTTGCGGTGACAGTCAAAAAGCAATCCTCGCTCACCCGCCGCTGTGGCGCGGGCCGAAAGCGTAAGCTCTTCCGGCTCTCCGGCTTCGCTGTACGGCATGGTCAGCGGTACAATACGCTGTACCGCGCAAAGCTGCTGTTCATCACTCAAATACAGCACGCGAACACCAGCTTTGATTTGCAGCTCGCTCTCCGATACACGCTTTGCGCCGCAGCAGACCGCCTGCGCGGCAATCACATGAGATACATGCTGTGCGGTCTGCAAAGTCTCGCTGCCTTCGGAGGTAAACGGCTGCGCGGATGGCATATTCTGCAATACAGGATGCTCTGCCTGCGCAGCAAGCTCCTTGCCGGGCAGATACATATCCTCGATGCAGCGCAGCCTGCGCTCCTGCCGCAGCAGCACCATAGCCTGTGCGCTGATGGTGCAGGACAACATGCCATCGGATTCCAATCGGCAGTCTGCCTCAGATACGGTCATCCCGACTGCAGTCAGGGCGTCTTCTTCTGCTTCCGGCAGCTCGAGAATCTGCGTGAACGGCGTGCTGCTGTTCAGTACACGCACAGCATCATCCTCCTGCATGGCAAGACAGTGCAGCACAGCTTCACCTTTCACGATGATTCTGCCATGCATTGCGCGGCACTCAGATATCTGCATCGTGCAGTCGGTGTACAGCAGGGACAGCCCGCTGCATCCGCAAGCTGTACGTCATCCAGTATTGTCACCGGATAACTGCGTACCTGCTCCAGCAGCGTTATGCTCTGCAAATGGCTCAGGCATTCTATGCCGTCCAGTTCGACCGATTCCGTCACGTCGCATTCAGCTTTGCAGTAGCCTTCGGTTAAAAAGCAAAGCTGAACGCTGACGCTCACCTTGCGGCTGTTCATAGCTTCGGCATCTACTGCAGCAATGCGGCACACGGTGCTGCAGATAGATTCTGCCGTTAAACCCTCACATTCCTCAATATGCGCAAACGTGACCGGCACGGAGAGCCGACGCAGCACCACCGTTTTCCGGTTCGTACAGTACGGTCGTCTGCACGGTGCCGGATACCAGCAGGCGGTCATTCTGTGAGTCTGGTCCTGATGACCGCCGTACCATACGCGCACACGATTCGTCCGATATCCGGAAACGTGTCCGGCACAATCGAATCCGCACTCTCTGTCGCCGCAGAGATATGCGCTAATTTCTTTTCGTAGTAGCAGATGCTTGTTTGATTCAGTTCCATTGATGCTGCCTCCTTTGGTTTCACCGCTGCTCCTGCATTACCATATGAAGCGCTTGCGTAAAATATGAGCAGATCGGTTTCGCTTTGCTGTCACATTTTCTATCCGAGCTGCTTATACTGGTAACAGGAGCGTGATGCGCTATGTTCTGCCGTGGTCAGGCGATCGGTCTTGCCGTATTTATGTTTGGAACAGGCTTGCTGCTAGGGCAGTCTGCTCCCATCCTGTCTGCCGGTGTGGCTGATTGCACTGGCAGTGATCGCGGCAGGGCTGTTCCTGCTGCAGTGCTGAAGGAGGGTAAGGCATGATGAAGGTTGTTGTATGGAAAAAGTCCCAAGTGCTTACGCGGGATCCTGTGCTGCTTGTTTCATGTAAACAGGGCATAAGAAAAAGCGCATTCGCAGATAAATCTCTGTGAATGCGCTTTTGGCTGTTTATGGAATTGTTACTTCTTGTCAGTTGTGCTGCCGAAGCCGCCGGTGCGTTCACCGTCAGCCTCATCGTCTACGGTAATACCGAACGGCAGGAAAATACCCTGTGCAAAGCCGTCGCCTGCGGCAACCGATAGGGTTTTGCCCTTGTGATCGTCGCTGGTCATCTTAATGAGAATGTGTCCTTTATTTTTAGCCTCAAAGTAGTCGCTGTCGATAATGCCGACCGTATTGTCAAGCTGCAGACGGTGACGGAAGCCCAGACCGGAACGCGGGTACAGGCTCAGCACCCAGCCGTCCTCGATCATAACGCGGATACCGGTCGGAATAAGGATGGTCTCGTGCGGAACAAGCGTAAAGCTTTCCGGCGCAAAAAATCATAGCCGGCAGAGCCCTTGGTCGCGCGGCGCGGCAGCCGGATGTTCTGATAGACCTTCTTAGCCTCATCCGCGCTACGGCGGGTAGCCGCGCACCAGTCACGGACAAACTGTTCCTCGGATACCTTGAAAACTGTGCGATCTGTTGCATAATTCAGCACTCCTTTACTTATCGTCATGCAGGACGATACTGTTAGCCGCAAGCGTGCGCGGAACATCAATCACGCGCTGGTTGGCACTGCCGCGCCAGTGAAGCTGCGGATCGGCCTGCGCCTGTACAAAACGACCGTCGATCAGCACGTCAATCTGATCAAGAAACGGCAGCCACTTGATTTCCTCCCAACGGTAGCCGGTATACAGCCAGATGGTCTTATCCGGAAACTTTTGCCGAATCTCGCGGCACAGCTCACTGATCTCCTCGCGGTTGCCGGGGAAAAGCGGATCACCGCCGGAAAATGTGATGCCGGAGATATAGTCCTTGCCAAGCTCGGTGAACAGCTCAGCCTTTGTTGCCTGATCAAACAGCAGACCGCCTTCCGCGTCCCATGTGATGGGGTTGTGACAGCCGGGACAGGCGTGTCCGCAGCCGGCCACCCACAGCACAACGCGCAGGCCATCGCCGTTGAGCATATCGTCCTTGGTTATATTGTGATACTGCATTCGTGTTACATACTCTTTCTTTCAGCAATTTCGGCCATCTTGGCATCGTTCAGGCGCGTATCGCCCTTCACGCGAGAGAGTAGGAAAGATAGCCGTTCATTCTCTCGATTTTGGTAAGGTTGCGGCTGCCGCACTTCGGGCAGACGTCCATGGAAAGCTCCTCATGACCGCAGTCATCGCAGTACGCGAGTGAAAGATTGACACCCTCATAGAAGCCCTTTGCCATGGCGCGGCGCACCAGAGAGCGAATCGCCTCATGGTTGTAGTCAATCGGGTACTTGACATACTGGATCTTGCCGCCGTTGCACAGATTCCAGAAACGCCCCTCAAGATCCTGCTTCTGGATCGGCGTCAGGTCCTCGGTAACGTGGCAGTGGAAGCTGTTGGAGACATACGGACGATCGGAAACACCCTCGATGATGCCGTATTTCTTGCGGAACTGCTCGACCTGCAAAACCGCACAGACTCTCTGCCGGTGTACCGTAGATAGCATACAGATTGCCGTCCTCGTTCTTGAACTGCTCGACCTTATCGTTGATATACTGCAGTGTTTCGAGGGCAAACTGACCATCCTCGGCAAGCGATTTTCCGTTATACAGCTCCTGCAGCTCGTTAAGTGCAGTAATGCCGAACGACGCGGTAGCGGTTTTCATGATCGGCTTAATCTTGTCCGACGGCTTGAGATGTCCGCCGTAGAAACCGCCCTCGCAGTACGCCAGCGGATTGGTAGATGCACGCATCTCCCCAGGTACGCATAGGTGCGGATATGCAGCTTGCGGATAAGCTCCAGATAGTAGTCCAGCACCTCGTGGAACGGGCGGTTCTCCTGCTGAGCCTTGGCGTAGATCATCGGCAGGTGCAGCGATACCGCACCAATGTTCCAGCGGCCGACAAATACCGGCTTGTCGCTCTCATCGGCAGGCTTCATGCCGCCGCGCTCGAACCACGGAGACAGGAACGCACGGCAGCCCATCGGACTGATGATCGCGCCATACTTCTTATACATGCTCGGCACATAGCCTTCACCGGTCAGCGACAGCCAGTCCGGATACATTGCGCGGGACGAGCACAGGATACCGGCTTCAAATACGTCCTCGAGCGGCTTGCCGGGTCCGTGCAGATTTTCGTCATACAGGAATACGATCTTCGGGAACAGGACCGGCTTTTTCTGGCCTTTCTTGCCCTGTCCCTTGCGGCGTACGTTCAGCATGGTGATGGAGGCCAGCTTTGCGAATCGGCCCGTGCCGGTGCCCATCGTCATGGTGATGAACGGATAGTCGCCGCGGCTGGATGCTACCGTGTTGAACTTGTATTCCCAGCCCTGGAAGCCCTGCTCAAAGTCGTTGAGAATGTCCGCCATAACTTCTTTCTCGACCGTATCAGCATCCAGACCCAGACGAGTATACTTCTCGGTCATCATTTTGTAGCTACGCTCGGCATACGGCTCGAGCAGCAGATCAACCGACGGCACGGTAAAGCCGCCGTACTGCTGGCTCGCCGCAGACAGCACAATATCGCCAATCACGTCAAATGCAACATTAAGTGTTTTCGGCTCGTTGTACCACAGATTGCCCATCTCAAAGCCGTCCTTGAGGACACTCGCTACATCAAACAGGCAGCAGTTCATGGTATCGCGGCGCGCCGACATATCGTGGACGTAAATGTAGCCGTCCCCGACAGGCCTGCAGTTCCTCGGTGTTCATAAAGAACTTCTGGTACAGCTCCTTATTGAGCTGATTGAAGATCAGGCTGCGCTTGGTGGAGACCAGGGCAGAATCCGTGTTGGAATTTTCTTTATCGCCGATATACATGATGGACTGGCTTTTCTGGTATACGCTGTCCAGCATGCCGACAAAATCCTGCTTATAGTTGCGGTAGTCGCGGTAGCTCTTGGCAACCTCCGGGCGCACCGCCTCCAGCGCGGACTCGACGATGTTGTGCATTTGCCAGATCTGAATCTCGGTCATGTGATGGTCACGGATATAACCCTCGACATGATTGCAGATCGACTTCAGCTCATCCTCTGTAAAGTTGTAGAGGACTCCGGTTTGCCGACTTATTGACGGCGATAACAACCTTCTGGATGTTAAACGGTTCTTTGGTGTGATCCTTTTTGACAACTCGAACCATGTGTTGTTCTTCCTCTCTAAATTTCATACGTTCATTATTATATCATATTGTCCGACAAAAAGCGAACAAAAAAGCACTGCCGTTTACAGGCGAAGTGTAAAAAGTACATACCCATACATCATGTGCTGCTATTGCATTGTACCATACAAGATATAGATTTGGAAGGATAAAATTCGACAAAAATATCATACATATTTTTGCGAAAATAATTCTTTGCATAAAATCGTCGGTTTTGCTTGCGGGTCTGCCGACTATCCTCTATAATAGAGGTAGCGATCCTGACAGTAAGCCTCTGCGTCCGCAGATTCTGCATGAAAGGAGCCGTCCATATTGTATTGCAGCGTTTTCTGCACGGAAGCGCCGTTTATATCTGTACCGGACTGCGTCTTTCAGAGGACGCAGTTATTTTTTATTCCGAGGTGTTTTTATGCAAACAAGAGTTGCCGTAATGGGAATCGTGGTAGAGAACACAGATTCTGTGGAACGGCTCAATACCCTGCTGCATGAGTACGGCAGCTATATCATCGGGCGCATGGGTATTCCCTATCGAGCGCGCAATATCAACATTGTGTCCATCGCCATTGATGCGCCGCAGGATGTGATCTCGGCTTTGTCCGGCAAGATCGGCAATCTGGACGGTATCAGCGTCAAGACCGCATACTCCAATGTGCAGAGCGATGAATAAGGCGAAGCAGCTCATTGACCGGCTGGAAGCGCAGCACAGCCTGTCAATAGAGGAATACGAATATCTGATCGAAAACCAGAGCGACGAACTGGCGGCCTATGCCGCGGAGAAAGCGGTTGCCTTACGAAAACAGGTATACGGTACGGATGTGTACATTCGAGGACTGATCGAAATCGGCAATATCTGCCGCAACGACTGCTATTACTGCGGTATCCGGTGTTCCAATCCCGCATGTGACCGCTACCGACTGACCGAGGCGCAGATACTGGACTGTGCCCGGGAAGGTTATGCGCTCGGCTTCCGCACTTTGTCATGCAGGGCGGCGAGGACAGCGCATTCTCAGTCGATGTGGTTTGCCATCTGGTACGACAGATCAAAGCAGAGTTCCCGGATTGTGCAGTAACGCTGTCGCTCGGAGAGTTCCCTCGTGAAGCCTATCAGGCGATGTTCGACGCAGGCGCGGACCGTTATCTGCTCCGTCACGAAACCGCCGAGAAGGCGCATTATGAAAAGCTGCATCCGGCGCAGATGTCGTTTGACAACAGCATGCGCTGCCTTTGTGATTTGAAAGACATTGGCTTATCAGACGGGCTGTGGCTTTATGGTCGGTTCGCCGTACCAGACGGCGCGGACACTCGCTGAGGACTTGAAGTTCATCGAAGAATTTCGGCCGGAGATGTGCGGTATCGGCCCGTTTATTCCGCAGAAAGACACACCGTTCCGCGATTTTCCGGCAGGAACGTGTGAGCAGTCAGTGTATCTGCTGTCACTGCTGCGGCTGATCCAGCCGAATTTGCTGCTGCCCGCCACAACGGCGCTCGGTACCATCCGGCCGGACGGCCGCGAGCGCGGACTGCAGGCTGGTGCAAACGTAGTGATGCCCAATCTGTCTCCGCTTGGGGTGCGAAAAAATATGCACTGTACGACGGCAAACTATGTACCGGCGAGGAGGCTGCAGTGCATCGGCTGCCTGTCGCGCCGTGTGGCGTCGGTCGGCTGCCGGATTGTTACCGCACGCGGAGATATTATCCGATAAGTGATACATTTTAAGGGACTCTGACGGAAAGAGTAATCTTCTGACCGCAAGATAAGAAAGGAAAACGAAAAAATGGCTCAGTACAACCCGAAATCACTCCATGCAGAGGAGTTTATCAACCATGAGGAAATCCTTGAAACGCTGAAATACGCCGAGGAGAACAAGCACAACATCGAGCTGATCGACAGCATTCTGGAAAAGGCCCGTCCGCAGAAGACCGCCACCGGCGTACACTGTGCCGGCCTGACGCATCGGGAGGCTTCCGTGCTGCTGGCCTGCGAAATTCCGGAAAAAGATCGAGGAGATGTATCAGCTGGCCGAGGAGATCAAGCTGGCGTTCTACGGCAACCGTATTGTTATGTTTGCGCCCCTCTATCTTTCTAA
>VOFB01000425.1_pt1 | contig 36001 bp, 23 predicted proteins | sample 5384141 | NCBI WGS metagenome assembly VOFB01 (sample SAMN12384721, study PRJNA508395) | human gut metagenome | isolation source: healthy gut A | host: Homo sapiens | reverse complement strand
CTTCCGCGGCGTGGTGGAACGAGCTGCGGCCGAAGGGGCTCTGGCGGTCTGCCTCACGCCCGAACGGCTCCGCGGCGTGACCTATCGTTCGTTCGCCGGAAGTGCGGCCGTGCGCTGTTATAATATCGACGCGACGACGCTCAAAACCATGTTGCGCGCTTTTAACGGAATGGTCGTGCTCGACGACGGCACGATCGTGGAGAAACGCAACTGCCGCGACATCCGTTGACGGCGTGTACTGAAATACGATTGCGGGGCCGGCATATTTTGCCGGCCCCGCTCTGTTTTCGAGCTGTTTCCGTTAGGGATTCTCTGCAAAGAAGCTTATTTTGACTTCGCCGAAGATACTCCTGCTCGGCAAATCGCAAACTGTGTTTGCATTTGCTCTCACTTATTCGTATCTTTGGCTGACGTCGAAGATACTCCCGCTCGGCAATGTTCAAATAAATTTGACATTGCCCTCGCTTATTCGTATCTTTGTCCTATTGTTTTATCCGGCGGAGCCTCGCCGGCCGGTGCCGGCGGAAGGGGATGCCGTTCAATGAAATCGAACGATGCGTAAAGGAGTGATAGTGTTGATCGCGGCGCTGGGCTGCCTCTGGTGCGGGGCGGATGCGTCGGTGCTGACGTCCGGCGGCCGGGCCCATTTCGATCGGGGGCGCGAGCTCTATGCGTTGGGGCGCTGGGCCGATGCCAGGGAGGAGTTCGCCGCAGTCTGCGGTGCGGTTCCGCAGACGGAATCGTCGCTGTGTGTCGAGGCCGACTATTACATGGCGATGTGCGCCATGGAGTTGAAAGAGGCGGGGGCCGAGGCGCGGCTCGCCGAGTTCCTGCGGCGGAATCCCGAATCGGTCCATGTCAACGACGTGGAATTCGCCCTCGCGTCGCTTCTGTGTACGGCGGGGCGTTACGACGAGGCGCAGCGGGCTTTCGGCAAGGTCGACTACGCAACCTTGTCGCCCGAACACCGCCAGCAGTACGACATCCGCATGGGGTACATCCGTTTCCAGCAGGGCGATTACGACGATGCGCTGCGCTATTTCCGCCGCATCCCCTCGCCGAGCGAATATTCGGATCATGCGCTCTACTACATCTCCTATATCGCCTATGTCCGGGGCGACAACGCTACGGCCAGAGCCGGATTTACGGAGTTGAGCCGTTCGGCGGCCTACGGCGCCGTGGCGCCGTTCTATCTGTTGCAGATCGAGTTCAACGAGGGCAATTACCGCTATGTGGTCACGACGGGCGGCTCGCTCATCGACCGTGCGGCGGGCGAACGCCGCACCGAGTTGGAGCGTATCGTGGCCGAGGGATGGTTTCATCTGGGCGATTACGGGCGTACGGAGGAGTTCCTCGACGCCTATCGGCGCAGCGGCGGTGAGATGGGGCGCAACGAAAACTACCTGCTGGGTTACAGTCTCTATCGGCAGGCGCGTTACGACGAGGCGCGGCCCTGTTTGCAGCAGGTCTGCGGAGCCGACGACGCTCTGACGCAGAACGCCTCCTACCACTTGGCCGACTGTTACTTGCGCGGCGGGGACAAGCAGCAGGCGATGCAGTCGTTCGCCATGGCGGCCAACGAGGCGTTCGACGCCGCGATCGCCGAGGACGCTCTGTTCAACTACGGCAAGTTGCAGTACGAACTGGGCGGCGGCCTCTTCAACGAGGCGATCCACGTGCTGAACCGTTACATCGCGCAGTATCCGACGTCGGAACGCGCCGTGCAGGCACGCGAGCTGCTGATCGCCGCCTACTACAATTCGCGCAATTACGAAGCGGCCTACACGGCGCTCAAACACTATCCTTCGCCCGACGGCAACCTGCGTGCGGCGTTGCAGAAAATCGCCTACTTCCGCGGACTGGAAGCCTATTCGCGCGGCGATCTGGACGGCGCGGCGCAAAGCCTCACGGAGTCGGCCGCGATCAACGTCAGCCCCAAGTACGGGGCGCTGGCCCGGTTCTGGCTGGGCGAGATCGCCTTCGCACGCGGCGACTACGCCGAGGCCGAACGCCGCTACAAGGAGTATCTGCACCGTGCGCCTCGCACCGAGGACGAATACGCCAAGGCGCATTACAACTTGGGTTATTGCTATTTCGATCGGGGCGACATGTCGAACGCCTATGCCTCGTTCGCTCGGTTCAACCAGCTCTATTCCGCGGCCGACCGTTATAAGGCCGATGCGCTCAACCGCGAGGCCGATGCGCGTTACTCGCTGCGGCAGTTCCCCGCAGCGCTGGCGACCTACGAAAAGGCGGCGGCCGTCGGCACGAACGAGAAATATTACGCCGATTTCCAGCGTGCCGTGACGCTGGGCATTCTCGACCGCAGGCCGCAGAAGATCGAGGCGCTCCAACGAATCATCGCCGCCGACCGGGGCGACTACGTCGACGACGCCACCTACGAACTGGGACGCACCTACATCGCGTCGGAGCGCTACGACGACGGTGCGAAGGTGTTGTCGAAGTTCGTCGAGGAGAATCCCCATTCGCCCTTCTTCACGCCGGCGCTCTCCGATCTGGGATTGGCTTACCTCAATCTGGGTCAGCCGGAGCTGTCGCGCCGCTGCTACGAGCGCGTCGTCGAGTCGGCGCCCGGTTCGGCCACGGCGCGCGACGCCTTGCAGGGCATCCGCGAGATTTACGTGGCGGACGGTAATGTCGACGGCTACTTCGCCTACGCCGAGAAGGCCGGCGTGGAGTGCGATACGAGCGTCATGGCGCGCGATTCGCTGTCGTTCGCCGCAGCGCGCAGGATCTACCTTTCGGGCGATACCGCTACCGCCGAGAAGTCGTTGAGAAGCTACCTGCGGAACTATCCGAAGGGGTATTATACCGACGATGCGCTCTTCTATCTGAGCGATTGCCATCTTAAAGCGAAACAGACCGATGCGGCGATCGAGACGCTGAGCGAGCTGGCCGCCCGCCCGACCAACCAGTACTCGGCCAGGACGCTCGGTACGCTGTCGAAGCTGACCTCCGAGGCAGGCCGTCACGCCGAAGCCGCGAAGGCCTACCGTGCGTTGTACGACGTCGTGCAGACCGCCGACGAGCGGGCCGCCGCTGCGACGGGTTACTTCCGCTCGGTGGAGGCCGGAGGCGACGATGCGGCGACGCTGGCCGCTGCCGCGGAGGTGGAGGCGCTGCCCGATGCCGGCACGACGGCGCAGCGCGAGGCGAAATTCGCCTGTGCGACGATCCTGCGGCGCGGCGGGAAGCAGGCCGAGGCATTGCCGCTCTACCGCGAGCTAAGCCGTGAGGTCAAGACGGCCGAGGGTGCCGAGTCGGCCTACCGCGTGATCGAGGCGACGCTGGGCGGAGGCGATGCGGCCGCGGCGGAGACGCTGATCTTCGCTTTCGCGGAGAAGGGTTCGCCCCATGCCTACTGGGTGGCGAAAGCCTATATCGCCCTGGGCGACATCTACGCCGGACGCGACGACTCGTTCCAGGCGCGAGCTACCTATCAGAGTATCGTCGATGGATATTCGCCGGCCGACGACGGCATCGTCGCCGAGGCGAAGGCGCGGATCGAAAAATTGAAGAAATAGCCATGAAAAGAGTTCTTATCCTCTCTGCCGCCGTGCTGTTTTGCGGTGTGCCGCTGCGGGCGCAGGTCACCAAGCAGGTCGAGGTGACCAAGACCTACGTTCCCGAGGTGTCGAAGGCCGTCAAGCTGCCCATCGTGCCTGATATGACCGACACGGTGCGTCTGCGGCCCGAAATCGACTATACCGTCACGCCGTCGGCGCTGGCGACCAACCTCTCGACCGAGCCGTTCCGTCCGGCTACGGTGACCTACTGGGAGTTCGACCGTCCGCGGCCGCTCTATCTGAAAGTCGGCGCCGGAGCGCCGCTCAACTCGGTGCTCGATCTCTATGCCTCGACGCAGAATCCCGGTACGGGCTACGTCGTCGGCTACCTCAATCACACCGGCGACTGGGCCGATATCCGCAACGATTTCGGTGTGCGCCCCACCTCGTGGCGGATGCACAACCGCATGGGCGCCGCGGCGGGCAAGTACCTCGGCCGCCGTCTGCTCGAAGGCAAACTCGACCTGACGAACCGCGTCTACCATAACTATGGGTTCGACGGGGCGGAGGCGTTGTGTACTCGTTACGGGAACGACGGTGCGGCGTCTTATTATCCCTTCACCAAGGTGTCCAACGATCGGCAGCATTACGACGACGCCATGCTCCATGTGCGCATCGGCGACGATTTCACCGACCTGAGCCGCTTCAACTTCAACGTCGAACTGCGCGGCGGATATTTTCTGAACGTATTGCAGATGCAGCCGGTTTACTATGACTGGGGAGTCGATCGAGACCGTTATCATGAATTGTCGGGCGGCGGCGGTATCCGATTGGCCAGGGCGTTCGGTCTGCACGAGTTCGAGTTCAAAGCCGATTTCGACGGTGCATGGCGCAATATGCTCGGTTACGGTTCGACACAGTTGCTTTTCGGACTGCATTACGCCTACCGGCACGATAAACTCCGCTGGTCTGTCGGGTTGGATTATGTGCGCGACGGAGCGGAGCAGGAGAAGGTCGTCGGAAGCGATCTCTCCGATCCTCACGCGGTGTACAAGGAATCGCAGACCGAACATGAGAACCGGTTCCTCCCTGCCGCTTCGATCGCCTACGATCCGGCCGACGGCAAGTTCATGCTTTATGCCGAGTTGACGGGTCGGGTGCGCCGCAACGATATGCGGACGCTGAGCCGGTTGAATCCCTATGTCAATCCGGCGTCGATCGTCCCCAATACCGAGGAGCATCGCGTGGCGGGCGGTATCAAGGGTGCAGCGGGACACGGCCGCTTCTCCTATAATCTCTATGTCGGTTATATGCACGAAAAGAATGCATTGCAGTGGGTTGCCCGTTTCATCCCGAATAACGTTCGCGACGAACGGGCCGATGTCGGTTATATGTCGTTTTACATCCCCTATGCGATGACCTTGAAGGATCTTTCGCTCAATGCCGAATTCGTATGGCGGCCGTCGAGCCGCTTTACGTTCGACGGTGAGCTGCATATGCATTCGTTCAAGGGGGCGGAGGATGTCTACTACAATAATAATCAGTCCTATACGCTGGCATACGGTCGTCCGCAACTGACGGCGCGTCTGCGCGGCGAGTATCGTGCACGTAAGGTGTCGTTGGAGGTGGAGGCGCAGATGCAGAGCGTGCGCCATTGGACGACTTATACATCCGTCAACGAGAAACCCTCGGAGCCGGATTCGGATTCAGGGTTGAACCTCGGTCGTCGCGTTATCGGCCTCTACGATTTCAAAGTCCCCGTCACGGTCGACCTTGCGGCGCGGTTCAACTGGTTCCTTTCGCGCAAGGTGACGCTCTTCGCCGAGGGTCGCAACCTCTGCGATGCGAAGCTCTACGACTGGGCCTATTACCGCGATTACGGCGTGGGCTTTACCGCCGGCGTGAAGTTGCAGTTCTGAGCGGCGGCGGTGCCTGCACGGGGCCGGAGAGGACGTAAAACAGGCGGTGACGTTTGGCAGCGGGCGGTTTCCCGGATACCCCGACGGTCTGCGTTGCGATTCGGGGCGGCAATCGGCGACGGAACGTCCGCAAGGGCAGGAGTGCCGTTTGCCGGACAGCGGTTGTCTTTTGGATATGAAAATCCCGCATGGACGATTCCATGCGGGATTTTCGATCGATTCGCCGGAAGGATTTACTTCGTGAAGTAGCCTTCGGCCGGCGTCGGGTCGGCCGAAACTTTCACGCCGTCGATGCAGGCGTTTCCGCCGACTTCGCCCATGTAGGGCAGTTTGGTCCACGTTGCCGACATGTAGGTGTTGTGGCCGTCGGCATCGGCGATGGTGCAGGAGCCGCCGACGGTACATTTTTCCAAATTGACGTTGTTCACGTCGCCGGCGAAGGGTGCCGAGCTGTAACAATAATGACCGGTCTCGGGATAGTATGCGGCATAGTTCGGGTCGTCTCCCCAGCAATACTGGTCTTTATGCGTGATCGAGATATTCTCGACGCTGCAATTTCGGATCGTATTGTAGCCCGCCGCAGGCTTCTGGGGCTGAATCGTACCCATGAAACCGCCGATGGCGTATCCTGCCGTGAGCGTAGCGTCCTTTACCGAACAGTTCTCGACCGTCGCCGTCGCATTCTGCCGCGAGGTATTCGTCCATACGCCGACCAGCCCGCCTATGCGATACATGCCCGGGGCGTGGATCGTCACGTTTTCGACATGGCAGTCCGAGACATTGGTATCGCCGCCCATGCAGCCGACCAGCGCTCCGACCCATTTTCCCTGAATCTCGGCATCGTCGTTCAATGGGATCGCTACGTTTTTCAGCGTCAGCTCCCTGATCGACGCCTCCTTGCCCAACGTCTTGCCGATGAATCCTTTGGCGTCGGCAACGATGTCGACGTTGAGGTTGGAGACGGTGTGGCCCGTTCCGTGGAATTCGCCGTAGAAGGCGCATTTGTCGACGCCGCTCAGTGTATAGGAGTGGTTCTGGCAGCCCATCGGTGTCCACGGCTTGTTGTTCAGGTCGATGTCGTTCATCAGGTAAACCTGTGCATAGCGCCCCTTGGCTTCGAGGTAGAGGTAATTGCCGCTGTTGATCTGGTCGGCGATCCACTTCAACTCGGCCGCTTCGTAAATGGGGTAGTCGCCGTCGGCATCGGCGGCCGGTGCGTAAACTGAGCTGCCGTCCCAGACCGTTGCCGGAAGCACTTTGGCCCCCTCTTTTCCCGATACGGTCACACCCGGATCGACGTTGACGACGTTGTCCGTCGAATTATCGTAGCAAACCATGAAGTTCAGGCGGGCGGGGTATTCCGTCGATCCGACTTCGATCAGCCGTGTGGAGCCTTTCAGCTCGACGGTGTTGTGCAGCGAGCGGATGTCGATGGAATACTGGTGGTTGGTCGCCGTCTGCGGTTTGTTGTAGGAGTAGATTTCGGAGTCGGCGACCGTCACCGTATTGCTGTGGGACGTTGCGACGGCACGATCCAGAACGACCGTGGCGAAGTCCTCCGTCGGGCCGCCGAAATAGTTGCGGCCCACGAGCGTCGAACGGTTGACGCGGAAGATGCATTTCTGGCCGTGGACGTTGAGGGCGGCGCGGCCGTCGAGCCGCGAGTCGTCGATCGCGACGTCGACCGGTTCGGTGATTCCGGCGATATTGATGCCGTAGAAGAATCCTTCGATGCAGGAGTTGTTCCGCAGGGCGATGTTCACTTTGCCGCCCGTCGAGCCGACGGAGATGCCGCGCGGATAATAGTTGCCGTCGGCCACGCGCGAGGTGAAATATTTGATTTCATCGGCCGTGTATTCGCGGTTTCCGATCGCCGTCTGCGACGTGCGTGCCTGCGTGTTGTCGAACGTGATGTAGGACGTGTCGCTCGTCGCACGGGTGTTGACGACGCTGACGGCACGGCAGTCGGTACCCAGTGCGATGATTTCGGAGTTCGAAAGGGTTACGTCGGGATTTGCTCCGTCCAGGCAGTTTACGGCATAGGTTTTCGCTGCGTTGCAGACGAGTTTCACGCCGTCGAGCGTCAGTTTGACGTTGTCGCCGGAGACCATTACGGGGTGCTCCTTTTCGGGCGATACGATCAGGTTGGCGATCGTCACGCTGGCTTCGACGCAGACCTGCTTGGTCGTCGTTCCTCCGCCGAAATCGAGCGTTCCGGCAGGTTTCTCGATCAGGATATGGTCGCAGCGGGTGTCGGCAAGCGTGCGTTCGACCTCATCCTGGGCGTCGATGCAGCGGATGATCTTGCCCGTCCCTTCATTGACGATCTCCCCGACGGTTCCGTAGATCTTGACGTTTCCCTTTTTGACGGTCAGCGTCTCGATGACCGTATTTTTGGCTACGATCAGCGTGTTTTCGGCCGTGGTGGCTTCGACGGTCGTATAGGTGCCTTCGAGCGAAACGGTCAGGTTGGGCGTGTCGACGATCAGCGAAGCCGTGGTCTCCATCTCCACCGAGAGCGTCTCGGGAAGCTCCTTGTCCGAAGTCGTCTTCTCCGAGATCGTCAGGTCGGTCGAAACGGGTTGTTCGATCTCGACCGACGTGGAGGTTCCGTGTCCGAACGCATTGGGAATTTCGAGGGTCGAAGGTGCCGTCAGGTCGGTCGTGGAGGTGATCGTCACTCCCGACGTTCCCTTAGACAACGCTTCGTTGGCTTCCTCGATCGAAGTGACGGGAACCGAATAGGTGAACGCTTTGACCGTTACGAGCTTGTTGGGGCGTGTCGTGAGCGGTGAGGCGTACTCTTTGACCATCGGTTCGGCGTTGTCGTCGGTGTATACCTTTACGGTGATACCCTTCGTGAACTCGATGCCGGCCGGCAGCACGAAATAAAACTCCGTCGCCGAGGCGTCGTTCAGCGCGACCGGTTCGGAGCAGGTGAGTGTAAGCGTCGTCTCCGTACCGGAGAACTTCATTTCGGGGGTCTCTCCGACGAAATCGATCGTGTAATCGCCGGCCAGCGCTTCGCCGTCGTTGCCGGTCAGTTCGATTTTCGTCACGTTCTTCTGCCCCGTCACCTGGAATTTGAGTACGGTGCCTATCGTGCGGAATGCCAGACGGCTGTAATCGGCGCCCGACGTGGCCATCGGGCAGAGTTCGGTGGCGAAGCTTTTCGTAGCGAAGGTCTGCACAGCGGGGATCGAGAGTCCCGATACGACGCTGCCTTCCAGCACCGCATGGGCGGAATAGGGATAGTAGGCGTAGAATACCTCGGCCTCGGAACCCGAGGGATCGGTCGGATCGCCCGTGAAATCGGCCGAAGTGGTGCCGCCGGCCGCCGTCGTGAAGGGTGCGTTGACGAATTTCGTACCGCAGAACAGTCCGAGGCGGTCGTTCGATTTCCAGAGGACGTCGTTGCCGGAGAGTTCGGTTCGGGTTTCGTTGATGGATGCGGTCAGTTTGACGGAACCTTGTACGGAAGGTGCGGAGTCGGTCGTCGCGTCTTCCGAACATTGGGTAAAGGAGAGCAGCAGAGTCGCGGCTCCCAGAAATTGGACGAATCTTTTCATGACGGGAAACTTTTTTCGGTTACTCGTAAGATTCGTCTTCGAGCGGCGCGTTGGAGTTGGGTTCCGTGGCCGCGAATCCTTTTTCAATCGATACGGTTGCGATTGTCAGCTCCGGGGCTTCGTAATTTCCCCCCCCCTGCTGAAACGGGGTTTTGTAATTATTAGTAGTCATGTGTGTAGAAATTAAAGTGTTGTATACGACTGCGAAGTTACTGAAAAAGTCGTTTCGTTCGCTCCGAATTTCGACTTTTTTCTTGTCGAATGCTTCGAAAACCGTACTGATTGTTAAAAATCTATGGGGATGAACGGTCTTCTCGGCCGAAAAACGAAAAAACCGGAAGCTGGAAGGCTTCCGGTTCGGTTGACGTCGGACGTCGGGAGTTACAGCTCCTCGATGTCCTTGTAGCTGCTGACGAGCAGCTGGTAGGTGATGAACCCGCCCGTGCGGGACGAGTATTTCGTGTAAATGGCCGTAATGTTCACCATGGCGTTGTCGGCGGGCAGCTCTTTGAGGGCGAACCGTGCATAGCCGCTGACGCGGACGACGTAGCTGCCCGATTCGAGCGACGTGGGCGTCGTCTCGTAGGTGAAGAGCGACGAGCCGTAGTACTTGGTGTTGTCGTAATTGTAGGCCCACGTGATCGGCAGCCCCTCGTCCTGATAGTACTTGTTGGTGTAGACGCCGTTGACGTTTTCCAGATAGTTGGGGTAGGTGTTGCTGTCGACGGTCGTATAGCTGCTGCGAAGCCCCTCGAAACGGATCAGACAGCCCAGCAGGTCGTCGTTGAGTACGGTCTTGTAGTTGTCCTTGTCGACGACCGTGACGTCGGCCTCCGTGATCGTGTCGAGTTCGCCGCGGTAGACATACTGCTGAACCATCTCCGTGGTGGGGATGTTCGAGTTGCCCGAAGCCGAGAAATCGTGCTCGCTTGGAGTGTCGTTGGGGAAGGTGCCGTCCGGTTCGAGCGCGGGCGCGGCACCCAGACTCAGCATATAGCGGTAACTGGCCAGCGAAAGCCCCTGCGCCTTGACGTAGACGATCTGTCCCAGCGGATAGTTGACGTAGTTGTCGTTCATGAGGCGCAGCTCGATGGCCTGTTCGCCGTCGTAGATGTAGAGCGACTTGTAGACGTTGCCCTCGGCGTCGGACGAGATGACCTTGCCCTTGATGACGACGTCGTCCTCGATCACCACGCGGCGGCCGAGACCGTTGGCGTCATGGCCCCATTTCTCGTAGAATTTCGCTTTCAGGTCCTTGATCGAAATGATCTCGGCGCCCGTCTCCGTGAAGTCCTTGTCCGTGTAGACCTTTGCCGGCGCCGGATTGTCGAAATCGTTGTAGCAACCGGCCAGAACGATTCCGACGGCGAGCGTCAGGGCTATTTTCAGGATGTTGTTCATAATTCTTGCTCTTTAATTCGTTTGTTTTCATGTACCATTTCCCGCCTCGGCATATCCCGGACTTCGTTCGGCTCTGCGCTCGGCTTGACGAAATGGTCAGCCGTTAGAAACGGAAATAGACGTTCAGGTAATAGGTCGTCCCGAACATGTAGAAATATTTCGGATCGAACCGTTCGTAGGAGGTCACCAGACTGGTGTTCGACTCGTCGGCCTTGATCTTGTTCAGACGCATCTGCTCGTAGCCGCCCGTCTTGATATCCTGATTGTTGAGGATGTTCTTCACTTCGAGGCTGAAACCGAGCGTGTAGTTGCGCTTGATGTACCAGTTCTTGCCGAGGCTGGCATTGAGCACGAAGGCCGAGTCGAATTTCTCCTGTGCGCGCATCGTGCGGATCATCTCGGCAGTCTCGGCGTTGGTCGCTCCGGCGCGCAGTACCTCGTCGGTGCGGAACAGCGGGTTCATCGACAGGTAGTTGTTGTCGTAGAAATTCAGGTCGGCCGATGCGAACCAGTTGTTGTCGCTGCGGTACGACAGGCCGACGTTGACGGCCGTCTGCGGCGTGCTCTCCACGCGCATGTCCTTCCAGTAGACGATGCTGCTGTCGACATCCGAGAGGATTTTCGAACTGTTGTCGGCCAGCTGAACGAACGTGGGGTTCGAGTCGTAGGTGTACTGCCCGACGCTTACCGCCCCGTTCAGGCTGAGACCCATGTAGAGCGGAACGGTCATACCGAATTCCAGACCGAAGAACTTCTTGTCGATGCCGCTGATGGCGAAGTTGACGAACGTCGATTGCAGGTCGTCGTAGTAGGAGATGATGTCGGTCTGGTCGTGGATCATGGTGTAGTAACCCGACAGACGCGCCTTGATGCCGCGGTAGCTGAGGTTGTACGATGCGTCGACGCCCCAGATTTTCTCGGCTTTGAGACCCGGCGTCACCTCGTTGCGCGTACGCGGCGAGATGAAGGAGTTCTGGAACGTGGGGGCATTCTGCAACGCCACGGCATTGAATTCCACGGAATGCGCCGCCGAGAAGCGGTAAGCGAGGTTCAGTTTGGCCTGATAGGTGAAGTAGTCGAGCGCCTCGGAGTTGCCGAACGAGTTGGAGGGGTAGGTGCCCTTCATGTAGCGGCCGTCGCGCCACATCGTCACCTGGCCCACTTCTCCGCCGATCGTGCCGTCCAGTCCGGCGATGTTGAAGTTGTACATCGCCCACAGTTTGGCCTGACGGATGTTGGCGTAGTAGTCGTAACCGAACTTGTCGCCCTCCTCCACGCGGCGGGCGTGGCCGTGCTCGTAGTAGTAGTGGAGGTCGTTCTGCTTCTCTTCCTCACCCACGAAGTCGCGCTCGGCGAACTTGTCGATGTCCACCCAGTAGTCGCCGCCCAGCAGGTCTTTCACCTTGTCGTAGTATTCGGTGCGGTTCCAGCGGTAGAGGATGCCTGCGACGAGGCGCGAATTGTCGCGGAACGTGCGGGCGATCTGCGCCGTGAGGTTCAGGTCGAGCTGGTCGGTGTGGCGCTCCTCGATCATGTAGTTCGAGCGGTGTCCGGCGCCGTAGGTCCCTTCGTCGATCTCGCCGCGGTAGTTGGTATCGTAGAGCCGGTCCCAGTTGATCTGACGGGTGTCGTAGCTCGTACGCCACAGCTCGGCGATCTGGGCCGCATTCGAGAACTGGTTGTTGGCCATGTAGTAGCTGGGCAGGTTGCGGTAGTAGTCGGGACGCGGGTCGGCACCGCCCTTCCACGTGAGGGCCGAGTAACCGTTCGTACCGAAGCGGAACGAGGCCGCTGCGTCGATCTTCGTGCGGTCGTCGGGCGTGTTGGTGTAGTTGACGACCATCAGCGGCTCGTGGTTGTTGCGCACGCGGGCGTTGCGTTTCTTGCCGTCCTGATAACCCCAGTTGGGATTGTAGTAGTTGTTGCCGACCAGGTCGTAGACCTCCTGCGTCGAAGCCTGCTGCGCGCCGCGCTCGGTCGGAGCGCCGAGGATCGTGAACGCCAGCCGGTTGCGCTCGTTGAAGCGTTTCTCCACCGATCCGTAGTAGCCGAAGCAGTTGTAGTAGATGCCGTTGACCCAGTCGTTGCCGCCCTGTCGCGTCGATACGGAGAAGGCATACGACCAGCCGTTGTCGAGCAGACCGGAGGCGTAGGAGACCATCGCACGGAAACGGTACATCGAATTGCCGTTGACCAGGCTCACGCGCAGACCCTTGCGGATCTGCGAGGCCGTGGCGTTGATGTTGGTCGTCCCGCCGATGCCGCCCAGTCCGTAGTCGGCGGCCTGCAAACCGGTGGTATTCTCCTGATTGCGCGTGGCGTCGTTCAGACCGCTCCATAGCGACCACGGCGTGTAGCCCGTCAGGGCGTCGTTGAGGCGGATGCCGTTGAAATAGACGTTGGTGTACTGCGAATCGTAACCGCGCAGGTTGAAACGCATCTCGCCGAACTTGTAGGAGGCGATGTTGTTGAAGACGTCTTTCGACGAGGAGAGCGACGAGGGCAGCGACTGCGTGTCGTTGGCCGTCTCGGTGTCGAACTCCGCGAAGATCGAGTCGTCGAACGCCTCGGTATAGACGGGTACCAGCGCGATCGAACGGACGTCTTTCGTGAGCTTGTCCACGCGAACCTTGATTTCGAGCGGTTCGTAGTCGTCGGCTTCGAACGTGAGGGTGTAGTCGCCCGAAGCCACGTCGTCGAACCGGAACCGCCCCTCGGCGTCGGAGGTCGCCTGTCGTTCGCCGGGGGTGAGGGTGATCTTCACCTGCTCGATGGCCGCGCGGTCGCCGCGAGAGACGACTTTTCCCTTGATGCCGCTGCCTTGTGCGAGGGCAGGGAGCGTCGCCATCGTCAGAAGCAATGTGAGTAAATGCTTTATTTTCATAATGAATCGATTTATTTGGCAATGTAGATGAATACCGGCAGGTGGTCCGAGAATCCGCCCTGGAAATTGTTGCCTACGAAGGTCCGCAGCGGATAACCCTTATACTGCCCCTCCTGCTGGATGAGGTAGGAGGGTTTGAAGATATTGCCGTAGAATTTGGTCTTTTTGTACGGGTCCTTGACGAGTTTCAGTTTGCCGGCGGAGCCGGTAGCGAGGTTCTCCGAAACGACGATATTGTCGAAGAGGTTCCATGCGTCGCGGTAGGCGAGCGTTCCCAGACCGGCTTTGAGCATGTCGGCGAAGGGCGTGTAGAAATCGCCCGGCTGCAACTCCTTGATCTTGGCCTTGGCGCCCAGATGGACTTCGACGCTCTCGTCGGTCGGATCGTCGTTGAAGTCGCCCATGGCCACGATCTTGGTGGCGGGGTTGACTTTGAGCACCGAGTCGGCGATCGCACGCATCTGTTCGGCCGCGGCGTTGCGCTTGAAGGCCGATGCCGCCTGTCCGCCCAGCCGCGAGGGCCAGTGCGCGACCATGAAGAGGAAGGGCTCGTCGTCGATCGTTCCCCACATCGTCACGATGCCGCGCGTGCGCCAGTTGGGCAGCGAGGCGATCCGCACGGGGATGTCGGCGCTGCCTTCGAGTTTGAAGACATCCGGACGGTAGAGGAACGCCACGTCCACGCCGCGCAGGTCGGGCGAGTCGTAGTGGCAGATCGCATAACGTGCCGGAAGGAGCTTGCGCGTCGATGCGATGTCTTCCAGGATCGAGCGGTTCTCGATCTCCGAGACGCCGATCACCGCCGGATAGTTGCGGTCGATGGCGGCGATGTCGAACAACACGCGCTCCATGTTGCGGAGTTTCTTGTCGTACTTGGCCGTATTCCACCGCTTCGCACCGTCGGGAAGGAACTCTTCGTCGTTGGTTTCGGGGTCGTCGATGGTGTCGAAGAAGTTCTCCATGTTGTAGAACATGATCTTGTGGGGCTTCTGCGCGAAGCACATCACCATGACCGACGCCAGCACCGCTGTGATTATCAGTTTCTTTCTCATGATTCGAATTGTTGAATTTCATTCTTCGTTTTCTCGTCCCGGCATGGCTCGGACGGCGTCCGGCTCTGCGCTCGGCTTGTCGAAAACGCGGTTAAAATCCCCATTGTTCGGGGCTGTTCTGTGCCTTGACCGAGGCGTCGGCGTCGGGGAAGAAGGTAAATCCCGTCTCTTTCTCGATCTCCGCCACGCTGCGGCAAAGTTGCCTGCCGAGCTGCTGTCCGTTTTCGTTGGCGACCCAGAATCCGATGGCTTTCAGTTCCGAGGCCTTGCAGTCGGCGATCCGCTTGCCGGTCGCGCCGTCGCGCGTGCGCAACAGCACCTTGAAGTAGTTCGTGGGAACCGGACAGACGTTTCCGGCCTTGTCTTTCGTCGATTCGTCGAGGTTGGCGAAATAACATCCCGTGACGACGTAGAGCGTATCCGGGCAGACGTAACTGCGGACTTTCGCTTCGAGCGCTGCCCACATGTTCTGGTTGAACTGGCCGCGCTGCGGCGTCATGTTCGATGCGTAGAACGTCTGCTTGTTCATCTCCTCGACGGTCGTGCGGTCTTTCGACGGAATCTGGTGACCGCGGTTGTAGACGTTGCCGTTCTGATAACCGCCCAGCCAGAGTGCAGGCTGGTACTGCTGCGGAATCTTCGGATCGGGCGCCCATGCTTCGCTGCGATCCAGTGATCCGATGTACGAAGCGTGCAGCGGATAGGCCACCCAATGCGCCACGCGCAGTTTCTTGTCGAAGCAGAGCGAGTAGTTGCGCACGGTTTTCAGGTTCATCTTGGCATAGTGGGCCGCATAGATATAGTCTGCCTCCTCCTTGCCGGCAGGCAGCTCGGGCCACTGTTTCGGCGTGTCGTAGGGATTGTCGGTCGCATTGGGCGCCAGCTGCGTCAGCTCGAAGTCGTAGGGTGCCGAACCGTCGTCGAAAGCGATCGTGAAGGTCGCTATGCGGCTTTGCGCCGAGGCGTTGGCCTTGTAGTAGAAGAACAGCAGGTTCTCGCCGCTGTCGACCGTCCCTTGCCGTTGCCGGCCTGCGGCCGAAAAGTCGCGGGCGCTCAGCGAAAGCCAGTCGCCGCTGGTGATCGTAGCCGTGTAGTTCAGCTGTCCGCTGCCGGAGACCTCGACGATCACGCGCAGCGAAGCGGTCTCCTCGCCGCTTGCGATCTGGCCGCCGACGATCGACGACCGTTCCAGTTCGCACGACTCCACACGGGCTGTCGCCGCATCGCCGTCGCTGTCGCCGCAGGCGGCGAAAAATACTGCGACGGCCGCGACCGCGAGTCGGAGCCACTGTCGGAGGAGGTGTGTCTGCATAGTCATTCGAAACGGATAGAAATCGCCGGCGGCGTTACCCGCCGGCGATCGTTGTCAACTCAGTTTTTCTTGAAGAAGCAGAATCCTTTGCCGTAGGATGCTTGTACATAAGGGCGCAGGAACCGGCTCGATGCACTGTTTGCGCACATCATATAGATGGCGGGGTAGTTGAATGCCTGTCCGTCTACCGTTCCCGATGCGCTCGTCGTGGCGATTACGCCACTGGCATCCTCCGTGAATGTCCAGGGCTGTGCCGGAGCATCGGCCAAAACGAGTCCCTGTTTGGGCTTTCCGTTGTCGATAATGCCCGTACCGATCAGGTATTTGTCGCCCTGCTTGATGTTGAATCCGTCGGCTACGGCTTCGAACGTGAATTCGATAGCTGTATAATTACCGCTTGTCAGCGACAGTGTCTTTTTGGTTTCGTCATACGTGTAAGCGGCGGTGAATCCTTGACCGTAAGCGGCGAATCCCGTAACCAGTTGAAGACCGTAAGTTCCGCCCGGCTCGCAGCCGATGAAACCCGTCATGCCGTTGACGAGCTCGGCCACTTTCGTGATCTTGTCGTAGGTATCGCCTGCTGGTTCCGAACCGCCGGCGGCAGCCTGCGTGACGGCGACGGTCTTCGCTGCGACTTTGGTCGCGCCGCCGTCGTTGGTCAGATAGACCGTGACCGTGGCGTTGCGTGCGCTGCCGGTGTTCTCGGTCGGGGTGACCGTGACGGTCGTGCCCGCTGCCGATGCGGCGAAGTTGGCCGGGTCGGAGGACGAGGCGCCTACCGTGTAACCGTCGGTGTTAGCCACGGTGCAGGCGATCGTCTTGGCCTGATCCTTCGCCGCGAACGACAGCGAGGTCGGGTTGACGCTCAGCGTCGGTTCGGTCGGCGTGCTGCCGCCTCCCTCGCCGTAGAAGAGTTCGATCTTGGCGAACTGGCAGTTTTTCTTCGTGACGGTGATGCGGTAGGAGGTGTTGGCTACCGTGCCGCTCAGGTCGTAGGTTGCTTCGCCCTTGCCGACTACTTGCGACAGGCCGCCGGCGATGTCGGCGCCTGCCGTGTCCGTGATCGCGGCTTCGCTGTCGCCCGAAGCACCGCTGGCGCCGGTCAGGATGACCTTCGAGAGCGCCTTGCCGCTGATGGCGGGCAGTTCGATGTAGGCGCCGGTCGTGCCGATGAAGAAGGCTTCGTAAACCGTTTCGGGTTTTGTCTCGGCGTTGTAGTTGTTGTAGAACCAGTAGAACTTGCCGTCGGCGCTGGCCTTGATATGATAGGTGTAGCCGTCGATGGTATAGGTGCCCTCCGTTGCGGACGAGGAGTCGTCCTTGTCGTGGTAGGGGAATGCGGGTGTCGCCATGTCCTTTCCGCGCGAGAAATCGAGCACGATGTGCGCCGGATCGACGGGTTCGGGATCCGTGCCGCCCTCGGCGAAGGCGGCTGCATCGGTCATGTTGCGCGGACAAAGCTGTACGGCGCCTTTATAGAGGGAGACATAACCGGTCAGATCGCCCGTTTTCGAAGCCGCGTATTGCTTGCCTGCGAATCCGGCGGCGTCCTGTGTCACGTAGACGGTCAGATCGGACGAACCGACCTTGAACGTGGTGGTACCCACAGCCCAATTACCGGCCGTTGCGGGCGAAGTGACGTTCTTGACCGTGACGAGCATGCCCTGATAATCGATCAGATTGTCGATCGATGTGAGCGGGACAGGGGTGAGTTGCGCCTTGCCGATTACTTCGGCCGTCAGCCACGTGGCTGCATCGCTCGATTCGCAGGTTACCTCGTAGCAGTTCGAGAAATTAGCCACTTTGGCCAATCCTTTCACAAGCGTGAAACGAACCTTGTCGCCCGACTTGAACGGGAATGCGGGATCTTTGGGATTGGTGTATTGGCCGCTGCTGAACAGCAGGATACCGTTCTTGGCTTGTGTCGCGCCTTCGGTCATTACCATCAGGTTATTGGCCGAAACATTGCCGCCGTCGACGTCGGTTACGACGACCGCTTCGAGCGTGCGATTGTTTTCGGCGTCGATCACGAGCTTGTCCTTGCCCGTAACCGTTTCGGCGAGCCGGTAGAGTTCGTTCACCGTGATCGCTTCGCCCGGCGTGGGTTCGGGTTCTTCGCTGCCTTCGCCCAGATCGACTTCGGTGCCGCCTTCGCCTTCGGCGAGCGTCACGTCGTCGATAGCGAATACCGATGCTTCATCGACTGCATATTTCACGTAGAGATAGGCCGCTTTGTTTTTCAGCTTGAATTTCGAGGTGGCGAATACCCAGAACTCGTCGGCCTGTGCATAGGTGTACTCGACTGTCGTCCAGCTGGTGCCGTCGGCACTCAGAGCGAGGTGGAATTTCTCCGGTTTGAACTCGTTGTCGTAGAGACCGGCATCATAGTCGATCGTTTTCGAATATTGTGCACCGAAGGTGAGTTGCAGATCCTGTGCTCCGTCGAGTTTGATCTTGTTGATGATTAAGGCGGGATTGTTCGTTCCGAAGAACGCTTTGTTCTTGCCCGAAGCACCGTCGTAGCCGGCGCTGAGTTTTCCGCTGGTGCGGATCGACATATTGCCCTCGCCGGTGTAGGAGACTTCGCCTGCACCCGAACCGGTTTTCGCCCAGCCCGTATAGTCGGCGATAAGCGGTTTGTCCGATACGTCGGCCGTACCGAAGGATTCATAGTAGATCGCGTCGCCCGGCGTCGGGTCGGGATCCGTACCCCCCCCCTGATCCGTGCTTAGAGCCGCGATATCGGCCTTTTTGGTCGGGATGAGCTGTGCGTTTTCGCGATAGGTTTCGGCCACGCCGTAGATCGTGCCGGTCTTGTCGGCCACGTACATGTCGGCGAATCCGGTGGCGAACTGCGCCTTGTTCATGTAGACGGTCAGTGTCTTGCCCGAAGCGTCGTTGAGCGTTACCGACTGGCTTTCGGTTGCCGTCCACGGCTTGCCGACGAACGACTGGGCGGGCGTCATGTTGTTCAGTTTCACGTACTGCGCCTGATAGTCGCCCGTATTGAATTTTTCGACCGAAAGCGACGGAACGACCAGTTCGACCTCTTCGTCGCCTACGGTGACGACGACGTCGGTCAGCTGGCGCACGTTGTTGAATGCGTAGTATTTCGCGTTTTCGAGATTGAGCGTGACCTTACGGCCTGCGGGATACTTCGTTACGGGGTCGTTGGCCATGGCGAAATCGGCACCGTAGAGAACGATGGCCGACCGTTCGAGGCCGTTGTTGTCGCCCACGTAGAGTTTGCGGTTGTTGTTGCCCGCCGCGTCGTTGGCCAGGATGACCGCCTCGATCGTCGACTCGCTGTATTGGAGCGGCATGGCCTTGTCCGAGCCGACGGCGCCGCTCAGGTCGCTGTTGCCCAGAATGTACTCGACCAGTTTGCCGACGGCGCCGACCGTCGGGGGGAACGTAGTTGCCCTGCGTGACGGTCAGGTATTTCCGGTAGAGTTCGCCGTAGCTGTTGCTCAGCGTGAAAATCAGACGGCCCATGTGGGGCTGCGCCGATTCGCCGACGGTGATCTTGACCGTACCGTCGCCGTTGTAGATGCCCTCGGAGACCTCGTTGCCGGAGACTTTGAAATACATCCACTCCTTGGGTCTCTTCGTCCTCGTAGGCGACCGTCCATTGACGGTTGCTCCTCACCGTAACGGTCGCGTCTTCGGTAGCCGTTCCGGTGAAGGCGACGGCCTCCTCCGATAGTTCCAGCGTGGGAGCCTGTTTGTCGACATCGTCGTCCACACATGCCGTGAACGCCCCGGCGGCGATCGCCAGCATCGTGTAAAACGATGTTTTCCAAATGTTTAATTGCTTCATAATGAATTTGAATTAAGTGTGAATATGATTTTATGGCTTTGCGTATCCGTTTTATAAAGTGGATTTTCAATCAAAGTTATGGTCTTTTATCGGAATAACCAATTAAAAATCGATATATTTTTAGCTGAAAGTATGAAAAAGTGTAATGTTTTTTGGCTCTTTCCGGACGGATTTTTCTTTTCAGGCGGAAACAAAGCGGATGCCGACCCGTCGGGAAAGGGGTCGGCATCGCAGACGGTCGTATATTTTCTTAGCGGATGCGGTCCATCGAACGGATCATCAGTTCGTCCCGGAAAATGGCACGGACGGCCAGATAGGTGAAGATCATGGCGATGAACGGCAGCACCAGTGGCAGTTTGACGCTCTGGGCGTGGAATTCGAACGAAGAGAAGAGGCGATAGCTGAGAAAATAGTAGATGCCCATTACGATCTGTGCGCCCAGCAGCAGGATCATCTCCACCACGCCGAGCCGGAATTGCAGCATACGGCGCTTGAACAGGAAGATCGTCGTCAGCGGCAGCACCAACGCCAATGCCAGCAGGATGCCCATGTAGAGGGTCGATTGCACGGTTTCGCCGTCCGCCGTCCGCAGTCCGAAGGCGTAAAGGCGGAACTCTTCGCCGCCGCTGGCGAACGAGGCCAGGGGCAGGAACGCGGCGCAGGCTACCAGGCCTGCGGCCAGAAGCAGATAGAGTGTCTGAATACGTTGTATCATAATCGTCTGTTTGTCAGATATTCTTGTCGATCAGGTATTTGTTGCGGTCGGAGGCGTTGCGGTCGATCAGCTCGCCCAGGAAACCGGCCAGGAAAAACTGCACGCCGAGGATGACCAGAAGCATCGAAAGGTAGAAGAGCGGCTGCTCGGTGACGGCCCGCAACGGCAGGCCGTGCGCCTGCTTGTAGAGCTTGGCGGCGATGATCCAGATCGTCGAGCAGCCGCCCAGCAGGAACATGAGCGTCCCCAACCCGCCGAAAAAGTACATCGGCGAACGGCCGAAACGCGAGAGAAACGAAACCGTAATGAGGTCCAGGTAGCCCTTGACCATGCGTTCCATGCCGAACTTCGAGGAGCCGTATTTGCGCGCCCTGTGGCAGACTACCTTCTCGCCGATGCGGCGGAATCCGGCCTCCTTGGCCAGGATCGGGATGTAACGGTGCATCTCGCCGTAGACTTCGATCGCCTTGACCACCTTGCGGCGGTAGGCTTTCAGTCCGCAGTTGAAGTCGTGGAGCTTGATGCCCGACACGGTGCGGGCCGTCCAGTTGAAAAACTTGCTGGGCCAGCGTTTGCCGATCGGGTCGTGACGTTTGAGTTTCCATCCCGAAACCATGTCGTAGCCCTCTTCGAGGATCATGCGGCGCATGTCGGGAATTTCGTCGGGCGAGTCCTGCAAGTCGGCGTCCATCGTGAAGACCACGTCGCCTTCGGCGGCAGCGAATCCGCAGTAGAGTGCGGCCGACTTGCCGTAGTTGCGGGCGAACCCGATCGCCCGCAGGGCGGGATAGTGTTCTTTGAGGCGTTCGAGCGTCTCCCACGAGCCGTCGGTCGAGCCGTCGTCGACGAAGACGATTTCGTAAGAGAGGCCGTTTTCGCGTGCTACGCGGTCGATCCAGGCCGTCAGTTCGGGGAGCGACTCCTCCTCATTGTAGAGCGGCACGACCACCGAGATGTCCAATCGCTTCTCCATCCGGTTACTCCTCCGTATTGTTGTCGAATCGTTGCCGGGGCTGTGCGAGGGCGGCGAGCACCAGTCCGAACAGCAGGCCGAGCAGGGCTTGTCCGGCGACCGACGAGAAGGTGATCCAAAGAGGCGACTGCACCATCAGGGCCATTTGTGAGATCATTTCGCCGGTATACAACCCCGTTTTCGAGAGAAGCGCGAACGATTGTTCGTAGAGTTCGGCGTATTTGTCCGTGAAGAGGATGCGGCTGGCCAAGATCGTATAGGCGGCGTTGATAACGCCCACGAAGAGCGCCATGGCGACGATGAATCCCAACCGCCTGCCGTATCCGTACTCCTCCTCGCGTGTCGAGCGGGATGTCGCCCGTTTGCGTGTGTAGTATAAGAGCAGCCCGATGTAGAGGGCCAGTCCGATGAGTCCGAAAAATCCCGCTCCCGTGGCGTCTCCCAGCAACGAGCAGACGGCCGATGCGCCGCCGATGACGGCACCGTACTTCGCGGCGTCGTTCCAAAAATTCCTCTGGTTCATATTGAATTGGATCGTGTCATTATGTCCGTCAGTTGAGTTCCGCCGCACCCTGCCGCACGATTTCGGGCTCTTCCTGCGTGAGGTCGACCACCGTGGTGGGCACGATCGAACCGTATCCCCCGTCCACGACCAGCGCCACTTCGCGGCCGTAACGTTCGTGGATCAGTTCGGGGTCGGTCATGTACTCCGCGTCGTCGTCGCTTTTGAGCGATGCGGTGATGAGCGGGCACCCCAGCTGTTCGACGATCGCCCGCGGAATCGCATTGTCGGGGATGCGCACGCCGATCGTCTTGCGGCGTTGCAACGCCTTGTCGGGCATCCGCGACGATGCGTCGAGCAGGAAGGTGATCGCTCCCGGCAGATTGCGTTTGAGAATCTTGAACGCGGCGTTGTCCACCCGGCAGTATTCCGCCGCCCGCGAGATGCCGTCGCAGATGATGCTCAACTCACCGGTCTGTTTGCCGCTGAGTTGGCGCAGTCGTTCCAGGCCGCGTGCCGAGCGGAGCGAACAGCCGTAGGCGTAGACCGAATCGGTGGGGTAGACGACCACGCCGTCGCGCTCCAAGGCTTCGACGACACGCCGTATCTCCCGTTCGGCGGGATTCTGAGGATAGATGCGCAGGATCATACGTCGGCAAAGATACGAAAAGTCGAGCGCAGAAGCAAGCGTTAGCTTGATTATGCCGAGACGGAGTATCTAAGACGCCAAAGATACGAATAAGCGAGGGCAAAAGCAAACTTGTCCGCATTTTGCCGAGGCGGAGGTTGGGATGCGGTCGAAGAAACGGTTTCCCGGTCGGAGGCGGATGCGTGCCGTCTTCTTGTTTTCGAAGGAATTACCTTATCTTCCGGCGGTTCAGCTCGGCCGAATAGGCGCGGGCGTTGGCGTTGTGTTCGCGGAGCGTGCGTGCGAAGTCGTGGTAGCCGTCGAACGTGGGGCGTGCGCAGAAGAACATGTAATCGTGTCGTTCGAAATCGAGTACGGCGTCGATGGCGTTGCGTCCCGGCATACAGATCGGCGACGGCGGCAGACCTTTGTTTATATAGGTGTTATAGGGCGACGGATATTTCAGGTGCCGGTGCAGGATGCGCCGCAGTCCGAACTCCTGCAAGGCGTATTTGACCGTCGGGTCGGCCTGCAAGGGCCAGCCTTTGCGCAGGCGGTTGATGTAGACGCCCGCGATGCGGGGCATTTCGTCGCTCTGGCGGGTCTCCTCGTAGACGATCGAGGCGAGCGTCATCACTTCGAGGCGCGACAATCCGCTGCGCTGGCGCTTCGCGTCGCGTTGCGGCGTCCAGAAACGGTCGTATTCGCGCCGCATCCGTTCGATGAACTGCGCCGGCGAAACCGTCCAATAGAATTCGTAGGTGTCGGGGATGAACATGGAAAAGAGCGTCACCGAATCGAAGCCTGCTTTTCTCGCCGTCGCGGGATCGGTCAGCGCGCCGACGATCGTCGCCGAGTCGGCCTCGATCTGCCGCGCCAGCTTGCCGGCAAGCTGTGCGGGGGTGCGGACGTTATTGATCGTCACCCGCACGGGCGTCTGCATCCCCAGTTTGAGCATCCGGGCGATTTCGACGACGTTCATTCCCGGTTCCAGTACGTAGTGCCCCGGTTTGAACGACCGGTCGAGTTCGATATGGCGGGCGTAGAACCGGAAGAAGGCGGTGTGTGCGATCGCGGCGTCGAGCGAATCTTCGAGCGTGCGGTACTCCGATCCCGACCGCACGTAGAGCGACCGTCGTTCCGGTACGCAGTTTCCGTAAAAACCGTTGCGGAGGTAGATGCCGATGCCTGCGAGCAGTACGACGAGGATGCAGAGGCCGATGATGAGTTTGCGACGCATTGCCGGGAATTTTCGAACAAAGATAGTGCAAGCCGAGCGCAAAAGCAAACGAAGTTTGCGGTTTTGCCGAGGCGGCGCCTGTCTGGGCGGGGCTTCGGCCCGCTCGAAGCGCCGTGCGGTCGTCGGGGACACCCGAATGGCGGGCGAGATACGAACGCTCCCGTTCCGCTCGGAACGCCGTGGGGCGCGGGTGTCCGGCTGCTTTCCCTTGTCGTTTCCTCTGTTCCGGGACGCAGATGCGCCGCACGGCGACTCTTTTTTGCGAATTTTCCGTTTTCTTTTTGCGCTTTTGGAAAAAAGAGTTACTTTTGCACTCGGGTAAGTCTTATACGACCAGCTCCTGTAGAATCCCCCAGGCAAGGAATTGAGCAAGGGTATACGGTTGTAGCGGTGCGATATAAGTAGCTTACCCTTTTTTTATCGCCCTGCGGGCGCAGCGACCGTCGCTGTGCGGCTGCGATTCCGCTGCAAATCCCTTTTTGAAATACTTCGTCTGCGGAGTCTGTAAGAGCGGCAAAACCTTCCGGATTGTCCGATAAAACGAGCGGATCGGGACAGTCGTTCAGATTGTCCCGATCCTCCGGTATTCCCTTTCGTCGTTTTCGCTACCAGTTCAAGTGCCAGCCGTGCCGTAGCGTTTGAAGAATGATTGCGAGCAGGATGGCCGCGAGGACATAGCATCCGGCGTAGACGGCGATGCTGCGGAGGCCCTTCGCGTGCGTCGCACGGCAGAATGCCTGCCAACCCCAGATCATGCTCCAAATGCCGCACAAAACGGTGACGCTGCCCAAAACGGCCGAACCTCCCGCCTGCATCGTCTCTTGCAGCGGCGAAACCGAGCCGTTGCCGAGCGGCAGCAGCCATGCGTAGAGCCATGCGCTGCCGGCACTCGCCGCAAGACGCGGAATCTGTGCGAAGAGCAAGCCGCCGAAGAGCGCCGTCGCGTCGGCCGGAAACCGGCGGCGGAGCCGGTCGGCACCGTAGAGCAGTGCGGGCAGAACGAATGCCTGCATCAGCACGACCAGCAGTTGCCCGCCCAATTCGACCGTCTGGTTCTGGTAGATCCGCACACCCCAGATGGCGAAGCCGTAGCCCACCGTTGCCAACAGGCCCCATGCGAACAGCTTATGAGGAGCGACGCTACCGAACGGATTCGGGAACTTGCTTATCGTTTGTTCCATTGCGAGGAGGTCTGATAGAGCGAAATGGCACGATTGAGGTGCGTGCTGTCGATCGCCTCGGTGCGTTCCAGCGCGTAGGGATCGTCGTCCGTCGGCCGCAGCAGGAATTGTTCCGCCCGGTCGACGGGCGAGAGCACCGTGAAGCGGTCGCCTTCGAGGTAGCCCAAGTCCTGGTAGGTCGCCACGAACGCCCGTTCGCGGAAGTCGTCTGCGAGGATGTCGCGTCCGTAGAACCACGAGTCGTAGTCCATACCCAGCAGCGAGAAGAGCGTCGGCATCAGGTCGATCTGCGACGCGGTCTTGCCGACGCTGCCCGGTGCGACGAAGGCGGGGGCGTAGATCATCGCCGGAATATGGTACTTTTCGAGCGGGATCTCGGTTTTGCCGGCGCTCGACGCGCAGTGGTCGGCCGTGATGACGAAGACCGTATTGCCGAACCACGGTTCGCGGCTCGCCGCATCGAGGAACTCGCCCAGCGCATAGTCGCTGTACATCACGCCGCCGGCGCGCGATTTGGCGTCGTTGGGGATCGGGATGCGTCCTGCGGGATAGGTGTAGGGGCGGTGGTTGCTCACGCTCATGATGTGGGCGAAGAAGGGGCGGCCGCTGCGGGCGCGCTGGCCGAGCGTGCGGATGGCCTTGGCGTAGGAATCTTCGTCCGAGACGCCCCAGATGTTCTGGAAGGTGATCTCGTCGGGTGCGTACTGCTTCTGATCGACGATGTCGTAGCCGTTGCCGCCGAAGAAGGTTTCCATGTTGTCGAAGTAGCTGTTGCCTCCGTAGAAATACTTGACGTTATAGCCCTTTTCGCGCAGCAGCGCACCCGTGGAGTGCATGCCGGCGTTGCGGGGCCGTTTGATGATGCTCTGTCCGGGGCAGGGCGGCAGCGAGAGCGTCACGGCTTCCAGTCCGCGTACCGTGCGGTTGCCCGTGGCGAAGAGCCGGTCGAAGACCAGCGCCTTGCCGCAGAGCGAATCGAGGCGGGGCGTGAGGCCGTCGGAACTTCCGTAGCGCGCCATGAACGATGCGCTCATGCTTTCGAGCGTTACGAGCACGATGTTGGGGTGTCGTTCCTCGTTCGGCGAGGTGATGTAACGGTGATTCTGCCCTTCGCTCCGGTATTCGTCGTGGACGAGTGCCGCGGCCCGGTCTTCGGGCAGCGTGCGGTAGAATTGCATGTAGTCGAGTTCGTTTTTGAGGAACGCCTCGTAGAACTTATAGAGTCCGTTGGCCTGCAATTCGTTGTAGTAGACGTTGTCGCTCGTCTGGAACCGCGTGTTGAAGGGCAGCATCCACAGGGCGACGCCCGCCATGGCCAGATAGATCGGCGAGGCGACGAGTTTCCACCTGCCGGTTTTGAACGCCTCGGCGGCGCGGATGTCGCGGCGGAAGAGCCACCACGTGACGGCGACGGTCAGCGCGACGATCAGCGTCGCCAGCGGGACGATCGGGTAGGACTCCATGATGTTGCCCACCACCTCGTTCGTGTAGACCAGATAGTCCACGGCGATGAAGTTGTAGCGCACGCCGAATTCGTTCCAGAAATAGTATTCGCTGACGGCGTTGAAGAGGATTGCGCTGACGTAGATCGCGAGCAGCGCGGCCAGCCATCCCTTCGACCACGGCGGTTGCAGCCGCGGCACGAAGAGCCGCAGGGCGAAGCTGCCGGCCCAGTAGCCCAGCACGATCGTGGCGACGAGCGGCGCTGCGCTGCCGTATTCGTCGAAGATCGTGTTGCAGAAGGCGACGTAGCAAAACGCCGCCGTCAATACGCCGAGCAGGACGTATCCCGTCGGGCGGTCGTATTTCCGCTTCGAGAGTGTGAGCAGGAAGAGCCACAGGAAGACATAGCCGAGCGTCAGGGCGCAGAGGTCGTTCAGGGCGCCCAGTCCGAAGACGGCGACCCATTGGAGGAAGCCGAAGCCCAGTTCGGAGGTCTGTTCGTTGAACAGCAGAACGATGCGCAACAGCGTGCAGACGACGAGCGTCAGCGCTGCCAGCCGCAGGTAGATTCTGAAAAAACGGTTGAGATTTTGAGACATGGGGTTATGAAGAATGAGCCTGAGAATGCCCGAAACGGACTGCGGTCCGTTTCGGGCATGATCGAAAAACGTCTGTCGGTTATTGTACGTTGTCTTTGAGTTGTCGCCAGAACGAGGCGTTGATCGCCAGCGAGATCGACATGATGACGGCAACGAGCGCCAGCAGGACGACGAAGGTGATGAATCTCACGTCGATCGCCGCGCAGATCCAGGCGAAGATGCCTGCTATGACGTAGGCTGCGACGACGAACGCCAGCAGGACGAAAAACATCGTCCACTTGCTGCCGTAGGTCGCCTCGTTGCTGGCCGAGATCGCCTGCATCGGATTCTTTTTCTTCTCGAAGAGGAAGAAGTAGGCGAGACTCCATGCGATCGAGAGCACGATGCCCGGTACGATCATGAAGAGCGAGGCGATGAAGACCGGAATGATCATCAGGCCGGTCGTGATGAGAAAATCGCCCATGTATTTGCGATACTTCGCGTCGAAGATGCCGAGCGGCGAGATGACGCCGCCTTTGGCCAGTTCGATCGGCAGCATGTTGATGGCGATCGTGGTGCCGACGTTGATGTAGGGCACCCAGATCGTGAGCAGCCACAACACCACGCAGCCGATGATCGACGGCGCATTCTTGACACCGATTTCCAGCGCTTCGGCGAAGGTGAGTCGGAAAGATACTTTGTTCATAAGCGTTTGTTTTTTGAGAGCGATTATTCGGAGCATTTCGGTTTTCCGCATCCGCAGCGCACGACAGCGGCCGTTCTTTCCGCTGCGGAATTTCCGTGCGGCGGGAGAGGGTAGGCGCGGTTCGTGCCTGAGATCGGGATCGGGTGCGTTCCGGCCCGATTCCGGGCTTGCGGACGGGCGTCGGGTCGGAACTCCGGACAAAAATAACTTATTTTGTCCGCCGTGCAAAATATTTACGCCATTATTTGCCGGCCAGACCGCCGGATCGCCGGCGTTGTGTCGTATGCGGCAGCGGGCTGCGGTCGAACGAAAGATGCGTATGGCGGACGGATTCTGCCATACGCATCTGCGGTGCGGGGTGCCGGAAGGTTATTTTTGTCTCTCGGCGAGGAGCTTTTCCAGTCGCAGCAGCGAGGAGATGGAGGAGTAGGAGCAGTTGATCCAGTACGTGCGGTTGCGGTCGCTCTTCGTGGGGCGGAAGTCCCATGTGGTGGGAATCTGCCCGTTGACCGCGTTCTGCACGACGGTGATGTTGTCGATGAGCGCTTTGCCCTTGGCCAGGTAGATTTCCTCGCCGGTAGCCTCGTAGAGACTGAGCATCGCGTCCGCGACGTTGCAGGCGCTGTTGTCGACCGGTTTCTGGTATTTGTACTGCTCGTAGACGCAGGGCGTTGCCTTGTCCTTGATCCCGTTCTCGGTGAGCGGCGTGTCCCAGAAGGTGAACTGATCCTCGCTGAAACGGGCGAGATCGACGGCATCGGCCATATCTTCGGCCGAAGGCGCTTCCTTCGAGAGCAGGTAGGCGGCGTAGGGCGCCGCCGTGCAGTTGGTCAGGTTTTCGTAGGGTTGCAGGCCCAGGACCGTCACGTCTTCGAACTGTCCCGTCATGTCGAAATTGCGGATCGCCACGTCGCGCATCCACCGCTCGCCTTCGGCCTGCGCTTCGGCGTAGGTTTCCACGCCGTAGTCGGCTTTGAGACGCTGGAAATAACGCAGCAGGGGGTGCAGCATGGCGCAGGCGTCGTTGACCGGTTCGCCGGTGACGAAATCGACCTTGATCGGCAGCGAACCGTCTTCGCGCTGCAACCGCACGTAGGTGTCGGCGATGCCGAGCGCACGATCGTAATAGGTCTTGTCGCCCGTCAGGTCGTAGAGATCCAGGAAGGCGTGGCCGGCCGAAGCGGCCTCCATCGTCATCGTCTTGTTCTGGTTCTCGGTGCGTTTGGAGGCGATCAGATCCTTGTAATAAGTAGGCGGGAAGAAGGCGAGCGGATCGCCTGCGGGGCGGCTCTGGTCGATCAGGAACTGCGCGGCGTTGCGGGCGATGCGCGTCGCCTGCTCCTTATGGGCGGGAAGCAGGCGTGCGAGCAGCGCCTCCGCACGGATCGTCGCGCCGATGATCTTGCAGGGGTAGGTGTTGTGGCGGTAGTTCATATCGGGTTCGGTGTGCTCGGCCCAGTACTGGATCTCCGGCATCCGGTGGATGTAGAGCAGGCCCATGAGCGCGGCCTGGCGGTAGTCGCGCACCGCCGGCGTATAGGGGCCCGTGAAGGGATAGTCGCGGAGGAACTCGCGTTCGCCTGCCTTGCCGAGCACCTTTCCCGAAGCGTCGAGGCCCTCGACCGTGAGGCGGACTCGACCGACCGGAATCTCGCCCCAGACCGGCGTAAGGGCGGCTTTCGGCGAGTCGGCGGTGAAACTCCACGACGCTTGCGTCTCTTCGCCGAGCGGGACGACGGTGAACCGGTAGTTCGCGGCGCCGGCCACCTCGTCGAAATCGAACGCCGGGGCGTAGATGAACTTTTTGGCGAATCCGTTCCAGAAGGGGTTGCGTCCCTCGTAGCCAGGGCGGATCGGGCGGAGGTACTGTTCGGCCGCCTGCGCGTTGATGGCCGCGTAGTCGAGCGAAGCGTCGGCGGTTCCGCAGTCGGAGCCGCAGCACCCGCAAAGGAGGGTGCAGGTCATGAGAAGGGTGATGGTAAGTAGTTTCATTAAGTCGGCGTCTTTTGACCGGAGAGCCTGCCGGGGTTAAAAGGTTATTGAATGAGGTTGGTATGGAAATACCCACAAATATAATGTTTTTTCGTTTCGTGCGGATGCGCGGCGACCGGAATATCGTGTTTTTGACGTTGTGCGGTGCGTGCGATTCGAAAATAAATCGTATCTTCGAGACTGCAAAATGTAAAAACAGTAAAAGCCATGGCAACTAAAACTGCATATCCTTTTCGGGTGGAACCGCAGGAGGTCGATTTCTCGCTGCGCATCACCCTCGTGGCGCTGGGCGGAAACATCCTCAACATCGCGGGTATCGACGCCCATACCAAGGGGTTCGGGGTGGACGCCCTGAACAAGGACAACTTCTCGTGGGTGCTTTCGCGCATCGCCTTCGAGTTCGATTACCGTCCCGAGGAGTACGTGAAGTACGAGATTGCGACGTGGATCAGCGACTACGGCCGGATGCTCTCGACGCGTAATTTCGAACTGACCGACCAGACGGGCGTGTGTTTCGGCCGCGTGGTGTCGCAATGGTGTATGCTCGACTTGTCGAAGCGGACGGCCGTCGACCTGCGGGCGGTGGCCGAGAGTCATAACGACGCGATCGTGGAGTGCCCGTCGCCGGCCGAAAAGCCGCGCAAGGTGCCCGCACCCGATGCGGAACCGGTGCTGACCCACAAGGTCGCCTATTCGGACATCGATTTCAACCGCCATGTCAATACGATGCGCTACATCGAGATGATGCTCGACGTGCTGCCGATCGAACGCTTCGCGGAGGAGCGCCCGCTGCGGCTGGACATCAATTTCCTCAAAGAGGCGCGTTACGGCCAGACGCTCTCGGTGGCGCTCGAAGAGCGCGGTTCGCAGACGCTCGTCGAGATTCGCAGCGATGCCGGCGCGGCCCTCTGCCGCGGGGCGTTCGAATGGCGGTAGCCCCGTTGCATAATCATGTCGGGGCCGTATCCTGCGGGATGCGGCTCCGTCTCTTTTGTGCGGAGCCGGCGGTTCCGGCTCCGAATTTCGGTGCGCGATCTTGGAGTGTGGTACATCGTTTGCGGAGGAGGGGTGTGCATAAATCCTTTAATTCATTTCCATTATGGCTACCGAAAACAAGTATCAGAAGAGTATCGACCGCCTGAATCAGGCCATCGGCAAGGAGATCGCCACCACGTTGCAGTATCTCTATTTCCACGTCCATTTCGAGGACGACGGCTACGAGTATTTCTCGAAAATGATGAAGCAGACCTCGATCACGGAGATGTTCCACACCGACAAGATCGCCGACCGCATCCTCTTCCTGCAAGGCGAGGTCGAGATGATGCCCTCGTTCGAGCCGCGCAAGATCCGCGACGTCAAGGAGGCGTTGGAGTTCTCGATGACGCTCGAACAGCGCACGGTCGATTCCTACAACGAGTGGGCGCGTCTGTGTGCTGCCGAGGACGACCAGATCACGCACAAGCTTTTCCAGGATCTCGCCAAAGAGGAGGAGGAACATCTCGACATGTTCCGTACCGAGATGGAGAACATGCTCAACTACGGCGAGCAATACCTCGCCCTGCAATCGATCGCCCACAGCAAGGAAATTACTAAAAAATAACCGGCTCCGGCGAGGCGTTGTTAAAAAAATGGGGAGGATGTTCGTTTTTCAGCAGTTTCGGGGGGACAACGGATCGAAAAAATGTTATCTTTGATTCAGTGTCAACAAAAAACAACTGAAAAATGAACATTCCTTCGATTTTCTGGCTCGTGCCCGCGGCGTCGGTCGTCGCGCTCGGTTTCGCCTATGCGTTTTATCGGAAGATGAAACGTCAGAGCGAAGGCACGGAGCGAATGCGCGAGATCGCCGGCCATGTCCGTGCGGGCGCCATGGCCTACCTGCGCCAGCAGTACAAGGTCGTCGCGATCGTATTCGTCGTGCTGGCGCTTTTTTTCGCCTATCTGGCCTACGGCGCCGGGGTGCAGAACCCGTGGGTGCCCTTCGCTTTCCTCACGGGCGGGTTCTTTTCGGGACTGGCGGGTTTCTTCGGCATGAAGACCGCAACCTATGCTTCGGCGCGTACGGCCACATGCGGCACGCCAGTCGCTCGACCGCGGGCTGCGTGTGGCGTTCCGCAGTGGAGCCGTGATGGGGCTCGTGGTCGTGGGGCTCGGGCTGCTCGATATCTCGCTCTGGTATGTTATCCTGAACTGCTTCGTGGAGGTGTCGGGGCGCAGAAACTGGTGGTCATCACCACGACGATGCTGACCTTCGGCATGGGTGCCTCGACGCAGGCGCTCTTCGCCCGCGTGGGCGGCGGCATCTACACCAAGGCGGCCGATGTGGGTGGCCGATCTGGTCGGTAAGGTCGAAGCGGGCATTCCGGAGGACGACCCGCGCAACCCCGCCACCATTGCCGACAACGTGGGCGACAACGTGGGCGACGTGGCCGGCATGGGCGCCGACCTCTATGAGAGCTATTGCGGCTCGGTGCTCGCCACAGCGGCGCTCGGCGCGGCGGCGTTCGCCACGGCCGACGTGGCGATGCAGCTCGGCCGTGCTGGCGCCGATGCTGATCGCCGCCGTGGGTATCGTGCTGTCGATCATCGGCATCTTCCTCGTGCGCACCAAGGAGGGCGCCTCGATGCGCGAGCTGCTCCGCTCGCTGGGCGTGGGCGTCAATTTCAGTTCGCTGCTGATCGCCGGCGCGACGTTCGGTATCCTCTACCTGCTGGGAATCCAGAACTGGCTCGGGCTGTCGTGCTCGGTCATCACGGGGCTCGCGGCCGGTATCATCATCGGCCAGGCTACCGAATACTACACGTCGCACTCCTATAAACCGACGCAGAAGATCGCCCGCAGCGGCCAGACCGGCCCTGCGACGGTCATCATCGCCGGGGTCGGCGTGGGGATGATCTCGACGGCCATCCCCGTCATGACGATCGGTGTGGCGATTATCCTCGCCTATCTGTGCGCCACGGCTTCGACATGGCGCACCTGATGTCGGCGCACAACCTGTCGCTGGGGCTCTACGGCATCGGCATCGCCGCCGTGGGGATGCTCTCGACGCTGGGCATCACGCTCGCCACGGACGCCTACGGCCCGATCGCTGACAATGCGGGCGGCAATGCCGAAATGAGCAAACTCGGCCCCGAAGTACGTCGCCGCACCGATGCGCTCGACGCGCTGGGCAATACGACGGCCGCCACGGGCAAAGGGCTTCGCGATCGGTTCGGCCGCGCTGACGGCACTGGCGCTGCTGGCCTCCTACATCGAGGAGATCAAGATCGGGCTGCTGCACATCGGCCAGACGGCCATCACGCTTCCCGACGGTGCGGAGCGGTTGGTGCAGGAGGCTTCGATCCTCGATTTCATGGAGTATCTACCAGGTCACGCTGATGAACCCGACGGTGCTGATCGGCATCTTCATCGGCGCCATGATGTCGTTCCTCTTCTGCGGCCTGACGATGACGGCGATGCCGTGACGGCCGACATCTTCAACTGGCTGGCGACGCATTGGCTGCCCAACCTGATCTTCTTCATCGTCTTCATGGTCTTCGCCGCATCGTTCTTCGGGGCGTTCGAGATCACGCTTCCGAGCTGGATGGTCAATAAGAGCGACCGGCACGCGGACAAAGGCGGTTTGATCGGTATCTTCTTCATGGCTCTGACGCTGGTGTTGGTGTCGTTCTCCTGCACCGGGCCGATCGTCGGCAACGTCCTGATTCGTTCGACTGCCGGCGAATTCTGGGTGCCCATCGTGACGATGTTCGCTTTCTCGCTGGCTTTTGCTCTGCCTTTTACGATTTTCGCTTTCTTCCCCTCCTTGCTGAAAGACCTGCCCAAGAGCGGCGGTTGGCTCGGTTCCGTGAAGGTCGTTCTCGGTTTTATCGAGGTCGCCCTCGGTTTCAAGTTCCTGAGTATGGCCGACCAGACCTACCACTGGGGGTTGCTCGACCGTGAGGTCTATTTGGCGATCTGGATCGTCGTGTTCACATTGCTGGGTTTCTATTTGCTGGGTAAGATCCGCTTCGCTCACGACGACGAACTCAAGCACGTTTCGGTGACGCGGCTGACGCTGGCCATCGCTTCGCTTTCGTTCGCGGTCTATATGTTTCCGGGTATGTTCGGTGCGCCGCTGAAAGCTCTTTCTGGCTATTTGCCCCCGATGCATACGCAGGACTTCGTGATCAATACGCAGGGTGTCGTTGCCGCACCGTCAGCAACGGCACAGACGACTGAAAAGATCAAATATGCGGATATCCTGCACTGGCCTTACGATCTGCCGGGGTATTTCGATCTGGCCCAGGCCGAAGCCGCTGCCAGGGAGGCCGATAAACCCTTGTTTGTGGACATTACGGGAATCAGTTGTGTGAATTGCCGCGAAATGGAAGCCCGCGTCTGGAGCGATCCGCGCGTGCAGCAGATCCTGCGCGACGATTACGTGCTGGTAGCCCTCTATACCGACGACAAGACCAAAGTGCCCGAGAACGAATGGGTGACCACTGCGGGAGGCAAGGTTCTCAAGGACATCGGCCGCATCAACTCCTACATCGCCCAGACCCGTTTCGGGGTGAACGGACAGCCCAACTACCTGATCCTCGGCCGTGATGGGCAGGAATTGGTTCCCAAGCGGGCTTACAATCTCGACGTGGAGGCATACATCGACTTCCTGAAGAGCGGTGTGGAGGCGTATAATAAAACGAAATAGGATGGATAGTGATAACCGGTTCGGGCAGTTCCTCCCGAACCGGTTATCGTTATCTCCTTGTTGCAGGATTCGGTAGGGTATTTGTATTTTTCCTGAAGTTGCCGTGCGCTGTTTATTCGAAAACAGGAGGGCCGTACCGAAGGTTTGAATCCGTTCGGGGATTCGATTTCAGTTATAAATAAAAGTTCGGGGTATGAAAATTTCGATCGTGGGGCCCGCCCATCCGTATCGTGGGGGCTTGGCCGTAATTATGCAGAGCATGGCCCGGGTTTTCCAACATCGGGGCGACGAGGTGAAGATCAAGACTTTCACGCTCCAGTATCCCCGTATTTTCTTTCCCGGCAGGAATCAGACGGTGCAGACACCTCCGCCGCCCGATCTGTACATCGTGCGGTGCGTGAATACGATGAATCCGTTCAACTGGATCGCCGTGGGGCGGTGGATCGCCCGCGAGAAGCCGGATTTCGTGCTGATGAAATACTGGACCCCCTTTATGGCGCCCTGTTTCGGTACGATCGCCCGCTTTGCCAAAAAGAACGGTACGACGCGTATCCTTTGTCAGATCGACAACGTCGAACCGCATGAACGCCATTCGAATGCGCCGACCATACGCAGGTTCTCTTCATCCGCTTTCGAAAATTTCGGTATCGTCATCGACCGTACGGAGGCCTGCATCCGCCTCGAACTGGATCCTTCGAAACGCTATGCGCTCTTTTTCGGTCTGATTCGGGACTACAAGGGATTGGACCTGTTGCTCGATGCCTGGAAGATCTACAAGCGGGAGCATCCTGCCGAAGACCGGCGCCTGATCGTGGCCGGTGAGTTCTATGCTCCGAAAGAGAAGTATTTGAAGCAAATCGCCGACAACGGACTGGAGGACGATGTGATTCTGCACGACTATTTTATTCCGGACGAATTGGTGCGTTACTATTTTTCCGTCGCAGATTTTTTGGTGCAGCCGTATCGTTCGGCCACGCAGAGCGGCGTGACCCAGATCGCTTATCAATTCGACCTGCCGATGGTGGTGACCGACGTGGGCGGTCTTCCGGAGATCGTGCCGGACGGTCGTGTCGGCTTCGTCTGCCGTCCCGATGCCGCAGAAGTCGCCCGGGCCATCGACCGTATCTGGCGGGACGATGTGCTCGCGGGATTCCGTGCGAACATGGAAGAGGAGAAGAAGCGCTTTTCGTGGGATGCGATGTGCGATCGCATTACGGAACTTTACCGATTGGTTAAATAGGAAGCGTAGAGGGTCGATCCGATTAAATGACGTCTTTTCGTCTCGAAAAGCGGAAGGGCGCATCCTCGCTTTAGCAGATGCGCCCTTTATTACGGAAACCCCGCCGCAATTTGCGAGGGTTTACTATTTCCGGATATTGGCCTCTTCGAGTAGCCTTTGCGGCGGTTTTCGGCTTTGAGCATGAAAGCCAGTGCTACGGCGACGATGCCGAACAGGGCGAAAATCCACATCGGGGCGGTGAAATCGTAGGAGACATTGCCGTCGGGCAGCGTGAATTTCGCATAGCGGTCGATCACCCAGCCGATGAGCATCGGCACGCACATCAGGCCGATGTTCTGCACGTAAAAGATCAGCGCATAGGCCGTGCCCAGTTGTTTCTGCGGGATGATCTTCGGCACCGAAGGCCACATGGCCGACGGAACGAGCGAGAAGGCGATGCCCAGCAGCACCATGACGATCAGCGCGAACCACCACTCGTTGAGAATCGGCAGCGCGAAGAGCACGTGCACGGCTACGAGCATCATGGCGCCGACGACCATGAGCGTGGCGCCCTTGCCGATACGGTCGTAGAGCGAACCGAACAGCGGCGTGAGCAGGATCGTGCCGAAGGGCAGGATCGCCGGTATGT
>VOFB01000078.1_pt1 | contig 36001 bp, 37 predicted proteins | sample 5384141 | NCBI WGS metagenome assembly VOFB01 (sample SAMN12384721, study PRJNA508395) | human gut metagenome | isolation source: healthy gut A | host: Homo sapiens | reverse complement strand
CCTTAGTTCCCAATAACGCGGTACACCTCCCCAAACAGCATATTCTTCAATGGCATTCATCGCATCAAGGCTCAAAGCCTCTTGAATATATGGCAAACGTATCGGTGCAAGTTTCATGATCTCATCAGCACGACCATAGAGAGGTGCAGTAGAATCAAGAAACAATCCATACATCATATTTTGTGACGAACCGCAAAGCACAAGATTATACTTCAACAGCTTTTCATCAACCAGTTTTTGTAGCACAGACGGCAGTTCAGAAGATTGCTCTACAAGATACGGAAACTCATCCAAACATAAAGTAAAACGCTTGTCTGTTCGATAATTGACCGCACGAAACATAGATTCCCAATCCGGATATGTCAGTTTATCGAAATCCGGGAACACTTGTGCTATTACTTTTGCAAGCAATACTCTCTGATGTTGCCCTTCAGAACGGTCAGCAAGGAAGTAAACATCCGTATCCGACAACACCCTTTTGATAAGCGTTGACTTACCCAACCGTCTGCGACCGTACATCACGACTAACGAGGACTTCTCTCTTGCAAGAGCATCCTTTAATCGTGCAGCTTCATCTATTCTATCAACGAATTTCATATATCTTATTTATTATGCAGCGCAAACATAATGCTTTTATTGCATAACACAAATTTTTGAGCCATATTTTTTTATTCCCAAAGAGCAAATTGCAACTTATGTATAGGAGAACATGTGCTCTATTCCTTTTTTGAAGCTCTTTTCCTTGTTTTCAAACTCAAATCTTGCAAAGCTTTTCCCAACTTGTCTTCTTTGGCCAGCCATAGAATATCATCGTCAAGCTGTAAAGCATACAGCACTCGCAAATAGATTCCGATTGCTACTGTCGGTGTGCCTTTTTCTATTCGGGACACAGTCAACGGAGAACAAGTGGCACGTTCTGCCACCTGAGCCACACTAGGGTTGGGTTAAAACCACCCCATGTGAGCATCGGAGAACGAATATACATCTTCCATAACAGTTACATTTTAAACTGTTATAAGTGAAGGACACCTATAACGGTTTTATTTTCAACCATTGTTTCATAGGATTTGATAAAACTATTTTGCCAACCAAAAGAAAAAACGACTTTACTTTATCCTCGTATTCATATATACGTCCATTAAAGTAAAGTTAAAAAGAGGGAGAAAGAAAAACATTCGGCAAGCAAACTATTTTTTCTTTTGGTCAGCACCGTTATAATACGCTACATCATCTTCAACCTTGGAGAAATTGTCAACAAAATAACCACGAACATCACCACCAACAAAATGCGATGCAACACATTCCATATATCCCAAATACACCTCAAATCAGCCCTTCAAAAATGATTTCACACAAAGTTTTTCACTTGCTTTCATAATCCGAAAAAATGCACTAATTTTGTACTCGTTCAGCGAAGAAAAAGAAGTGCAAAACGGACTTTTCTACCATTTTATTTATAAAACATTGGTAGTCAACTGGTCTAATATGCTGCATCGGCAAGTAGAATCATATTTAGCACTAATTGTACTTTGATTAATTAATATGTGGAAACAAGTAGAATTTGATTTACAGTCACGCAGACGTGGCTTTCATCTTATAACCGGAGAAATATTACGTAATCTGCCGCCATTACCCGAAGTTGGATTACTGCATTTATTTATCAAACACACTTCCGCCGGGCTAAGTATTAACGAAAATGCAGATCCTGATGTTCGTATGGATATGGAAAGCATTTTCAACCACTTAGTGAAAGAACGTGAACCGTACTATCAACACACTTTAGAAGGAAATGACGATATGCCGGCTCATGCAAAAAGCTCAATCATAGGAACGTCGGTCACAATACCTATAACAAATGGAAAGCTAAACCTCGGAACTTGGCAAGGTATCTATCTCTGTGAATTTCGGGATTATGGTGGTAATCGACGAATGGTGGCTACCATTAGTGGAGAATAGCAAATGAACTTGCTATTCTATTGTAATTAGTGGCAAATTGTGTTACCCGCAAATACTTAGGAGACAGTATTGTAGCATACTAGTCTCAGGATTGCGGAACACGAAGTTGCCAGAAGGCAACAGCCGCCGCAGCAGCTACATTAAGCGAATCAACACCATGCACCATAGGGATACGGACTACGTAATCAGCCTCAGTGATCGTTTCATGTGAAAGTCCCTCCCCTTCGTTACCCATGACGATAGCCAATTTGGATTCATTCACTAAGGCAGGATTATCAATAGGAATAGAATCATCTGTGAGCGCCATAGCAGCCGTACGAAAGCCTAATTTACCCAAGTCACTGAGGGAACCGTTCATCCAAGCCCATGGCACAAAGAAAACTGCTCCCATTGATACCCTGACCGCACGACGGTTCAACGGATCGCAAGAGTTACGCGTCAGCAACACGGCATCCATCCCGAGGGCGGCCGCCGAACGAAAAATGGCACCAATGTTAGTTGCATCAACCACACTGTCAATGACTACAATGCGCCGGGCTTCCCGACATACTTCTTCCATGCTGCGCGGCTCGGGGCGACGCATGGCGCAGAGAACTCCACGTGTCAGGACATAACCTGTCAACGTAGCAAGTAATTCTCTACTGCCAGTATAAACAGGCACATTTTCGCAACGTTCAATGATTTCAGCAGCATCACCGACAATATGTTTGTACTCGCATAAAATAGCTAAAGGTTCATAACCGGAGTCCAAAGCTCTCGTGATAACCTTCGGACTTTCTACTATAAAAATCCCTTTGCCGGGTTCGGTACGGTTACGTAACTGAGTTTCAGTAAGAGTACTGAACACCTCAACTCCGGGATGAGATAAAGATGATATTTCAATAACAGGCATACTACTGCTTATAACTTTCAATTAAACATACAATCGCTTCTTTCACATAACTGATCATTGATAAATGGCTACCTTAATGACTCCGTCCAATTTATTTTCAAATATACGGTAAGCTTCCTCAATCTCATTTAATGGAAATCGATGTGTAATAAGAGGAGTAGTATCAATTTTACCTTCCTCAATCAGATTAAGAATCTCGGCACAGTCACATCCGTCCACTCCACCTGTTTTAAAAATCAAGTTCTTGCCATACATATCAGGCAAAGGAAGAATTTGAGGCTCGTCATAAAGAGCTACGATAGTGACAACAGCATTAGGACGGGCACATTCCCATGCCAGACGAAAAGTATCCTTACTGCCGGCTACTTCCAAAACAACATCTGCACCACCATGGTCACTGTTCTTGAGAACAAATTCCTTGCAGTTTTCCGGTTCCACCACCTGTACGTCCGGATAATGTTCACGCACAAGGCGTATTCTTTCAGGAGATTTCTCGCAAACAATGATACGCCTCGGTTTCTTCAACATCACACACAACAAAGTACAGATTCCGGTAGGACCGGCGCCAATAATAAGCACAGTATCATCCTCGGAAATCTCTGAAATACGGGTTGCCCAAAAACCTGTTGCAAGCACATCACCGACAAACAAAGCTTGTTCATCACTCACCGTATCCGGAATACGGTTCAACCCCTGATCGGCATAAGGAACTCTGACATATTCCGCCTGACCGCCGTCGATGCGGCAACCTAAAGCCCATCCCCCGTTCGGGTCAGTACAGTTGTTAACATACCCCCGTCTGCAGAAAAAACACTCTCCGCAAAATGTTTCAACATTCACTGTTACTCTATCCCCCGGCTTGACCGAGGTGACATCAGCCCCCACCTTTTCCACAACACCTACCATCTCGTGCCCGACGGTTATTCCGGGTACGGCACGCGGCACACTACCGTGCTTGATATGAAGGTCACTGGTACAAATACTGCCAAGAGTCACCCGTACAATTGCCTCCCGTGAATTTACTATTTCCGGTTCCGGCTTCTCCCGTAACTCAAATTTTCCGTGTTCAATATATGTATATGCAAGCATAATATCCTCTTCATTAATTAACAGCCCCATTCCGGTGCAAAGATAATGATTTCATCAGATCCATATTTATCAAATGAAAGTCAATCCGGACACTCTCATAAAACTTTCATATAAAAGAGTCTTCTTCTTATCATTAGTTTTTGACTTGTTGATCTTCTATTATAACACGCTTTATCTCTCGTGTATCTTTAGATTTACTAAAAGGTACGACTCTATAAGATGCTTTCTGTATAACCCCCAAACCAAAGTCAGGCAAAAGAGTTTTATTTTTAGAATAATCATTATCAATCATCATATCCCATGTTGCTCCACCAGTCAAATAAACTTTGAAACTATCTGCACTTATCATAGAAATAATATCTGTCGGATTATACAAATGAAACAAAGTTCTAACATAGTAATCTTTCTGTATTTCTCCAGGTTTGTAATTGTTACTATATGGACCAATCACATCGAATTCATAAGACGGATGACATATCGCAAATTCTATTCCATTTCTCGGAAATGAGGATCTTACTTCTATTTTCTTATTGTTAGATATTACTTTAAGATCTATTTGCCTTGACGCATCATCAAATTCGGTTTCTGATACGACATTCTCTTCAGAATTCAAATAAAGTTTCCAAAAATATTCCGATACAACTCCTGCTATACAATCAGCCAAAATACGTTCAGGAGATCTTTCATGCATAGAATTGTTTGCAGCACCAGGATTTACTTGCCGTGCAAGCTCTTCCGCCTTTGTTCTAAGCAAATCCATAAGATCCTTGTCTTCCGAAGAATAGTTTAGTTCGTATACTACCACTTCAAAAGGTGTTCTCCTACAAGTCCGAGGATATCTTGCAGTACAATTAATAACCAAATTCTCTATTCTCATAAGTCTATTATTGTTTAACCTTGCCCTATAAATCCATCCAACTGTTTCTTGATATTCTCAAAATTCTGATTCAAGTCAAGTGTCCTGTAATATATGACGTTTCCGTCCCTAAATGTCGTCTGTCCATCAGGCGTTATATCTTCTTCTGTCTTGGCATACAATAACATCCCATCCACCTTCCCCGTATGATTAGTATCGTAATTCATTACATAAGAATGAATCTGATATAGGTTATTAGAATGGATAGTCCTTTTGTCAAATTGGGACTGCATTGACCTACTATAATACTTGGTATCAATAATCAGTGTTCGTTCTTTAAATGTCAGCATAATATCCGTCCGCATGATAGGAAGAATACTGGAAGTCGACTGTTCTTTGTCAATATTCCAGTCTATTTGAGTTGCCTTTGCTTTTAATTCCGGATAATGTTTCCGATAATACTCCAGAACAAACTTCTCGTAAAGTCTGCACATATGTTCATCGGAAAATTCCCTCATTTTATAAGCACCTCTTTCCGTAGTCATCAACATCCCGTCGAGAATAAAATAGCAAACATACAGAAGCATCCGGTAAGTCTTGCAATTTCTATCAAAGCGCATAGTAGTCCAGTTTATCGTCAGGATATCAACGGCCTCCACGTCACTAAAGAAGAGCATAAGGCGCTTCAACGCAGCCTTCCTGTCCGATTTGACTTTCGGATGTTTCAGCAAGAATTGAACAGTTGTTTTTAATATCTGATTAAACTTGTTGTTCTCCGATAATTCATCGTACTCACAATCAATTTTCTGTTGTTTCCGCATTAGATTATTGACCGTACCACATATATCAAGCTTCCCTTTCAATGTGGACAACGAACCATGACAGGAAATATATTCTTTATGCAACCCCTGTTTTAATTGAAACGAAATGCCACGAAGCAGAATTTCAGCAAACAAATCATGAATCTCATCAAATTCTTCACCGGCTATTTCTTCATAGTTGTTCTGCTTAAGCTCCTGAAAAGCATAAGTCAGCATATAGTAGATATTGCGAATGAATATACCTTTGTCTATTGTCATTTTATCAGGCTCAATAACTTGTCCGTTTCTTCTTTGAATTTCTTATCATTGTCAAACCAATATTCTCGTAACATAGGGGCAATATCATATTCAATCACATTCTCAAGCCACATATTATCAATAGATTCCCGGTTACAGAAATAACTATGACCGATACAAAAGCCTTTTCCGAGCGAATCATCCTTAGCAATCTCAATATTCAGGGCTTTGACGGCATCAATCACTTTATTAAAGACTTCACAATCAAGATTTTCCTGATACTTTTTGAAACCAACCGAATCAAATCCCGGTGTCATATCAAAGAAACTGAACCGACGGCGTAAAGCGTAATCAATCATAGCCAGGCTACGGTCGGCCGTATTCATCATACCTATAATATAAAGATTCTCCGGAACAGAAAAATACTCATCGTTATATGCAAGACGGATTTTATGCTTTTCTCCCCGATAATCATTTTCGATGAGCATCAGCAACTCGCCAAAAATCTTGCTCATATTTCCTCTATTAATTTCATCAATAATAAAGAAATACTTCTTATCCGGATCACTTTGGGCTTTCCGGCAGAAATTATAGAATACACCTCGTCTTAATTCAAAACCGCCATCTTCTTTCGGCTTATATCCCATCACAAAATCTTCGTAAGAATAATTCTGATGAAACTGGATAAACTCTACTTTAGTTCTATCTTCTTCTCCTATAATAGAATAAGCCAGGCGTTTTGCCGAATACGTTTTACCGACACCCGGAGCACCCTGTAATATGATATTTTTCTTTGCCAGCAACAGACTTCTCAACTTGGTATATTCCTCTGATTTTATAAAAACATCATCCAGGAAATTATTCCCGGAATATGGAGGATTACGTTTGTTGACTGTTATAGGGTTTTCATCACGGATCAAATCCGCCAATACGTTATACTCATCTTTTGTTAATTTGAAGAACGACCCATTCTTATTCTTCAGGAATTCCATACCGCTCAATTCCGGTATATCCTTTATAACCGAATAATCAATCGGGTTCAGCAAGCTTTCGGTCTTCTTGAAATATATTTTTTGTCCATCAGCAGCTTTGACTATCTCCGCTATAGCTACCACCTGCTTCACAGGAGTAGCTTCATAGCCTATAACAATATCGCCTTCTCTTGCATCAATAAAATTTTGAAATATCCTTCGCTGATTTCCACTATCATTATAAAGAGTATAGTCTTGTATTTTACCAACCGGAGCTTTCGAAAAGCTCCATATCTTAGGACTAGCCACAAGCCACCAATATTGCTTTTGAGATTTATCCTCAAATAGTTTCTCCAAAGATTCCACATAATCCGGATACTTGGTTATATCGGTCAAGGTCTTTTGGACATTCTTACCTATATTCTCCCATTCTCCGGCATTCGTCCATTGCATTTTACGAACATTCTTAAAATCAGGAAAAGACTCATCAAAGGCATAATCACCTTCCACAATCCCACGCCCTATTATTTGATTCTGCCCTTTCTTGACTATAACAATATCACCGGCCTGCATCTCATGAGCGAACTCCCATAATGCCAGGCTGTCATTTTTAAACGAGGCCTCCGGCTTATCATATATTTCCTGCAACCTAGCTGCCATTTCTTTCTTTGAAGCATATTCCAAAAGATTGCCCATTTCATCCCAACCAATACACATTATGTTTTGAGATAGACACACATCCCATTTAGACGCATTCTCTCCCGGAGCATATAACCAAACCTTATGCATTTTATTTAAATTTTAGTTTCATCATTTCAGTCTGTTTTTAAGACTTTTACCTTTACTGCTTACTTTACAATGTCCTGTTTTTCATCAATTCCCATTCCTTCAATCAACTTCAAGTCCTTCAATTGCGCCAATATTCTTCTCCTTATAGCCAAACTAACGTTGAGGCATTCACCCAATCCAATGTGTGAGAGTTCAATAATGCAATTAAAATCTCCTAGCTACAAAGATACAAAATAGTTGTTCCGCAATGTAGTAAACACCTATGTTTTTTATAATTTAAATTGACTAACCACATTACAGTGAATACTTATGGTCACCACCAATAATATTTATATCTTAAAATGACATTATGTACAAATAAAACAATCCAAACACTTTCCATTATCAAAATAAAGTCCTACTTTTGTAGAGAATATAGATGTACATATTCAAAATAATCCCGCAAATAAAATAAACCCTACAAAATGAAAGAAGAACCCGACAGTCTGTCTGTCCCCTACAATTTCTCCCGTTGTTTCAACGACCAATGTCCACAAGCCTTGAAATGCCTGCGCTACATAGCTGCCAAAAATGAAATAACTGATTACCTTTATATCTCTATCGTCAATCCGGCACGCTATCCTGCAGACGGAAACCAATGCGAATGTTTTAAAACGGCTGTAAAAGTTCATGTGGCATGGGGACTAAAACGATTGCTTGACAGAATTCCTTATGAGGATGCGGTCAGTATCAGAATGCAACTGGTGGGACACTATGGGAAAACAGGATACTACCGGTTCTACCGTGGAGAACGGGGACTTATGCCTAAAGACCAAGCTTATATAAAACAAATATTCCGTAATAAAGGGATAAAAGAAGAACCAACTTACCAACGCTACACAGAAGAATATATTTGGTAAGTTGCTGTCATCTGTCACAAATTAGGGGGGTAATAGTTTTCTCTGCGTGAAACTAAAGTTCCAGCTAAGAGAAACTATAGTTTCATCAGTAAGAAACCAATGGTTTCAAGCAATTGGAACTAGAGTTTCAAGCGTATGAAACTAAAGTTTCAAACCGCAGAACCAACAGTTTCGCACCTTGAAACCGTTGGTTTCAAGGCAGGACACAACTCATAAGTACGGAGGTTACAAATTGAACGACTTATCTTTCTATGGTTAAATGCGATACCTCCCTATTTCACAAGGGACAGCTCTTCTATATAACGGAATAAGCAAATAAAATCTAATTTCTTTGTTTACAACTTTGTCATAATAGAATTTAAGATGTTATCCCTACTTTTTCAAATTACTATTCATACCTTTGTGACTTCGATAAAGAATTAGTAACCTATTAAAAAGAAAAATTGATTATGCGCTCATTCATCGTGTTTCTTTGCTTCATTCCCGTTCTGCTGTTTTCCTGCCGGAGTGTTTCTCTTGAAACACAACTGAAAGAAGCTATCAAAGACAAGAAAGCTGAAATAGGGATTGCCGTTATCATAGATGAAAAAGATACGGTAACAGTCAATAATGATATTCATTATCCTTTGATGAGTGTTTTCAAGTTTCATCAGGCGTTGGCGTTAGCCGATTATATGGCGAAACGGAATCAGTCATTGGATACTCTGCTAAGGATAGAGAAATCGGATTTGAAGCCGGATACTTACAGTCCGCTACGAGATAAATATCCGCAAGGGGGAATTGAGATGAGCATTGCCGACCTGCTAAAATATACACTCCAACAGAGTGACAACAATGCCTGCGATATTCTTTTTGATTATCAGGGCGGACCGGATACCGTGAACCGGTATATCCATTCGCTGGGAATTCGGGATTGTGCCATTGTCGGTACGGAAACTGCCATGCACGAAGATTTGGATTTGTGTTATCAAAACTGGAGTACACCATTGGCTGCTGCCGAATTAATGGAGATTTTCCGACGGGAACCGTTGTTTGCACAAGAATATAAGGATTTCATCTATCAGACAATGGTAGAATGCAAGACCGGGCAAGACCGGCTGGTTGCTCCTTTAGCGGATAAAGGAGTGGTAATAGGACATAAAACGGGGACAGGCGACCTTAATGCCAAAGGACAACAGATAGGCTGTAATGACATCGGCTTTGTTCTTTTGCCGGACGGACGCACTTACAGCATAGCTGTCTTTGTGAAAGATTCCGAAGAAAGCTTTGCGGAAAACAGTAAGATTATCGCTGATATTTCACGTATTGTTTATGAATACATGATGCAGTCTGCCAAATAAAGAGAGTAATAGTTAATGATAAAAAAGAAAAATCAGATTAAAAATGAAACTACACCACATCGCTATCTGGACTTTCCGTCTGGAAGAGTTAAAAGAGTTCTATGTCCGCTTCTTCGGTGGAAAAAGCAACGAGAAATATATCAATCCCAAGAAAGGATTCGAGTCTTACTTCATCTCTTTCGGTGAAGGTCCTTCTTTGGAATTGATGAGCCGTCCCGATGTACAGAATACGGTGGTGGAAGAAAACAGAGTCGGATTGACACATCTCGCTTTCACGTTTCCCGGCCAGGAGGAAGTTCTTCGTTTCACTGAGGAAATGCGTTCCGAAGGTTACACCATTGCCGGTGAGCCGCGCACTTCGGGAGACGGCTATTTTGAAAGTGTCATCCTTGACCCGGACGGGAACCGTATAGAATGTGTATACAAGAAAGAATATGGAGAAGAAGACTGAGACAGAGGAAACTGTGACGCCCCGTAGCCTCGAGACGGTACGGCTGCTGATCCGCCCTTTTCAAGAAGAGGATGCGGATGCATTTTTTGCCTGTTGCCAGAACCCGAACTTGGGTAATAATGCCGGTTGGGCGCCCCATCGCAAGACGATAGAAGAATCGCGGGAGATTCTTCAGAATGTGTTTATCGGCCAAGAGAATATCTGGGCGATGATACTGAAAGATGCGCAGCAACTTATCGGTTCTATCGGAATCGTCCCCGACCCGAAACGGGAGAATCCACAGGTCCGTATGCTGGGGTACTGGCTTGACGAAGCGCATTGGGGCAAAGGATACATGACGGAAGCAGTGCAGGGTGTACTCAACTACGGCTTCAAGAACTGCGGCTTAGCCTCATCACAGCTACCTGTTACCCACACAATAAACGTTCGCAGAAAGTACTGAAAAAGAACGGTTTCATCTACGAAGGTACACTTCATCAGGCAGAACTGACTTACAACGGAAACATCTACGACCACCAGTGCTACTACCTGCCCGGCATCTCCCAACCTACTCCGGAAGACTATGATGAAATCCTCCATGTATGGGAAATGTCCGTTCGCCACACGCATGATTTCCTGACGGAAGAGCATATCCAATTTTATAAACCACTGGTGCGGAAGCATTATCTACCCGCTGTTGAACTTTTTGTCATCCGGAATGCCAACGGAAAGATTGCCGCCTTCATGGGATTGAGCGACGAACTGATCGAGATGTTATTCGTATACCCGGCGAACAGGGAAAAGGATACGGCAAGCGATTACTGGAATACGCTACTCGGAAAAAGCAGTTGGATAAGGTGGACGTAAACGAGCAGAATGAAAAAGCACTCCAGTTCTATCTCCATGGGATTCCAAGTCATCGGCAGAGATGAAACGGACGGTATGGGAAAACCTTATCCGATCCTGCATTTGCAGCTGAAAGAAGCAACTGTCGAAAAAAGTAAGAGTAAAGGTTAACCCTCAAAAAGAAAGTTACATGAACCTACGTGCGAGATTATCCGAACGTGTGCATATTGAAGATATTAGAGAAATACTTCACTTTATACAAGATGACGAACAACTCAGAGAAGAAGTCTATCAATTTATCTTTGACGAGGACGATATTGTCTCTTATCAGGCATTGTGGGTTTGTACGCATTTCTCAAAGGAGGATGTAGAATGGTTGAGCCGGCGACAAAACGAACTGATTGACGCGGCAATGACCTGTCCGCACTCAGGAAAACGAAGGATGCTCCTGAACCTGCTCAGCCAGCAACCGGCAGCCAATCCGCCACGAATGGATTTCCTCGATTTCTGCCTGGAGCGTGTCATAAGCCGACATGAACCGGGCGGTGTACAATCTCTCTGCATGAAACTGGCTTATCAACTGACACGCTCCATCCCGGAACTACAACAGGAACTACGCACAATACTGGAAATCATGGAACCCGAATTATTGAATCCCGCCATTCGTGCTGTACGCAGAAATACCCTAAAGGCGATGAAAGCAAAAAAATAACGAACAAAAAAACAAGAAGCTGTCTCCCGCTACGGAAAACAGCTTCTCTCTTATGTCGTTATGAATTAAATCAATTGAAATAGTACGAATATTCAAAGAGCCTTTTTGGGCTGGTCTTTGATTTCAATAGCAAATTTGATTTCAGCCTTTGCCACACCACGCAAGTTGGTCAATGAATGAAGGGTAGTCACCAGACGGATGCTTTGTCCTTGACAACACAGCCTTTGTCCATGCCGTAGTTAATCATCATTTTCAGGTTATTCACCTGGATAATCTGATTCCACAGGTAAGGAAGCATGGATAATGTCAGATAGCCGTGAGCAATCGTGCTATGATAAGGGCTGTCTACTTTGGCACGTTCCGTATCCACATGTATCCACTGATGATCCAGTGTTGCATCTGCAAAAAGGTTGATGCGTTCCTGTGAGAGTTCCACATAATCTGAAACACCTATTTGTTGTCCTACTAGCTTTTCGAATTCTTCGTACGAATTGATAATTACTTTTTCCATAAGTCTTATCGTTTTTATGGGGGTTATTTACTATTAAATTGGGGACAAAAATAGGAAAAATAAACTGATATGCCACCAAATTTATAAATAAAAGCAAGGAATGAAGTATTTAGGTATGTTTTACAAACCGGAAGCCTGTTTCAGTGCTTCTGTCAGAATACTATACCCCTTACCATTCAAATGTAAATCGTCGAGAGTCAACTCCGGATTCAGCCTGCCATCCTGCAATAAACGATTGAATACGTCCAGATAGACAATATCTGTTCCCTGCAATTTTTCGTGTATCTTCCGGTTAAGGATCTGGATAAATTTATTCACAGCCGTACTGTAATCATCATAATCATTACGCGGAAAAATACAGAAAAGATATGTTTTCAGTGAAGGGACGGCAAGAACCGCTTTTACATAACGCTCTACATATTCATCTATATTTTCATCGTTCAACTGATAGATGTCATTACTTCCGAACTGAATAACTACCTGGCAATCGGAAGTGTCTACCGCAAAAGACTCCACATAGGCCAGCCCTTCACCGGGAGCACCATAGTTCAGGCATTCCCATTGCGGGAAATAGATATCTAGTGCCCAGAAAGCTATATGACTGTTACCTACAAAGGCTAATTTTGGTTTTTCTTCTATCTTATCCATTTCATTCAAACGTCCACGTTATCTCACTCAAACTCCAGAACAAATATAGAACAAAATTCGCGGATTTACTTTACTTTTGCACCGATAATCACATTCATATATAAACCGATGATACATTTTTTCAAGAAGAGCGTTTCTCATATGCGCTACCGGAGAAATTCACTTATCCTTTCCACTATACGCCGCATCCGTTGTGCGTATTAGCTGCGGAAGAAGTGAAAGAGTATATTGCAAGCCGGAAGGAATGGCAAGAGGAATTGGCTTCCGGAAAGATGTTTGGAGTGTTGATTGTGCAAACGGACAACGGAATAACAAACAACGAAGAAAATCAGATTGGTTATCTTGCAGCTTTCTCCGGCAATCTGGGCAGGGAAGAATCTGCATACTTATTTCGTTCCTCCTGTTTATGACCTATTACAACCGGAAGGATTCTTCAAAATAGAGGAAGAACAGATCTCTGCCATCAATATCCGCATCAATGAATTGGAAAACAGCCGTCCCTATCTCGATGCAAAAGAGAAGGTGGAAGATAGAAACGGAACAGGCTAAAGCTGTTTTGAATCAAGCAAAAGCAGAGCTTAAAAGCAGCAAAGGAGGCCAGAGAGATCCGCCGTCAGTCCTCGCCCGGACTTTCCGAAGAAGAACAAGCCGTCTTGATTCGGGAAAGTCAATATCAAAAGGCTGAATACAAACGATTGGAAAAGGAATGGAAGAAACGATTGGAAGAGCTCGAAACGGAAGTCAGGCACTTCGATATTGAAATAGAGCGATTGAAAACCGAACGAAAAGAACGTTCAGCAGCTTTACAAAGAAAATTATTCGGGCAGTTCCGGATGTTAAACGCGAAAGGAGAAGTGAAAGACTTATGTACAATTTTTGAGCAGACTGTTCAGAAAGTTCCTCCCGCCGGTGCGGGTGAATGTGCTTTGCCTAAGTTATTGCAATATGCTTATCTTCATCAATTAAAGCCATTGGCTATGGCTGAATTCTGGTGGGGCGGACTCTCCCAAAAACGAAATCCGGCGTCACGGATATTATTATCCTTCCTGCAAAGGGAAGTGCGAACCGATTCTGCAACACATGTTGCAAGGATTGGAGGTAGACGAAAATCCACTGCTGAATCCTGTTCATGAAGAGGAAGAACTGGAAATCGTGTTTGAGGATGAATGGTTGCTGGTAGTCAATAAACCGGCAGGAATGTTGTCCGTTCCGGGAAAGGAGGAGGATATGGATTCCGTTTATCACCGCCTGAAAGAAAAGTATCCGGACGCAACCGGACCGATGATCGTACACCGACTCGATATGGCGACTTCGGGGTTACTGCTTGTTGCCAAGACAAAAGAAGTACATCAACATTTACAGGCGCAATTTGAGAACAGAAGTATAAAAAAACGATATATCGCCTTACTGGACGGGTGCATAACAGAAACCGAAGAAACAACAAATCAAACAACAGGAAACACAAGAAAAACAGAAAAGGTAAGAGCAACAAAGTAATAAGTACGAACCGGAAAGGCAGGAAGGATCGAGCTTCCTCTCTGTCCGAACCCTCTCGACCGACCGTGCCAGAGCGTTGACGAAGAACATGGGAAGGAAGCTATCACAGAGTATCAGATCATCACAAACTCAGAGAAACATACCCGTATCGCTTTCTGCCCGTTGACCGGACGCACTCATCAACTACGTGTACACGCCGCCCACCCGAAGGCTTGAATTGCCCCATACTTGGAGACGAGCTCTACGGAAAGAAAGCAGACAGACTATACCTCCATGCCGAATACATAGAATTCCGTCACCCATATACGGAGACATTCTCTGCATACAGAAAGAGGCCGATTTCCATAAGAAAAAGATTAAGCCATGAACCAAATTCTTTTTGAAATGTATATAGGGGTAATTACTAACTTTCAAAAAGAACCTGACTATGAGTATCAAATTCCGAATTACAAAGTACCTAGCCGTATCTGCTTTAGCAATGCTGCTACTGGGAGCCTGCTCCAAAAACAACATTTATATCGACCTCGCCGATCCTAACGAAGAAAACGGTAACAACCACCCGTCCGGCAATGACAGTGGCAACGACAACGGCAATCCTTCCCAAAAGGGTACTTTAGTTACTTTCAGCGCATCCGTAGAAGGAAGAAACATCACCCGCGCCATGTCGCCTATGGGCAAGGGATTACAAAGTTGGTTGTGTGCTTACCTGTCCAATACCTCGAACATAATCACCGGAGATCCTATTGCCGAAGGTACATACATCACCTCCTCTCCCGGCGTACTGGCAGGCAACAACGGATATAAAATGTATCTTAGCAACAACATCTATAATTTCTATGCCGTTTCCTGCAATTCCAAGAATCCCGCCCCGACCTTTACCAACGGGATATCCGCCCCTTTATCCAATGGAGTAGACTATCTCTGGTGGCACGCTACGCACCAAGACGTGACAAACTCCCAGATCAACATTCCGATCACCTACCAGCACGCAGCTACGCAAATAGTAGTCGCCTTGTCGGGAGGTGCCAATATAACTCTCAACAAGATTATCTCCGCCTCTATCACTCCGCCGAAACCGGGCGCAGTCATGGATTTGTCTACCGGAATCATCACTTCGGAAACAACTTATGACAAGGCCGCTATCATGGGAATCAATGACTTTACCGTACAATATACCATGTTGCCTGTGAAAAGTTCCTTACCCATGACTTTAACACTGGAATTACTGGTCAACGGAGAGAGCTTTTCACGTACCTACACCACTCCGCTCACTCCACCCAACAGTCTCCTAGCAGCAGGAAACTCATACCTTTTCCGGGCAGTTATCATTGACGAAACTCCTTAACATTCGCCAATGTAAGCGTAAAAGAATGGACAGAGGTAGACGAAAGCGGCAACCCGCTATACCCTGTACAAGATTAAAATATCCGAAATAAAATCAAAGCAAACCAGGTTACGCAAGCCACAAACCGGGTTATGCAAACTGCAAGTCGGGTTACGCAAACCACCAACCGGCAATCATGCCACCGTTTGCGTAACCTGACTATTCGTAAATACCTGCTTCTTCAACCTGCGATAAACATAGATAAAGGCCGGCACGAGGAATAAGTCTGCCAAGATTGGTATATCCCACCCCCTGGATAGTGTATCGCAGGATGCATAACAATCCAAGCATCGGGAAGAACATACAGGAGATATGCAGGAATAACTCGGTATCCAACAGTATTTCCGTTTCCGACGGATCAACAAAGATCAAGGCAAAGTATTTAGCTCCCGACATCAGGAGCACGAAAGTAAATGCCGCATAGATAATCATCATCAAGACACTCGCCTTGACTCCCAGCCAGATACGTTCCGGCTTGCCCGCACCGTAGTTTTGCCCGCTATAGGTGGCCATTGCCATGCCCAGACTCTCGAAAGGACACATGAAAAACATCTTGATACGCATGGCTGACGTAAAGGCAGCCACACAAGCCGTACCCAACGCATTGTTTGCGCTCTGCAGCATAATGCTGCCAATGGCAGTAATGGAAAATTGCAGTCCCATGGGTACGCCGATGTACATCAGTGTGCGTGCCAAAGCACCGTCGAATTTCCGCTCGGCTGGCGTTGTCTTCAGAATGTCGAAACGACGCATCATATAGATGTAGCACAATATGGCCGAGACGCCTTGTGAAAATACGGTAGCGATGGCAGCTCCTGCCACTCCCCAACCCAGTACCAGAATGCAGAACAAATCGAGCAGGATATTCAGTACCGTAGAGAGAAGTAGAAACCAAAACGGCGTCTTGCTGTCACCCAATGCACGGATAATACTGGACAGCAGATTATAGAAGAAAGTAAAGGGAACCCCGATAAACGTGACAAGCAGGTAATAATAGGCTCCCGTGAATATGTTCTCCGGCGTACTCATCATGTGCAGAATATCTGCACAGTAAATGCTGGTAACCACGGCAATGACAACAGACATCACCGCAGCCAGCTGCAGGCTGACAGCCACATAACGGCGCATCGTGACATAATCCCGCGCACCGAACTTCTGCGCCACGGGAATGCCGAAACCTCCGCAACAGCCATTGCAGAATCCCAGAATAAGAAACACGACCGAAGTGCTAGCCCCGACAGAAGCCAAGGCGTTGATACCCAGAAACCCAACGATAGCTGCATCGACCAGCGAGTAGGTCTGTTGCAGCAGATTGAACCGTATTGCACGCGAAAAGGAAACAGTGGAGCTGATGATACGCCTCTACTGTCGGAAAAAAGAAAAGAATACCGTTCTTTGCCCCGACTGCGAAGAACTGCTGCGCTATGCACACACCCGTCTCGACCGTTGCCCGTTCGGTGAGAAAAAGAGTTCGTGCAAGAAATGTACCGTACACTGCTACAAACCTGTCATGCGTGAACGGATGCGGCAAACCATGCGCTTCGCCGGACCGAGAATGATATTCTACTCCCCTTGGGCCGCCATACGTCATTTACTAAACCTATAAATACATTACCCATTCAGCCATATACCATTATGAAACGAGCCATAATCATAGGAGCCACCTCCGGCATTGGACAAGAAGTAGCCAAAAATCTTTTGAGAGAAGGCTGGCAAATCGGAATAGCCGGCAGGCGTCAACCGGCACTCGAAGACTTCCAACGCATTGCACCGGAACAAATAAAGATCCAGTCACTGGACGTCACCCAGGCAGACGCTGCGGAAAAACTGAACACCCTTATCCGTAAACTAGGCGGCATGGACCTCTTCCTCCTCAGCTCCGGCATCGGTTTCCAGAACCCGGAACTGGATATCGACATAGAACTGAACACCGCACGTACCAACGTCGAAGGATTTACCCGCATGGTGGACACTGCCTTCGATTACTTCAAGCAGCATGGCGGCGGACACCTTGCCGTTATCAGTTCTATCGCAGGAACCAAAGGTTTGGGTATAGCTCCTGCCTACTCCGCCACGAAACGTTTCCAGAATACCTATATCGATGCTCTCGAACAACTCTCCCACCTGCAAAAACTAAATATCCGCTTCACCGATATCCGTCCCGGATTCGTTGCCACCGCCCTACTAGGTGACGGTAAACACTACCCGATGCTAATGAAAGCAGACAAAGTGGGCCAAGCCATTACCCGCGCCCTGAACCGCAAACGCCGGACGGTAATCATCGACGGACGTTACCGCGTGCTCGTTTTCTTCTGGCGACTGATCCCCCGCCGGTTATGGAAACGCCTGCCCGTAAAAACCAAAAGCTAAAAAGAGCAAGATAGGATAACACTATTTTCGGGAAAAAACTCTATATTTGTCCACAGAGACAAGAGATCTGTCTATCATTCCCTTAACCAACTAAAGAACTAAAAAATGGAACAGAAAATTTGCCAGTGTTGTGCCATGCCGATCGACGAATCTACATTCGGAACAGAAGCGGACGGTAGCAAAAACCAAGATTACTGCCTGTATTGCTACAAGAACGGGCATTTCACCAAAGACTGTACAATGGACGAAATGATCGAGCTTAACCTAAAGTATCTCGACGAGTTCAACAAAGATTCGGAAGTAAAGTACACGATCGATGAAGCACGCGCCACCATGAAAGAATTCTTTCCGCAATTGAAAAGGTGGAAGAAATAAGTAAAAACGAAAGCACACCGTTTCTAACAATCCGTTATCCACAATTAAACAACAAGGATTGTTCAGATTTTCCTTTTTATCATGCATTATTTCTTCTTATCGGTTTTTTATTATACATTTGTAAACGTATATTCTGTCATTAGGATTGTAAAACAATACAGCAAATCATAAAAATAACAGTTCAGTCCTGATTACGGATAAAAATAGGAAACAAATGAAACAAACCAATTCACTTTCTTCTAAGGATGAGAATATGTCTTCAGAAAATGGAGCGGCCGGATTGACACAAGACCAACTGCTGTTTACAGAAAACATCTACGCCAGTCTGCCAATGAGTATCGAAGTTTATGATGCTAATGGTGTCCTACGTAAAATCAACGATAAGGCATTGAAAATGTATGGAGTCTGTGACCGTACAACAGTCATAGATAAAGTCAATCTTTTTAACAGTCCTTATATGGACGAGGAATTAAAATCCAAGATACAGAGAGGTGAGGATGTCACTTTAGAATTTGAGTATGACTTCGACCGTATCAACAGCGATGCCTATTTCTGCAGCCAAAATAAAAACTCTATAATTTATGAAGCCCAAGTAGTTCCGGTATTAGCCGATAAAGGTACTATCATCGGCCATATATTGCTTTCTAATGACGTGACCAGTGCCAAGGAAATAGAATTTCGCACGGAAGAAAGCAAGAAGAATCTGGAAATGGCTATGGAAGCCGCCAACATGGCTTCATGGGTATATAATGTGCATAAAAAGACATTCAGCACATTACACGGAAACGCGCTAGCAAAAGAAGAAATGTCTTTGGAGCAGATGCAAAGTATCCTGCATCCGCAAGACCGTATACAGTTAATGCAACTGTTCGCTCAACTGATAAACAAGGAAACGCAACAGGTGCACACCACCCTGCGTTTTTATAACAAGGAAGAAAGGCAATACCGTCACTACGAAAGCCGGATGCGCTTATCTTCCGAACACCGTGGAAAGTTATTGATTGTCGGTACACAACTGGATGTAACGGATAAAGTGCAAATGTTGAAAAAGACACAAGACCTGACAACAAAGCGCGAGCTGGCCATGCAGGTGAGCAATATCGTACATTGGGACTTCGACGTATCCACACAGAAGTTCGAATCCTACAATGATCCGATCAACGACTACGCCCCCAACAGGCTTGTTACTCTCAAAGAATTTGAAAGTGTCGTACACCCTGACGACCGCTCTACCTATTTCGATGCCATCCAATCTATGTTGTCAGGCGAAAACGAAACCGTCAACTTCACTTGCCGCATGCAAACAAAATACGATGAAACCTGGCAATATTGCAATGTCATCGGCGTTCCTTTCGAACAGGACGAGAATGGAAACACCATACGCTTCACCGGCTTCCGACAGAATATCTCCAAGCTCCACCGCCTGAACGAGGAGCTTAAAGAGAGAAATTATAAAATGGAGCTTACGTTCAAGACCGTTGGTATGTCTTACTGGGATTTCGATGTGACAGGCCGGAAGTTCACCGCATTCAATGATCCCGTCAACGATTATCACCCTGAAACTCCGATTGATGTCGACCAATATTTGAGCGCTGCCCACCCGGACGACCGGGAACTTGTACGCAAATATTTCGAGGGAATGATAGAAGGAAAAGAGCAAGAATTCAATTTCCAGTACCGTTCCAAAACGAAATGGAATAAGGAATGGCAGACTTTAATCATCACCGGCATTCAAGTGGAAAGAGACAAAAGAGGAAAAATAATCCGTTACACAGGCATCGGCTTCAACAATACGAAGTGGGAGAAAATGGCACAAGAGCTAAAGATATTGAAAGACAAAGCCGAACTTTCCGACCGCCTCAAATCAGCCTTCCTGGCCAATATGAGCCATGAGATACGTACCCCGTTGAATGCCATTGTCGGTTTTTCCGGCCTCATGGTAAATTGTGACGACCCCGAAGAAAAAGCGGAATACATGGAGATTATCGAATCGAACAACGACCTGCTGTTACGGTTAATTAATGATATTCTCGACCTTTCCAAAATCGAGTCGGGCATCCTCGAACGCAAGAGGGAAAAGTTCAATCTGGCAAAAGTATCCGGTGAGCTTTATACAATGATCCAACCGAAGATCACTAATCCGGAGGTAGAGTTCATCCTCGGCAATTCCGGTCCGGATTGCTGGATATTCCTGGACAGAAACCGCCTCAAACAGGTCTGGATGAATTTCCTCACCAATGCTGTGAAATGTACGCATAGCGGACATATCAAAATGGGATACAGTCTCGAAAACGGAGGAATCAAGGTCTATGTCGAAGATTCGGGTGTCGGCATTCCGTATGAGGTGCAGAACAGGGTGTTCGGACGATTCCAGAAACTCAATGAATTCGCACAGGGAACAGGACTCGGATTAGCCATTTCGCGGGCAATTATCGAAGGCGCAGGAGGAGAAATAGGATTTACTTCCACGCCCGGTGTCGGTTCCACTTTCTGGGCATGGATTCCATGTGATGTAAGTATGCAGGAAAACATCGATCCGAAAGCAACGCCACAACCTGCACAAGCACAAGAGACAGTTCCTTTGAACCACTCCATATCTTTAAAAGGTATAAACGGAAAAGACCTGCAAATACTGATTGCCGAAGATAACGACAGCAATTACTCGTTAGTGAAACATATCCTCAAGGAATACCAGATCACCCGTGTGGTGAACGGAGTGGAAGCGGTGGAAAAAGTACGCGATGAAGAGTTCGACATCGTCCTTATGGATATGAAAATGCCGATTATGGGAGGTTTGGAAGCGACACGGAAAATCAGGGAGCTGAATCCTATCATCCCCATTATCGCACTTACCGCCAATGCCTTCGACGCTGACAGGGTAAGCGCCATGGAAGCAGGTTGCAATGCATTTCTGACAAAGCCTTTGAAAAAAGAAGAACTACTTGAACTGTTCTCATTCAAGTTGTAACAACATCACAACCAGTTCTCTATATAGTTGCCACTCGGAACGCACATCATATTCATATCCTTTTATCCTTTATCCAGTTCCGGGTGGCGCTCCAACCACCTTACCGCATACGAGCAGGTAGCTTTCGGCTTCATACCGTTGGCCAGTGCATAGTCATAGGCAGCTTTCACCAATGTGGCGGCTATTCCGCGCCCCTCTATGGGACGGGGTACAATCGTGTGGATAATATCGAGCGAATCACCTAAAAGGCGATATTGTACAAAGGCGGTGCGGCCGTCCACTTCTGTCTTGAACAAATTCTGTTCGGGCTGATGAATAATTTCGCACTCCATAATCTTGTTTTTTAATCCGTCCGTTAAATCCTTTTTTAAACAATCTTATTGCACGGCGTGCGGATTGCAGTCAGGCTGGTAGCCTTTAGAATTGCTCAATCCATTGCAACCGGTTGGTATCGTATCCGCGGCGTTCGGCGGCGGTGACGAGTTTTTTCTTTATATCTTCCGGCAGTTGCGGAGTCCGGCTTAGTATCCAGAGATATTTATCAGTACTGCTGCCTACCAGGGCGTAGTTATAATTCTCTTCATCCAGTTCCAGACGTAATAGTCCGAGTAGAAGTTGAGGAAGAAAGAGACTTTCAGTTTGCCCGGCTGTGTGGGATCGGGAATCTTGGCGTGCCCGTTGGCGGTCTTGCAAATATCATAAGGGGAATTACGTTTGCATCCCCGGTTCTCTACGCGAATCAGGCCGTCGGGACGGAGCGTGTAAGTAGCCGTGACGTCTACAAGTCCGTATTCAAAACGATTCTCGTAGCGGGCTATTTCATACCAAAGTCCCATATACCGGTGCAAATCGAGAGAGGTAACCGTACTATGGTCCGTACCTCTGAAAAGACGTCCGACATTGGGAATGGAGAAATGAAATCCCGCCTCCGTCAGACGCGTTGAGCGAACTCTCTGGCCAGCAGTCAGGAAAGATGCCGCTTCACCATATAAGATACGGAAAATTCGTTGCGGAGCTACCATCGTTGTCCATGCCCGATAAGCCTTTCCCATCGCACGGGTGAAAGCATATTGCGAGATCTGCTGCGGAGCAACCAGGTTATATACCCCATGTGTCTCTTCGTGAGTGATAAAGAACTCCATTGCACGGCAAAGATCCCGTATCGATATCCACGGAAAAACCTGTGTACCGGGACCGATGGCGGTGGCTATCTTGGTGGCTTGCAAAGGGCGAAGCATCTGCTGCATCGCTCCCCCGTCGGGAGAGAGCACGACACCAAAGCGGGTAATGACGAGCCGTGTAGGTTCGGGACAGCGTTTCGCCTCTTTCTCCCACGCATAGCAAAGGTCAGACAGGAAGCCTTCCCCACGGGTACGGGTGTATTCGTCCGCCTCCACTTCGGGAGGGTAATAACCTACGGCGGAAGCCGAAATCATCAGTTTCGGTTTCGTCTTGACGGCATTCAGCGCACGGACGATGCGGTTGGTTACAACAATACGACTGTTGAAAAGCTCCTGTTTATATTCCGGTGTCCAACGCTTGTTGATAGGTGCGCCTGCCAGATTAATGACTACATCGCAATGCGCCAGCGTTTGAATCAACAGTCCGGACATACCTTCGCGAAACATCGACCTTCCCAGAGGAATCACCCGATGTCCGCCCTTTTCAGTCAGATAGCTGGAAAGATGTTTACCTATATATCCGGTAGCTCCGGTCATTGAAAGGAAAAACGAGATGATAGAAGCCCCCGAAGCCCGCATTCTCTGCCGGCAACTGAACGAAACGGTCAGAGGAAAAAAGATAACGGACGTGTACACGCAGTTCAGTCCTCACAAGTTTGCCTGGTTCATTCCGGTGGAACAGAAGACGATAGACCACGCACAGTCACAGGGCGGCATGGTGGAGATCACCATAGGAGACAAGGTTCTCATCTTGACGGACGGCGTGAACCTGCGCTATCTGGCTCCGGGTTCCAAGTTACCCGCCAAACATCAGCTGCTCATCGCCTTCGAGGACGAAAGTTGCCTCGTTGCCTCCGTGACTCGGCAACGGTGTTTTGCAGGATATCCTTTACCATACACATATCCACCCGAAGAAAAAAATAAGCGGACTGACAGACAAAGAGCGCGAAAATTTGTTCTATCAGATAAAAGAGACGATGAATGACATCTACCACCTAGGCGGGCGAAGCACGGAAAGCGACTTGTTCGGAGCGAACGGCAAATACGTTGCCTGTCTCTCAAAAGATACCGCAGGCATGGCTTGCCCCCGTTGCGGAGAAACCATTGTGAAAGAGAATTATCTGGGCGGCAGCATCTACTATTGCAGAGGCTGCCAACCACTGCCGCCGGCGTAGCGCCGGAATAAGGTTTCCTCCTTGCGGCGTGATCGCGTCAGGCTCAAGGTTTACTTATTAATTAAATGATGAATTGAAATGAAGAAACAGATTAAAATCAATTATATCCTTACACTTATCTTAGTGTTTTGTATTGGTGCCACCATTCCTACATTGATAGGCAGCAGCCAAGTCAACGAACAACATTCCGCCAAGTCGGAAGTGCCCTATTGCGTCACTTCGCCCACCGTACCCGCCCAGGTTACCTTTGACGGGGAAACGATCGACCTCCGGCGCTATGACCGCCGCGAACGGATGGACCGCGAGATGATGGCCTTCACCTATATGCACTCCACCACCATGTTATTAATCAAGCGTGCCAACCGTTACTTCCCATCATCGAACCGATACTGAAAGCAAACGGTATTCCTGATGACTTCAAATATCTGATGGTGATCGAAAGTAACCTGAACAGTATCGCCCGCTCTCCGGCAGGAGCAGCGGGCCTGTGGCAATTTATGCCTGCCACCGGACGCGAATTCGGGCTGGAAGTGAACGATAACGTAGACGAACGCTATCATATTGAAAAAGCAACCGTTGCCGCCTGCAAATACTTCAAACAGGCGTATGCCAAATATGGCGACTGGATGGCTGTCTCCGCCGCCTATAACGCCGGACAGGGACGCATCTCCTCCCAACTTGAAAAGCAGTTGGCAAGTCATGCCATGGACTTATGGCTGGTAGAGGAAACTTCCCGCTACATGTTCCGTCTGCTGGCAGCCAAAGAGATATTCAACAACCCGCAACGTTACGGATTTCTCTTGAAACGGGAACATCTGTATCCGCCTATTCCTTATAAAGAGGTAACCGTATCTACACCTATCAACGACTTGAGCGAGTATGCCAAAAAACAAGGTATCACCTACGCGCAACTCCGGGATGCGAATCCCTGGCTGCGCGAAACGTCTCTAAAGAACAGAAGCGGAAAGAGTTATGTCCTCCATATCCCCACACAAGAGGGAATGCATTATGATCCCAAAAAGACTGTTGCTTACAATAAGCATTGGGTGATTGATTAATGATATAAATTAATATACGGAATGATAAAGAAACTAATTAAGGATATTATAAAAGGAGAAAGGGGCTTCAACAAAGGAGAGGGCATCTCCCCAGAAAGCGAAGGCATCCCCCAAAAGGCAGTATCTCCAATTCCCCTCCTTCCGGGAAGGAGGGGTGGCTGAAAGCCGGGGTGGTAGGTGGATACACAATGCTGATAATAACTGACTTGCGCATTCACCTACCACCTCCCCCTACGGGGACTCCTCCTTCCCGAAGGAGGAGAATCAGGATAGCACCGACTTCTAGAAGTGAGTTCCTTAATTTATTATTTACCATTATACATCTATGAAACTGAATACATATATGAAACTGAATACATATATGAAACTGAAAGAAAGAATCCGCGATTTCCTGCATGACGAGAAACTGAAACGAAAGTTATACGTCATCATCTTCGAATCGGACACCCCTGCCGGGAAATTGTTCGACGTAATTCTTATCGCCTGTATTCTGGTCAGCGTATTGCTCGTCATCATCGAAAGCCTGAAAAGCATCCCCTCCTACCTGACGACTCCGTTTGTCATTATGGAATATCTTTTCACCGCTTTCTTCACTTTCGAATACCTGACACGCATTTACTGTTCGCCCCGCCCACGGAAATACATATTCAGTTTCTTCGGCATTGTAGACCTGCTGGCTACCCTCCCGCTCTATATCGGCCTGCTTTTCCCCGGCGCACGTTACCTGCTCATCATCCGCGCTTTCCGTCTGATACGCGTATTCCGTGTATTCAAGCTGTTCAACTTCCTAAACGAAGGCGAACGGCTACTCACCGCCCTGCGCGAAAGCAGCAAGAAGATAGCCGTCTTTTTCCTGTTCGTCGTCATTCTGGTGACTTCGATCGGAACGTTGATGTACATGATAGAGGGCACGCAGCCCGATTCCCAGTTCAACAACATCCCGAACAGTATCTACTGGGCAATCGTCACCATGACCACCGTAGGCTATGGTGACATCACCCCGGTCACCGGATTCGGAAAGTTCCTTTCCGCCTGCGTGATGCTTATCGGCTATACGATCATCGCCGTACCGACAGGAATCGTTTCGGCCTCCATGATGAAAGACTATAAACGCAGAAGGGACAAGGAATGCCCCCACTGCCACCGCTCCGGACACGAGGACAATGCCGGGTTTTGCAAATACTGCGGCAGCAGTCTGAATCCGAAAGACGAAATGCAAGTAAAACCCGAAGACGAAGCCAAAGACAACACATAGCTCAAAACAGAAATGAAAAACAATCTTTACCCCCTATATTTATGAATAAACATCTTAAAATCGCAGCAGCTCTATTAGTAGCTCTACCGACATTAACCTTCGCGCAAGTGCGTACGGAACAGACCTTTGAAAAAGGCTGGAAGTTTACACGAGAAGACAGCAAGGACTTCAGTCAGCAGACGTACGACGACACCAAATGGCAATCCGTCACCGTCCCGCACGACTGGGCTATCTACGGTCCTTTCAGTATCGAAAATGACAAACAGAAAGTCGCTATCACCCAGGACGGGCAGAAGGAAGCACTGGAACACGCAGGACGCACGGGCGGACTTCCCTTTGTCGGTGTAGGCTGGTATCGCCTGAACTTTGAAGCCCCGGCATTTTCTTCCGGCAAGAAAGCAACCCTCATCTTCGACGGCGCCATGAGCCACGCCCGTGTCTACATCAACGGACAGGAAGCCGGCTTCTGGCCTTACGGCTACAATTCGTTCCACATCGACGCCACTCCTTATTTAAAAGCGGGCGAACAGAACACCTTGGCCGTCCGTCTGGAAAACGAAACCGAATCTTCACGCTGGTATCCGGGCGCAGGCCTGTACCGCAACGTTCATCTGGTGATTAACGAAGACGCCCATATCCCGACATGGGGGACGCAGCTCACCACGCCTGTCGTAAAGAAGGATTTCGCCAGAGTCAACCTGAAAACACGTCTCGACATCCCTTCGGGCAAGGCGTTCACCGACTATCGCATCGTGACCGAACTGAAAGCTCCCGACGGCAAAGTGGTAGCTTCCGACGAACAACAGGGTACGAAATACGACGAAAAAATATTCAACCAACATTTCGTGGTAGACAACCCTGCACTCTGGTCGCCCGATTCTCCGGCGCTCTATTCTGCAGTGTCCAAAGTGTATGAAGGCAATACGCTGAAAGACGAATATACCACGCCTTTCGGTATCCGTTCTATCGAAATCATCCCGAACAAGGGATTCTATCTGAACGGTGAACGTACCACATTTAAAGGGGTGTGCAATCATCACGACCTCGGCCCGTTGGGCGGCATTGCCAACGAAGCAGGGATCCGCCGCCAGATACGCATCCTGAAAGATATGGGTTGTAACGCTATCCGCACTTCCCACAATATGCCGGCTCCCGAACTGATCCGTGCGTGCGACGAAATGGGTATGATGATTATGTCCGAATCGTTCGACGAATGGAAAGCAGCCAAATTGCAGAACGGTTATCATAAGATATTTGACGAATGGGCGGAAAAAGACTTGGTAAACCTGATTCACCAGTTCCGCAACAATCCCAGTGTCGTGATGTGGTGCATCGGCAACGAGGTTCCCGACCAGTGGAACGGTGACCGCGGACCGAAGTTGTCCCGCTTCCTGCAAGACATCTGTCACCGCGAAGATCCCACCCGCCCCGTCACTCAAGGCATGGATGCTCCGGACGCAGTGGTGAATAATAATATGGCTGCCGTAATGGATGTAGCCGGATTCAATTACCGTCCGCACAAGTACCGGACGAATTACAAGAAGCTCCCGCAACAGATTATCCTGGGGAGTGAGACAGCTTCCACAGTCAGTTCGCGCGGCGTGTACAAGTTGCCTGTCGCCCGACGTTCGATGCAGAAGTATCCCGATCATCAGGCTTCGTCATACGACGTAGAGCATTGCGGTTGGTCTAACCTGCCCGAAGACGACTTTATCCAGCACGAAGACCTCCCCTACTGCATCGGGGAATTTGTATGGACCGGCTTCGATTATCTGGGTGAACCGACACCGTACTACACCGACTGGCCCAGCCACTCGTCCCTGTTCGGTATCATCGACCTTGCCGGACTGCCCAAAGACCGCTATTACCTCTACCGCAGTCACTGGAACAAGGACGTGGAAACTCTCCACATCCTCCCGCACTGGAACTGGGAAGGACACGAAGGCGAAGTAGTCCCGGTATTTGTCTACACGAACTACCCGTCTGCCGAGCTGTTTATCAACGGTAAGAGCCAAGGCAAACGTACCAAGGATCTCTCCGTAACGATTGACAACAGTGCCGACTCTGCTTCAACAGCAAATCTCAAACGTCAGCAACGTTACCGCCTGATGTGGATGAATACGAAATATGAACCGGGGACTGTCAAAGTGGTCGCTTACGACAAAGACGGCAAGCCCGTTGCCGAAAAGGAAATGCATACCGCAGGAAAACCGCATCATATCGAACTGATAGCGGACCGCTCGCAAATCAAAGCCGACGGAAAAGACTTGTCATTCGTCACCGTCAGAGTAGTGGACAAGGACGGTAATCTCTGTCCGCTGGCGGATAACACTATCAGCTTCAAAGTGAAAGGCGCAGGAACTTACCGCGCAGGAGCCAACGGAAACCCGGCTTCACTCGAATCGTTCCAGACCCCGAAGATGAAGGTATTCAGCGGAATGATGACCGCAATCGTTTCTTCTTCGGACAAGCCGGGAAAGATCACACTGGAAGCTACCGGAAAAGGATTGGCGAAGGGTGTGTTGAATATTGAAAGCAAGTAGAAAATAAAACAAATATAAGAGGCTGACTAACAAGTCGACTGTATCTAAAACTCTCCTCCTTCAGGAAGGAGGAGTACCCGTAGGGGGAGGTGGTAGGTGAATGCGTAAGTCCATTATTATCAGCATTGTGTATCCACCTACCACCCCGGCTTTCAGCCACCCCTCCTTCCCGGAAGGAGGGGAATATCACATACGTACAAAGCTATCAATACCTCTATACAAAAATATTACCAGAAAGCTGATAATGTAAAAAATATCCTTTTCTTCATCCTTCTCTTACTCACAGGGTTAAAAATCCGTTTTGATCTGCAAAGGTACAACTTTTTGTTTCTCCGTCAAATACTTCCAGTACCGGACAGGCATATCCTGCTTGTGCTTTCTCGGATTCATACGTTCCTTGATGCAGATAGCCTTGAAGTACGTTTTCCAAAGTTGCTGGAAAAGTTTTTCATCCTTATCCATAAGGCTCTCGTCCAGCATTCCCGTTATCAGGTGAGCTTCGCGGCTGTCGTCATCGAAGGAAATCAGCGTCACCTCCTGCAAGTCATAATAAAATCCGTAACGGCGTTTCATGTCGTAAATAATCCACTTCTGATCGGCAAAGCGGTCTTTGAAATGGTGAACCGTCAACGGGAGCGCATTATACTGCGGTTCGAAAGCGGCAAAGACGTACCGTCGGCAGCTTTCTGGAAACGGACAAACTGCATCAGATGCACACGTTCACCGTCCACCTTCTTCCAAATCTGTGCAAGCCGGAGGACGTCCGGATCGGCAAAATTCGTTTCGATAGAGCGCGGCGCATCAATCGCCTTGCGGATATAACGAAAAATAAGCATCCCTACTTCCGGAAGCTCCGACAGCCAACTCTGTGTGAGGCAGCCAAGCGCGGAAGAGGAAACTTTCTTCTGTAATCCCCGCCACACACGCGCCGCCTTCTCTCGTCAGTGACTACGGTATGCAGCTCGTCACAGAATAAAGGCAAAGTGTCTCCTTCCGACAGCAGCGCATCGGGAAAAGTCTTGCGGAAGTAAGCGTCGAAAACAGCCGTCAGCAGACCGTCGAAGGTTTTATCGTAGAGGTAGACATTCATTCGCAAAGTTCAATTCATTCGCCAAAATCAAGTAACAGTTGCCGTTCATCCACCTTCTTTTTCGGCTTCGGCAGCAACAGACTGCGTACCCGTTGCGGCGAAAGCTCGTTCACGGTCGCCATTTGGAGAGGCAGTTCCTTGCACGTAATGAAATACTGCGCTTTCTTCATCACCACTCCGATCTTCTTCAATTCATAAAATCCCAGTCGCGAGAAACGGCGGGAAGCGACAATCAGCTTCGCCGATTTCACACCGATGCCGGGCACACGGAGCAGCATTTCGTAGTCTGCCTTGTTGATGTCGACAGGGAACTGCTCGGGATGGCGCAACGCCCACGAAAGTTTCGGATCTATTTCGAGATCGAGATCCGGATAGGAATCATCCACAATTTCATCTACTTTAAACTGATAGAAACGCAGCAGCCAGTCAGCCTGATAGAGCCGGTTTTCACGTACGAGAGGCGGCTGCTTCAATGCCGGAAGACGCTTGTCATACGTATTTACGGAGACGTATCCGGAGTAATAGACACGTTTCATGGTGGGGCGCCCATAAAGTGCCGACGAAAGAAAAAGAATATCTTTATCCGATTCGGAGGTAGCTCCTACAATCACCTGGGTACTTTGTCCCGCAGGCGCGAAGCGCGGGGCATGGCGGAACTTCTGCCGTTCCTCTTTACTTTCCAACACGCCTTGTTGGATGTATTTCATCGGGGCGAAAACACTTTTATGATCCTTCTCCGGTGCAAGCAGTTTCAGGTTTTCTTCTTTGGGGATTTCTACGTTGACGCTAAGACGATCGGCATACAATCCGGCTTCATTCACTAATTCGCGACTGGCTCCGGGAATACTCTTGAGATGGATATAACCGTTAAAACGGTACACTTGCCGCAAATCTTTGGCTACACGCACAAGTCTCTCCATTGTATAGTCCGGATTACGGACCACTCCAGAGCTAAGAAACAGCCCTTCGATATAGTTACGACGGTAGAATTCCATCGTCAGCTCCACCAATTCCGAAACGGAAAAGGTAGCGCGCGGAAGATCGTTGCTGCGGCGGTTCACGCAGTAGGCACAATCGTAGATGCAATAATTGGTAAGCATGATTTTCAGCAATGAGATGCATCGCCCGTCCTCGGCAAAACTGTGGCATATCCCCCAGCCTCCCACCGTGTTGCCCAGCATTCCCGGTTTATTGGAACGCACTGTGCCACTGGAAGAGTTGGTGGCACGGTCACAGTCCCGAAAACAGAGCCTCTATTTTCCCTAAACAAAGGCTCTATTTCCCCTAAACAGAGCCTCTGTTTCACCGAAATGAAGGCTCTGTTTCACTGAAACGAAGGTTCTGCCTTGACCGGGCAGAATCCTCGTTTTTCTCTCCTTCCCTATCAATACCGACAATTTATTACCGGCTCTTTCCGTCCAAATACTACACCGCCGTCCATATCCGCCAACAGCGTCCAACGCTATTTTGCCGACGGGAAATATCGCCTTATATTTACACCGCATTCAACAACGAGTGTAAAACAATAAACCATTTCAATTCATGAAACAATTAACTACATCATCTCTCAAACAAGGTTACATCACTATCCCCCGGGCATTACTAAACAGACAAGCAACCGACGGCGCTGCCGGAGAGACAGAAGCATTTCTCCAAATCCTGGCGCACACCAATTATTCCGATGTGCCATACGACATCAACGGGACAATCATTCTATGCAAACGCGGTGACTCCCTTATCAGCTATCACCACTGGAGCAATATTTTCGGCTGGACACGCCCCAAAACCACCCGTTTCTTTCAACGACTGGCCAAAGGAGGCATTATAGACCTCATCCCTCATCAGGAAAAGATACTCCATATCCGTATCACCAACTTTGATCTTTGGACCGGACGTATCCCTTCGGAAGCCAAAGACGCCCGAAAGGAAGAAATCTCCACAGACTTCGACCTTTTCTGGGACAAATACCACACCGTGATGCGGAAGCCGAAAGTCAACGTCGCCCGCGGCCGCCGCGAATGGAACAAGCTCACCCGCGAGGAACAACAACTGGCAATAGACCGCATCGAGGACGTCTACTACCACACCAACGACACCCGCTTCATCGCCCACGCTTCCACTTACCTGAAAGACAAGGCTTTTCTGAACGAATATATGGACTAAAAAGACAAAGAATATGCAACCACACGCACCCGAACTCGAAGAAGCCGTCATAGGCGCCTGCCTGATAGAGCAGGAAGCGCTGCCGCTCATAGCGGACAAGTTACGCCCTGAAATGTTCTACGACGACCACCACCAACTGATCTTCGCCGCCCTCATGGCGATGTATCATGCCGGCAAGAAAATCGACATACTGACCGTCAAGGAAGAACTCGCCCGTCGCGGAAATCTGGATGCGATAGGCGGACCGTATGCCATTGTGCAACTGAGCAGCAAAGTCGCCTCCTCCGCACATATCGAATATCACGCGCAAATCATTCACCAGAAATACCTGGCACGCGAAATGGTTGTCGGCTTCAACAAGCTGCTCACCTGTGCCATGGACGAGACGATCGACATCGACGACACTCTCATAGACGCCCACAACCTCCTCGACCGTCTCGAAGGTGAATCCGGCCACAACGCCCACATCCGCGACATGGAAACCCTTATGGCGGACACAATGGAAGAAGCCGAAAGGCGCATCGCCAAGAGCGTGAACGGTGTCACCGGCATTCCCACCGGTCTGACGGAACTGGACAAGAAAACAGGTGGCTTACAGGACAATGACCTCATCGTTATCGCCGCCCGTCCCTCGGTAGGCAAAACGGCCTTCGCCCTCCACCTGGCACGCCATGCGGCTCTGGCGGGGAATGCAGTAGCCGTGTACAGTCTCGAAATGCAGGGCGAACGCCTTGGGGACCGTTGGCTAATGGCCGCCTGCAACATCAACCCGTACCGGTGGCGCAACGGGATTCCCAATCCCCAAGAGGTAGCGGAGGCACGCACCACCGCCTCGGGACTGGCACAACTGCCTATCTACGTGGACGACAGTTCTTCCGTCAGCATGGATCACATCCGTTCGAGCGCACGGCTGCTGAAAAGCCGCAAGCAGTGTGACATGATTATCATCGACTACCTGCAACTTTGCGACATGAGCACCAAGCAGGTCAACCGGAACCGGGAACAGGAGGTGGCACAAGCCACCCGCAAAGCGAAGTTGCTGGCAAAGGAGTTGCATATCCCCGTCGTGCTGCTGAGCCAGTTGAACCGCGAATCGGAGAACCGTCCCGGAGGTCGTCCGGAACTGGCGCACCTGCGCGAAAGCGGAGCAATCGAACAGGATGCGGACATCGTTATACTCCTTTACCGACCGGCTATGCTGCATATTCCGACCGACCGCGAAAGCGGTTACCCGACAGAGGGACTGGGTGTGGCTATCGTTGCCAAGCAACGTAACGGGGAGACGGGAAATGTGTATTTCGGACATAATCAGTCTATTACAAAATTTTATGACTATGTTCCTCCAATGGAATATTTGAATAAATACGCCAAATAGTTTTGGTTATTTATATAAATAATATAACAGTAAATAATAGCATTATCAACTATTATATCTGCTAAATTATTTTATAAATATAGAGAAAATAAACGGTTGATTACTTGACTTCGCCTCTTGGATTTTGTATATTTGTAGTATCAGAAAGAGATTATAGAATTATTTATCTAAACCTTAACTTTTTAATTTTATGGATGTATTAGTAGAACGCTATCAGCGTAGGAAGTATGTGAATCAGGAGGATGCTCCGATGTTGTATTACATTCGCCAGAAAGCCGGCAATGTAAGAGTCATGGATGTCGATACAATGGCTTCCGCCATTGAAAGCAAGTCGTCGCTTACGGCAGGGGATGTGAAGCATACCATTGAAGCATTTGTGGAGCAGTTGCGGTTGTCGCTTACTCAGGGCGATAAAGTGAAAATCGACGGGTTGGGAACGTTTCATATCACCTTGACCAGTGACGGTACGGAGGTGAAGAAGGATTGCACGGTACGCAGTATCCGCCGTGTCAATGTCCGTTTCGTTGCCGATAAGGCGCTGAAGTTAATCAATTCGAGCCACACGAGCACGCAGAGCGATAATAATGTGGTGTTCGCATTGGGTGGTAAAGGCGACGGCAGCGATCCGGACGAGGGTGGTTCGGGTAGCGGCTCCGGAGGTTCGGGTGAGGAGAAACCGGGCGGAGGCGGAGTGACACCGGACCCGTCAGTATAAAACCCGAAAAACAGTCCCGCATGGCTTCAGGAGCCGACTTCTACGGTTCCACGCCATGCGGTTTCTGTTTTCAATCTTCAACTTTCAATATTCAATTTTTAATTAAATAAGATGTTAGACAAAATCATTGATATTATCATGACCGTCCTTCCTTTTTTCGGAGGTCGCAAGAAGCGTCAACAGATGATGCAGGAAGTCAAAGAATTCAGCGAATTAGTGAAAGAGCAGTACAATTTCCTCATGCAGCAGCTTGAGAAGGTATTGAAGGATTATTTCAACCTGAGCGACCGTGTGAAGGAGATGCATTCCGAAATCTTTTCGCTGAAAGGTAAGTTGTCGGAAGCTATTGCCCTGCAATGCGTCAATAAAGAGTGTATCCAACGAAATAACGGCAACGCATGAGAGCTATCAGTCTGATCGTTGTCCACTGTTCCGCCACTCGTGAGGACAAGAGTTTCACCGAGCACGACCTGGACGTTTGCCACCGTCGTCGTGGTTTCAACGGTGTGGGGTATCATTTTTATATTCGCAAGAATGGGGACATCAAATCGACCCGTCCTCTCGAACGCATCGGTGCGCACGCCCGTGGCTTCAACAGTGAAAGTATCGGTATCTGCTATGAGGGCGGTCTGGACAGCGAGGGACATCCCAAAGACACCCGGACACCGTGGCAGAAACATTCTTTGCGTGTGCTTATCCTGACGTTATTGAGGGATTATCCCGGATGTCGTGTCTGCGGACATCGTGACCTGAGTCCCGACCTCAACGGCAACGGTGAGATTGAACCGGAGGAATGGATCAAGGCTTGTCCTTGCTTCGACGCCGAAAAGTGTTGGAGCGAAGAGTAAGTATTGAAAAGCCCGGACTTTCGCAAGCATCCTGCATAGCTTCTCCTCCTTCGGGAAGGAGGAGTCCCCGTAGGGGGAGGTGGTAGGAAAAATAATGAGTTTACCTTTTTAAAAGAAATAAGGAATATACCTTATCTCTACCTACCACCCCGCCCTTTGGGCACCCCTCCTTCCCAAAAGGAGGGGAAGCCTGCGGTATAATTCCCTGCGGTATAATTCTCAGCAGTATAATCCATGCGGAATGCAGCACTTACGAAACTTGAATTATTAATTCAAAGATATCTCCCGCTCCGACAAGTCCATAATGGGAATAAGCGAATGACGAGAGATATCAATGAAGTTTGTCGATATCCCGGTTTCTAAATATTTAATTATTTAGTTGAACCTGCCGGATATGTAATAGTCAATTCTGTTTCAGCATTCTCCGGTGCTCCCCAACCTGTAGTAGCTATCACTTTAATTTTCACTGTAATAGGATTAACGATTGCACCTTATTGTGCTCTGATATATCACAGGAATAGGATTATCGGAAGTTGAGTCTATGCTATTTAAAACCTCGGCAGTGGTTTCTTCATGAGCCATGCGGTGGAGATCATAATGATGCTTCTTCAATAATAAAGAGCTGCTACCTTTTCTACCAATTCTTTCATAATCCTTTTATTTTTTTCGTTAATAATGTGTCGCAAAAATACACTGTTTCCCGAAATAAAAGCATAAAATCAATATTTTTTTTGAAATAATCTTCGAAAAATATCTAAAAAAGGGGCTTTTTATTTTTACCTACCTTTGTAGCCATGAAACTGCTTACAGATACCGATTATATACATACTTTGATAGCTGAAGGAGAGCATCAGCAACAGGATTTTTAAATTAGGACTTGGAATGTTGGTGAAAACCAACTGTTTTTGTACCTTTTGCACGCAAATTGACATCGATGGTAGTTATTTTATATACCTTCCACACGCTCAAATAGTAAATTGTAAATAATAAAATCATGTAGAGATAAC